>Ga0210394_10000931_pt1 | contig 51752 bp, 45 predicted proteins | sample IncBWC12MmetaG_FD_160121 | JGI IMG/M metagenome (GOLD analysis project Ga0210394, IMG submission 160121) | Forest soil microbial communities from Barre Woods Harvard Forest LTER site, Petersham, Massachusetts, United States - Inc-BW-C-12-M | ecosystem: Environmental > Terrestrial > Soil >...
TCATCCCATCAACCGTATCGACGAACTGCTGCCATGGAACCTCGCAGCGCAGCTCGCTAGAAACTCAAGCCGCCCTGCATAGTCAAACACACCGCGTCAACACGGCCTGCGATCAACGCTTACATTCGTCTGAATCATTTCGCCAGAATAATAATGTACTGGTGGTGCAAATTTGGCACAAAAGCGTACGGGAACCCGTACGGGAACACCCTCTTGTGCCTTTGATAGAGGACGTTGAGGCCTTTAAGGGTAAAGCCCCGCGCTTCCATCTCCCGCGCAATATCGGCATGAAGCATGAAGTATTTGGATTTGTTACGGAAGTCACCAACGATTACACACAGGTGGCCACCATCCGCCAATACGGGGCGAGTGAGGGCAAGTGTGTCTGCAACCTGCTTTAGAAACTCTGGGTAGGTTTCAATATTGCCGAGGTCGGAAGGGTCGTTGCTGTACTTGGTGTCTAAGCCGTGGGCTAGCCGTTCCTGCTTGGCCTTGTGGTCCTGTTTATGAAGGATGTTCCAATATGGCGGGCTAGTGACTACCAGTTTGACGGAACCTGCTTCGAGTGTTGGAATGACCAAACGCGCATCGCCATGAATTACTTTTTGCTTGTGACACGTCCACAGGTCTCCGTTTAACTCCGTTTTGAGTCGTTGCCGGACAAGCGCTGCGTATTTCTTGTTCAGCTCAATTCCAATGCCCCGGCGACCTTCAACAGCGGCAGCTTTTAGACTTGAGCCCACGCCCACAAATGGGTCGAGTACAAGTTCGCCAGATTTCGTAAAGAACTTGATTAGGCGAGCTACATCTTGAAAGGAAAATGGAGCCGGATGAAGGCGCTCAATCTGTGCGTGTGCGTGCCTTTGGCCCAACCCCCGCTGAATCCAAACCGAAACCGTTTCGGGAATCCATTCCTTTGCCGTCAAGTCATTCAGACGATTGATAGGTGCGGGTCTGCGCCCATTTGCCTTGGACGCCGTAACAAGCATGGGTACCCTGATTTTCGCTTTTTGTACGCCCGTTCCCACTGAGGTAAGCGTACCACTCTACCGTAGATGCGTTGCAAAGAACCACCAAAAAGGCTTGTTGAAAACTAGTGGTTGGGGTCCTCTGGGCAGTCCCCTTTCCTCCAGCCTTCACAGAATAGTGCGACCAGTGCGGCTATGCCCCTAATCCCCAATGCCTCGAGTTGGTTTGAGGAACTGGACCGGTTTAATGCGGAACCAATCATGGCTAAACGTCGCTATCAACCAATTACGCCGCGTCCCGAGACCTTTAAGTGAACTATTTGCTCGATACAAATGGTGCGTCGCTCTCATTAACGGGAAACCGCCTACTGTCCGCGCCAAATTTAAAAGGGCTACAGACGCTGGAGTCCAAGTTTTTGTATCTTCAGTTGCCTTGTTTGACCTGTGGTACGGCATTGCGAAGAGTTCACGTCGAGAATTCAATAGGAAGCCGCGCTCGATCTTGGAGGACGGGTCACCAGGGACGCAAACGGTGAAGAGGTTCTCCGCTTCAAGTGATGGCAAAAAATAAATGTGAACCCGGCTTCAACCTATTCAGGCGAAGCTGGAGAGCGCGGACGTTGTCACGGCTCCGGGGCTGCTGTTATGCTGACTTCAGAAGCTGAATTTGGAGGCACCATGACCCAATCCTTCGCATCTGCCGACCCGCTCCTTGTCACCGTCGTACTGGCCACATTGGCCATTGGCCTGCCCATTCTCATGGTATTGGCAATCCGCTTTCTCTGGGACCGCACCTTGAACCTTGGGCGTTCCAAAGAGCTCGAAAAGCTCATTTGGCAGTTGCATCGCATCGCGAGCGCACTGGAGCAGCAAATGAATTTGTCATTTCCTGCTGTCCAGCCGGGCACCGAAGAGCCGCGAGATCTCGCCTACCTTCAGCAGCTTCCTGCTCAGCCAAAGGCCACTGCTACTAGCGTCACAACTCCCGCTGCCGCGGCTTCCGCCACGCAACAACCCGACGTTCAGCAGCAACCGGCGACTCCGCCTGCCGCCGAGCAACCGTCCGTGCGTCTGCCCGCGCTTCGAGAGCCTTCAGCCGAAACCCCGCGCGCCGGCGTCAACTCAATGTTCGGTTTGTAGCTCTGGTTCCTCTTCCTACGAGATCGTCCCGACGACTCGCGAACGTCGGATTTCCCTGTCGGCAGTAAGCAGAGATAATCCCTCGACCAGTGTTGTTGCTCCGGCGATCCGCCGGATCTTTGGGATAGGTTATAGACAGGTTCATGGCCCGAGCGGATACACGAGCGGTCATTGGCACGATCACGAATCGGGACTCCGCTTCCTGCAAGAACGATTCGAGGCTGATGTGGTAAAAATTTGCCGCCATCGAAGGCTCAGGCGGGAGTCTTCAGTGGCCAAGTGACGTGGCCGGCGCTGCGGTAAGCGAGATTGACGATCTGGCCGGCACGCGCTGCGGCGACTCCAGCTTCGACTGGCGCATTGGGCTCCTTGCGTGTTTTGATACAATCGAAGAAATTCTGCAGGTGGTCGATGGTGCCGTCGCGGAAGCTGTCTGCCTTGATGACCGGATTATCTTTGACCGGCACACCTTCATGATGAACGGTGAAGCCGCTCCGGTTTATCTTCAACGTCGCCTCCATACCACGAAACTCAAGTCCGCCATCGTCGATCGAAGAGGCCATCATTCCTTCGTAGACGACATCAAATCCTGGATAGCGGAGCGCTGCCTGAATTGTGTCCGGACAATCCCAGTGTTCAAAAACATATTTGTCGGCCAGTATTTGCGCTTCCCGCGGCTGGTCGGACTTCATGGCCCAGTGCACCACGTCGATCCAGTGCGTAAAGAGATCGGTCATCGATCCGCCGCCAAAATTCCAGAACTGGCGCCAGCGGTAAAATTTTTCTTCGCTGAACGGCTCGTCCGGCGCGCCGCCCAACCACTGCTTCCAATCCAATGCTTGGGCATCGATGGGTTTGGGCGACGTAAAAACATGGTAGTTCTGCCACCAGTACGTCCTGATTTGAATGATCCGCCCGAGGCTGCCTCCTTGAATCAAATCGACCGCATCGCGGAAATGGCTCCAGCTGCGTTGTTGCATGCCACATTGCAGAATCTGCTTTCTGGAGCGCACCGCGTGCATCAGCGTAGCGCCTTCTTCCATCGTGTGCGTGACCGGCTTTTCCAAGTAGACGTCCTTGCCCGCGGACAACGCGTCGCTCGCCATACGCACGTGCCAGTGGTCAGGCGTCGCGATAAAGACGGCGTCGATCGGTTGCTGCAAGAGTTCACGATAGTCCGCGTGGGTCGTCGCGATGCCGTTGGAGCGCAGTCTGATCGCGTCGCAATATGGCGAATAAACGTCGCTCACCGCGGCAATCTGGTACGGGCCGGCTTGATCGGCGGAACTCAGAAGGCTCTTCATCCGCCCTCCAGCGCCGATCACTCCGACCCGCACGGTGTCATTGGCTCCGAGGATTCGGGTTGACGCAAGAGCGGTGAGCCCGCTGGCAACGAGAAAGCTACGTCGATTGGGTTGGTGTCGCATGGCGCCCATCTTATCGCACGAAGCACCGCGGATTCGCCAGATATTGTTTCTCTCCGGCCCGGTCCTCATGTGTGTCGCCGCTTAGCGATTGAATGGAACTTCCTGAACCCAGGACGAGCGTGTCGTTTTTCACATCGATGGAAACGCCACGAGTGACGAAGGAATCGTCAATGCGCTGAAAGGATATGGGAGTAGGAAAATCAAAGATAGCGCGGCGCCAACGCCCCGAATTGGTGAGGGGAGTACTGCCGCCCGTCAATAGATTGCTGGTCCACCTGCCAAACGCCGTAAAGGGCCGACTTGGGACGTCCGCCGCCGTACTCTCGAGCCAATTTGCGTGGCTGCCATACGCGTTCATTCCCAAAAGCCGAAATAGATGAAGCAGAATCGAACAGCAACGCGAGAAGCGATGCCCCAGTTTGCAATTTACGGGTTGTCTTGAATCTGATCGAACGGCGGTGGCGCTTCGACGGAGGCCTCCCTCAGAAATGCGATGGCTCGCCGTTTGAAGTTTCGGGAGTCTAGCAGGATTCAAGTAGAGCGGCCATCTCCACCAAAGTGAACGCTTGCCAATGCCCGCCTCGCGGCGTGATAGCCGCACATCCCGTGCACGCCGCCACCGGGCGGAGTGGACGCAGAGCAGAGGAACACTCCTTGTAGAGGAGTCTCGTACTGGCGGAATGTCGGACGGAGGAAAAGTTGACGCAAAGAGTTCGCGCCTCCGGTGATATTGCCTCCGACCAGATTGGAGTTTGCCTGCTCCATTTGTGCAGGTGACTTCGTCGAGCGAGCAAGGATTACGTCCCGGAAACCAGGAGCGAACCGTTCAATTTGAATTTCGATGCGGCTGGTCATGTCGAGTTCACTTCCCTTGCGAACATGGCAGTAGGCCCAGGCGGTATGGCAACCGGCGGGAGCGCGGCTGGGATCGAAAATGCTTGGTTGCGAGAGAAGAATAAATGGCCGTTCGGAATCCTGAGTTCCGCATAGCCCGCTCTCGGCTTGAACAATCTCGGCCAGGCTGCCACCAATATGGACAGTGCCGGCTCGGGCGCATTGCGGCGCCTTCCAGGGAATAGGTCCGCGTAGCGCCCAATCTACTTTGAACACCCCTGGGCCGGATTGGTATCGCTCCAGAGCGCGGCGGTAGCTGATCGGAAAGCTTTCACCTGCAATTTCCAGCAGGCCGCGCGGCGAGACATCGCAGAGGACTACGCGGCAACGCGGCAGCTCCTTTCGTGAGCGAACGCGCACTCCGGTAACAATCTCTCCGCCTAAGGAGCTCAGATACGATGCCATGGCGTCCGCGATCCGTTGCGAGCCGCCCTTCGCGATAGGCCAGCCGGCCACATGTGCGAGAGCCGCTAACACCAGACCGAACGCCGCAGTTCCCCAACACTCGAGCGGCATGAGGCAATGCGCTCCCAGGCCAGCGAAAAGGGCGCGAGCTGGCTCGGATCCAAAATGCGATTTAGCGAAACGAGCCGCGGGCTGTATTGCATTCAGACCAAAGCGAGCCATGAGCAGAGGATGATCCGGAAAGCCAATCGGGCTCAGGATGGAATTCTCCAAAAGATTCCAGTTTGCCGCCAGAGTTCCCACAAGGCGTCGATAAGCCTTTGCATCGGCGCCTAAGGATTGGCACGTTTTCTCAAGGTCATTCTCCAAGAGCGCAGCGGATCCGTCGTCCAAAGGATGAGCCAGCGGATACGTTGGATGAACCCATTCGAGCCCGTGGTCGCGAAGGGGAAGCGTGCGGAAGAAGGGCGACGCTACAGCCATGGGATGTACGGCCGAACAAACATCGTGCGTGAAACCAGGCAGCGTCAGAGCTTGCGAGCGAGTCCCGCCACCGATTTGTTCCTGGGCTTCGCAGACGAGGACGGATTTTCCGGCGCGAGCAAGCACAATCGCGGCCGCCAAACCGTTCGGCCCTGAACCAATGACAACGCCGTCGTATTCGCGTCTGTGAGTCACGCCGCGGCGCAATCTTATACTGAGGCGCCTGTCCCCTCCTACGCTTGGCTATTTGGCATGGTTAGCTCAAAGACGCGGCGGCGTGTGGAGTAAGTCCAAATCAGCCAGTTATAGCCCCTCCGTTTGTACCCGCTGGTACCTGCGCTCTATTCACGCAAAGTGTCTGCCCCGCGCATCCTGTTTGTGATTCGAAATTTCACTTTTCGGTATTCTACCCCAATTTAAAAGGGATAAATGCGCCTGAGTCAGTCAAATCTGCCGGCTTGCCCCAGCGAAGCGGAGCAAGCGCAGTCCCAAACTACTCCCCAAACCTCTAGAAAGGGCACTCGTTTTCCCGTGTTGGACGGGATGCGAGGCTTTACCGCGCTCGGCGTCGCCATCGCTCATTACTTGGCTGGCCCTTCCTGGAGGCTGCCTTGGCTGAATCGTGCGATTCGTCTTTTGGAAATGAGCCCCCTGTCTCTGGATCTCTTCTTTATCCTCTCCGGCTTCCTGATTGGGGGCATCCTTCTGGCAACGCGGAATGCGCCTTCCTATTACCAGACCTTTTATCGAAGGCGGTTCTTTCGCATTCTTCCGTTGTACTACGTGTGGATCGTTCTCTTCTCTATCCTTTACTTTGTGGGCCAGGGCTGGGGGTTGGTCGTGCCGCAAGGCTTCAGCGGCGCCTTTTATCTGGCCTCGTTCTTCTTCCTCTTCCAAAACTTCTCCACCTCCATCATCGAAAGCACCTTTATTGTCGCGCCAACATGGAGCCTGGTGGTGGAAGAGCATTTTTATCTGCTCGCTCCATTCTGCGTCCGCCGCCTAAGTTCCCGCCGCCTGGTCCAGGCCCTCTTCGCCGTTATTCTTCTGGCACCGCTCTTTCGTGGTGTGCTTTTCAGATTCATCGGTCACCGGGACGATTGGGCCGATATCGCGGCGCGCATTTGGCCACCCTGCCGCGCCGATGCGCTGGCCATGGGGATGCTGCTCGCGATGGCTTGGCATTCTTTGGAACTCCGCGCGTGGATACACGAACATCTGTCCCTTTTTCGATGGGGAATGTTTGCCAGTTCGGGAATCGCCATTCTGCTGTCCTGGATGGCCGGCGCGGATGTCAACTACTGCCGTTTCCTGAGCGTCGCTTTCGGCCGGACAGCAATCGAAGTCTCCTGCCTCTGCCTGATTGTCTATCTGCTTTGCCGTCCTCAATCCGGATTTGGCAGGTTTCTTTGCTCTGAAGCCATGCGCGAATTTGGAAAAATCAGCTACTGCCTCTACCTCATTCACTGGGGCATTCTCTGGATGATCTTTCGTTTCATCCTGCACACTCGTTTTGGCGACCACCTGTGGCTGGATTTCACCGTCGCCCCGATCGCCCTATTGCTCTCCGTTGGGATTGCCAAGCTATCCTGGAAGTACTTTGAGTCTCCCATCCTCCAGAAGGCGCCCGGTTCGCCCCAACGCCTCTCCATTCCGGCAATTGCTGACCGGCAACCCCAGACCGCCTGAAACTGCTGCTGTATTAGGAAAGCTCGATGGTGGGCCGCGCTGACCTCCAAAAGCAAATCGATTCGGCACACCTGTCCTTTAGTACGGTGGGCGGCTTCCCGCCACTCCTGCCACACTGCACTCGTCCCTCCGGAGGCGGAAATGAACCGAAGAAGCAGCTTTGCCGAGATGAAGGCGGAGCAGCAAAGAATGACGGAAAGCTGGAAAGCCGAAGGCCGCCAAAGCGAAGCGTGGGCGGTCGCTGATCCGGAAATTGTCGAAATTTTCTCCGCGGGTATCGCTTTCGGTTTGAAAGTGGCGCGCCGCAAGGGGGAACGCGATCCACTGTACTCTCCGGACGAATGGCGCAAAGCCTTGCGCGAAGCAGTGGACCGGGCCGCGGCCCTGGAAATCAGCCTGCAAAAAGCAAAAGACGGGATGCAAAAAGAAAAGAAGCAACCCTAAATCGCTCGCAAGCGTAGCAAGACCATGTAGCGGCCGCCTTCTGAGGCGGGCGTTTTTTCAAGGCAAACGTATCACGAGAATCTGGTCAGCTCTGACATTGACAACCAGTCAAAACTGCCAGAAAACAGGCACCGAACGACCTACTGCTCACCGGTCTTGCTTGTCTCGGATTGCGCCACGCCCGCCTGCCAATAGCGATTGAAGCCGATGTAGTCCGACGGCAGATATGCCAGGATCGTGCGGCGAAGCTCTAGCATGTCCACGCTTCCGATTCTCGTATAGAGGATTTTCCCGTCGGCATCGATCAGCACGGTGTAAGGAACCGCCGATTCCCACGCAGGATCAAACGCCTTTTGCAACGCCGCCGTATCGTCGGACGCGAAAAGCAAATTGCGGCTGGTGGCATGCTTTTTCTCCAACATTTTCATCACGCTGTTTTTTTCGTCGGGCATGTTGGCCGCCACGGTGACCAAATCAAAATCACGGACCTTATACATCTGGAACGTATCCTGAAAATCGGTGAACTCATCGATACACGAACCGCACCAGGTGGCCCAAAAACTCACCAGCAGCATGTGCTTCGTGGGATTGGCGCGGAGTTTCTTCAGATCCTCGGCTGTAGCCATTTCCAAATTCACCGGTTGCTCTTCAATTTTCTTGATCGCCGCTTCCCGCGCCGCCGCCTTTTCCTGCCACTTGGTGGAGCACCCAAACACGCCTGTATGCTTCACTTCCACTTCACGGCCCGCCAGCAGCGCATCGATGGCGTTCCGCGCGTCCTGCGTTTTCACCTGCTCGATGCGATAACTGTTGTCAATGCGGCCTTCGTAGCGGAGCTGGCGCTCCTTATCGAAGATGAAAATGTGCGGAGTAGCTTGCGGACCGTAGGCGCGCGTGACCGATTGCGTGTCGCCGTCGTAGAGATAGGGATAGCGCAGATGCTTGTACTCGACGCGTATCTTCATTTCATCCAGCGAGTCGCTGGTGTCGGAAGAGTCCAGTTCGTCGATGCGGATAGCCTTCGGATCATTGGGCTGGATCGCGACAACACTCACGCCCTTGCCCCGGTAATCATCCTGCAGTTGCTGGATGCGCTGCTCGTACATTTGCGAAATCGGGCAGTGATTGCAGGCGAACACAACCGCGAGGACCGGGCTGGAAGCATAGTCGCTCAGGCGGTGGATTTTTCCATCGACACCGGGCAACGCAAAATCAGGTGCTGGTGATCCCAAAACGAGGATCGGATGTGTCGTTTGTCCCCACGCCGGAGATATCAGCAAGAAAAATAGAATCGCACGCCACATTGAATCCGGACCTCCACGATAGCTAGCTCAAATTCAATCTTACGCTCAACGAACCGCGGCTGCTGGCCGCGGCCGCGGAGTTACATCGGCGTTCACCAGCCCCATCGCCCACTTGATGGCTTCCAGATACATTTTCTGAAGCCGCGGATCATCCCAGTTTTGCTCCACATGCCCGAGCGTCGAGTAATACACGCGCCCCTTGCCATATTGCTTCGCCCAGGTAACCGCGAAGTCCTGATCCTTGCGATGAACCCGTGGATTGTTCAGGTCCAGTTTGGAAGCGTCCAGCCGCATCAACACGCGGACCTCGTCTCGCGAAAAATCCTTCAGTTGGTAAATCTCGTCGCGCAGAACGAACGACTTTCCCCATTGCTGCATTCCTGGGAAGTCTGGGTCTTCCACGATGATGGGCGCATCGAACGTCCCCCACGGATGCTCGTCGAAATAGCCGCCGATCATCTCCCCATACTCCGGCCAACTAGTGAACGTGATCGTCGCGCTATGCACGCCCACGAAACCCTTGCCATCGTCATGCACGAACGATATGAGCGCCGCCTTCTGCTCGTCGTTCATTTCGAGGTCGCCGCCGGTATAGAAAAGTACCGCGTCAAAATCATTCAGGTTTTTCGCGTTGTACTCCAACTTTTTCTTGGTAAGCGCTTCCGTATCGGTGCGAATCGTGGTGTCCCATAATCCCGATTCCTTGCCTATCCGTTCGATGGTGGCCACGGAGTGAGAAACCGACTCATGCCGGTAGCCTTTTTCTTCGCCGATGACAAGCAAGCGCTTCCTCGGATGTGTGTCGGTTGGAGCCTGAGCGGAGCCGCGAACACCGAGCGCATCGAGCGCGAGGGCCAGCGCTAGCGCAAACATTGCCAAGCGGATCAGTTTCATCTGCAGCCATCCATCATCGCGGCCAACTATTTCTTTCTTCCCAGCCACATAATCGCGTTGGCGAACAGTTTGTTTTGTGTGGCGTCGCCGAAAACATTTTCGCCATGGCCCATGTTCATATAAACCATCTTGTATTTCGTGTTGGTCCACACGATGGGCATGTCGCCGTGAGTAATCACATCCTTGACGCCGATCGGATAGTTGGAAGGATCGAGCGTCACGAGAACTCGAACACTCTTGTTCAGCCGCGGACTGGGCTTCCATTGGTACCACTCATTCGAAGGAGCGACATAACTCTCGGGCATCCCCGCCGTTACGGGATGCGTCCGATCGTCGACGACCATTTTCGCTTTCTGGACCGGCCAATTGTTCGTGTAAAACACCGCCCCGCCCAGAAAATCCACGAACCACGGCCACTTTGTCGATTCGTCGTTGTACCCGGCGATGTGCAGTCCCAGCCAACCGCCGCCATGCTCCATATATTTCTCGAATGCCGCCCTTTGTGCGTCAGTGTGGGGAAAATCGTTAATCCACAAAATCACTTGATACGGCTTTAAATCATTGTCGTTGAGTTTGTCCCAATCCGTCGTGATGTCGAACACGAAATTGTTCTTCGCCGCCAGGTCGCGGAAGAAAGCCAGTCCCTCATTGCCCGTGCGCACATGGTCGGGCTCCACGTTGATGGAATAAAAAGCTAAAGCTCGAAATGCGGGCTTCTGTGCCACCGCGCCGCCAGCGCACAGGCAGAGGAAAAAGACAATCGCGCAGAAACGGCGTATTACAGACGCAAAATGGTCCTGCTTCATGGTACGGATGCTCCTAATGACCGGCAGCCCAGAGGATGGAGTTCTTCACGATCTGCGTGAACGCCGCATTCTGGAACAGCTCCCCATGATGGCCCATGAAAATATAAATGTTGCGAGCCTTTACGTGGTCGTTCGTCCAAATCACGGGATGATCTCCCATCTTGAGGTCCGTCGTCGGCGTGTACGTCTTCTCATCCACACTGGCCAGCACATGCACATTCGGTCGCGGCGACTTATCGTACGTGTAAAACTCTTCATTCTCGATCACAAAGGGAGACGGAACGCCCTTCATGGCCGGATGATTCCTGTCCTCGATCGTGACTGTGCCGGTAACGAACGTCGCAATGTAATTTTTGAACCGGATGCCCCCCATGAAATCGCGGAACCACGGCCAGATCGGAAAGCCGTCAAATTCTCCGAGCAAGGTCGCGTGATGAAACCCGATCCACCCTCCTCTTCCTTCTTCAATGTATTTGATGAACGCAGCCTTCGCGGTATCGGTCCAATTGTAGGGAGGATAGTTCAACTGCATGAACAGTTTGTATTGCGCCAGAAAGTCGTCATTGACCTTTTCCGTGTCTTCGATATAGTCGACCGCAAAACTGTTTTCTTCTGCGAATTTTCCCAGCCAAAGCTTGGCCGCGTCGACAAACGGTTTGTGTATTCCTCCATGCTCCGCCAAGGCAACCACCCGGAATCGTGGCGTCCTCTCCTGCGCGCAAGCGCCGCTGGGCAAGCCGAAAAGCAGCAGGGCCACCAACAGAGAGAATCGTCGAACGGGGAGCATGGTGCAAACCTCCATGGCCATGGCGGCCAGGGTCAACCGCGCTGCGGGTACGGGCTGAAACGAAAAACCAAAGCTGATTGTGCGTTAGGCTAGTGTGGCGCTCGAAATCCTCACGAACTCAGCTTCATCGCGAAAATACCAACAAACAATCGCTTGTTCAAGAACTAATTAATGATTATTAACAAAGCTTGGACACCGAATCCGCGCGCCCGGAAGCTCATCTATTCTGGCGCGCCTATTCCATTTCGAATGTCAGGAAGGTCAGCTTGCCATTCCGTTCCACTTGCATCGTCGCGGGATCGCCAGGTTTAAGCTTCCCGAATTCCGTGCGAAGCTCATCCATCGTTTTGATGGGCACTCGATTGAAGGCGTGGATGACATCGCCTTCCTGCAAACCTGAATCCACGGCGAGTCGATTCGCCACAGTCGCGGTCACCAGAACGCCCGACGGAATTCGCAGCGGTCCCACAAGCTCTTCAATCTCACGGTTGATCGTGCTCCCGATAATGCCGAGTCGTGGCAGCAGGTCGGTTGCCGGGTTGGAGAGATCCGAAAGCCGGCTGAGATCGTGCATAGGTTCAAGCACCGGAACCTGCAGTTCGAGTCGCCTGCTTCCCCGCACAATTTGCAGGCCCACTTTGTCGCCAGTAGCCCGCAAATAGAGGCTCAGGGTAAAAAGCGCCACATTGTCCACAGGCATTCCATCGATGGACTCGATGACATCCCCGACCCGCAGTCCGGCGCGCGAAGCCGGACCGCTTTCGTCCACGTCGGCAACAACCACGCCAGGCGTCTCTGTCAACCCCAATCCACCTGCCAGATCTGGCGTCAGCGATTGCAGATCCGCGCCAATCGTCCGGCGGCGCACACGCCCATATTTCCGAATCTGCTCGTACGCATAGCGGACAATCCCGCTTGGGATCGCGAAGCCGATTCCCTCGTTCCCGCCTGACTTCGTGTAAATAAACGTGTCGATCCCGACGACCTCGCCTTCGACGTCCACCAATGGCCCGCCGCTATTCCCCGGATTGATCGCCGCATCGGTCTGGATGTACACCATCGGATCATCGGGATCAGGCTGCCGGAGTACGGAACTCACCAGGCCAAACGTCACGGAATTTTCCAACCCCTCCGGGCTGCCGAACGCCAAAACAACTTCTCCCTTATGCAGGCGATCGTAGTGAGCGAACGGAAGCGTCGGTAGTCCTGTCGCTTCGACCTTCAACACTGCCAGGTCAATCGTCTTGCTGACTCCCACAATGCGCGCGTTCAGAATGCGCCCTTTGGACTTCAACATCGCCGGTGCTTCCCCGTCTGGACCAACGGGCGGCGTCAGCACCACGCGTACGCGATCGGCGCCTTTCACCACGTGAAAATTCGTAACAATGTATCCGTCCGGATCGATAAGCACTCCAGAACCGAGGCTGCGTTCCCGCCCAAACGGGCTGGGGCTGCTCTTGTCGTCTTCATCCTCTTCACCAGTGCCGTATCCGGTGACCAGCACTTCTACTACCGCCGGAGACACACGCTTGACCAAAGACTCGAACGCAGCGCTCATCTCATGGATCACGTCCACGCCCGCTTTCGCCGGAGGCGTCGATGTTTGCGAAAACACGGCGCCGGCCAACAGAAGCGTGGCGAAAAGCATCAAAGACCCCCGTCGCACAAATCTCAATGCAGTTCACCTTTCCGACTCGAAGCCCCACTTGCGTCGTGGCGTTCTGTCGAACCTTCCCACTTCACGATTTTTAGGTCCAGAACAAAAATCGAATAAAGCACCGGAACCAGCAGCAACGTAATAAATGTTGCCACGCCGAGTCCTCCGATTTGCGCGTAACAAAGCGGCTGCCAAAGCGGCCCGCCGTGCATGGCCAGCGGGAAGAGCGCTAGAATCGTGGCCCCCACCGTGATCATCACCGGCCGCAATCTCACGATGCCAGCGTCCAACAGTGCCAGTTCCAGCGGCTCGCCCTTTTCGTGCATTTCCTCGATGAAATCGAACAGCACAATCACGTGGCTCACAATCACGCCAATCAAACTGGCGATGCCTAGAAACGCCATGAACCCGAACGACGAACCCATCAAGTACAGCGCAAACAAGGCACCCACAATGCCGTACGGCGCGGCAGCCAGAACCAGGATAGGCTTAACGGCGTGCTTGAACTGAAATGCCAGCGCCAGAAAAATCAACGCAATCGAAACGGCCATGACTATCGCCAAATTCCTGAACCCCTGTTCCTGCTTGGCCTGTTCTCCGCTCACATTGATGCTGTAACCAGGAGGAAGCGTCTTGCGCAGTTCCGCCAGTTGCGGCGCGGCCGCGGCAAAAACTTCGGACGGAAGCGTGCCCGGCATGGTGAAACTCTGGACGGAAATGGTTCGAAAGTGCTCCAGATGCCGGATGCGCCACCCTTGAATGATATTTTCGATCGAGGAGACTGACAGCAGCGGAACCTTACTGTTCGAGGACGAGGAATACACATAAAGATTCTGGATATCGGAGAGGCTCGCGCGCTCCTCCATGCGCAACCGCGAAACAACGGGAATCTGCTGATCGCCGCGGCGCAGAGTAGTGACGCCCGAGCCATTCAACGCTGTGCTGGACGATTGCGCCACGTCCTGATTAGTCACTCCCGCCAGGTTGGCTCGATCCGCATCGACTTTCAGCGTGATCTCAAATCCATCCTGGCCCCAATCGTCGCGCACCCGGGCGGCGTTGGGCACCGCGCTCAAAATCGCAGCGGCTTTGGATGAAATCGAACGCAGATTCGCAATGTCTTTTTCTTCTTCCAGCGGATTCACGTCGGCAAGACCGGTCACGCGCAGCTCCACTGGATAATCGACAGGATTCGTCTGTAGCTGCCGCACATCCACGCGCGCGCCGGCGACCGTCTGTGAAATTGCCGACTGCAGCAGCCCGACCAACTTCGGCGTATCTTCTTTTTCATAGAGCTCAACGATGATCTGAGCATAATTCAGTTGCTGGAGTTGCGGCGTCACGGAAAACCAGAACCGCGGTCCTCCTCCTCCCTCAAACGTGGTGATGGATTTCAGCACCTCTCGAGGTTTGCCATCCTTGCCGGGATGCTCGTGACCGTACTTGGCCGTAGTGGCGCGGATCGCATGCTCCACTTGCAATGCCGTTTGATTCGTCACGAAGAGCGGCACGTCGTTCGGAAGCCATACGTCCATGAACGATAAGTATTGAACATCGTCAGGGAAAAATTGCGTCTTCAATTGATGTCCCACGAAAACGCCGAGGACCAGAAAGAGAAGGGAACCGGCGAACACCAGCCACCGGTGATCGATGGCGAATTTCCCCACACGGTAGTAAAACCCGCTGAAACCCTGGCTTCGCCGCTCTTCCATGGATTGTGCCGTTTTCTTCGTTCGGCGAAGTAAATAGCAAGCAAGGAAGGGAATGAACGTCATGGAAACGAGGCGTGACGCTACCAGCGCGCAAGTCATCACCACCGGCAAGCTGAACAAAAATTCGCCCGTAGTGCCGGTCAGTAACAGAAAAGGAATGTATGCGACGATGTTCGTGATCGTCGCAAAAAGAATCGCGTGCGCCAGCCGGGTCGGGCCGAGCCACGACGCGATCACCGGCGGATGATGTTCCGCCAGCATGCGTTTGATGGAGTCACCGGCGACAACGGGATCATCGACAAGTAAGCCCAAGGCGATAATCAACGTCGCGATGGAGACCTGCTGCAAGTCGATCCCGAGAAGATGCGCGAAGCCGAACGTCATCGCCAGCGTGATCGGAATCGACAGCGCCATCAGCAGCGCCGAGCGCCACTCCCAGAACCCAACAAGGGAAACAATCACCACCAGCGCGATGGCTTCATACAGCGCGTCCATGAACAGGTCGACGTTTTCTTTGACTTGTCGCGGCTGATCGGACGTGGCTGCAATGGTAAGGTCCGCCGGCAACAATTGCTTGGTCTCGGCCAATTTCGCCTGCACATCCTTGGCGAACCGGTCGACCTGTTCCCCTTCGCGCATTTGCACGGACAACGTCACCGCCCGTGTCCGTTGCCATTTCCCTTGCGGCCCTTTCCATGTGTAGTAGTTCAGATAGCGGGCAGGGCTTTGATACCCGCTGCGAATATCCACCAGGTCGCGCAGATACACGGCCGCTCCAAAACTCGAGGTGCCGACAATGACGCTTCCGATGTCTTCCGGTTTGGCGAATTCTCCCGATGGGTCGATGATAATGTTCTTCGAGCCGACCTCGAGCGTTCCACCGGGAAGCGTGATGTTGCGGGCGTTCAGGATGCTCTTCAGGTTCGAGGGCTGCAGTCCGTACGAAGCCAGCCGCTCTTGTGAATAATCGAGATAGATCTGTTCGGCCAGGACTCCCGACGTGTCCACGCGCGAAACCTCGGGAGCCCCTCGCAGTGCGCGCGAAAGCAAATCCGTGAAGTTGTCCAGCTCGTGGTAGGTGTACTTGTTGCCTGGATTTGCAGCGAGAGTCGGGCCTAGTTGGCTCGGGTCATGAACCAGAATCGGCGGCCACGCGTCCGGATGAACCTCGGACTCGTGCAATCGGGTTTGCACGAACGTGCGGCCGGCGGCATAAAGCGTCGCGTCATCTTGATTTGTAAAACCGTCCGCAACTACAAAGCCCGGCCCCCCAAACAACTCTGGCTTGGACAGCAATCCCTGGTCCCCAGCATATTGCACGAACAGGCGCATAGCGCGGCCGACCGATTGCGTGGGCACGGATTCCGGGAAACATGTCACGATGGATACTGGCGTTCCCGCCGATTGTCCCTTGCGCTGGCTACGAACTTTGGTAATGGCATTTTCAATCGCGTGTGCTCGCACGGAAATTGCCGTAGGGTTCTCGAGCGGGCTCGCCACCGTCAGCATCAGCGCGGCCGTATCGCCAAAGTCACTATTGAACTTGATCGGTCCCGCCCCTTGCGGCAGGCTCAGCGAATTCAACTTCAGATTGATATCGCTGAATTCTTTTTTCGAATCCGTGATGGTATCTGCAAGCTGGACCTGAATAATAGACAAGCCAGGCATGGAAAGAGATTTCAATCCGAAGTCGGCTCCCATGGGGGCCCGGATGTGCGAATTCTCCGCAATCGTCGATTCGATCGGGCGTGTCACCAGTTGTTCGACTTGCTGCGCCGTTGCTCCGGGCCATTGTGTAATAACCGAAGCCACGCGCACCGGAATGTTCGGATCCTTGCGCTTCGGCATCTGGGTGTAGCCGTAAACTCCCATTGCCACCGTCGCGATCAAAAGAATCCAAGAGATTTGCCGGTTCTCGACGAAAAACCGCGCGGTATTGTGTTCGTTTTGGATGTAGTCGCTATCAGTGCGGTGTGCCATGGACTGTTCTCAACCCGGCTCCGGCCTAGGGAATGACTCGCACCATTTCCCCGTCGACAAGCAAAGGAGCGCCGCTAGAGATCACTTTTTCGCCGAGCGAAACGCCGCTGACGATGGACACTTTGTTCCCGTAGGCATCGCCTGGTGTCACGTTCTTTCGCCGCGCCACGTCTTTCCCGCCTTCCTGATTCACCACGAACACGCTGAACGTCCTTGTTCCGTCGTTCACGGATACGATGGAACTCAATGGCACAACCAGTGCGGCGCGGCGCACGTTTGCTTGCCCTAGGTCCAGGGTTGCCACCATGCCAGCCTTCAACAATTCCTTTTCATTCGGCAACGTTACTTCGATCTGAAAAGTCCGGCTTTTCTGGTCGGCTTGCGGAGAAATCGCCGTGATCTGCCCAATAAATTCCTGCGGAAAAATCTCTGTCGCCACCGCTTGCTTTTTTCCCAGCTTCACCGTGCTGAGGACGGTATCGGGCACGCCGAAGACCGCTTTTACAAGGCGGATATCTCCCAACGTGAATCCCGTCGTCCCCGCAGCCACGAGCGCGCCGATTTCTATGTTGCGCCCAAGGATCGTGCCATCCGTCGGGGCTCGCAACTCGCAATCCGCCAAGGCTTGCAGCGCCTGGGTGAGCGCGGCTTGTGCGGTCACCAGTGAGCCCTGCGCCGAATCATTCTGAGCCTTCGCGCCGTCATAGTCGGGTTGCGTCATGGCATTCGCCGCGTACAACGCCTTTGCCCGAGCGAAGTCTTGCTGCGCCTTTTGCGCGCCGGCCTTGGCTTGTTCCACTTGTCCGGTATATTGCTCCACGGTGTGTTGGTAATCGTCTTGTCGAACCGTCGCGAGGACCGTTCCCTTCTTCACATAATCCCCTTGCTGAATATTCCGAACGCGCCCGTCCGCTCCAGTGCGCTGCAAGATCTTTGTTACATACCCGCTCGATTTGAACGCCAGTGACACTTGCGTGTAGGGAACCAGGCTCGCCGAGTAGTTAACCGCTTCATCGCCCGAATAGGACTCGACGGGCGTGACCACGACCGGGGTCGGCGGATTCTCGGCGGGTTTTTTCTCGGCCGAACAGCCGACCGAAAGTCCGCAGAGCGCGCAACACAGCACGGCCGCAACCTTTTTCCCCGCTGTCCTGCGAAGCATCTCTTAATCCTCACCGAGCGACTTCTCGAAATCGGAGCGCGCCGTCCAGAAGTTCGCCACCGCCTGAATGTACTGCGCGTTGGCCTGCGCCATGTTGGCCTGTTCCGTCAAGGCATTTGTCAGCAGCGTTGCCTTTTGTTTGTATTGGTCCAAAATGATCTGAAGTTTTTCTTTCTCCGCTTGCTGCGCTAGTTGTGCCACCTTGATGGTGGCGCGCGCTTCGCGCAGTTTCCGGAATCGATTTCCGAGATCGACGGCCACCTGGCTCTGCGTTTCCGTCAAAGTCAAGGTACTCTGCTCAATCGTTCTCTGCTTTTCATCCATCAAATGCCGTTTGTATCCCCAGTCGTACAAATCCCACTTGAAATTGATTCCAACCGTGTTGATGTAATTCGGCAAGCCCTGAATGCTAAACGGCGAAAAGAAGAGATACTGGACGCCAACTTCAGGAATGTACGCGGCTTTCTGAATCCGCCGTGAATAGACCGCTTGATCCAACTTCAATTTGGCTTGACGAATCTCCGTGCGGTTGTCCAGCGCCTTTTGACGCGCCGCGTCCAGATTCGATTCCTCCGGCAGTTCATCTGGAACCGCCGCGGGACGAAACCTGGTCCGAATGTCTCTCGCAAGAAGGGAATTCAGGTTTTCCTTCTGAGAATCCAACGTATCCTGCAGCGTCATTACCTGCACCTCGGCCTGCGCGAGCTGCGTTTTCACTCCAGTGCTTTGGTACGCGAGCACCGTCTTTTCCTTCAAGTACTCGTCCGTCGTTCGATCAATCTCGCGGAGCGACTTTACGTTTTCCTCCGCGGCGTCGAGCGCACTCTGCGTCTGCAGCAACGAGTAATAAACGTCTTTCACCGTGTTGGTCGTCTGCTGCCGCTGCTGACGCGTCTGTTCTTCGGCGAGTTTTTTGCCCACTTGCAGCGCGTCGATATTCAAACGAATGTTGTAGAGCTGGGACAGCGGTTGATAGGCTTGCACAACAGCCATTCCGGTCGCCTTTACCCCAGTCGTAATGGCCTTATTCTCGTTCGGGATCTGTACTCCATCCACCGTTCCAAATACCCCTTGATCGAACGTGACGGTCACCGGCGTCAGCAGGCCCCCACCCGTCAATTGCACGTTGAATTGCGGGTATCTCTGCGTGCGCGCCGCAAGAATCTGGTCGTTTGCGGAAAACTCGCCTTGCTTCGCTAATTTGATCTGACGGTTATTCCCCTGAGCGATGGACAGAGCCTGATCGAGAGTGAGAGTTTCTTCTTCTGTGGGCGCGCTATCCTGGGCGAGCGTGGGCACACACCAGACCGTCAGAAGAAAAAGGAAGCTCCAACCAAAGATTTTCAACACCGACTCCTGACGGATTTTGCGTGTGAACAGTCTGTTTTCGGGACGGCGAAAACAGCGGTCGTCTCAAACGGACATATCCCTTAATCGCTTCAACTTGCCGCGGACTTTATATCCCGGTCTTCGGTTTTGTCAATCGAATTTGGCCGCTCCGAAAGTGTAGAAAATCGTTGCTCGCGCTGTGGCTCGATGTTAAATTGGCCATCGCCCAATTTGGAAGCGTTGCATTGCTATCCCGCCATTTTTCTTGAACGCCTTATGACCAAGTGATCTCCGGCTGGCAGGCGCTTCCATTCTTTTTCTCTCACTTCTGATCGGATTCACTTCACGGAGGATTTCATGAACCAGATCAATCGAAAATTACTGGCCCCTTGTCTCGTAGCAGGTCTCTTGTTCGCTTGCGGTTTGGCGTTCGCCGCAGACGATCCGGCGAAGGTAGCCGGTACGTGGAAAGTTTCCGTAAGCGGCGGAGCCGGCAGCGCGGAACAGACCATCATTCTTAAGCAGGACGGAAACAAGATCACCGGAACTTTCAAAGGTCCCCGGCAGTCCGGCCCACTCGAAGGAACCGTCGAGGGCAACAATATTTCCTTCCATGTCGCCACTCGCGTCCCGCTCGACTACAAGGGCACTGTCGATGGCGACTCAATGAAGGGCACGATGACGGGGAATGGGAAAACGGGCGACTGGACGGCCACTCGCCCCAACTAGATTCGAATAACAGGGAATCGCTTTTCGTCTTAACGGAAGCGGCGAATCACCAGGTTGTGCCGGTCGGAGCGATACAGCCCGAGCACATAAACAATCACCGTGCCCTTCGTCGAGTAGATCACTTGCCTGATCCTCAACAGCGGCTCGCGCCTGGGCACGCCCAGAAGTTCCGCTGTGCGGGGATCGGCGGCGGTTGCGTCCACCTCTTCATCGGCGTAGCCGAGTACAACTCCATAGCTGCGCTCCAGGATACCAAACAGCGATTCTCGCTCTAACGGCTCTGACAGCAGCCCGCCATATTGTTTCGCTGAGAAGTAACAAGTCTCGAGCGCAAACGGTTCGCCGGCGGTGTGGCGCAAGCGTTCGAGCTTCAATACGTGAGTTTTCGGCGCGAGCGAGAGTCGTGCCATCGCTTCGGGTTCATCGTCGACAATCTCGGAGAAGAGCACCCTCGAGCCGACGGTCAGGCTTCGGCTTCGCATCTGCTCCGTATAGCTCATCAGCTTGTTGAAATGGATCTTCGGTGTGGAAACAAATGTACCGACGCCGCGCCGTCGTTCGACCACGCCTTCTCGTTCCAAGGTCGCCAGCGCATGGCGCGCGGTCATCAAGCTCACCGCATGGATGCGGGCTAACTCCCGCTCGGAAGGCACGGCGTCTCCGGGACGTAAACCCCCAGAAGCGATGATTCTTTGGATTGCGCCTTGAATCCTTTGGTAGGCAGGGACTCCATTGCGGGATTTTACCGGCATCTGCTTTTCCTCGACGAACCCCGAAGACGTAAGAAACTCAATGCAAAGTTGGTTTTCTCGAACGAAACCCCGGAACCAAGGTTCACACCCATGGCGCTACCCCTCTTCTGCCAGGCACACCGCGGTTTCCGATTCGATCCCAGCCGCAGCCAAGTGCACCGCTTCCTACGTGCTCCTTCTTACTCGACAGGGGTGTGACCACCCGTGCTATAGTGCACGTGTCTTGTTTCTCTTATAAATTAAGAATTTCTGCTTGACAAGCATTACTTGGTGCTATATAGCTACCTTCAATGCGTGCGTCAGCTTTTGCTGATTTGGGGTGCTTGCCGTTGACTCTAGTTGTTTCCAAGCCGGGGAGAGGCTGCTCGTGGACCACGAGTCAGCATGGAGGAATGTTTATGAAGAAATTGCAGTTGGTGGCCTTGGCACTTTGTTGCCTTGCTGTCGTTGTGTTGGTTTGCGGAGGGAGTGCTACTTTCGCTCAGGAAGTGACTGGATCTGTTACAGGGACCGTTACGGATGCGAGCGGTGCGGCTGTAGCGGGTGCCACAATCACAGCGAAGTCCGTGGATCGCGGCATCAGCTATACGGGCGTTAGTAATGACTCTGGCATCTATCGAATCGCCCAGCTTCCCGCTGGCAATTATGACCTTCGCGTCGAAAAGTCCGGGTTTCAGACGGCTTTGTATCCGCAATTCACTCTGACGGTAAACCAGGTTGCGCGCTTTGATGTCGAACTTAAGGTTGGTCAGGTTAGCCAAACGATCGAAGTGACCGGCGCGGCTCCCGTTCTCAAGACGGAAACAACGCAGGTCGATACCGTCATCGACGCCGCGACCAATGACAACCTGCCTCTCGCATCGCGCAACTATGTCCAGTTGACTCTTCTTGCTCCCGGCTCGGTGTCGACCGATCCCAGCAGCTTCAACAACGGGAACAACACCGGCGGCTATGGCGGACGCCCTTTGATCAACGGCAACCGCGAGCAGGCCAACTACTTCTTGCTCGACGGCATGGACAACAACCAGGTTTCCGATAACCTGCTGGGCTACACCCCCGCCCCGGACGCCATTGAAGAGTTCAACCTGATTACCAACAATGCTCCAGCGGAATTCGGCCAGTTTATGGGTGGTATTGTCAACGCAACCATTAAATCCGGGACAAACAGCTTCCACGGCGATGCTTGGGAGTTCCTGAGGAACGACGTCTTAAACGCGAACACTTGGTCGAACAATTTCAATACCACCGATGGCGGCAAAGTTTGGGATCCACTCCACAAGGCGGCGCTCCGCTGGAACATGTTTGGCGCGACCTTGGGTGGTCCGATTCTGAAGAATAAACTATTCTTCTTTGTCGATTATCAAGGTCAGCGTTTTGACACTCCGCCTTCGTCGGCCACAACCACTGTTTTTTCGGCCGCCGAGCGCCAGGGTAACTTCGGCCAGCTTTGCCAAGCAGGGTTCAACGGCGCCGGCGTTTGCACTTCAACCAAGAATGGAAACGTTCAATTGTACAACCCTTGCGTGTCTTTCAGTCAGCCCTGTACCTCTACCTCGGTTGCAGCAACGGTCCGTCAGCCATTCCCGTTCAACCAGATCCCCTCGGCGATGATCAGCCCTGTGGCGCAGGCGCTGTTCGCCTCTTCGCTCTATCCGGCGCCGATCAATACCAACTTGCAGAATAACTTCGTTTATTCTTCGAGTTCTCAAGAGAACGTTGACCAAGGTGACATCAAGGTCGATTATAAGGTCTCTGACAAAGACAGCATATCAGGGCGATTCACCCGGGCCTACCAGAACAACCCCTCCACGAACTCCTACGAGTTGCTTGGAAACGGATTTTCGACTACGCCGATTTATAACACCGTCGGCGATTGGACCAGATCCATCAGCCCCACGCTTGTGAACGATGCCCGGTTCGGTTGGAGCCATATCACTCTGAACAACGGCACGAGCTGGGCCTCGAACGTCGGCCAATATGGCAACTCCATTGGTATCGGTAATGGTAATCCTGCTGGCCTCGATGGATTGCTTGCTATCAACCTGAGCACCACCGCCGTTTCGAATTTGGGGAATGCGGAAACCGGAGAGAACTTCGACGATCAGGTCTGGCAGGCCGAAGATGCGGTAACCTGGAGCCATGGTCGCCACACGTTCAAGTTCGGCGGCCAATATCTTCACAACATCATCAAAACCTTCTACCCAGGAAACAATGGCGAACTGGGCCTTATGGATTTTGACGGGAGGTTTACCAGCAACACCATCGGTGGTTCCGCTACCGGCGCCGGAGACGGTGGCGCTGACTTCTTCCTTGGGCTACCTTTCACGATTGGCCGCGGCGTCAGCACGGGCAAGACCTGGAGACAGACGAACAATGTCATCGGCATCTATGCGGAAGACACCTGGAAATTCACGGAACGCTTGACCCTTACCCTCGGTTTGCGTTACCAGGCGTTTACTCCTTGGATCGAAACCAACGACCAGCAGTCCAATTACAACTTCGCGACCGGCGCCGTCGAACTCGCCAACCAGAATGGAGCCAGCAGAGCACTCTACAACGGCTTCTATGGTGGCAGGGACTTTGAGCCGCGCGTTGGTTTTGCCTGGACTCCCGCGATGCTCGGCAACCACACAGTGATCCGCGGTGCGTTCACGGTCTCTTCCTACCTGGAAGGGACCGGCACCAACCTGCGTTTGCCGCAGAACCCTCCGTTCACTCCGGCCCAAATCAATACGGTCTACAACAGCGTAGCGTTGCCGGGTTCGACGAGCTCGAACGGTATTCCAGCGACTCCTCCGATCAGCAGTTGTGTCAACTACTCCTGCTTTGCCGGCGCAATTCTCGACCTGTGGGACCCGAACGTTCAGCCGGCAATCGACGATCAGTGGAACCTGGCCGTGCAGCACCAGTTCTTGGGAAATACCACTTTCCAGATCGGTTATGTCGGTCAGCGTGCGGTGCACTTGATGGTGCCGTTCTCCTACACTCAGAGGGAGCTGCTGCCAAATTCAGAATGCGCGACTCCGCCATGTACCGCTCCGAGCCCGTTCTTCGCGGCGAACCCGACGTTCTACAATACGATTGCGACGCAAACCGGTGGCACTCAGTCGAACGGCACCATGATGTACAATTCGCTGCAGGCCATCCTCCAAAAAGAGATGAGCAAGGGCTTGCAGTTTCAGGTGTCTTACACCTACTCCAAGTGCATGTCGAACAGCACCGGCTACTACGGAGCTTGGAACAACGCTCTGAGTGCTTCTGCCTATTGGCAGAATATCTACGATCCCAAGGCGGAATGGGCGCCTTGCTACTACGATGCCACCCACATCATCTCAGCCTATGCCGTCTATGAGCTCCCTGTCGGTCGTGGCAGGCAGTTTGGCAGCAACATGAACAAAGTGGCGAACGCCGTCGTTGGCGGCTGGTCGGTCAGCCCCATCGTTTCCTTCCACACTGGCTTCCCGGAACCTGTTTACGGAGCAGCCGACAATACCGGGACGTTCTCCCGCGGGTCGCGGGCGGATTGCAATGGGCTTCCGACAATCACGGGCGAAACGCCGATCAGCACCCCAGGTGTCGGCGGCTTCCAGTGGTTCACCAACAACGGCAACTTCACCAATCCCGCCGTGGGGCAATTCGGCAATTGTGCTCCTCAGCTCGCTGGAGTCCGCGGGCCGCACTACACTGACATCGACGCGAGTCTGCACAAGGACTTTCAACTTACGGAGCGGTTTAAGCTACAATTCCGGACCGACTTCATCAACGCCTTTAACCACGTGCAACCCAACGCACCGCAGATGAGTCTTGGATCAACCATGGGGCAAGTCACCAGTGCCCAGCCTCCAAGAAACATTCAGTTCGCGTTAAAGCTTTACTACTAGCGGGAAATAAACCCCGTATAATGAGGCAGGCGCTCACCCCCGCCTGCCTCATTTTCTTTTTGTCGAGAACTGCGGACTGAGGAATGGCAACCCAAACCCGCCACGATATGTCGAGACAGCTTGTTCGTTTCAGAATCGCATCTTTTGCGCTTGGTCTTTTCTTTCCTTGGCTCCTGCTCTTTGCGCAATCCGCCCCGCCCGCAGCGACCGCCAAAATGCCCATGACCCCCGAAAAGGCGATGGAAGCAGCAGAACAGGGCCGGTGCAAGGAAGCCATACCTGCCTTGAAGCGGGCGGTCAGTACTTCCAGCAATGCCGCTGAACTTCGCAAGAACGCCGGGGTCCTGGGCTTGCGCTGCACTCTGGCGACCGATGATCGCAACGCCGCTACTTCCTTCATTGAACTGCTGCACAAGGAATTCCCTCAGGATCCCGATATCCTGTTTATCCTCGTGCACGCCTATTCCGACCTGTCGACGCGAACGGCTCAGGATCTCGGCAGGATGGCTCCCCAATCCATTGCCGCTCATAAGCTCATGGCTGAGGCCTTTGAGATGCAGGGTAACTGGGATCAGGCTCGCCACGAATATGAGGAAATGATCAAGAAAGAGCCCAATACTTCCGGACTCCATTTTCTTTTCGGAAGGTCTTTGTTGTCCCAACCGAACGCCAGCCCCGAAACTATTGAACTTGCGACGCAGGAGTTCCGAAAGGAACTGGAGATTGATCCGAAGAATGCCGGTGCGCACTACATCCTTGGCGAGTTGGCCCGTAAGAGCGGGGACTGCGACGAAGCCATTGTCCAATTCGCCGAATCCACGAAACTTGACCCTAACTTGGCGGAAGCTTATCTCGGTTCGGGGTACTGCCTGATTACCCTAAGAAAGTATGATGAGGCAATCGCTCAACTCCGGAGCGCGGAGCGAATGTTGCCGTTTGACGGGTCAGTACATTTCGCTCTTGCGACTGCTCTGAACTCTGCCGGTCAAAAGGACGAAGCCCAGAAAGAGTTTGAGATCCACCGCAAGCTCACAGCCGCCAGAGCGCCGCCAAACGCCGGCGCAAACCCGCAATAATTCGTCTTCACGTTCCCAGTCAGGGTCGAAGCCGGTTGCGCACGAGGCGGCGAGCGCGTGGCCGCCGCGTCTTGGCTAGCACTGGCGGCCCGCCTTCTGAAGCGGGCGCCTTCTCACTTCCCCCTGTACGTCAATTCAATTTCCGCCGCTGCGTCTCCCGAAAGGCTGCGTCTCCCTGTATCCGCAAGCGTTCTCGGATCTGCCAAGACTGCGCCCCAGATATATTTTCGATACCGTATATCGGCTGTCGCGTTGCTCATAACGCTGGCAGCGGTGTGGTCTTGCGAATGGGTTCGCCTTCTTTGATCTCGTAGATCGCATCGGCCTGAATCCCGCGAAACTCCTGTCGTAAGCCACTTGGCCAAAGGACTTCTATTCTATTTATCGTCCCTTCGCTTCCGAGTCCGAAGTGGAACCGGGTATCGTCGGTCGAGTTATAGCTTCCGCCCCCGTGGACCTCATCAATTTGCGTCATTTTGGAAGTGGTCACGCTCATACGAGCTCCGATGGCGGCGCGGTTGCTCTTAGTCCCGATCAGGCGAAACAGCACGCGGTGGTTTGCGTTCGTCGTTTCGTTTAGGAACACAGACGGCGGAGCGTTGGCGTTGAACATCACCATATCCAGTTTCCCATCATTGTTTATGTCGCCAAATGCCGTCCCTCTTCGGGAATACAGTGGCCCGGTATTGAGCCCCGCTTGATCGGCTATCTCCTCAAAAGTGCGATCGCCTCGATTGCGAAAGAGTTGGATCGACTCCGCAAACCGAACCTCCTTCGGGAGCGTATCCAGCAACGACGAAAAGTTGCCGTTGGCGACCACTATGTCCGGCCACCCATCATTGTCAAAGTCTCCAAAGCCGGTCCCCCATTTCACCGGGGCCATCGTCGGAGCCGCTATCCCAGCTTTGCGGGCGATGTCTATGAAATGGTCGCCCTGATTCCAGTACAGGCTGGCAGGTTGGTTGTCAGCGCGGGTCACAAACAGGTCGAGTCTGCCATCCCGATCAAAATCGCCGAAAGCGCCTGCCATGTTTCCATAGCCCTCTCCGTCGGGTCCCAGGCCCGTCCCCGAGGGACTCCCCACTTCTTCAAAGGTGCTGTTCTGCCGATTGTGGTACAGGAATGTCCGCCCAAAATCGTTGGTCACATAGAGGTCAGGCCACCCGTCCCCGTCATAATCTCCCCACAGCACCCCCATGCCATGGAGTTTATCGGGATCGTTTACTCCGGCTTTTTCGGATACATCTTCGAACGTGCCGTCCCCTCGATTCCGAAATAAGAAGTCGGTTTCTCCCTCCATCGAGTCAGGCAGTTCGAACAGCACTCCCTTGTAGCCACGAAAACTCTGTGCCGGGTTCGGAAGATGATTTACATCCGTCTTTACGTAACGTGCGACGAATACGTCTAGGTTTCCATCGCGATCATAGTCAGCCCAGGCGGCGCCAGTGCTAAAACCTCCGACTTGCAGGCCGGCCTTCGCGGTCACATCCTCGAATTTACAGTTTCCGAGATTGTGATAAAGGACGTTATGGCCATAGCCTGTGACGTATAGGTCGGGAAGTCCGTCGTTGTCGTAGTCTCCGACCGCGATCGCCGTTCCCCATCCAAGTGTCGTTAAACCGGACGACTTGGTTACATCGGTGAAATGCATCGCGCCCGCCTTGCCATCCTGGTGGTACAAGGTGATCATCAAGTCTCCGCCTTTACGGTATTGCTCGATGGTCGAGTCATTTACGACCGCCAGGTCCAACTTACCGTCATTGTCGCAGTCAAACAGAGCAATTCCGCCACCCCCCATTGTCTCGAGGACATAGCGCCGGTCAGTGCGGGAATTGGGCATGGTCGTGACGCCAACCTCCGAGGCAACGTCTCGGAAGAATATGCGGCCGTTCGGCGCGGAGTCCGCTTTGCCAATTTGTCCTTTTGCGGCATCGCCAGACTGGGGGGCAAGACGCGAGTTTTGCGTGGTTAGTCCAGCTATAAATGGAGAGCAAAACAGGATTGCCGAGAAAACCAGGACGACCGTGCGCTGTCTGCCCATGAGATGCACAGAATACCTCAGGACGCCTCAGTGCGTACACGATCAAGAGCTCGCAGCGCGGCGTTCATCTCCACCTGGGGCGGATTAGATTCTTCCGTGTCTCGGCGGTTCCTGGCACGGTCATGGTTCATCGCCAGTTAACTCCTTCTATTTATTCAAAATTAAACCCCGTTTCTGACTCCGCAACCATCGCAGAGGTTTGTGCCCATTCTGCTTCGCGGGGGTGTAATGTAAAAAGAAATCAACTTTCCCGGGGAGCCCATGCGAAAGCTACGGTTTCTTCTCTCTCTTACGACGAACGACAACGACTATCAGATCGAGCAGGCACGGGCTGCCGAGCCGGCGGCGAAGAAATTCAATGCTGAACTTCAGATCCTCTACGCCGACAACGACGCGATCAACCAAAGCACGCAAATTCTGAAGGCCGTCCAAGGGGCCGTCGACGAGCGTCCTGACGCGATCATCTTCGAGCCCGTCGGTGGCACCGCACTGCCTCAGGTCGCGCGCGCTGCGGTCGGCGCCGGAATTGGCTGGGCGGTGCTCAACCGGGACGCCAACTACGTCCCGGAACTCCGGCAATCCGGCAAGGCACCGGTGTTCACCGTGAGTTCCGATCACGTCGAAATTGGCCGCATACAGGGTCGCCAGTGTGCCGCTCTGCTTCCGACCGGCGGCTCGGTTCTTTACATTCAGGGGCCGTCGGAGAATTCCGCGGCGAAGGAACGCACCCTCGGCATGCAGGAGGCCAAACCGGGTAACATTCATCTGGTCATGCTCAAGGGGCAGTGGACCGAAGAGAGCTCGCAACGCGCGGTGCGCTCCTGGCTGAAACTCACCACTTCTCAAAAGGCCAACATCGACCTCATCGCCGCTCAGGACGATTCCATGGCCATGGGCGCGCGCAAAGCGTTCCAGGAATTGTCTTCTGAAATTGAGAAGGAGCGCTGGCTCGCTCTCCCATTCCTCGGTTGCGATGGTCTTCCCAGCACCGGACAAGCTTGGGTGCGCAGCGGCCAGCTCACCGCCACGATCTTTATTCCGCCGAATAGCGGCCAAGCGATCGGAATGCTCGTGGACGCGCTGCAAAATGGAAAACGGCCGCCGGAGCGCGCCCTGACGAATGCGGTTTCTGTTCCTGCGCTCGAGTCCTTGCGGCCCCGTAAATAATCGATTGTTTAGTTTCCTTCGCTCCCTGGTCCGGGCGTATAATTTTCCGGTCTTGTCGCTCCACGTGTCTCATCCATCCTTTCTGGAGGCTCCCGCATGCGCGTATTGCGCCCCAATGATCCGGATTCACCCAGCGGTCTTGATCGCAGGCAATTTCTCGCCACCGGTGGTACCGGGCTACTCGCCGCGGCGATGCCCGGCGCTGTTCACGGTGCGGAAATGGCCGGCTTTGTTTCGAAGGAGGGCAATCTGTCTCACTCGTCTCAAGTCTCTACCGGCGCGAAAAAGAAGATTCCCATCGGCGTGTTTGATCCCGTGTACGCCGATCTTTCTCTCGATGCCATGATCGACAAGATCAGCGGCCTCGGGCTCGAGGCGGTCGAAATCGGCACCGGGGGCTATCCGGGTTCGGGTCATTGCCCGATTGACGAACTGCTCGCCGATCCGGCCAAAGCCAAAGCCTGGGTCAAGAAATTTGAAGACCGCGGCATTCGCGTAGCGACCCTCAGTTGCCATGGCAATCCGGTTCATCCCGATCCCAAGCACGCCGAGCGCGACCGGGAAAGCTTCCGCAAAACCGTGCTTCTCGCCGAACGCATCGGAGTGAAGGTCATCGTCGGCTTTTCCGGTTGCCCCGGCGGTTCTCCGACCGACACCCAGCCCAACTGGATCACCTACCGCTGGCCCGAAGAATACGACCAGATGCTGCAGTGGCAATGGAAAGAAAAAGTAGTGCCCTACTGGAAAGAAGCCGCCAAATTCGCTCGCGATCATGGTATCCATCGCCTCGCGTTTGAGATGCATCCTAACTTTGTGGTCTACAATCCGCGCACGCTGATCAGACTCCGCGAAGCCGTCGGCGAAGAGATTGGCGCCAACTGCGACCTCAGCCACCTCTTCTGGCAGGGCTGCGATCCCGTGGAAGTGATCCATTTCCTCGGCAAGCAGGGCATGATCTATCACGCGCACATGAAGGACACCGTTTTGTATCCGGAGAATGTAGCCAGGTACGGCGTCCTCAATTTCGTCTTCGAGAAGCAGGATTTGCCGCTTGCCTCCGATGCATTCCGCGCCGTTGGCTACGGCCACAGCGCTTCCACCTGGAAAGCCATCCTTCAGGCCTACATGGACATCAACTACGAAGGCATTCTCAGCATCGAAAACGAAGATCCGATCCTCTCCGGCGAAGTCGGCGTGGAACGTGCCGCCTACGTGCTCAAAAATGTCCGTAACGAAATACTCGGCACTTAAGAACTGAAGAAAGGCAAATTCCAGCCGCTCTCTCATGACCCAAATAATTCGCTCGCCGAAGACCTACGACGTGTGCGTAATTGGTTCCGGCGCGGGTGGCGGCGTGGCCGCAAAAATTCTCGCCGAAGGCGGGCTCTCCGTTGCGCTGCTCGAAGCCGGTCCAGCGCTCAACCCCAGCACGGATTACAAGATGTTCCTGTGGCCGTACGACCTGCCTCACCGGGGAGTCGGCGTCGGCGGAAAAGCTGCGGAAAATTTTAGTGAATTTCTGGCGCCCAACGGCGCGTGGAAAATCGACGGCGAACCCTACACCTCCGCTCCGGGAGCGAATTTTCAGTGGTTTCGTTCGCGCATCGTCGGCGGCCGCACGAATCACTGGGGCCGCATCGCCCTACGTTTTTCTCCCGTCGATCTGAAATCGCGGACCCGCGACGGCATCGGCGAAGACTGGCCCATCGGCTACGATGACGTCGCGCCCTATTACGATAAGGTGGAATCCTACATCGGCGTGTTCGGCTCCAAGGAAAATATTCCGAGCGCGCCCAACGGAATTTTTCTCCCACCTCCCAAGCCGCGTTGCAACGAACTGATCATCAAGCAGGCCTGCGACAAGCTCAACATTCCCTGCATTCCCGCGCGCCTTGCGATTCTGACCAAAGCGCTGAACGGCCGCCCTGCTTGCCACTATTGCGGCCAGTGCGATCGCGGCTGCACGGTTGCTTCCAATTTCAGCTCCAGCCAGGTGTTGATTCCTCCCGCGCTACAAACGGGAAAACTTACTCTCATCACGAATGCCATGGCTCGCGAAATTCTGATTGGAGCAGACGGAAAAGCTAGCGGCGTCTCCTACATCGATAAGACCACTCGCACCGAAACGAGAATTTCCGCTCGCGTCGTTGTGGTGGCCGCCAGCGCCTGCGAATCGGCGCGCCTGCTCTTGAATTCCAAGTCCAAGTTCTTCCCGGATGGTCTTGCGAATTCTTCCGGTCAAGTGGGACGCAACCTGACCGATTCCGTGGGCAGCGACGGCGAAGGCTACATCCCGCGGATGGAAAAGATTCCGCCGCACAACCACGACGGAACCGGCGGTATGCACTTGTATGTTCCGTGGTGGAAATACGATCGCCAGAACGGCTTTCCCCGCGGCTATCACATCGAGTTGGGCGGCGGTCGCGAAATGCCCGGCGCGGGCATGTTCGATGGAGTCTGCGAAGAGTTCGAGGGCTACGGCGCGAGCCTCAAGTCCACCTGCCGCAGACGCTACGGAACCACAATTAGCTTTTCCGGCCGCGGCGAAATGGTCCCGAACTCGGACACCTATTGCGAGCTCGATCCGGATGTCGTCGATCAATACGGTATTCCCGTTTTGCGTTTCCACTTCAAATGGAACGACAGCGAACTGCAGCAAGCCCGGGACATGCAGGAGACGTTCAAGGCGATCGTAGAGGCCGCGGGCGGCCAATATTTGACGAAAACGAATACGGATGGCCCGTATCCGTTCGGGATTCAGCCGGGAGGAAGAATCATTCACGAGGTCGGCACGGCGCGGATGGGCGCTGATCCCAAAAGCTCCGTGGTGAACGAATATTGCCAGTCGCACGACGTGAAGAACATTTTTGTCACCGACGGCGCGCCGCTGGTCACCAACCCGGACAAGAATCCGACGCTCACGATTATGGCGTTGTCCTGGCGCGCTTCCGAACATCTGCTGGACGAAGCCAAGAAGGGCAATCTGTGAGATGAGCGACGCCAGCGGCAAAAACGAGCGCGGAATTTCACGGCGCGGAGTTTCACGGCGAGATGTTCTGCGCAATCTCGCAATCGGCGCCGCGGGCGGCTCCGTTCTGCAGGTCATCCCCGCGCAAGCCGCCGAGCTGGCGCACGAGATCATCCGCGGTGAAAAAGCTGGGGCAGGGCAGTACACACCCAAGTTTTTCCGGCCTCACCAATATCAGACGCTGCTCGTTCTTTGCGACGCGATTATTCCGAAGGACAACGTTTCCGGCGGCGCGGTCGAAGCCGGCGCGCCGGAGTTTATCGATCTGCTCACCAGCGAAAATGAGCACTACCAGGTCATTCTCGGCGGCGGCCTGATGTGGCTGGACAATTTCTGCGCCGACCGCTACCAACACACCTTCCTCGAATGCAGCCCGGAGCAACGGACGGAAGTGCTGGACCTGATCGCCTTTCGCAAGAATGCCAGAACCGAACCCTTGCTCAGCCAGGGCATCGCCTTCTTCCGCAAGCTGCGCCTGATGACCTGCGACGGTTTCTACACCGCCAAAATCGGCATCGAGGATTTGAAGTACATTGGCAATACCGCGCTCGCTGCATTTCCCGGATGCCCGCAGGTGCCGGACTAAACACCACCCATCCGGAAAGTAAGTCTGCTAATATGCATGTCCCGCCTTCGGAATCGACAGATAGGTCGATCCGCGATTTCAACGGTCCTTGAGATCGCGAGTAGAACAAGCAAAGGAGAAACACACATGCCAAAAGAAGCCACAGCGCCAGCCAAAGAAAAGCACCATGCCAATCACGTAATCCCGACCGACCTCAAGCGTGAGGGCGTCGAGGAAATTTCCGCCGCTTTGCGTCAGTTGCTCGCCGATACCTTCGCGCTGTACATGAAGACCAAGAATTTTCACTGGCACATGACCGGGCAGCACTTCCGCGATTATCACCTGTTGCTCGACGAGCACTCCGACCAGATCTTCGCCATGACCGACGACATTGCGGAACGCGCGCGCAAAATCGGTGGCACCACACTGCGCTCTATCGGTGACATCTCCAAGCACCAGCGCCTGGAGGACAACGACGAGGAAGACGTCTCGCCGAAGCATATGCTGTCTGAACTCAGCTCCGACAATCAGGCGCTCACTCGCTATTTCCGTGCCGCTCACGAAACCTGCGAGAAATACAATGACATCGCCACGGCCAGCCTGATCGAGGTCTGGGTCGACCAAACCGAACGCCGCACCTGGTTCCTTGCGGAAATCGTGCAAGGCCTCTGACCCGCGAAGTTGCGGAGTGCTTGACGTGTTGTTTTCGCCCCACTCCATCTGGTGACGGGAGTGGGGTTTTCCCTATTTTGGGGAAGGGAGAGTTAACGGGAGAATTTGCCCGTGGGACGCGCGATGCGAGCTCGGAAGCGGATTCAGGAATGCGGCATCACCTTCCGTTCTGTTTCTGCAGTCCAGCGCGTAATGGATAGTAGAGGTACAGATTTCCCACTTATCTTCTTCCGGGCACCCGACTCGGTCTTGCGGAGTGAACGTAGCCACTCGGCCTGCTTCCGTTGAAAGGTGGAAAGCGAAGCCGTAGGATGGCAGCAATGGCAAACCAACCGGCGGCCATTCTCGGCATTGTCGCAGGCGCATTGGGCATTCTATACGGCTGGAAAGCGCGCCACTTCACCACCGGCTTGCTGAGCTCCCCGGGCAAGCCGCGAGAGAAAATCCCGCCCCGCTGGCAGGACCGCGCTCTCGTCGTCGCCATCTCGGCCGTGGTGCTCGTTGCCTCCGTCGTAACCCTCCTCGCCGGCCGGTAACCTTCGCGGATACGCTGTTCGATAGGCCAGTAGTCTGCGGATTTGTGTCTCCTCCATCATGGATGCAGGAGGCAAATTCCATGCCCACAAAAGCAGATCCGGTCGAAATTGTTGTGAATTCACTGACATCCGAGCAGGTCGCTGAGCTTGCGCACCTGTTGAAGCAGCCCGGCGGCCAGGAAGTACTAAAGCGGGCGCTGGCGGAAGAGACGAAGCGTCGGAGTCATTCCTAGCATTTGCGAGAATTCTGTTGGGACCGCCCGGACTTGAACCGGGATTGCAGGTTTAGGAAAACCGTGAATTCTGACCCGGTTGTTTGTTTTCAGTGCTTTATCGTTGGCGATTTTTGGCGATATTGGGGTGTTCGTGGGCAGTATGGGTATAGATTTGGGGTATAAAATCTGGGCATAAGTGGTGGGGCTGGCGAGAGTCGAACTCGCGACACTCGGTTTAGGAAACCGATGCTCTATCCATCTGAGCTACAGCCCCTGACTGAAGCAATTCTATCACGAGCTAAACCGCGTCCTTGAAATGCTTGTCGATAGTGGCGTCCGGTACGCCGCCAGACTTCAATAGTGCCCGCAGTTTATCCTCGGGGCCGTATTTCGTGGTCATGAAGTATCCCTTCTCTTCGTCTTTCTTTTCGAGGTCCCTGTAGACTAGCTCAAAGTGTCCTGGCTCATCTTTGTCAGCTTTTCGAAGATTCACGATTTCGAGCATTGGAACCTGCTATTTTTTCGTCTTCAGTTTCCGTTTATCGACAGGAATCGGGATGTAGTCGCGACGTCGACATCCTGGGTACCAGCATGGATAACAGAAACCAGTGCCAACGCGTAGTGGTTGATGGATTGTTGTGCCGTGGTCGCATCGACGACAAAGCCCACTGCGTGGATGCGAATACCTTCGAATTACAAAAACGGTTGGCGACGATTTACTTTCACGCGACCGCTCGAGCCGCGGCGATGAAGCTGAAGAATTATGGAGCGGCGTCCGGGTCCTTGAAGGCAATCTTGACGCTACAAGACGAGCCGTTTCCAGCTGCTCCCCAGCAGAGCCCAGCCAGTAATTGAGACACCGGCGGTTTGGCAATGTCAGGCATGGCACCGGAAGAGACTCACAGGCGTACGGGGCTGGCACTGGGCTGTTTTCCAGACGTATAGATTTCTTTCTTGACATGTTTCTATATTTCTGCAATTCTCGAATTATGAAGCAACCTACTTGTAAGCCGGACCAAGTTGCCAAATTTGCGGACATGTTCTCTGCAATGGGAACTGAGCCGCGCCTTCGCATCGTGCAATTACTGCTCACAGCCCATCCCGAAGGTCTGGTCGTCAGCGAGATTCAACAGGAACTGGGCATTCCCGGCTCCACGCTGTCCCACCATCTCGACAAGCTCAAGGCCGAAGACTTGGTAAGAGTTCAACGTGAGAGCACTTTCCTGCGGTACACGGCAAATACCGAGGCCCTTCAAGAATTACTGCGTTTTCTATACGCCGAGTGCTGCACTCGTAACAAAGCGTTGAAGTCGGAAGAAATTACTCAAATCTGCAAATAGGAGACTGCTGTGAGCGAAACGAACATCAAGGAAACAGTGAAAGAGAGATACGGGCAGGCAGCGCGTCGCGTGACCGAAGGGAAGGGACTCCCAGCGGACTGTTGTTCAAAAACATCCTGCTGCGAAGGTTCGGCTACTTCGTCGTATGACCCAATCACCTCGAACCTGTACGAGGAAGTACAGACGCGGGAACTTCCAGAAGAGGCATTAAAGGCATCACTCGGCTGCGGCAATCCAACCGCATTGGCGCAACTCCATCCGGGCGAAGTTGTTCTCGACCTTGGTTCAGGTGGCGGCATCGATGTATTGCTCTCCGCAAAACGAGTTGGGCCTACGGGGAAGGCATACGGTCTGGATATGACGGAGGAAATGCTGGCTCTCGCGAACGAGAACAAGAGGAACGCCGGGGCACAAAATGTTGAATTTCTTAGAGGTGAAATCGAGCACATCCCGTTGCCGGACAACTCAGTGGACGTGATTATCTCCAATTGCGTTATCAACCTTTCCGCTGACAAGGACGCAGTATTGCGCGAGGCGTTCCGAGTCCTCAAGCCGGGAGGTCGTTTCGCCGTGTCGGATGTGGTGACACGTGGCGAAATCCTTCCCGAAATTCGCAAGAGCATATTGCTTTGGGTCGGGTGTATCGCAGGTGCGTTGGCGGAATCGGACTACCGGAGCAAACTAACAGCGGCTGGATTCACAACCGTGGACATTGAGCCAACGCGCGTTTACCGCGTGGAAGATGCTCGCGAATTTCTTTCAGGGCAAGGACTCGATGTCGATGCCCTAGCTCCCCAAGTCGATGGCAAGTTCTTGAGCGCCTTCATACGCGCAACAAAGCCGAGCGACTCCAAAGATAATACGGGCTGCGGCCCCACTTGCTGCAATTGACAGAAACCGAGTGAATCGTATGGTGGCACGATACAACGTGTTGTTTCTCTGCACTGGTAATTCCGCCCGTTCCATCATGGCCGAAGCCATTATGAACAAGAAAGGATTCCCCACGTTCACGGCTTATAGTGCTGGAAGTCACCCAAAGGGTGCTGTCCATCCGGCTGCCTTGCGCCAACTTGAGCTAGCGAAGCTTCCTGTCGCTGGACTGAGAAGCAAAGCTTGGGAGGAATTTGCCACCCCTGGCGCTCCCGAGCTGAATTTTGTATTCACTGTTTGCGACAATGCGGCGAAGGAAGTATGTCCTGTCTGGCCCGGGCAGCCCATGACTGCTCACTGGGGAGTGCCCGACCCCGCCGCTGTTGAAGGCACGCCAGAACAAATCGAGAGGGCCTTTCGTGATGCTTTCATGATTCTCGACAGAAGAATTAACCTTTTTCTCTGCCTGCCGCTCTCAAGTCTCGATAGTCTAGCCATCAAGATTGAAATTGACCGGATTGGGCACGAATGAGAACGTCGCTCGCACGGCGGGTTGTCGCGGAGTTTATGGGAACCGCATTCCTAGTGGCGGCTGTAATTGGGTCCGGCATCATGGCGGACCGTTTGTCCAACGGTAATGCCGCTTTAGCTCTGCTCGCAAATACCGTAGCCACAGGTGCAGCACTGGTTGCTCTCATTTTGGCATTCGGCCAAATCTCCGGCGCACATTTCAATCCAGTCGTTACTATCATGGACGCCTTGGAAAAAGGTCTTCCGTGGTCAGAAACTCCCCACTACCTCGTCGCTCAAGTACTTGGTGGGATAACCGGGGCGGTCGTCGCACATCTGATGTTTGCGCTTCCGGTCATCTCTCAGTCACATCATGCCCGGAGCGGTCCGCCCCAAGTGTTCAGCGAGTTTGTAGCGACGTTTGGATTGGTTTCCGTAATTTGGGGATGCTCCCGACTTCGTTCTAACGCTGTGGCGTTTGCCGTCGGTGCTTACATCACGGCAGCCTATTGGTTCACAGCGTCAACTTCGTTCGCCAATCCAGCGGTCACAATTGCGAGATGCATTAGTGATACCTTTGCTGGTATTCGACCTGACGATGTTCCTTGGTTTGTGGCTGTCCAATTCCTTGGGGGATTTGCAGCGACAATGGTTTTTCGCTGGCTTGTACCTAATCTACAAGTTGGAGCCAAGGAAGTTCTGCTCGCGCATAATGTCGAGCAAAATCATTAAGTCAGGCAAACCTGTTTCGCGCGGAAGGAATGCCATGGGGCGCTGGCACCGGGTCATTTTCTCGACGGTGAAGTACTATACGCCACTTTACCGATTTTTGCGTTTGACCCGGAGCGGAGTCAGCGATTTCGGAACTATAGAGGACATCAGGAAAGAACGGGTGATGGACTTAGTAGTTTTTGCTCAATTTACGGGGTGTGCGGGAACGGGCCTATTTTCAGACAGCTCTGTTCGCATAATGTTGCAGCCTTCAGAACGTTTGGCGTTGCAGAGTACTCTGATGTGCGCAGAATCTGGGAACTTTTCGCTTTTCTGCCGTGGGTCAGCTACTGTCGGCAGCACACGAGCGGGAAAGACTGAGCCACAGAAACAGCAGCAACTGGACGCTGCTATGCACCCGATGTTTGCCACGGTGGAGGTAGCGGAGGCGGTAGAGTCGTTCGATAGTCAAGGCCAGCATGGTGAGGAGCCAGCCGATCAATACACTGTTGGCATGATGATGACAGATATGTTCGAGACCGTGACGGCTCTTGGCGTCGTTGAAGCCTTGGTTCTCGATTTCCCAGCGGCTTTTGGCCATACGGAATAGAGCCTGCGGGCCCACGGTGGAAGAAGGAAAATTCGTCAGCCAGTAGGCTTCCACCACTGTGCCGTCTGGCTTGTGCTGGCGATAGAAGAACACTCGCACGGTTTCCCAGTGCAGTGTTCCCCAGGGATCGAAGTCCTCCGCATCCCATAGTTCCACACGATCCGGTCCATGCTGGGAAACCGTGGTAGGAGGCCCAGAAGGAAAACGCTGCTGGGCAGCGGCGAGTAATTCAGGCAGATTGTCTTTCAGCCGTGCCACCACCCGGAGACCGAGCTCGCCGGCGGTATGTAGGAACGGTGCGGTGGCAAATTCTCCATCGACGACCACATATTGTGCAAAGCGTGTTCCCACGCTCCCGATCACCCGCCGCAATAAACGCTGCCCGGCGGCGTACTCGCTATCGCCCGGTCCATAGGGTTCCCCATCGCAAGGCAGCGACAGGCCGGTTCCCACCACGCTGATCATCACGAAAGAATGTTGATAGCCTTGAATCTGTTTCTGGGCATTCCGGCGTGGGCGGCAGAACGAACAGCCCAGCTGGGTCCGCCATCCCGCACCGGTGCCGTCAAGGGCCAGACCGATCCAGCGGCAATCATCAAAGGCCTTGTTGCGCTTGGCGCCGCGAATGAGGGAGAGCAGGGCTTGCCGCGTTGGGTGGGGATCGAGTCGCGCGGTGAAATAACCCAAGGTATCGTCACAGAACGGAGCTGCGATGGAGAGAGTGCGTCGTGCCGAAGATCGCACCAGCGCTTCGACGGCATGAAAACTCGATTGGCGGAGGATTTGGCCGATCAGCAAGGCCCACAGCAGAGTTTGCGCCGGAATTTGGGGTTGTTGCCGACCGTCTCCAGGATCCTCGAGATACCGTCGGAGGCGAAGACGCCGTGTCACATAGTGAAGCAGATGACGTGGCGTCGAACAGTTCATTTTTTCTTAAGTTTCTTGCGCTCCAGTACGAGCAGTTGTGCATTGGCCGCTAACACTTCGCGCACGGCGTCTTGAAACTCCCGTCCCGCCTTGACCCGGCGCCGCACCTCTTCGACCCAATCCTTGGGAATGTGCTGGACCTGCTTTTTCCCCTGAACCATAAAGGTCAGCGACCAGACGGGATGGCCCCGGTCATCGGCACAATGGCAGCTAGGCTTGCCGCAGCGGAGATGCGAGAGGGAGAGCGAGCCAGGGAGAGCATCGGCGGGGATCGAGAAACGTCGCAGCAGCTGGAACTTGCGCTGACGCAATCGAGAAGCGAGTGGTCCATTGCCCCTATGGATCATCATCTTAATGTATACATACCATAAGACACAGTGCAAATCAAACAGTGTCTGTAAGTGCGAAAATAGGAGTCTACTGCGGAAAGGTCGCCAAGAGGGATAAAGAGCCATCTGACACAGCTAGACTGGGCTAGCCCCTGTCAATCTTCCGAAACGGCTGGAGCGGAGTCGTCGGGAGTGATATTTTGAACCAATCAAGGGAGACTCCGCGAATGGAGCAGAGTGCATTGCATCAAGCGACTCCGACTGGAACAGAGCGCATCATCCGCTGTCACCAGCACGGAGGCCGGCCCGAGGCGCCCCGGCTTGTTTTCGGAGCGGAAAATGGACGAACCTAAGAAATTTACGGTAAGCGGTGCGCGAGCATGCGGGTTCGCGAAGCGAGTGCTGTTAAGGAAGGACTGACGCCTGGGGCGACCTGCACCCGGCCTTCGACGACCAGGAAAAGGGGTCCCATCCGCGCACACTCAGGCAGCAGACCACGCAAATACCATCATTAAACACAGGCGATTTCACGTTTTCGGGCAATCGAGTGATCGGGAAGGGAACGAACCGAGGTTGGGATTGCCGATTCCTTGCGGGCAGGCGGGTACAGCCCTTGCTAGCCCGCTTTTGCCGAAGCGCTCAAGAGTTTTCTAACTATGCCGTAGAAAGCTACAATGCACGCTAATGCCAGCCATACAAAAAGAAGCCGTACGAACAGATATTTAAAAAATAAGTAGATTGCACAGATGGCGACTAGAAAGCCAACCAGCGTCAGGGCGAAGTCGAACGCGTTCAGCAGGAATGGTCTCATTTGTTGGTCTCCCACTGACTTTATTATCGTCTCCTCTGTAGACCTGCGAACGTGGGGACCGTGGATTGTCGAACGTAAGAGCTAATAGCACATTAATCCGGGTGCCAGTAAATTTCAGAGTGTATCCGCACGTGGGTGAGAATGATGCGAACATTGGTGAGCAAGTGATGGCAGCGGTGTTGAAGGCCTAGGGCGACATGGAAAAGAAAGGCAACCACGTCACCCGCAAAATGGTCAACGACGCTCTCCGCGCCCGAGGTCGTGACGAAAGCTTACGCGATGGAGAAGGTTACTTTTATTTCGGCGGTGGTGAAGCTGTGCATTGGCTTTCGTCGAGTGTGATGGTACGGCGGATATCGGACCTTACGCTTGAGCAGTGGTTAGAGAAATTCGATTCATTGTTGGAAGGTGAGAAAAAGGTTCGGCGGCAGATGGTGGATTTGGCTAAGAAGAAATCGAAGAACCGATGAAGCCTCGGGGATCAGTTGAAAACCGGCCATGCGGGGTCACTTCAAAACCGGCCAACGGTGTGGCCCAGGACGTGATCCTTATTTATCCCGCTTTCTCCTGATCAAGCAAGTCTGTTTTGGTTCTCCAGCTCCGCGGACCACATTTCAAGATGTGACCATGGTGGAGAAGACGATCCAGCATGGCGGTGACTGCGGCACTATCGCCGAGCAGTTTGCCCCAGTCTTCCACAGGGCGGTTGGAAGTTAACAGTGTGCTGGCGCGTTCGTAACGACGCATGACGATCTCCAGGAGCTCTTCTCCTGCTGTGGGCCCTAACTTTCGCATTCCCAAGTCATCGATGATCAGCAAAGGCACCGTCGCCAGCAGTTCCATGTGTTCTTTGCGGTTTCCATCGAGGGCCGCTTCGGCGATTTCCTCGAGCAGGAGGTGGGCTTCGCGATAGATCACCCGATAACCCTGACCGATGACCGCCTGTCCGATCGCTTGGGCCAGATGGCTTTTCCCTGTGCCGGGTGGACCCAAGAAGAGCGCGTCTTCACGACGGCCGACGAATGCGGCCGTGGCTAGATCGAAGACCAGACTGCGATTCATCTTCTTGTTGAAATTGAAATCGAAGTTGTCGAGGGTTCTCTGCGGATCACGGAACTGGGCCTGCTTCCTGCGCCGCTCCAGCAGTCGGTCGCCGCGACGAGTCAGTTCGTCAGATACCAGACAGGAGAGGAAGTCGATAGGTGCCATCGGTTCCGCTTGGGCTTGCTGCAGCCGCGTCTCCAACACAGCAGCGATGCCGCCGAGACGTAGCTGCCGCAAGGCCCGATTCAACTCGATCAGGTTCATTCTGGTTGCTCCTTGATTTTGAGGTTGATGAAGTCGCGATACACGGTGAGTTCACGGATCAGGGGATCGATCTGGCGTAAGAACATGTGGGGATGTGGCCGGCGCTCGAGATAACGACGCACGAAACGGTATTCACACACGCCGATGTCGATAGCCGTACCGCAGGCGTCTTCCACCGCTGCCGTTCCATATTTCTTCATGAGAGAAAGCACGCCCAGGATGCGGCGGATGCCTGTTTCTCCTTGCCGGTCGTACAGCAGTTGGCAGAACTTGCCCGTTTGGGTGCCTGCATGTGCAGCCCGCCGCAGGAGCTGCGCGGTGCTGAACGGCATTTTCTTTGGGTGGTCTTCTTCCTCGATGCGATATCCGCCGCGCTTTTGACGCAGGTGCTCGCGAAGAAGTTGGTTGGTGTTCGGGTGCAAGATGCGCACGTGCAGCGCATCCCATTGCACCTTCACGGAACGTCCGATCCATCCCGGTGGCAAGCCATAGTAGGCGGCTTCTACTTCTACGCAGCCATCCAGATGTACCACGCGGTCTCCGTATTGGTAGTAGCGGAACGGTTCTAGAGGCAGCGGCAGTAAGTGCGATTTTTCTTCGAGGAACATGGCGGCAACCTGGCGTTTGGTTGTGCCATGGATACGAGTGTTGGCCCAGCGCTCTTCCCAGCGGTCGAGGTACGCTTGCGCTTCTTCCAAAGCTTCGAAGCGCATCCCCTTGAGCGCCGTTCTCTTGGTGTAGCCGATGCCTGATTCCACTTTCCCTTTGCGATCGGGATCCTGGATCCGGCAAGGCAGGGCTACGACACCGTAATGTGCGAGCACATCGCGAAACAACGGATTGATGGTGGGATCGTAGATGTCAGGAACCGCCACACCTTCTTTCAAGTTGTCGAGAACGACGACTCTCGGGCAACCACCTAAGCGGCGAAACGCTTTTTCATGCAGTTCGGCCCAGATGCGTACACTCGACCGCCAAGTCAGCAAGCGCACCGACTTGCGGCTGTAGCCGAGCGTAAGTACGAACAGCCGTGTCCGGCGATACTTGCCACTCTGCGGATCGCGCACCATCGGACCACTGCCGTAGTCGACTTGCGCTTCTTCTCCCGGTGCCGTGAGGATGATGCCTGCTGCTTCTGGACGTCGCGGGCCGCGCAGCTTGTGCACGAAGCGCTTTACCGTCTGATAGCCCCCGGCATAGCCGTGGTCCGAGACCAAGTCTTGCCAGATTGCCTTGCTATTGCGTCCCAGGGCTAGGCCCTGTTCGATCCGTTCTCGGTATGCTTCACAGGCACTTCGGACGGCCGGTTTTGGCGAAAAAGGCGCAATAAAGTCGGGGGTCACCTCGTTGGCCGGTTTTGCCGGGATTCGCTTTCCCCAGAAACGCGGGAGCCGTACTACGATGCCGGCCGCTTTCAGGTAGGCGCTGGCTGTTTCTCGACGCACACCAGTGGCTTGCTCGATGCGCCGCAAAGGCCATCCGAGCTTCCCCAGTGCGATCACTTGCTGTTTTTTTTCTTCGCTCAAGACATTGCTCATGCCGAGAGAGCCTATAAGCGCTCCCTTCGGAGTCAATGTCCCGGGCTTACCGTTGGCCGGTTTTCAACTGACCCTCATTGGCCGGATTTGGGTGATCCCTGAGGTAGTCGGCTCATGGCAACAGTTTGCCATTTAATGGAACTATCCTTAAGGAAGGCGAATGGCCTGGTTGTTTTCCGCGCGCGCGTCTACTGGCTCTAAGTCCCAGCGAGACTTCTAGTTATGCACTAAATCAGCGCCCTGTCGCACCTTCTTTCGTGGTAAAGGACTTGCACTCCAGAACAGTCGTTGATATGTAAGAGTTATAGTCCGGGCCAGGGAAATAGGGTACTAGGACTATAAAAATTCACCAAGCCGCGCGAATCAGCCGGGGAGGCGGTTGGGCCCAAAGCCGGTGATCCCAGCAATTATCTTTGGTTGCGGACCTGCTAAGCGAGAACGAACCGATAGTTCAGGCTCTGCAATGGAAGCGATAGAAGAGTTTATGGACCAGTTACCAATCCTTATTGGGTAAACTAAGCGCAATCGAAACAGCTCACGGGGAGCAGTAGATTTAGGGGGGAACCGAACAAATGAAAATTAAGGTGCCTATCTTGTTGGTGGGGATTCTCCTGAGTTTACAGGCCTATGTGCTGGACACGCAGGGGCAGGTATCGCAGACGTCGCAGGGCCAAAATACAGATCCTAAGGCCAACGCAGGCAATTCAGGCGCAGCAGCCACAGCGGAATACAGGATTGGAGCACAGGACGTCCTTCAGATTGACGTTTGGAAGGAACCTGAAATTACGCGTACCATCCCGGTTCGTCCGGACGGAAAGATATCTCTGCCTTTGCTGAACGACGTGCAAGCCTCGGGACTTACGGCCATGCAGTTGGCCGGCGTGATTCGCGAAGGATTAACGAAATATCTTACGAATCCGCAAGTTACCGTTACCGTTACGATGATCAACAGCCGCCGAGTTTTTCTCACTGGGGAAGTCTCGCGGACCGGGGCTCTGACTCTCCTGCCCAATATGACCGTGCTTCAAGCACTGTCTGCTGCGGGCGGGTTTACTCCGTTCGCCAGAATGAAAGACATTTACATTCTGCGAGTCGAAAACGGAAGGCAAGTAAAATACCCTTTTCATTATAAGGATGTTGTAAAGGGTAAGCACCAAGAAGAAAACATTCTCCTGCAACCGAACGATGTCATCGTGGTGCCGTAAGGATAGAACTATGAATTACCGAAACCTACTACACGGAGTTCTTTTGGCGCTACTCTTTCTCCTTGCAGCACACACGATCGCCGCCCAAGATCAACCCCAGCAGCCACCACCGGACCAACCCCAGCCCCAACCCCAAGATCCCCAGCAAGCACCGCCCCAAGAACCAGACGACAATCCCTATGGATCCATGCCAAAACCTGCGGGTCAGGCCCTGCCATACTTCGGTTTGGGACTCGGCAACGGTGATTTACGACCGGACTATACTCCGCTCACCGGCATGCTAAATGCTGGTTTGGGTTTTCCCGACGTCAAGCACAGCTACTGGGTGCCTGGAGTCCAAGTTGCCTCCACGGCGCAATCCAGTCTGTTCGGCCAGTCGACTACGTCAAGTACGTCAAACTGGTATGCAACCAATTACGTGACCGGAGATCTCAGCTTGCTTGAAGCGTGGAGCCGTTCTCAGCTCGCGCTCAATTATTCGGGTGGTGGAGCTTTCTCGACCGACAGCGCGATAGGAAATAGCGGTTTTCAACAATTAGCATTCGCGCAAAGTTTCCAACTCAATCGTTGGATTGTCCAGATTGTGGACGAGTTCGCGCAACTGCCGCAATCCGCATTTGGTTTTGGTATAGGTACGACCCTTGGCGTTCCAGGAGTGGGTGGCGCACTCGGGCCCACCGTTCCTTCTGTGGGAAACAATTACAATCCCAATCAGGCGGTTTTTGGTGGGTTCGGTCCTCGCATCAGCAATGTTGCTGTGATGCAAGCGACATATCAGCTGACTCGGCGGAGTTCCCTAACGGCTTCCGGTTCCTACGCGATTTTGCACTTTCTGGATGCTGGAAACATAGATTCAAGGTCGCTGTTTGCTAGTTTAGGTTACAACTATCAACTCAGCCATAAGGACACCATCGGCCTTTTCTATGAGTTCAGCAGTTTCCGCTTTCCTGGGAATCCTGAGGCTTACGGCGTCCAAATCGTGAGCGCGGCGTATTCCCGGAAAATCACCGGGCGCATGGCCCTGGCCCTCTATGGGGGTCCTCAGTTCACGTCCCTTCGTGTCGCTGTCGGAAACACCTCGAGTACTGTGAACGGCTATGCGAGTGCGTTTTTGCATTATGGCTTTAGGAATGGTGGAATCGGCGCAAATTATGTGCACGGGATGTCTGGCGGCAGCGGCGTCTTCGCAGGTTCGATTCAGGATGAAGCCGGTTTTTCGGCCACTCGAAGACTTAGCAGACAATGGGGTGCCAGTGTCCACGCTGGCTTTGCGCGCAACCGCAATGTAGTCAACGTCCCGGGGGTCAACAATCCAAGCTACGATGATTGGTATGTCGGTGTAGGTCTTAACCGTCCAATTGGACGCGATTTGAACGTTTCGCTGGCATATTCCGCGACATTCCAAACACACTACCCGGGCTGCAGCAGTTCTGACAGCGCAGGTTGCGGACCGAGTGCGACCACTTCCGGCCAGCAAATTACTTTGAGCTTTCGATGGCACCCGCGCCCATTTGCCTTGCAGTAAGAGTTGACCTGAGGGAAAGAGTGTCGATTAGCAATCCATGAGGTATTGGTCAGGATCTTTAACTCGAGTCGATTTCTAGGCTCAAAACGAGAGACACCACGGCATGTACAAAAGTTTCTTTGGCCTCAAAGAAAATCCGTTCAACGTCAATCCCGATCCCCGCTTCCTGTACTTTACGAATCAGATCGAAGAGACTCTGACGAGTTTGATGTATGGAATTCAGACCCGCAAGGGATTCATCACCCTCACTGGTGAAGTGGGAACAGGGAAGACAACGCTCATCAACCGATTGTTGGAGTGGTTGCACCAGCGGAGGGCCCGCACGGCATTTCTTTTTAATTCGCGGATGAATACAAATCAGCTGTTTGATTTTATTCTCGCTGAGTTCGACATTGTCTGCGACTCCAAGTCAAAAAGCCAACAGTTGATGAAATTAAATCACTGGCTTCTGGAACGCTATCGAATGGGCGAAACCGTGGTGTTGATCGTGGACGAAGCCCAGAACCTCACATTTCCCGTCCTGGAAGAAATTCGTCTGCTGACCAACCTCGAAACTTCAACAGAGAAACTTCTGCAAATCGTTCTTTCCGGACAACCCGAACTCGAAGAAAAGCTAAGGCTTCCCGAACTTCGGCAACTTCGACAAAGGATCATGGTCCGGTGCAAAACCGCACAGCTCACAAAGGAGGAGACCCACGAGTATGTCGGTGACCGACTAAAGACAGCCGGGGCAACTACGGGATCCATCTTCAGCCCCCAAGCCCTCGACGCGATTCACCTTTATTCGATGGGCGTCCCTCGCGTGATCAATTTACTCTGCGAACATGCTCTCGTGAATGCGTATGCGGAAAATCAACGCCCCATCCTGCCCAAGGTCATCGAAGAAGTTGCCCGAGAGTTCCAGTTGGACGAAGTGGAGCCGATTGCTCCGGAAAGCTACTCCAAGCTCGGAACGGATATCTATCAATCCGAGGCCTTTTTGCAAAACCTGGGCGAGGCACTATCCCGGTTTCGGGTCGGCCCTTCTACTCCGCCCTCCCGCAACAAAAGGTAACCAAACGCATCTTCAATTCCATGAAGCGGTGCAGCAAGTTCAACACTTAATCTGCTTGTTTGTACCGGCGCATGCCATTTGCTTCGAAGGAGATGACAGGATGGAGTTCAAGTAATACGGCACAGCCGCGCCTTCAGCACCATCCCGGCCGTGTCTACCTTGTCAGTAAGGTTTAATCAAAAAGGAGAAGTTTCGCTTTTCAGGATCACAGTTGGCTGGTTGGATTGTCGTTTTGACGATATCAGCACATAGCAGCAAATTGATCTCGATGGCCTGCGCGGTCAGCGTGTTCGCGATCGGTTGCTTAGGGATCGCTTTCGCGGCGGATGCCCCTGCTCCGACTTTCAACAAGGAAGTAGCGCCGATCCTTTTCAAGAGATGTGCGAACTGTCATCGCCCGGGACAAATAGCGGGCGACACTTCGTTCCTAACTTACGACAGCACGCGGCCTTGGGCCGAATCAATTAAGGAAAAGGTCCTAAAGCGGCAGATGCCTCCCTGGCCAGCGGATCCGAGCGGGAGCGTGAAATTCCAAAACGACCCGCGATTGAGTCAAGAGGAGATCGATACGCTGGTTAACTGGGTCAATGCGGGGGCGCCGAAAGGGAATGATGCCGACAAACCACCTGCACCTACGTTTGCGGAAGGGTGGTTGCACCCGAATGGACTTGCGCCGGATGCGGTCGTCACGTTGCCCCAGATTGAAGTGCGAGCCCCGGGTCAAATCCCGTACCTCAGATTTTTGGTGAAGGTGCCGTTCTCCACGGACAAATGGATTGTTGCCATCCAGGTTCTCCCGGACAATCCCGCCCTGGTGCACCACATGGCGTTTACCGAGTGGGAGTTAGATGATGGCGTGACACCCGCCGATCTAGAAAGGGTTGCAGCGGTCACGCAGCAGCTTGGCCTTTCGAGCACCGCGATGGCCGGCCGGCCTGCAGTAGCCGCCCCCGGAAATGGCCAGGTGTTCGACATGCTGGGAGTGTACACACCGGGCACCACGTTCGAGATGTACGAAGATGGCAGCGCCAAGCTTCTCAAGGGCGGCAAAAATTTCTACCTTAACTGCAACTTGCACTACCAGTCGAGGGGACAGCCGGAAAAGGATCGGACCAAGATTGCGTTCTGGTTTCAGCCGGAACCACCGAAGCATCAACTGTTTCGAGTGCCCGCTTCCGGCGAGAGCCTCATCGCCAATGGGCAACAGTTGCTGACGGATACTCCTGGTGAGAAAGCGGAGGGCACGGCAGTGGTGATTCCTCCGATCCCGCCCTACACAGAGAACTATGAGGTGATCGGGATAACGGCTTACACCGAACCAGTGACCATCTACCAGTTCCAGCCGCATGCTCATTTACGGGGTAAAGAGTTCACCTACGCCGTGGTCTATCCGGACGGACGGGAGCAAAGCGTCCTCCATGTGCCGAAGTACGATTTCCATTGGCAATTGGCCTATGATCTCGAAACTCCGCTCAGGCTTCCAGCGGGCAGCAAGCTAGTCATTACGGCGCATTACGATAATTCCCTTAAGAATGAGGGCCTACTGCATCACCATGGTCATGGGGATTCCAATCCCGAGCACAACCCGGGCCCAGACAAGGAAGTATACTTTCGCGCTCAGAATCAGAGCTGGGATGAAATGTTCAGCCCGTTTATCCAGTACTCAATCGACAGCGAGGACCTAACGAAGCCGGGGCAGACGGCGCCATCTCAACCGGGGATTAGTGGAAATACCGATACCGCTCAACCGCAGGGAAAAACGAACCAAGGCGACCCTCAGTTGGTACAGGTGGTCGGTTGTTTAGAGCAGAGTGAATCTGGAGGTTGGCTACTGCTCCACTCGAGTGACCCCGTTGCAAGCAAGACGCAGTCAACATCGATGGCGGAGTTAAAGCAGGATGCGGCTAAGCCGCTGGGCAAGCAACAGTTCCAACTACTGGGTGTAAGCGTCTTCAATCCCTCCAGCCACAAGGAAGAGAAGATGGCTGTAAAGGGCGTTTTGATCCATGACGCGAACGTCAGCCGAATCAACGTCACTTCGCAGCAGACGATTACCTCGACCTGCAATTAGTGAGATGCGCCGCGCGGAGATTTTCTAGCAGGAGATTTGAAAAAAATAGACCGCGTGAGCACTGACAACTGTGAGTCCAAAATGGATCGAGGATCATCCTCGGACGAACACCCTCACCATTGTTTTGAATTCTCTTCGTTGGAGATCAAGTTCTCCTATAGAGCTGGCCTTGCCATTGCGAGTGACGCTCCGTCCGACGGCACTGATAACACCGCAGGAATCGGACCGCGGCACTATGAGTACTCAAACTGTATTCTCTTGTTCTCTCAAAACCGTGACGACTCTCGCTTGTCGAGCATCATCGCAATCGGTATACTCCCACACACTATTTCGACTGTTTTCGCATGCCGGCATTTGACTACGCCGGTTCATAGTCTGGTCGAAATGAATCACAGGCACCGTTGATCTGAAGCCAACATCATCCCAAATTTTTAGCGAACTCGTTTCCGCATGAGATCAAGGAGCGATTGGGCCATGCTTTCATCGATCAACTTCAAAACGGTGTCCCGCGAAAAAAGAAATTCTGAACCATTTCTTTGCCTCAGTTTGTCGAAGCGCCTTTTCCCAACACTGGCTTTCTTTCTGTTTGCAGCTGTCACAAGCGTCGCCCAATCGAACATCAGTGTCAGCGTGTCGCCGAAGAACGGCGGATTAGCCCTCGGGCAAACGCTGTCCCTCGTTGCAACGGTCAGCAATGATTCCTCCAACCAGGGCGTCACCTGGAGTGCTTCCGGTTCAGGTTGCTCGGGAGTTACCTGTGGCACGTTCAGCTCTGCGACCAGCGCGTCTGGTGTGAGTGATACCTACACTGCTCCGTCAACCGCCGGTATTTATACGATCACCGCCACAAGCGTGGCGGATATTACTGCGAGCTTTGGCATCACCATCGGTGTGACTGACTTGGCCGGGGTCTTTACCTACCACAACGATCTCTCTCGCGACGGCACTAATCCGAGTGAATATACGCTCACACCCTCAAATGTTGACACGACGACCTTTGGCAAACTCTTCTCGTGCACCGTCGATGGCGCGATTTATGCGCAACCGCTCTGGGTGGCCAACCTCACGATCAGCAGCGCAAAGCACAATGTTGTGTTTGTTGCAACACAACACGAGAGCCTGTACGCCTTCGACGCGGACATCAATACCACTCCATGTACTCCTTTGTGGCATGTGAGCTTGATCGACAGCGCACATGGCGGCAGCACTTCAGAAACTTCCGTGCCTTCCGGTCCAACCGGTTACTTGGTTGGTAAAGGCTATGGCGATATTACGCCGGAAGTCGGCATTACCGGAACGCCTGTCATTGATCCTTCGACCAATACGCTCTACGTTGTGTCCAAATCGGTGATCGCATCAGGCCCGACTTTCTTCCAGAGACTTCATGGCATTGACATCACTACAGGCAAGGAAAAGTTTGGGGGACCGGTCACTATCGCTGGCACTTACCCAGGAACAGGGGACGGCAGCACCGCGGATAGCTTTAATGCCCGCCAGCAGAACCAGCGGGCGGGGCTGGCTCTCGTCAACGGAATTGTCTATATCGCCTGGGCTGCGCATGAAGATACGGCCCCCTACTACGGTTGGGTAATCGGTTACAATGCATCTAACCTGACGCCAGCCGCCGTGCTCAATATAAGCCCTAACGCAGGGTACGGTGGCATCTGGATGAGCGGGGGCGCGCCGTCGGCGGATGCAAACAACAATATCTATCTGATTACCGGTAACGGTACATTCGATGCGACGAACGGAAGCGCCCCGAACAACGACTATGGAGATTCTTTCCTTCAGCTGACAGGCAACTTGCAGGTTTCTTCGTATTTCACCCCTACGGACGAAGCCAGTGACGCCTCCGGCGACGCGGATTTCGGAGCGGGCGGTGCGGCGGTCGTTCTGAATGTAACATCTGGCACTTTGAAGCACCTCGTCATTGGAGGCGGCAAAGACGAAAGTCTTTATCTATTGAATGGCGACAGTATGGGCGGACTGGGGGACTCCAACGCCCGGCAGAAGTTCACGCTTGGCTACGCGATCTTTGCCACCGGTGCCTTCTGGAATAACAATTTCTACATCGCTGGAAAGAATGGTCCTTTAATTTGCTTTTCTTTTGACAGCTCCACAAATCTGTTCAACACTTCCATTGCTTCTCGGTCTTCTTCCACCTACGGGTTCCCCGGCGCTACGCCGTCTGTCTCTTCTATGGGCTCGACCAACGGAATCGTCTGGGCTCTCGATAATAGCAATTACTGTACAAAACAGTCTCCCGGATGCGGCCCAGCCGTTCTACATGCCTATGACAGCACCAACCTTGCCACCGAATTGTGGAACAGCTCGCTAGGAACTGGCAATGCCGCTGGAAACGCCGTGAAATTCACGGTGCCAACCATAGCGAACGGCAAAGTTTACGTCGGCACGCGGGGCAACAATACCGGCGGGAGTACTTCCTCGTCCACGATTCCGGGCGAGTTAGACGTCTTTGGCCTCTTGAGTGTCGAAACGCAAACGCAGGCGGCCCCGCCAACGATCAGTCCGGGCACGGAAACATTCACGGGCTCCGTGTCGGTGTCGATCAGTGATGCGACGAGTGGGGCAGTAATCTACTACACGACGGACAACAGCACGCCGTCGCCAGGAGTGGGGACGACGACAGTTTACGGGGGTTCGTTCAATGTAACGGCGACGACGACGGTGAAGGCCATCGCCACAGCAAGCGGGTACGCCAACAGTGCGGTGACCAGCGCCACATATACCTTGCAGACAGGAGGAGGAACGGGTCCATCGATTCGAGTGCGTGCTGGAACGGCAACTTCGTACACCGATCCGTCGGGGAATGTTTGGACGGGGGATGTGGACTATGTTGGCGGCACAGAGGCAGCGCTGATCACCCACGCCATTAGCAATACGACTACGCAACCGCTGTATCAGAGCGAACGGTACAACGGGTTCACGTACACGTTTACAGGTTTGGCGGCGGGGTCAAGCTATGCAGTAACGCTGAAATTTTCAGAGAATTATTGGACGGTTGCGGGCAAGCGGAAGTTCAACGTCATTGTAAATGGCACTACGGTGCTGACGAACTTTGACATATTTGCGGACGCGGGAGGTCAATACATTGCGGACGACAAGACGTTTAGCACGACGGTGAACAGTCTTGGGCAGATCGTGATTCAATTTCAGAATGGTTCAGCAGACTACGCGAA
>Ga0210394_10000932_pt1 | contig 51748 bp, 72 predicted proteins | sample IncBWC12MmetaG_FD_160121 | JGI IMG/M metagenome (GOLD analysis project Ga0210394, IMG submission 160121) | Forest soil microbial communities from Barre Woods Harvard Forest LTER site, Petersham, Massachusetts, United States - Inc-BW-C-12-M | ecosystem: Environmental > Terrestrial > Soil >...
GAAGGGTGCCGACATGCATGCGCTGGCGACGGACCTACGAAAAACCTACGGTGTGTCGCGTGACCGGGCGGCCACGATAGCAAGGGATCAGAACAACAAAGCCAAGGCCATCATTGAGAAAACGCGCCGCGAAGAACTTGGGATTACGGAAGCATATTGGCAGCATTCGGCTGGCGGCAAAGTACCACGCGTAACCCACGTGGCTATGAGCGGTAAGCGCTACCGGTTGTCGGAAGGCATGTATGATTCTGCGGCCGGCAAATACATCATGCCCGGCGAACTCGTGAATTGTAGATGCACTAGTAAAGCTATAATTCCTGCATTTGACACGGAACGGCCCGCGACAGCGACACCGCTGTTACGTGCAGCGGCGGCCCGCGCTAGATAATCTTCAGGCAGATCGGCTACACTGCCGGTATGCCTCTTGAATCTGGTAAATCAAAAACTGCATTTTCTCATAACGTCGCTGCGGAAAAAAACGCAGGCAAGCCGACGGCCCAAGCTGTCGCCATCGCATACAGCAAAAAACGAGGCGACAAAAAGCCGGCCGTTGATTGCGAAGTCGAGATGGATGAGGATGTAGAGAACGATTGCGCGGCGATGGATTCCAGCCGACGCCTCGCGTTCGACCGACGCATGGAAACTATCGACGGGCATTTGGTTGTGACCGGCTGCCACATTACGAAAGCGAATGTGTGCCCATATCTCGGCGCAGAGATTCCGAACAGCGAAGCGCTCGGCCTCAAGCCTGACAAAATTTATAACCTGTACCGTGACGCCGCAGAAATTCAGGCGGCCAAAGAATCATACAATCGTGTGCCATTGCTCATGCAACACGTGGCCGTAAGTGCGGATGCTCCGCAACAGTTCCTCACGGTCGGCACTGCGAGTAATGCGCGGTTCACGCATCCTTACCTTGACGCAGATCTTACGATTTGGACGCGTGAAGGTATCGAAGCGATTGAGTCGGGCGCACAGCGGGAAATATCGGCGGGATATAGATACATCGCAGACATGACGCCCGGTACCTCGCCTGAGGGTGAAAAGTATGATGGGCGCATGACTCGGATAATCGCCAATCACATTGCGCTTGTTGAGGCAGGACGCTGCGGGCCAGATGTTATGGTTGCTGATGCTCGCTTGCATATCGTTCGCCCATTGTCGTAATATTGTTCCTACACGTGATGCACGTCACAGTTTTCCGCACATTCTCAGGAATAACGAACCATGAAACTTTCTCTTGTTGCTACCGCCGTAAAGGCATTGCTCGCCACGGACGCCAAGCCGACCGAAGCGCAAATTATGGCCGCATGCATCGCCGCCGACAAGAAAGGCAAGGACGAAGGCGGCCTTGGTAATGTCGAGATTCAAAACAAGGCCAAAGACGAAAAGGAAAAGGCTGAGGACGCGAAAGAGTTTGGCGCCAAGGATGCGGAAGCCAATTACTTCGGCCACACGAAAGACGAATGGGAAGATATGAGCGCCAAGGATCGTAAGAGCGCGCGCGATAAAGCGCACGATGGGAATGACGATCCCGAACACACGAACGACGGCGAAGTTGAAGCCGAGGACGACGAGCAGCCCAAGAAAACCGGCACGGGCAACAGCGGCGCAGGCGGCGAGGAACCGGCAAAAGACAAAAAGGGCATGGACTCGAAAGGCGTTGCCGCTCTGATCGCAGCCAATGACGCCAAGCACGCCGCAGCGCGCGAAGTCGAATCGATTCTCGGCGTGGTTGTGTACGATTCGGCGTCAGCCTATTACAAGGCGGCTCTCGATAAGCTCGGCGTTGACACGGCTGGCGTCCATGCTTCGGCGTTCCCGACTTTGTTGAAGTTGGCGAAAGACAAGGTTGACGCGCAGACGCCTACGCTCGCCACTGACGCCGCGCGCGTATCTACGATGGCCGGCGCAATCAAAGGCTACAGCCGCCTCAAGTAAGAGGCCCCAGCTTCACGTTTAATTTTTTCTCGATTATAGGAATACGAACATGCCCTTTCAAAAGACCATCAACAACACTCAGGCGCCCGGCGTCGCTGGCGACTTCGCAAGCACCAATCCGTTTTCGTCCGTGCTCGCTGGCCCGGGTGCGCTGGTAGCCCCTGAAGGCGGCCTCGTCGTCGGTAACTTCGCGTGGGTCGGTCCTGCCGGCCAAGTGTCGCAGTCGTTCGTAAGCGGCTGGCAGATTGGCTTTCTCGGCCGCAATGAGCAAGCACTCATTACCGAGTTCCTCGGTGAATTTTCGATGGTCGTTCCCGAAGGTTTCATGGTCACGCTGTTCGATGGCGGCGACTTTTGGGCTTACTTCGCGGATGGCGCTACGGCGCTCGCAACGGTATACGCCGACGAAGACACGGGCGCCCCGCAAATGCAGGCGACCAACACTGTAACTGGTGAAGTCGGTTTCACGGGGACTGCATCGTTCGCTACTGACGTTATGACTGTTGTCACGAATACGTCAGGAATCATTCTGCCGGGCGACGCGGTTACGTCTGCGGGTGTTACGAGCGGCACGACCGTTACTGCGCTGTTGACCGGAACGCCGGGCGCAGTCGGCAGCACGTACAGCTTGAGCACTTCGCCGGGCACTATTGCGACGCAGGCCGCGACAACGGCAAGTTCGACGCTGAATGTTACCGCAGTCCTCACGGGCGGACTGTCCGTTGGCGACGTGATTACCGGTACCGGCGTAACGGCAGGTACGAGCATTGCCAGTTTCGGCACGGGCACGGGCGGCGTCGGCACGTATAACTTGGCCATCCCGGGCGGCGTTCCGTTCCATACGGCGGCTGAGACGATTACCGGACCGGCGAATACGGCGACCAATTTCACCGTTGGCGCTATCACTCTGACTGGTGCCGGCGTGGCCAAGATCAGCGCGAACGTTACCTAATTGATTTTGACGAACTGAGAACTAGACAGGAAACACGAACATGACCCGCATTGCAATTGACCACGCTGACCTTGGCCGCCGTTATGGAATCCATTTCATGTCGGGGCTTATGCAGGAAGCTCGCGGCATGTCCCTCATGGACAAGTCCATGAGTTTCGACGCGCAGCCGACTTTGATTACTTCGGCCAATGCCGGTATCCCGTCGCTGTTCACGACCTACGTTGACCCCAACATTATCGAAGTGTTGGTGAGCCCAACCAAGGCTGCGGAACTGTACGGTGAAACCAAGAAGGGCACGTGGGTTGATGATACGGCCATGTTCTTGATGGCGGAACGTACTGGTGAAGTCGCGAGTTACGGCGATTTCTCACAGGACGGAATGTCGAACAGCAATGAGAATTTCCCGCAGCGTCAGAGCTATCACTATCAGACCAATACGCGTTGGGGTGAGCGCGAGTTGGCGCGGGCGGCGGCAGCCAAGATTGACAAGGCCAATCAAGTCAACATGGCCTCGGCATTGGCACTCAAGAAATTCCAGAACCTGACATATCTGTACGGCGTCGCCGGATTGCAGAACTACGGCGGGACGAACGATCCTAGTTTGCCGAATCCCATCAGCGTGACGGGCACTTGGTTCGGCGCCGCAGGGGACTTCATCTATGCTGACGTGCTGCGTCTCGTGCAGCAAATCGTGGCACAGGGCAATGGTTTGATTGACGCGGAAACGGTGTATACGCTTGGGATCAGCCCGGGCAATGCGTTGAACTTCAACAACACGAACCTGTACAACGTAAACGTGTACACGCAGATCAAGACGAATTTCCCCAACCTGAAAATCGTCACGGTCCCTGAATTCGCCATTAACGGCGGCGGCGGCGCGAGCGGCACGGAATTCGTTCAGTTGATCGCGGACAACGTCGAGGGGCAGCGTACCGTCGAGGCGGCTTTCACTGAGAAAATGCGCGCCCATGCCATCGTGACCAAGACCAGTTCTTGGGAACAGAAGAAGTCACAGGGCACTTGGGGTACGATTGTTTACCGGCCGGTTTTCGTGGCTGCAATGGTGGGCGCGTAAGCGTCCGTTGATTTCAACATGACAGGCTGTTGCAACGGGCAGCCTCAATACAGCGCCCTCAGTGCTAACGCATGGGAGGGCGCTTTTGCGTCGCCGCCCCTTCTACAAAATCTTGAATTACGAGCCCCATTTGCGTCAGTTACGGCGGGACCTAACGCGCCTCGGTCAAACGTACCGGGCACTATTCAAGGAAATTTTGGTTGGCTGAATTCGGCCACGGGCCTCGTGAACAATACGCGCATTGCGTCTGATGATGTGCGCGGCGTCGTGATCCCATTCCGCTCAATGAGCGGCGTCAATGGGGGCGTTGTAGGCGGCCCTAGAGGGCTAGCAGGGCCGCATGCATCTTGGTCATGGGAGTTTTTAGACTGCAGCGTGTCGCCGCCTGTGCTGCGTGTACGGCCGGGTTTGATAGTTACACTACATGCACGCGGTAATTTTTGGCTGCGATTCGCAGGCGGCGCGCTCTACGGCAACAAAGTATATGCGTCGCTTACTGACGGTTCGGCTATCTCAGGGCCAGCGGGCGGCGCGGAGTTGACGCCATTTCTGGTATGCTCTACTGCGCCGCCAGGTAGTTTGGCAATTGTTTCGAGTGCGGCATTTTTCACACCATAGACGATAGGAGTTAAGGACCATGGCACAGACAGAGAAAGCGGCAACATTGCCGATACAAACAGAACGCAGCGCCCCGACAACGGGAACGGCGACCGTAATTATCGGTTGTCGCCTACCTTCAGGCATCACGCTTGAAGTTGGCTTACAGACGCGAGAAAAGAACAGCGACGGTAAGCTTGTGACAATGGTAAAGCGGCTTGACAATTACGAACGAATCGTACTTAAGGGCTGGCATTACCATAATACGACAGGTTTGCAAATGCCGGCCGGTATGCAATCCGAGCGGCCATATCTCAATCGTGGCGTGTCGAAAGCCGCGTGGGAACAATGGAAACTAGAACATGCCGGCTCGTGGCTGCTCAAGAACAATATTCTATTCGAGGCGGATAGTGAGGCTGAAGCACAAGGCAAAGCAATTGATTTCGCCAAAGCCCCGACAATACTGGCGCCCATCAAGTTGACCAAGGATGGTAAGCCAATTGTTGACGGGAAACCGGTCAAGGATGTTGAAACGGCCGAATTTCAGCCCGGCGTTAAGAAGGATTAATCCTCATGCCCGTAGTTCCGTGTACGACTGTTCAGCCTGTTTTCGGTGTCGTCAATTATGCGGCGTCCGAGTTTTTGGCGTCGTACCCGGAATTCACGGGTATCAACAACGCGACGCCGCAAGCGCTCGCTAATGATTTCGTAGGTGCCACGTTCTTGCTCAACAACACGTGCTGCAGCCGCGTCAAGGATGCAAATCAGCGTCTATTCTTGCTATATCTGTTGACGGCACATCTGGCCGCGATTCACCAAGGGCTAAATGACGGTGGCGTGGGTTCACCAATATTTACCGGCATCGGCTCGATTGCGCCAGGCGCGCCGGCCGTACTTACAGTTACGGCAGCGAATCAAGGCGCCCTTTTCGTTGGAGCGCCGCTCTATGACGGACCCTCGGGTACGATCATACCCGGTACCGTCATTGCCAGCCTTGGCAGCGGAACGGGCGGCCTTGGCACGTATAACTTAAATGTTTCACAAACGGTACTTTCGGAAAGCTTTATAGTGCCGGGCGTGCCAAATATCGTGCCGCCGCTTGGTATTGTCGGGCGTATCAATAACGCGAGCGAAGGCGATGTTAGCGTGACCGCAGAATGGTCCGCGCCACCGAACGCAAACCAAGCATATTTTGTGCAGACGAAATATGGCGCTCAGTACTGGACAGCCGTTGCCAGGTATCGGTTGGCTGTTTTCCTGCCGGCGCCAGCTTCCGCATACGATCCGCTAGCCGGCTATGGCATTGGGCCGTTCTTGCCGGGCGGCCCTCGTGGCTTCTAAAAATCAAGTCATTGGCGGCAAGCGACTTGCATTAGCGTTGCAATCCATTGAGCATAAAATCACTAACGCGAGCGTATTGCGTATGGGATTTCTTGAGGGCTCGAAAGATCCTACAGGCATGTCAAACGCGCAAAAAGCATTTTGGGCTGAGTACGGCACGGTCAATGCGCCTGCACGTCCAGCGTTCCGCACCACGATTGCGCAACAGTCGCCTACATGGGGCCGTAAACTTGGGCTCGCGGTTAAAGCCACGAACTACGACGGAGCCAAAGCACTCGCGTTGTTAGGGCAGTCTATGCGCGATGATTTGGAAAGTTCGATAGCACAATGGTCAACGCCGCCGAATGCGCCATCAACGATTGCGAAGAAAGGATTTAATAAACCCCTAGTGGACAAGGGTGACATGCAACGCGCGCCAGACTACGAAGTGAAACCGAAATGAACCTTCACGGTATAGTGCGAGGCGCGATCAATTCGGTTAACGCCGATAGGTCGGCGTTGTATCTTCGCAGCACGGGCAACACTGTCAATGCGGATTTTTCGCAGACGCCGACCTATGCGCCGGGCGTCCCCGTGCGTATTCAAGTGCAACCGCTCGGCAAAGAGGAACTACGGCACGTCGAGAAATTAAACATGCAAGGCGTGTTCCGTACCGTGTTCATGTACGGTAACACGCAAGGCGTTGTCCGCGTCCTATTACAGGGCGGCGATTTACTGCAGTTCGCGCCGTTTCAAGGTCAAGCCTTCCAAAATTGGAAAGTAGTTGGCCCTGTTGACGGACCTTGGAATGTCGAATATGGCGGATGGACTAAGGTGCTTGTGCAGTTGCAGACTGACATGCCGACCCCAATACCTGAGAGCGGCCCATGAGCGCGCCAGTAGCCACCGTAGCAAATACGTTGACTGACGTGTATACCGCACTTGGAGCGTTCATAGTGTCCATGCTCGGACTCAACGCCGGGCAAGTCATACAAGGGTATCCCAACCGCACATCTATGCCGGTTGGCCCTTTCGTGGCTATGTCGGCCATACTCAAAAAACGCTTACGCACCAACGTGGATAATTTCGCCGGCACTGTTCTCGTACCTCCTGCGCCCGGCCCCGTGACAAGCGAACAAGGGCAACAGGTTGACGTGCAGTTGGATTGCTACGGCCCGGCGTCCTCGGATTGGTCAGATATTCTTACGACGCTTTTACGCGACAATATAGGTTGTATAGCCCTCGCGCCGAAGTGCCAGCCATTGTACGCGGACGATCCGATACGGGGACCGTTGACTAACGCCGAGGCGCAATACGAGGACCGCTGGATAGTGACAGCACGCATTCAATTTAACCCAATCACGACAACAGCGCAGACTTATGCAACCGTACTCGGCCCTGTCGATATTGTTGACGTGACGCCGGGCGGAGGATTTGCGCCGCCATTGCCTTAACCCGCTCAAAATCGTATTATGCGACTTGAATCACATTTTACGGGATAACCCCGTGACGCACGTCTAGGAAACCGACCATGCCTCCATCAATTCCGGCCTCGCGCCTTGCTCAAGTAATTCCTGGCGTGCTGTCGGCTGGCGGCAACCCGCTATCGCTTAACTCAGTTTATCTCACGCCGGACACATCCATTCCCATCGGGACTGCGCAGCCGTTCGCGAGCGCGGCCGACGTGTCGGATTGGTTCGGTCCGACCGCGCCTGAGACGGTTTTGGCCAATGTCTATTTTGACGGTTTCATTAATTGCACTGTGTTGCCGAGTACGCTGTTTTTTGCGCAGTTCAACTCTGCGTCGGTTAATGCGTATTTACGTGGCGGTAGTGTCGCAGCTATGACGCTCGCGCAATTGAATGCGTTGTCTGGAACTATCGCACTCACGGTTGATGGCGTGCTGGTTACGTCGGCAGCAATCAATCTGTCGGGTGCTACCAGTTTCACCAATGCCGCGACTCTGTTGCAGGCAGGTTTGCAGACGACAGGCAACGTGTTCTCAGGTACGGCTTCGCAGTCACTCGGCGTGGTTGATATTCTTTCGACCGTTTCGGGATCGCTGGCCGTCGGCGACGTACTGAACGGCACTGGCGTCTCTGGGCCGGCCACCATTGCGTCGTTCGGTACATACACCGTGCTTGCGGGAACCGGTACCGTGAATGTCAGTACGTCTGCCACCGTTACGACGGGAACGGCTACAGTCACGATTCTGCCGACTGTCACTTATGACACGCTGCGCAAAGCTTTCGTTATTACATCGCCGACGACTGGCGCCAATTCGAGCATTGGTTTTCCGGCCACGGGTGCGCTGTCTACAGGTATCAATCTTACGGCTGCTACGGGCGCTGTGTTGTCGCAAGGGGCCATCGCCGTAACGCCGGCCGGTCTTATGGGGCAGGTTGTCGCCGCGACACAGAATTGGGCAACGTTTATGACCGTCGCGGAGCAAATCCTATCAATCAAGGAAGCTTTCGCCGCATGGGTACAGACGACCAATCAGCGGTATCTGTTCGTGTGTCAGGATTCTGACGCGACGCCGACCACGAGTCCTAGTGCGACAGGATCGTTCGGCAACATCGTCAACGCTGCGCAGGATACTGGCGTGATGCCTGTGTATGATATCAGCGGTTCGAGCGTTATTGCTGCGTTCCAAACGGCCATTGCCGCGTCCATCAATTTCAATCAGCAAAACGGCCGTACAATAGCGGCGTTCCGTGGCCAAGCAGGACTCACGGCGCAAGTGACTAATGAGACGGTTTACAACAACCTGATCGCGAACGGTTATAATTGCTATGCGTCCTTTGCGACAGCTAACCAGCAATTTACGCAGAATCAGCCCGGCCAAATATCGGGAGCGTTCCGTTGGTTTGATACTTACATCGATCAGATTTACCTCAATAGCCAATTCCAATTGGCTTTGATGAATCTACTGGCGAACGTGCCAGCCGTGCCGTACGTTACCCGTGGGTTCAATCTGATTCGTAGCGCGTTGCTCGACCCCATCAAACAAGGGTTGAACTTCGGCAGTATCGTCAAGGGCGTGACGCTTTCCTCGGCACAGTCGGCCGCGCTCAACAGTGCGACGGGCGATCTGAGCGCAACAGCCACGATTCAGAACACGGGTTGGTACTTGCAGATTCTCGACCCGGGCGCCATCGTACGCGGCGGGCGCGGTACGCCTACGATCAATTTCTACTACACCGACGGTGGCAGCGTGCAGCAAATCAGCATGTCATCGGTCGATGTTCTGTAACCCGGAGCAATAGTACATGGCACGTTTCATTACCTCGGCGAATAGTGAATTCACTCTGACCATTCCGGGTGTGTTTTCGGGTCCAGTTGTTCTACAAGGTTACGCAGTCGATGACGCGTTTGATACGGCGAACGTCAAGCCGGCCGAAGCTAAGAAAGGCGTTGACGGCCGCAAATCCTCAGGGTTCACTCCGTATCTCGTGGTCATGAAAATTCACTTGATGCCCGACAGCCCGGCCATCGACATTTTTGACCAATGGCTCGGCGCACTGAACGCGGCACGCGATGACTTGCCAGCAACCGAGGGTTCTATTTGGGCGCCATCGCTCGGTAAAGCGTGGGCATGCGCTAACGGCACTCTGACTGAGTCATCGGCTGTGCCGAACGCCAAAAAGCTATTCGAGGCACAGGAATACGAGATTACTTGGGACACTGTTGATGTGTCCAACGTCTAGTTGATTTGCCCGCACCACGGGTATAGGAGTTGACCTCATGACGCGACGTGTTGAACGTCTGATTATTCCTGGCGTTCGTTCTGAAACTGCCGGCGAACGCGACAACGGCAAAACCTTTGTGCTCACCGAAATGGACGCGTATAGTGGTCAAGATTGGGCACTGCGGGCGCTCCTAGCGTTGGCCGCTAGCGGCGTTACGCTGCCTGATGGAGCCATGGCCACGGGATGGGCGGGATTAGCTGGCTTCGGCGTGACGGCTCTTCTACAGGCTCCGCACGCGGCCCTACGGCCCTTGCTGGACGAGATGTTAGCGCAGGCCGCTTATCAGCATGACCCGAAGCACCCAGCGCAGCCAATCCGGCCCGGTCCGAACTGTGTGGTCGAAGAAATCAAAACCTTCTTGACGCTACACTTGGCCCTCGTGAAATTACACACGGGTTTTTCTCCGGCCGTCGCCGCCCTGAGTACGGATTAACCCTACCTTCAGCGCGCGCGGGCGGCCTGATTGATTATCCTAATTTACCGCCTATGTGTGGTGTGGTAATCTCTACGAGCAAAGCTACGCTATACGAATTGCAGTCGGTCTATGGTGTAGGCGACTTGTTTCAAATCTGCGAAGTTATCGCGGTCGATTCATACAACCGACGCGTCACGCAGGCTGAATAAATTGGCAACAGTAATTGACTCTCTTGTTGTTCTACTCGGTCTTGACGCCAGTAATTACAAAAAAGGCCGCGAGACAGCCGAGAAAGAGACGACCGAGACGGCCCGCAAATCAAAAGAAGCGGCCGACGCAATCACGAAGTCGTTAACCGAAGTTGGCCGCACGGTCGCGAGCTTATTTCTTGGTTTTGAGTCGGTGTCAGGATTTACCAAATTCCTGAGCGGCCTTAATAGCGGTGAGGCGGCGTTGGGGCGTACGGCCGCCAACATAGGCATGAGCGCCCACGAACTGAACAAATGGGGCAACGCCGTCAAATTGGCTGGCGGCGACGCGACAGACGCGCAATCTGCGTTCTCTCAATTAACCGAAGATTTCCAGAAAATGACAACGACGGGCGAACAGTCCGCGCTGTTGCAATTCTTGCGTGCCCGTAGCGTAAACATTCGCGACGCCAACGGCAACTTACGCGATCAGGGTGAAATATTTGAAGAACTTGCCGACAAGACTGCGCAGTACGGCCGCGCTTATCAACAAACGATGTTTAAGCAAGTCGGGATATCGCAAGGTGAAATAAATTATCTCGTGCAGTCCAAAGCGCTCCGTGAGGACCAATTGCGCTTAGCAGAGAAAAATAACGGCGTGACCGAAGCTTCGATACGTGAAGCGCAACAGTTGCAAGAATACTGGCGTAATGTCGGCATACAGATTGAGGCGGCCGGCCAAAAAGTTCTCAATGTGCTCACGCCGGCAGTTCGCGGCGCGTTTACCGAAGTATCAAAACTCATGGATGAATTCAAGAATACGGGTGGTCTTGACCGTGTCGGGCAGGTAATGCGTGTCATCGGCAACATTGCTTCGGCTATTGGCAACAGTATTAGTTTTTGGGTCAAAACCGTAAACGACTCTGCGATTGGCAAATATTTCGATTTCATGTTCAAGTTATATGGCAAAGGACTCGATTTACTTGCGCCGCCCACGCCAGGGGCGGCTGTCGCCGCGCCACGCAATACCGGCGCTGCCACGCCGCAAGTAAGCCCCGATGTGGGTATAAACTACGTGCCGCCAGCCGGCAGCAAGGCGGCGCGGTTTAACAACCCGGGCAACATACTCGATAAAAGCGGCGTTGAACGTAAATATGCAACGCTTGAAGAAGGCCGCGACGCGCTAGAAAAAGATCTACGCGTCAAGATGCAACGTGGTCTTAAAACGGTCGATGCCATCATTGATGCGTACGAAGGCGGCGACAATGTCAGAAATAATATCCCCGCATATACCGCGGACGTGCGCAACCGGCTTGGCAAGAACGAACTGACCGAAGCTGACATCAAACAATTGGCGCTCGCCATATCCACGCATGAAAGCGGCCCGGGCGTCGCGCGTGCCGCGCCTGCCGCTGGCAGTACGACGACCGTAGAGATTGATACGATCAACATACATTCGGCAAGCGCAGACCCGCGTGCTGTAGCCGAACAAGTACCGGCCGCGATTCAACGTAAGTTCTCAGTCACACAAGCCGACACGGGACAGAGCTAATCATGGCATTCATTACACAAGGTTGGGGCGCAGGACTCGGTATTTCTATCACCGTGCACATTCCGCAGTTTCCGAGTGTTGCCAATCTGCCTGGCGTCCCGCAGTTGGCCCGCTCACCGCTCGCGGGAGTGTTAGCGCCGCCCGTTCTTGGGTTTGCCGCCAACCCCGACACGCTTTGGCAGGCTACGCAGGCAGCGCCCGTGTGGGGTATATTCGACAGCGCCAACAATCTCGTCGTGAACGCCGACAGCGTGCAAGATTTCGGTTGGCGCAAAGAGAACCGTATATCGAACTTTCCAATTCAGTCGGGGCAATTCGGTACGTACAATCGTGTCGGGTTGCCGTCGGAAACTTCGGTCGTATTGACCAAGGGCGGCTCACTCAGTGCCCGCACAACGTTCCTGGCGCAGATTGACGCCATCGTCGCACAACAGAACATCAATCTATACACGATTCGCACGCCTGAAAAATCGTACAACAATGTCAGTGTGAACCGTGCCGAACTGTCACGACGTGGTGTAGGTAACGCGTTTTATTTTGATGTTGAAGTCTACTTCATCGAGATAGCTCAAATTGCCGCGCAGTACAGCACGACGGCGACGCCTACGAATAACGCGAGTGTACCGAGTGCTCTTCCCGCGACGAATCAGGGATTGAGTCAATCGACCGTGCCGACGACGGCCATACAACAAAGCGCGTTGACGGCCATCACGCCGCCCGTGCCGACAGGTTAGCCCTATGCTGCAAATACCAGTGAGCGCCGTTGCATCGCAGACGCTTTCAATCGTGCTCGACAATCAGAGTTGCCAAATTGCTATCTATCAAAAGCAACCGATTGTCGATGAATACGGGGTAGCGGCCGGGCTATTTTTTGACTTGATTGTAGGCGGCGTGCCGATCATCAATACGGCGCGTTGTCTCGACCGTACACGGCTATTGCTCGACCGACAGTATCTTGGTGTGGTCGGTGATTTCATGTTTCTAGACACGACTGCGACCGAAGGCGGCCCGCCAACATTTAACGGAGCGCCACCGTACTATACGGGTCTCGGATCGCAATTCGTGTTGCTTTATCTTGAGGCATCTGACCTTGCCAGCATCTAGTTACACAGTCAAAAATCTGCGTGTGACATTCACGTTAACAGGCAGCAATGCTGTGTTCCCGGGCACGACAGCGAATAAACTGCAAGTGTCTGGACTGCGCATGTCCGCGGTAATCAAAGGCTCGGGGTTGCCGGCGTTTCCCGAGGCATCATTGCGTATCTACGGACTTGCGCAGCAAGACATGAACGCACTGGCCATTGTGCCTGTGCAGGGCGGCAAACCTGAGTTTTCATTCAATACGGTGCAGATTGAGGCGGATAGCGGCAATGGTTTTACGTTCGTTTTCTCAGGTCAAATATTTCAGGCCGGGCCGGACTACTCGAACTTGCCCGACGTGTGTTTATTCGTTCATGCACAGTCAGCCGGATTTGACCAACTTACGGCGGCCAATCCGACGGCCTATCCTGGCACAGCCAACGTGGCTGATATCGTGGCCAATCTCGCTTCAAAAATGTCTATGGCTTTTGAGAATGACGGTGTGACCGGTACGCTCACGGGGGCGTACTACTCGGGCACTCTCACGAGCCAATTGCGCAAGCTGTGTCAGGATGCGAATATTTACTACGCCATGGAAAACCAAAACTTGCTCGTCATCTCGCCGGCCGGCGTAGCGCGCAAGAATGTTGACACATGGGTATTGACACCAACGTCAGGGCTCGTCGGCTACCCGGAAGTGCTCGGCAATGGGTACCTCAACGTCCGTTCATTGTTCAATCCTGCATTCCGGCAGAATGGGCCGATAACGATTCAAGGTAGCGACGTGGTTATTGACCCGTCGCTGCCCAAGACCCTCAACAGCCTGGCCGATGGGGATTGGGTCATAGGTCCGCTGACCCATACGCTCGAATGTCAGAAGCCCGGCGGCGCGTGGTTCACTGATATGAAACTCTATCCCCCTAATGCGGTGCCCGCAGCATGAGCGCCGTAGGTCAAGCCAACCCGTTCAGTGATGCAAGCGAGTTCAACACGCTGGCGTTTATCATCGACCGTGCAACCGAGGAAATGCAAACCGTGTCGATTGTCCAAGTCAAGGCCGTCAACACGGGCGCACAAACGGTGGACGTGCAAGTACTCGTCAATCTCATGACGGGTGCGAATATCTCGGTACCCCACGGGGTCATATCGGCGCGGCCATACTTTCGCGCGCAAGGCGGCACGAGCGGTATTATTCTGGATCCCGTCGTGGGCGACATTGGCGTCATGGTGTTTGCCTCGCGAGACTCCTCGGCCGTCATTTCGGCGAAGGGACTTGCAAATCCGGGAAGTAAACGTAGGTTCTCGTGGTCAGATGGCGTCTACTTTGGGGGCGTTCTAAACACGCCGCCAACACAGTACGTGAAGCTCAATTCATCGGGCATCACCATTCTGTCACCGACCGCGGTATTGATTCAGTCGCCGGCTAACATGGTGTCAGGTCCGCTCGCAGTCAGTGGCGCTACCACGCTGCAAGCAACGCTGCATGTGATCGGCAATGTGCAAATGGATGGCACGCTAAACGTTAACGGAATAATTACCTCGGGTACGGAAGTGTCGGCGCCCATTGGGTCATTTGGGTCGCTGGTAGTTTCCACAGGCCCCGTGACTGTGCCAGCGGCCAGCATTCCCACATCAGCGCTTGGCCCGTCAGGAGTCACGGCAGGCAGCTATACGAACATGAACGCGACGGTGAACGCCGCAGGGATCATAACAGCAGCGGCGAATGGCTCAAGCTCAGGCTCACCGTTGACCACGAAGGGCGATCTATTCGGCTACAGTACGACAGTTGCACGCGTGCCTATTGGCAGTAACGGACAAGTTTTAACTGCGGACAGCACGCAAGCCTTAGGACTCAAATGGGCAATACCTAGCAGCGGATCACTGTCAATTACGGACGGTACGACGACGGTGGCAGGCACCACATCGCTTACTGTAGTTGGTGGCGTGGTATCAGGCGCAACGCCGAACGCCACATTGACGATTGCGGGCGGCAGTCCGGGCATACCTGCAACGATTCCTGATCTTTGCTATTGGTGGCAGGCTGATATTCCTTTGACGACGGTGGGTTATCCGATTCAGCGTCTAGTTGATAGTGGCCCCTCTAGCCAAAACCATGCAGGATTTCAATCAGGATCAGGTGTAGTGTTATCGGCGACGCAATTAAACGGCAAGAATGTTTATACCTGGCCGGGCGCTACTTCGGGACGTGTATTTTTCTCTACGCCAATCTATCTTCCTAAAAGCACAATGTTTTTTGTGGTGCGAACTAAAGCGAGTGGTACGCAAGCGTTCAATATTTCAGGTCCGAATGGCGCGTATCAGATCGGGCAAGATTCCACTAACAACAAAATTGCGTTAGTTAAGGCCGCTGTAATTATTATTGGTGAATCTTCAGCATTGGCGCCTAACACAGCCGTACAGTTCAATGCGACTTACGACGGCACGACGGGTAATTATGCCATTCGTATATCGCAGGCCAATGATTCAAGCGGAACGAATTTTCAAACTATTACTAATGTAACGAATTCTTTCGGGTTCAACGCCGCTTCTGGTGCTGAAGATATCGTAGGCGACACCGCGGAACTGGTCATATACGATAGGATTTTAACGCTAACCGAAATTCAATCAGTGGAATCCTACCTACATACAAAATGGGGTGTCTGACATGGCCGCGCCGTTCTCAACTTTATTGCTCGATGTAGGCTCGTGGGATTTGACCCTCGACGCCTTTGGCAACATTGCCGTTGCTGCGCCGCCCTATGCGCTCGCGCAAGACGTGGCTAGCGCGTGCCGTACTGTGCTCGGTGAGGTATACTACGACACATCGTTAGGTGTGGATTACTTTGGACTGATTTTTGGCAAGACGCCGCCCGCCCCAGTATTCCAAGAACAGTTTGTAACGGCTGCAAAGACAGTGCCTGGCGTTGTTTCTGCGACGTGCATTATTGAATCATATTCGGCCGCGACACGCGAAGCCACGGGGCAAGTTTTGTTTACCGATATCAACCATCAGACGCAGACGATAGGACTATAGGAACATGGTAGACACAACTAATGTACCTTCGCCGGTATTCACGCCTACAGGTCTTGTGCTACCGCAAGAGGCTGCCATTTTGGCCGGCGTGCAGCAAGATTACAATGCGGCATTTGGCGGCAATCTCAACCCGGCATTGAACTCTCCGCAAGGCCAATTGTGTTCAAGCACGGCCGCCATGATTGCGAATGGTAACACGGTATTCGCCACGTTTGTCAACCAAGTAGATCCTGACACGGCAACGGGATTCATGCAGGACGCAATCGGCCGTATCTATTTCATGAATCGCAAAGGCGCCGTACCTACCACGGTAAATTTGCAATGTGTCGGCGCGTTCGGTACGCCCATTCCAGTCGGAGCGCTTGCGCAAGACACGAGCGGAAACATTTATTCATGTACGCAAGCTGGAAATATTCCGGTTGGCGGTTCGATTACATTGGCGTTTGCTAATATCATTGCGGGACCAATCGCGTGCCCGCCTAATACTGTCACGATCATTTATCGAGGAATCAACGGTTGGGAGTCGGTCAACAATTCTGCGGCCGGTACGATTGGTGCTAACGTCGAGTCGCCGGCTGCATTTGAATATCGCCGGCAACAGTCTGTCGGGATCAATGCACAAGGTTCGATACCAGCGATCTACGCTGCATGCTTCAGCGTAGCCAACGTTATCGATGTATTTGTCACACAAAACAATACGGGCGCGGTCATTTCAGGACCCATCAACAACAACCCGAACTCGACTGCTTATCCAGTCGCTGCACATTCGGTTTACGTGGCCGTGACAGGCGGCGCTGCACAACTTGTGGCTAATGCCATATGGCGCGCCACAAACATCGGCGCCGCTTATCAGACTGCGGCCGGCAGTGCGGGTGCGACACTCGTATCAGAAACCGTAACAGACAATAGTGGGTACAGCATCCCAGTGCCGGCGTATACAGTCAATTTCATCAACCCGGTTGCGACGCCGATTTTCTTTGCCGTCACATTGGCTGCCAGCGCGTTGTTGCCCTCGAACATTCATACGCTTGTACAACAAGCCATCATTGCACAATTCACAGGGGGGACACCCGGAAGTCTGCGCGAGCGTATAGGCGCGCAAGTTCTCGCATCTCGATACTTTGGTCCAGTTCAAGCGATAGGTCCTGAGGTTTCGATTTTGACTATCACTATCGGGTTTAACTCGGGTGTCGGCAATGCAAGTTTGCAAATGGGCATTGACCAAGAGCCAACGATAACGGCCGTCAATATCGCGGTATCGCCGTAATGTCATTCTCAGGTTCAACTCCGCTTCTTAGTCCGTCTGAATTTACGATCACGGCGACGCCGCCCGATTCAAATAGTTTCGGCGGCTATTCCGTTGGTAGCGGCGAAGCACGCGCCACACAAATATCCAATCATGAGACAACGGGATTTCTGTTTGTATCGACCACGTCGGGCGCACAAACGGATAATTGTTATGTCGCCATAGACATTCCCGCAGATAGTGAATACTACAGTTTAGGCGCACAGTTTGAGCCGGGATTTGGCCTAGACGGAACTCATTTTTTCACGCTTGAATTTTTCTTGAGCGCGGGTACACCGCAAGTACTTTCCCAAGTCAACGTCATCATTAATAACGGTGGCGCATCTTATACGACGCCTGTTGATCTTTTATCTATTCCACGTTTTGCTCACGACGGAACGTTGCCGTTATCCGTTGCCGCCGCGCTATCCGGGACAATGCTGACGGTGTACGCGCGTAATGGTGCTACCGGCCCGTGGTTTGCCTGTACGCCTGCATTTGATCTTACCCCCTATGTGAGCGCGGCAACACTTCTCACGTGGGCGGCAGCCATGCGTGGATATTCGGGTGGTGTGCCTACGACCGCAACGCGCGCCAGTGCGATGTACTGGGGTCCAATTTCCGATTTGACAGGTCCGTCATGTGACATAAATTTCAATGATGTAGTCTTGCTACTGCCATTCGATGGCACAAATGGATCTACGGCCTACCCCGATTTATCGAACTACGCAAACACGGTAGTTCAAGGAACGGGCGCATCGCTGACTACGAGTAATCCGCTTTTTGGCACAGCGTCACTGGCCGTTGCGGGTCTGAATCATCTTGGTAGTTTTGCAACCGCTGTTCCATATGCGGCAGGATCGCCGCTTGATATTTTTGCTGATTCGTCCTGGTCTATTGAATGTGCCACATACATAACTGTCTACGGGGCACAACAGTCTCCCATTATTGACTACGGCGGAGTGCAGACTAGCGGGGCGTCGTCCGATGTTGTTGTCTTTGCGGGGCTCAACAATGATGGAATAACGGGATACGTCAACGTCACGGATAATTCGGCTTTTAGCTCCGGGGTAACGCTTAGTGCCACTGGGCCGATGACCGCGAATACATGGCATCGCATAGGAATTTTTAATAATGCGGGCGTGACAACAGTCTATCTCGATGGAGTCGCAGGAACATCTACGACTCTATGGACACCCGCACACTACACGCATAGTGGTGCCACGAATGTAGTGATTGGATCGTGGGCGCAATTGAGCAATTCTTCGCCGCCCGTGCAAATAGATGAGCTAAGGATTACGGCAGGTATTGCTCGGCAGACTTCAAACTATACGCCGCCCATCAATGCGTTTCCGACGATTAGCTGTACGGCGACCGTTCCGAATGTCGAAGGATTATTTGACGCTCCGGCGCGTGCTGCGATCATAGCGGCAAATCTTGTCGTTGGAACTGTAACGATTATTGCCGGAAGTCCCCCCGGCCAAGTTGCGTTGCAGTCCCCTATAGGGGGAACCATTGTTCCAACAGGTAGTATGGTCAATCTCACGGAGTACGAAGGGGTTTTAGTCCCTAGCGTTGCCAACACGTCGCTCTCTGTCGTTGCACCTGCCATTCTATCGGCCTCGGGTTTTATCGTAGGTACGGTCACGTATGAAGCCAGCGGCACCATAATTGCCGGCAATGTCATACGTCAGTCGCCCGCGGCCGGCTCATTCGCTTCTAGCGGTTCTGGCATCAACTTAGTTGTATCCTCGGGTCTGCCGTCGCTTCGCGTGCCGGATATATTCGGCCTATCGCGGACGGATGCAATTAACGCTTTGCTCAGTCTTGGTCTTGTGGTTGGTGCGATCAGTTCAGCGCCGTCCATGATTGTTCCACCCAATACAGTACAGGCACAAAATCCAAGCGCCGGTACTCCCGTTGCCGCTGGCACTATTGTCAGTTTTGTCATGTCGACGGGCATACCGGCCGTTGGCACTGAATTTGACTTTGAAGCTACCGTTATTTCGCAATATGCGAACAGCCCAATCATTTTGCAGCTAGTTAATAATCTCAATCAGTACATCGACCAATCGGCAAACTTTGCCAATTTCTACAATTTCGTTTGGAATGTTGACACGGCTGTCGGTTTCGGCCTCGACGTATGGGGCAAGATTGTCGGCGTGTCGCGGTTGCTACAGATCCCGAACACGACCGACTACGTAGGATTCGACAATGGCACGCGGTCGCCACCTGATTGGCAAAGCATGGGCAGCAATCAGCCGCCCGGGCCGCCCGTTGGGGGTGCAATGTACACGGGGTACAACGCAACGACCGCATATTTGCTTGGCGACGATGCATACCGGCAATTGATTCTTGCCAAGGCATTCGCGAATATTGCAGCGACAACCGCGCCGGCTATCAATCAGATTTTGCAAAATCTTTACGGTCCGGGTACCGCGTGGGTACTCAACACGGGGCCGATGGCCATTTCATATAACCTGAGTTTCAAGCCATCTGCAATCCAATTGGCGATACTCGAACAGTCGGGCGTTATCCCGACGCCTCCGGGCGTTTCCGTGACAATCGTAGTCCCGCCATAGTAGAATAGCGTTATGCCAAGTACTCTCGTAACTCCGCTGTTGATTTCCGTGCCGTGGGGCGTCGGCGCCGCGAATCCAACTTATATTAAGTTGCCGATTCCTGTGCCGTCACAGATTTCCACAACGATCAATTCCGCGTCGTTCACAGATGGTTTCCCGCCGAACACCATGACCCCGGAAGCTTCAGGCGGCCTGCCATTTTTTGGCCAGGAAATGAACGGTATTCTGTGGATGATATCGGCCTACTGCGCTAATTTCGCGGCCGGCGCTCTGTCGCCTTATAACGCTACATTATCGGCTGACATTTCTGGTTACCCGGTTGGCGTCGTTCTTGTGAATGCCAACGGCGATGGTCTTTGGATCAATCAGGTAAGCGGTAATACGACCGATCCTGACACGGGCGGCGCGGGTTGGTTGCCGGCCGCTGGTGTCGGTGCGGCTGCGCAAGCGCTCGCATCGTCAAACGTGACGTTGACCGCGCTACAATCCGCATTGCCGTATGTCGCATTGTCGGGAACACTTGGCGCGAACGTCAACGTCGTATTTCCAACCAACGACGGGCAATCGTGGATCGTGTCGAATTCCTGTACGGGCGCTTTTACCGTGACAGCCAAAACGGCCGCGGGCACGGGCGTTACAATTCCCGCGACAGGTACCACGGCGCCCACGTCGATTTATTGTGATGGCACGAATATACAAAATACGGGCGTCTCAACGGCGGGTCTTGCGCCGATCAACAGCCCTGCGTTAACCGGCACGCCGACGACGCCAACAGCAGGCGCTACTAGCAACACGACACAAATCGCCTCGACGGCTATGGTGCAAGCGGCGATTACGGCCGCATTGTCGCTGTATGCGCTCAAGGCTTCGCCGATATTCTCAGGTACGCCGACTGCACCGACGCCAGCCGCCAATGACAATTCACTCAAGCTCGCGACGACACAGTATGTTGACCGGGCCGTCACCGGCACTAGCTCGCTGACAGGTAACGGATATGAAATCCGGCCGAGCGGTGTCATCGAGCAATGGGGTTATGCGGGACCATCCTCAGGCGGCGGCCAGGTCGTTACATTTCCGATCCCATTTCCAACGGCGTGTTTTGCAATCGTTGCGACAGCTTCACCGAGCAATGGCACTATCAACGTGTCCAATCCTGCATCGAGCCGCACACAATTCACTCTCACCAATGGAGCTTCGGGTAATTTTACCTCGTGGCGTGCAATAGGGCATTGATATGAACGAAGTTTCAAACGAAGCCATAATGGGCGTATTGCTCGATATCAAGGGCGATATCGGCGAACTCAAAGGCCATGTGACAAGTACGCAGAGCGCACTTGCCGCGCACGTCATAGACGACCAACGGTTAGGCGAAGCTGTGCAGCGGTTACAAATCACACAGGCCAAACAGCGCGGATTCGTCGCGGCGCTATCCACGGTCGGCGCGGTCCTAGGCGCGGGCCTTGGAGCCGCAGTCGACTACTTTTCGCGCGGTGGCCACCATTGAACCTCATTGATTTCGTCAAAGCTCGTGAGGGCCGCGCGACTGACAACCACGATGGCACGGTTACGGCGTACCTAGATACCAATGCCAAGCCGCCAGTGCCGACCATTGGTTATGGGACGACAGGCCCCGAAATCGTGCTTGGCCTCATATGGACCTACGCGCAGTGCGATGCGGCCCTAGCCGTCAAACTCGACCGTGCCCGGGCGCAGCTTCTCGCGCTGTCGCCCAGCGTGACATGGCCGGCCGGCGCTCAAGACGCACTGACAGATTTCGTTTATAACGAAGGCTCAGGCAATTACCAGCATTCAACCGTGCGTAAATGCGTCGAGGCAGGCGATTGGGCCGGAGTCCGTGCCCATCTACTCGACTGGGAATTTGCAGGCGGGAAGCGTCTAGGCGGCCTCGTAACACGCCGCGTGGATGAGACAGCTATGATCGGCATTACATCTGCGGTATAATCCGCGGCGTTCGTTTCATCAGGAGATTATGACATGTCCAACAACAACCCATTCGCAAATGTGAAAGCTACTGAAGCTGCTGTTGAGGGCGCGCTGTCCAAGGCTGCCGCTTTCGTGACCGCTGAGACGCCTATCGTAAAAGCAGACATTGCGACCATTAAGGCGGATGTATCTCAAGCCGCTGTCGTCGCTAAGGCCGACCTGACGAAAGTCAAAGCCGCGCTGTCGACGGCCAAGACCGACGTAGTCGTTACGCAGAGCAAGCTAGCCGCGTTCATCAAGAACAACGCCGGCAAGATTGCAACGAGTTTGCTCGTGGCTGGCGGTTTGGTCATTTGGCACTTCCTGAAATAATTCAGGCTCGCGATATACGCGATTGGCTAGTCATGGGGCTAGTTACAATCGCGTGGATCGCTGCGACTGTGTTTCTGTACAAGTTCCACAGCGACATGAATTTCGCCACGTGGGCCACGTTTTCGGCCACGATTACCGGCGTGTATCATTGGCTCACTGTGCATGACGACAAAACCCCGGACTGCAACCATGACGCCAATTAAGCTCTATTCGTATCTTGCCGTTATTCTACTTGCGGCCGGTCTGTTCGGCGGCTATACGCTGCACGAACGGCATGTGCAGCATGCGAAGGACATAGCCGCGGCGGCCCGTGTCGTCGCGAAAGATAATGCAATTGTCGCTGCCGATGATTCTCACGCTCAAACTACAGAGACTCAAAATGCGCTTATTTATAAACAGGTTGTTTCAATTCCTGCCGTTGCTGATATTGGCCTCGTGTGCGAGCGCGCCGCCGGTAGTGTTCCACTGCCCTCGGCCGACGCCGTCGCAACAGCCCCAACTAGAGACGACGCCGCCCAGCGTGGAGTCAGACCAAGCTACAATCCTTCAGGGGCCATCCTCACTCGCGCCCGTGACGCCGACGCCGAAATAGCATATTTGCAGCGCCGTGTGGCAGAACTTAAAAAGCAGATGAACGACGCGCCTTAGTTACATTCAAAGCGGCGTAAATATTCTACCGCTCGCATGAGGCCGGCGAGATTATCGCCCAAGTTTCCGATGGCTAAATTACACGGTCCGCATAGCCACCCCCGAAAAATTTTTGTTTTGTGGCAGTGGTCTAACGCAAAACCTCGCGAAGTAGAAGGACGCTGGCAGCATTCGCAATTTATAGGTTCCGGTCGTGTTGGCTCAGGCAGTCCCATTTTTTCCCGTCGATGCGCGCGACTTTGAAGTTTCTTTTTCTCACCGTACAATAATTTATATTTAGCATTATACGCCGCAGTGTATGCGCGTCCTTCAGGGCTAGCTCGCCACATTCGTTGTCGTTCGTTTAATTTATCGCGATTGCGTTGTTGATGGCCAGCGCGCCAAGCTTTATGTTTCTGTGTTTTACGGTGTTCTCGCGCCTTCGCCGCCCTAACTCCATTTGCCGTAACGGGGACCGCGCCATCCTCCGCGGGCGAATATCGGCCATCCTTTTGCATAGGTCGGTAAGTCATTCATGCATGCCTCTAATTGCTCAACCGTAGTATTATACTGCATACCTTGCTCTATCACAATTTCATCATAGGTATGCATTACTATATTAAGCCCTTCGGCGGCACAATTCTCCATCCCGTGCATCATGATATCGCGCGCAGTGCCGCCGGTCGCGTTCTGCGTGAGCACGCCGCCGTACAAATCCATTTGTATCCACGCGGGCGGGCCCTTTTCGGGGTTCGTGTTCCAGCCCCAATAGGTAAGCGCGAGTTCCCACGGGCTCGCCCATTGCCGCGTGGCCGGCGCGAGGCGCGGAGTGTGGTACTGAATAAATCGGCCGCTCGGCAATACCATGTACAGACAATCATCAGAGCCAAGCTGAAACAATATAAGCCCTACGCGGAAGCACTGCCCGGGATTCTGCACGGCGCGAATTGCGGCGCCCTCAAGGCCGTACAGTTCCTCTCGCTCGGGTTCATAACTGCCGTCCGGCGCGCGATTGAATTTGTTGCGTGTCTGGCCGCCCCAAAATTCAACCGTGTTGGGAACAGTACTACGGTAATCGAGGATAGCCGCCTTAATTTCAGCATCGCTGTCATAATATTCGTCCGCGCCAAATTTCTTCCATCCATTGATCCATGACGCATAACCGCCGCTCAATTTTGCTAGCTTACCTTGCTGGCGGAGCGGATGGTGCTTGCCGCCTTTGATCGATAGAAGGCGGCCCGCGGCGTCATACGTGGCTATGCCACCCGTGTCAGTTCGATGTTTGACGAAGTCCTCAAATGGTACGCCGGTCATGCGCGCAATCTGCGCTTCGTAAATCATGCCGTGCGTATGATGCACGTCGAGCACCCATTGTTCACCCGCGAGTGCGGCAAGTACCACATCCTCAATTGCGGAATAATCTGACGATACGAGTTGCATGCCAGGGCCGGCCACGAACAGCGAACGCAAGCAATTGTTGACCACATCGAGAGCGCCAAGATTCGGATAAGTCGCCTCAACCGCCGCGAGGCTCCGTGTAGCTATAACAGCCAAGGCGGCGTCTACTTCTTCGGGCGTATGCCAGTCGCCCTTGTATAAATTCGCCGGCTGTGGACCATACCCACCTGTCCGGCCGTGGTGCGTGGCGTGCATCATGTACATACCGTGCACTCGGCCATCGCTCGCAGTCATGGCGCGCAGAGCATACAATTTTTTGACGCTCGCACTGCCGAGCAATTGGCGAATGGTAAGAGCGCGCAGCACGGGCAGGTTTCTGTGAGGCTCAAGCGGCCCGGGCGTTAGACGCTCAATCATCGCGTCAATTGTTTTTTCGGTCATGTCATACATGTCGACGCCGCGCGCTGCGCACCAGCCTTTAAGCTGTTGCAGTTCAGTCGGTTCAATGCCGCCTGTTAATGTGCGGAATTCTTCGCCGTAACGATGGTACGATTGCTCAACGATGGATATGCAATCCTCAATGCCCTTGGAATCAACCGCCATACCGCGGTCATTGATTTGCTGATCGAGAAACCATCGGCGCTGCTCATCGGGCGGCAAATTGGGCACGCGCTCGGACACCTGATACTCGCTGCGTATGTCCGTTAGATTGTAGGCTTTGTATTTCGCCCATTCTTCAGGTGCTTCATGCGGTAGTGTAATGACGCGTGAATCTTTCTTAGTCGGCTGTCGCGGAATGCTGAACAGCTTCATGAGCCGGCCGCCGTCCTTGTCCTTTTTGATAGGCGTGTCAAGAACTTCAACCACGTTGGCGAGTTTACCCGGATAGCCGGCCGCGCGGCATTTGACTGCGCTGCACCGCTGTTGCTCGATATGCAGGCGCGGCCAGTGCCATTTCGGCACACAAAAATAGTTCCACGCTTCGCGCTCGAATTCGGCATTGTGCGATTCGAGCAAGCCGCCGCGCTCGACGTGGTCGAACAGCGGCGCGAGTATGTCGAAAGACTGGCCGTATTCCCACTGGACGGCAAACGCGCCGCCGTACTGTGGCATCAAATCATAAGCGAGTAACTGCGGGTAGAACGTCTCATGTTCGACGTAGACGCGCGTGCCGACAGCTTCAAGGCCGCGTTTTTGATTAGAGAAGCCGGGTAGCGATTCCCAACGTCCTAAGTTATCGTCGGCCGGACACGTCCATGTGTAGCCGGCAAATGACACAGTTTCAAAATCAGCTACAGGTATCATCTAGAATGGAATGCAATTTTCATCGCAATACGGCCACGAGAGACGTCCGTCGGGCAACGTTAATATCTCATGGCCGTCGCAACAATACCGCTTCGCCGGCTCCAGTCAACCTGTATACCCGTCCACGCGCAATTGATCGATTGTCCAGCCTCTTGCCAGATAGGAATCAATCGGGAAGCCCTTATGCGAAGGGCGCGTAGCGGGTGGTTGCGGAGGCATGGCGGTTGCAGCGGGCGCGGCCGGAACGGTGGGTATAGTAGGTATCCCCATAATGGCTGGCGCGGGCACAACGGCCGTAGGGGCGGCAGCGGGCGGCACAGCAGCCGGAAGCGCCACGTACGGCGCAGGCGCAGTAGCCGGAAGCGCCGCAGAAAGCGCAGGAGCGGCCGGCACGGCGGGCGCAACAAAGCCTGCCGGAGGCGTGAGTGACGCGCCAGGAGGCAGAGCGCCGCCGAATTTGCCCTTTACATCGACTCCCGCCGACTCGATCCGTTTACCATAGCCTTTCAGGCCGACGGCCGCATGATTAAGGTAAATTCCAGGCGAATTACCTGTGTTGCCGGCCATTGTGCCAGCAACCTGCACATAGTCGCCTGGCAGCACGGCGTTTGGGGTGTCGAGCGCGGGCGGGTTCTCGACGTTGCGGGACGCATCATAAATCTTCGGTGCAAACTGCGAGGAAAATTTCAAGATCCAGCAACCCTTGTGGCCTTCACGGTCGCAGGGCGCAACCTTAGATTTGCTCTTAGGCGGAATGCGTGTCGAGTCGCCATCGGTAATCTTCCATGAGAATTCTGGCGCCATAGCGGGCGACTTGTCGCCGCCCGCAAACGCTGCGTGAGCAGTCGCCCACGCAAGTTGGCCCCAACCCGGCTCATTGGCGAAGTGCGCCTGCGTCTTTGGGACGGCCACGCCGAAGTCGTACATCACATACGGTTTACCGGCGTCAACACCCTTTTTATAAACGAGGGGATTGCCGTCAAAGTCCGTGTCGCGCGGCTCGTACAATGAACCCCAAACAAGCTGCCCTGGCGGCGTGGTGAATTCTACTGCTTTAGTCGTCATGTCTCAAAAACTCCTGCTGTGGTTAATCGTTGCCCTTGCCCCGCTATATAGTTGCGGCTCCTAGCGGGTTAGGTAGCTTCTGCGGGCGTAGTGGGCGGCTGCGCGTCCGCGCCGGTTGGTGTATTGCTGTTGTCGGCCGTCGCGTCTGTCTGTGCGGCTTCAGCGCCTTCGCTCGGCGTATCATTGGCGGCCTTCGGCGGCGTCGGTATGCCGTACATCAGCACGTGCTTGATTGCCCAAAATGACGCTTCTTCAATGGCCTTGCGCGCGTGTTCCATTGGTACAGACGTGAGCCGCTGCCCATCGTCGTTTTTGTGCTGCAAGGTATTGAGATATTCGTGCAGCGAATTGAACACAGATCCAATCTGCGCGGCGGCAACCTGCCGTTCCGGGGTAATCGTTTGTGGCTCTGTCATGTCTTGAAACTCCGTGTTTTGGTTGAATCAGGGACTAACTTAAAAGCCCCGTTAGGTCGGGCAGAATATTCGGAAATGACACGGGCGTCAAGTATTTTCCGGTCACGTGCTTGCGTCGGCGTAATGGGTTTAGCGGGTGCCATGATAGTTTTGCCATTAAGTTGTGCAACCATTTCGACAACGGCAATATCACCCATCCACGCAAGCCGCCCTATCGTTTGTTCGAATGAGAAATACGGTACACGCTTGCCTTGCCGGATCATAGCTTCGGCAAGTGCGGACAGTCCCGTTTCGCGCGCCTCAAGCCGCTTGATGAACTCTTGCACAATTTTAAGTTCGCGGCCTACGTCCTCCGGCGTGGATACCATTGGATCGGCACGTCCCGCAAAATCAATAGCGTTGCCAATCGTCTTACGATACGTGTCACACGTCGCACGGGCAGGGCAGTACGTGCAATGCGTGCCGCTCATGACGCGCGGATTGGGCCCTTCAGCCTCGGCAACAGCCAAACGCATACACTCGGCATAATGCCAAAGCTCCTGCGTTTGAATCGACCATGTGCGTATTGGATTGCCGTTGTAATAACGCGGCTGCACTACAGTCATTTCGATCTTAACGCCGGGATCGTTGAAAACGCCAAGTTCGTCGGCCACGCCTACGGCATAACTTAGCATTTGCCAATTCTCGAATTCGTCCACGAAACCATGGCCATATTTATAATCCGCCACGCGGATAGTTTTCGTGACTGCCGCCCATTGTCGCGCATCAGGAGTGCCCCAACATTTGGTCGGATGAATGCGTTTGATTTGCACGGTCTGTTCGAGCTTGGCTGGATAACCTTCCAACGCTTCAGCCCATAGCGCCGCGCCATCAATCATTTCCTCGGTTACCTCAACGCCATTGGATGCAATCGCGCCCACGATGAATGGCGCCAGATTAACATTACCGACGGCAGCGGCATAACGCTCTGCAACCTCGTGGCCAGCGTCGCCTTCGCGACTTGCTTCTGTCTCTGGTTCGGGCGGCAGTAGACTGGCTTGTTTTTTCCAGCCCGGACACGCAACCGTCAAGTACATTGAGGACGGAGCCCACGGGGCATGCATTTCGGTCATAGAGGCGCCCGAGTAACGCTGATTGGTGTGTGTTCCCGCTCCTCGAATGTTTCCACGATGCGACGGACAACGAAATGCTCGTCAACAATCTGTGTCGCCGTTGCGAATGTTAAATTTTCCGCAATGACCGTCGGCCCCGAGGCAATCCGGTAGCCATTCGCGCTGTCAGGTTGGGCGACAACTACCCAAATCGTTTTGTCAGTTCTAAGCACTTCGCTTGCTCCTAGCTATCTGTTGTTCAACCGTCGGCTCATATTCGACACACGTGGCAACCACGTACCCTAAATGCGTTCCGTCAATCGGATTGACCCATCGGTACGTGTTGCCTTGCACGTGCTCAGCCGCTACTCCCGCACGGAAATAGTACCGGGCGGGCGGGTTGGAACTCACGAAGCTAAGCACTTATCGACAGCCGCGTTGACACTCGCAATCAATGGCGTATTGTTGATTAGTTGCGCCATTTCTTCAGGCTTAAGGCCAATACCCGCAAGTATGGTAGTGACTTGATCCGCCGTTAGTTTGCCGTCAGCCGTCGCTTTTTGAATTTTCTGCATGAGGCCGCGAAAATCAATCGCCGCAGGCACGACCGCAGCCAGGACAGCAGCGCCAGCCGTAGGGCTTAGAAGGGGCGGCGGAGGCGGCGCAATATTTGCAACCGTTGGGGCGGCCGCAGCCAGGACAGCAGCGCCAGCCGTAGGGCTTAGAAGGGGCGGCGGAGGCGGCGCAATATTTGCAACCGTTGGGGCGGCTAACGTGGCTAGGATGCCAGTAGCATGCGAAACCGTCGCAATCGCGGCAGGTTGCGCGACAGCGAACGCATTCGGTGCACTCGACATGTTTCCCGGTTTGTTTTGTGCCTCGCAAGCAGTCACAAGATTTGCGTCAACGCCGCGCTTGTTTTTCCATGAACCGTCAAGTTTTTTAGCGCGGTTCAATGCATGGATGCGCGAATCCCACGGAAAACCGCGTTTGTCCAATTCGGCAGACACAGCCGGGCCGGGCGGCGCTGGCGTCGCAGGCGGCAGAGGGGATGTTGCCGTATGATGAAACGTCACGTCTACGGAAATCGGAGGCGGCGCGGCAGGCAATCCAACTGCGGTTGTCAATGCCGTCACATTGCCAGCGTCGTCAATTTCAACCTCTACATCGTCGTCGCTGACAATATCGGCTATGGTTGATGGAGGCGCGGGTGGCAAGCTCGGCATAACGTTTGCGGTGAGTATTACAGGAGCATTCATTGGATCAACAGGTAACGGCGCTTCTATCAATGTTCCAAGCGCGGCGGCCGGCGGCGTCTCTGATAGACTTCGCAAAAATGTCGAGATTCGATAGAGTTGTTCAGGCGAATCGGTCGCCGTGTCGATCATAATTTGCACTGTATTGACTCCGTTTGGTATTGACGTAGGGCGGACTTTAAGGCAACCTGACGCGTCTGTCAACTGTGAGACGAAATGCTAAGGGATTTCCAGCAAGAGCTAAAGACGCGTGCATATGACGCATGGGCGCGCGGTGCTCGTAATGTCATGGTCGTTGCCCCAACAGGCGGCGGCAAAACCGTCCTATTCTGCAATATCGTCGCCGAGCTTGATTTGGCTACAGTCCTTATAAGCCACCGACAAGAACTCGTCGGGCAAGCCGCACTAGCCTTAAACCGCGAACAAGTGCCGCACGGTATCATTGCTCCGCAAGCAATTCAACGCCAAATCATCACGCTTGAACAAGAAATGCATGGCCGTAGCTTCTACAGTCCTCGGGCGCCGGTCCGTGTGGCAGGCGTAGATACGCTCATCGGCCATGATAAGGCTGATCCCTGGCTGCGCCAAGTCGGGCTCGTCGTGCAGGATGAAGGCCATCACGTATGCCAAGAAAATAAATGGATGCGTGCCCAAGCGATGTTTCCCGCTTCGCGCGGTTTACTTGTCACGGCGCATGCATTGCGTGCAGACGGTCGGGGTCTAGGCCGGCCGCCAACGGGGGATGGTCTTGTTGATGAACTTGTGATAGGTCCCTCAGCACGACAGATCATAGACCGCGGCTTTTTGTGCGATTATCGACTGATTGCGCCGCCGTCTGACATCCATGTCGAAGATATCGACGTGGGCGATTCAGGAGAATACAACCAAAAACAAGTACGTGCCCGTGTCCATGCATCTAAAACCATCGTCGGCGACGTAGTGGCGCACTATCTTAAGTTCGCGGGCGGCAAGCTCGGTATAACGTTTGCAGTCGATATCGAGGCGGCGGCCGAAATCGCGACTAAATATCGCAGTGCCGGCATATCCGCTGAAATCATCACAGCAAAGACCCCGCTATATGTTCGCGGCCAACTCATGCGCCAGTTCCGAATGCGAAAAATCCTTCAACTCGTGTCGGTCGATGTACTTGGCGAAGGGGTGGACGTGCCCGCCGTCGAAGTTGTGAGCATGGCGCGGCCTACGGCGTCGTTCCAACTTTACTCGCAACAGTTCGGCCGCGCGCTGCGTCTCATGTTGACCGACGAACAGAACGCCACGTGGAACGACCGTACCGACGCGCAACGACTCGCGGAAATCGCCGCGAGTGTTAAACCCAAAGCGCTCATAATCGACCACGTTGGGAATTACGACATTACGCGCGGCGGCCACGGATTGCCTGACGTGGAACGTTCCTACACTCTTGCACGAGCCGAACGTCGTAGCCGCAAGAAAAAAACTGACGAAATTCCTTTGCGCTATTGCATCAATCTCGAATGCCTCGAACCGTACGAAGTCACGCTGTCTGTATGCCCTAAGTGCGGAACACCGCGGCCGGCGCCGCAACGCCGCGGTACGGCCGAAGAAGTCGACGGTAATTGCTTTGAACTTGATCCCGAAATACTGCATACCATGCGTGTCGAACAAGCCAAAATTGACGGACCGGCGCGCGTACCGCCAGGCGCTGCCGACAATATTAAGGGTGCTATTCGTCGCACTCATCATGAACGCCAGGAAGCACAACGCAAATTGCGCGCCATCATGAGTTTGTGGGCCGGTTGGCAGTATCATAAACTCGGGCATGATCCGGCTGAAGTCCAACGTAAGTTTTTCTTTAAATTCGGCTGTGATGCGATGAGCGCGCAGATACTTGGGGCATCCGAAGCCAATGCGCTACGTGAGCGCGTGGCGGCTAGCTTGGCGGCGGCGAATATCGTGGCAGCAACATGAGTTCACCGAAAATATATCGAGACATGGAAGCACGCCTAATCGCTAATTCGGTGCTCGACCCCGTGACCGAATGTTGGATATGGATCGCAGCGCGAGACAAGCGCGCATCTACGCCATACGGTAAAATTACGATATGGTGTAAGAAACTTTGTCGAAAATTGAAGCGGCAAGCGCATATTGTCAGTTACGAAACGTTCATCGGGCCAATTCCTGAAGGCTACGAAATAGACCATACATGTCGTAATACTTTCTGCATCAACCCCGGGCATCTTGAAGCTGTGCCCCAAACTGTCAATTTAGCTCGGAGAAAGAGAGCATGAAGCAATTTAAAATTTTTGCGTTTTGGTTCGCTGCTGAATTTATACTGTATGCACTCGTTGTTGCCAATGGCCGCGCTTATAACCAAGCAAACTATGCGGCCACATTGATTTATGACATGATGATATCGGCGTTTAATTTTTGGTTCGCCGTCAAATTCATCGAAGGTAAAGACAATCGCTCATGGCCGGCACTCGTCGGTTGTGTATTCGGTGGCGGTACGGGGTCGCTATGTTCTATCGCATTGACCAAATGGGCGTACGGACAATGACCGCGAGTGAAAGCAACGTACAATCACGAGTCAGACTGCGGGCGGCCGATTTCTTCATGCGCCTATGGCGCAACAATCGCGGCGCATTCCAAGATATTACGGGACGACTCGTACGGTATGGCCTTGCCAACGATAGCAAGGAACTCGGTAAGCGGCTCAGGACACATGACTTAATTGGCTGGCGTCGTGTTACGATCACCCCCGAGATGGTGGGCAAGGTTATAGCACAATTCGCTAGCATCGAGTGTAAACCTGAAGGATGGGCGCCGCCCAGACCCGGACCGACTGAGGCTTACGAGCATTACAAAGGCCAGTTAAATTGGCGTGATTTAGTCAACCGGGAGGGCGGTTATTCAATGTTTGTTACTGATCCCTCGCAATTAACTTGACACTCGTGGCATACTACGATGCCACATAGGAGTATTTTACCTTGGATAAGCAAACGATTTTAAACGCGGCCGTCAACCTGGCCGAAACCCGTGGATACCTTGGCGTATTCAAACGCAATGTTGCGCTCATGCTCGGCTGCGGTATGGGTACCGTGAACTATCATTGGGGCACGATGGATGCATTGCGCATTGCCATCGTTCACGAAGCCATACGGACCGGCAACCGAGCAATTGTGTTGCAGGCCGCAGCGCGTCGTGACCCGGTGTTGCATCACAAGCGATTGAGTCCAAATCTCCGGGTGAAACTGACGGCGCTAAACGTTACGTTGTGAACCCGCTGTATGAGGCGCTGGCCTCACGGCGGATGTTCGTATTGTACAAGCTCGTACCGCTAGCTAGTGGCGGAACGGACAAAGTGCCTATAAACCCCGCTACCGGCGAAAACTCTAACGCACAAGATTCCGCGACGTGGATGTTATCCGCCGTTGCTGTGGGATATGCGGCGCTCTACGGCACAGGCTATGGTGTAGGTATCGTCATACACGAAGGTAGCCAATTGTTCTGCGTGGACATTGATGGTGCCGTGGCGGTCGACGGGACGCTGTCCGACATAGCGCGCAAACTCGTTGCTGAATTTGCCGGCTGTTATATCGAATGCAGTCAATCAGGCAAAGGGCTGCATATCATCGGCTCATATACGGGCGACCCACCAACACACGGAACCAAAAACAAAGAACATCACATTGAACTTTATACATCAAAGCGTTTCATTGCACTGACCGGGAATCTCTACCGTGCATGATGTGCTAAAGGATGTAACCGCGCAATTGTGGGCGACTGCGTTTTCATATTTTCGTAAGGCAGCGACTGACACGCCTGTCGAATGGACAACAATCGATGATCCGGCTTGCACTATCACGGGGTCTGACGATGAGCGCATTGCGTATGGCCTGAAAATGAAATCGATGGCTGCCAAGCTCGGCAGCGGCAAAGCTACTTTCGCAGACTTGTGGAATTGCAACATTGAAATATTGGCTCGCACATGGCCAGGGAATGATGGTAATGTCTACGATGCATCTAGCGCGGATCAAGCCCTTGCTAACGGGTTGGCTTATCTGTTTGCCAACAATGGCGACACTGTTTTGCGTGTCATGCTTGAGCACCCCGGTTGCCAGTTACGTCGAGAAAAATGGAATCGGCCCGATTATCTCCGCGGCCGCACCATACCCAAAGCCTTGGCGCTCGTCAAACGATGGCCGGCGAAACGTTCCCGCTCAAGTCTCACGGCAGTTCCCGCGGTCGCCCCACATCCCCCCACGACAGTCGAAACACGGCCACAATTCACACAAACACAGCCGAACATTCCGACCGCGGAAATTGTATCGCTAGTACCGCTAGCGCCAATGGCCATGCCTGTACCGGCGTTGCCGTCAATGATGACGAATGCCAAAGACAAGTACGATGCATGTCTAGATTACGTTGAACGCACATTGGAATCTGATGGTCTTTTGTCGTTCGACACATTCCGCGGGACTGTGATGATTCAACGCGGCATTGTGCGTCAGCCAATGACTGATACCGATATGATAAATATGCGATTGCAATTCGAGCGAGAAAAAAACTTTGCTTCAATCAGCAAGGAACTCATGCGCGATGCGTGTCAGTTAGTCGCCGAACGACGCCAGTTTGATAGCGGTATCGAATGGCTAGATGCCCAAATATGGGATGGAACGCCGCGAGTCGACACATTTATGGCCACGCATTTCGGCGCTACAGATGACGAATATACGCGGGCCGTCGGCCGTTACATGTGGACGGGTCTAGCCGGCCGTATGTACGAGCCAGGCTGCCAACTCGATATGGTCGTGGCTTTACAATCCAAACAAGGGACGGGAAAATCAACTGGTCTTAAGGCATTGGCGCCTGATCCTGAATATTTCACGGATGGTCTGTCGTTACACGAGGACAACGACAATTTTAAACGTCTGATGCGCGGCAAAGTCATCGTTGAGATTGCCGAACTTGCAGGCCTGAGCAAAGGCGACATAAATGTCGTCAAGCGGGCAATCACTCGCACTACTGAGAAATGGATCGAGAAATACCAAACAAAAGAAACCTCTTACCCTAGGCGCTGCATGCTATTCGCGTCGACCAATGAACAAGAATTTTTGCCGCCCGATGAGACAGGACAGCGTCGTTGGCTCCCAGTCGTCATAACTGAAATTAATCGACCCCTCGTAGTCGCTGATCGAGCGCAATTATGGGCCGAAGGCGCGGCGATTTGGAAGGCAGCGGGCATTGCCTACGCCGAAGCTGAACGCCTGGCCGCGGGCCGTCACAAAGTGCATGAAGTGACCGATTTGTGGATCACGAGAATAGGCGAATGGCTGACAGTGGCGCCGGCTAGCGGCGAACCGCCATATTTGCGTGCTTTAGCGATTTCTGAAGTCCTAGAAGGGGCGTTACGCATGCAACCCTCGCACATGGATGCCAAAGCGGGACAACGCGCTGGGCGTGTCCTGCGTCAGCTAGGATACATATCCAAGAACGTCAAAATTAACGGTCGTATGGTCAAACGTTGGACACTCGATGTACCGCCGCCTCCGCCGAGGGTCTAGACCCCGGCGCGGTCATCGGGCACAATTTCGCGGCCGAGTGTCACAATGAAATCGCGTAGCAAAAAAGCAGCGTGTCCGTTCTGCATGTTGAGATAAGCAGCTAGATCTTTAGGCAGCCGGCCACGGGGGAAGAACCATAGCCGGTCGCCAGCAAGATCCACGAGGGCAACGACGCCGCTTTCACGGACTAGGTCATTGACTTGGCGGCCGGTCGTTTGGGTAGTCATGTTCAAGCTGTCTAGTTCCTCGTCTCAGCGTGGCACAGACGGCAGCGATTAAGCAAATGTAGGCGAGTGCAGAGAGAACTATTATTGTCAACAAGACGTATACCCCTATTGTGATGCACGTCTCAATTATCGGCTGGACTGACATTCGTGTCAAGTTACGAATCCATTGCGCCGATTGTAAGCGCGCACGGCGCGACGCTTTGAATACTCGGCGTCGCATAAAGTGCAATGACATGCGCTGAGTATACCCATTGCGGAACGTTTGGCGTATTTAGGCGCGTGCTGTCGTGCAGCACCATTCCAGGATCGCAATGTACCGCAATAAGGATACACGAGCCGTTTGCATGCATCACAGATAGCGGCAAGTCGATTGGTTTGGCTCATTTTAAATTCATCGTATGTTCGACATGTGAGCCCCAACCGGCGCGGAACCAATGCCAGGCATCCCATGTTGCCTCGCGTCCATACATTCGGCCGCGCATCCGTTCACGAAAAGCAGCGCGCATAGCTGGACGTGCCTCCCGCCAGGTTAATTGGAAGCGCAGTATCTGCGCGATAGGTGTTGAAAGTCTCACCCAAGCACCCGGCGCATAGCCGCGTACCAAGCATATTGTATATTCGCTGCGCGGCGAATTGCTACGCGCTCAGGGTCGCCGATAGCTATACCTTGCGCATGCATCGTGGCCACATAATCATTGACAATGGCGTCAAGCACATCGTCAGGCTTAGGTAAATGCAAGTCGTCGTATCGCTCAGGCTCAAACTCTTTCGGGATTGCTCGGCCGTCAGATAATTTGAAATATCCTTCAAATTCTGCCAGTACGGTAGCTTTTCCGACTATGTCGCCTATCTTCATGATTGCGCACCCCGGGCCGCTTTGCGCGCTCGTTTGGTTTGAGCCGCTGCGATCCGCTCAGCTTCTTTAGGACTGCCGCGTTGCGCTCTGTCGGTGTGCAACCGATTGCCGCTGACAGCCGACGATGGGTTGCGAAACGCGCCCGAGGTAAATCCCATGAGCAGTGCGGCCGCCACATTGTGATTGATTTTCATGCGTCCACTGTATTGCTGCGCGAAGAATGTTCCCACGTGCTCAATGCTGATGCGAGCATGCCGCACAATGCCGCGGCGCGTAGTTCATTGGCGGCTGATGCCAAACGCTGATCGCTGCCGCGTTGCCATACTTCCCATATGACAGAATTGTCAGACAGAACGTTTTTCTTGATTGAGAACACAGGATTGTACGAGATATTACTGGGCATCTGTGCTGACATAAATGCTCCTATAACCAAATGAAGAGAAGAATAACGAGGACGCCGCCGAGTGCCCATGTCTGCGAGCGCATGATGGATTCGCGCTGATGACGGTTGCCAAGGGTGCTTGCGGTAATCATGTGAACCTCTGTGTCTCACGGAGCCGTGCCCGAGCAGCGGCGAAGTGCTTAGCATACCGGTAGGGCTGGATGTTTGAAAGCAACCAACGAATGACGGTTTTCATGAGACGCATTCTGGCGCCAACTGACAGATGTGTCAAGGTCGTTTTTGTGACTCAGTCGGCAGTTTCGGCATGTGAAATGTCAATATGTTAAGGTGAAACGTCTCAAGCCGGCGCTGATGGCCGAACTCGATACAGCCTTGTAATCCTGCACGTGCTACGAGGCAGCCGACACGGCCATCAGGCACTTGTACTAATTGAGGATTAACCGTTACCACGCTGGCCGGCCGCCGTCGAGCAATTGAAACGCTTGTATGCGATGAACTTCAGTGCCTCAAACGCATCCGCAAACGTGGCTACCCACACTTGTCCATCAGCGCCGCCCGTCACGACTTCCTCACCCTCGCATACGTGCGTCGCTATCAATGTCATAGGCGATACGCGCTCTACAGTCATTGCGCGAGCATCGATGCTACGCACATGAGGAACACACCGAGGCCGAGAAACAACCCCAGCGCTAGCATCGTCAAGAGTAGATATTTCATGTCTGATACCTCTTACCCCAACAGTAGATGAACACCGTGTTTCCGTCCGGTGTTGTCACGAATTCTTTGTATTGGTGCGGACAGTCCGCGGCCGGCGATTGGCCTTGACCATGATTGCCAGTCGGCGAACGGGTAGGCAGTGAGTGCAGAGGCACGCTTGCACAGCCGGTCAAAGCGAAGGCGATAATGGCGCACCATTTCATGTGAGTTCCTTGATCAATATCTCGTCGGGGTCTGTACGTTCCTCGCGCGGCACACTCAGCACTTTGTTTGTGTTGTTGCGCACAGCGAACATAAGCCGACACATCTTGCAATCAGTGCTTGGACTGATCTTTGCTTGGTAGTTCGGATGCTTCGGACATTGAATCGTGATAGTGAAACTCATACTATCCCCAACGAATTGAGCGGATAAGTAACTGCGGATAGCGGGCCGATTGTGACTGTGACAATATCTGACACGCGTATCATACGCTCAGGCTGCCGGCCGCCACGTCTCGCATACTGACGCTTGTATCGACGGCGGCAAATCTCTTTACGCTCGGCCCGCGCAATATCGCGTGCATCATTGAGGGCTGATAGATCAGCCGGTGTTAAGTTGACATTCGTATCAGTCATGGCATGCGCCTCGGATATAATAAATTGCCTGGCAAATACAGCGGATGTGAAGGCTCTCCGCCCCGCGTGAGCATCAAATAGTAGCGCGTCGCGTTCTGAATGATGTCGGGCACGGGATCGATACGATTGCCGCCCCATGCGCAGACGAACATCCGCATAGTAGACAGTCCGAGCCATTGCTCGATGTGATATTCGTTCTGGGGGCCGGCACGATAGTCAGCATCGAGCTTACGTAGTTCAGCCGGGTTGGTCGCCCGATATGCGTAGAGATTGACGACGATGGCGCGGCCAAATCCCCACGAGTCAGAGAAACCCACCACGCGACGCAACGTCGGGTCGTCTATATGCGCGTCCGCCGTACTCGGATTCAACATGCACCACAGTACATAAGGACTGTTGGCATCCGCACCCGACCAACGACGTTCCAGCCAGTAACGATATGTGCCGCCCGGGCTGATCAGCGCGTCGCGGTATTCGATGTCAGGAAGCGGGAACGGACGACTACGGATCATGTGCGCGTACGTATGCGGTTGGTGCCAAACAATCCATTTTTAGCCGATGTGTAGCTCGGGGTCGCTGCACGCTCAGCACGTTTGGCTGCCGCACATTGACGCTGATATCGAGTTAACGCCTCATCAACACAGAGTGGAGGCACACCGCTCTTGAGCAACCGTACTACGCGCCCGAAATGCACGCGGCTGCGAGCTTGAGAGCCAGTCTCATTGACATGACCACACGTAAGGCACTTCATATGAGCGTGCATTGTGTCCATGCCGCACGTAGGGCAGGGCTGACGACTAATATTGCGGATTCCCATGTCGCGCACCATAGCATAGCTGACGCGAGTGTCAATCTTTACTCGGCGGCCTCATCGTCAGGCCCATCATTAGGGCCACCGCGGCCGGGTCCGTAATCGTCGCTGTCGGGAGGGGGCATGGCAATCTCCTAAGGGATGAAGCCATTATCCTCTCTGTCGCATCGCATCATGTGGGCGATTTGACCCGCGTAGCAAGAAAAGCCGGGACACATTGAAATTGCAGGTAATTGAGCAACACGACTCGATCAGCCGCCGCCATATCTCCCGGGACTGTTATGTCTAGCGCTAGGTTTCCGTTTCGCACGCGCCGAGGGGCCGGGTTCTTCGTGGGGTTGCAAGCGCAGCCTATACACTCGTCGTTTTTGACGTAGCGGCCTGACGTATGGCCTCGCGAGCAAGAGCTACCGTCATAGTAACGATGATTTCCCGCGGCTATGGCTTCGGATTTACTAAATAGTTCCATAATATACTCCTTAGTTAAACGCGGCTAATTGTATCATAGTATCACTTAAATACTCAAGATACTCTTCACTTTCTATTGTTATACCTCTACCCCTCTTCCCCCCTCTTCCCCCCTCTTCCCCCCTCTCTAGTTAACAATAATCTTTCTAAAGCACAACAATAGAAAGCTAGGGGTATCTAAAGTATCATAGTGGCACTATACCATTGCTTACAGATTCTTGTGGCTACTATGCTTACTCTTCAAGTGAACGGGATTTGCGGCTTACTTTGGTTTCGCGTAACTTAGCAATATGGACGCCCTACCCACCACGGCAGGTCCGCCCGCCGCGACACTGCCGCCCATACCGTTGTTGACTCGACGACAGGAAAACTATGCTCGTTGCGTGGCTATGGGTATGTCGTACGCCGAAGCGTTCCGCCAAGCGGGTTGTGTGGCCAGCACGTATGGCAGCATGTCGCAGCAAATTCAAGGGCTGAACAAAACGCTTCACGTCCGTCAGCGCATCGCAGAACTACGAGAACGGGCCGATGCACAAACCGTCTCGACGATTGCTGAACGTATGTTGTGGCTGCGCCTGATTGTGACGGCTGACCCCGAAGAATTATCGCGTGTCGTGCATGATCCATGCGGCAATTGTTGGCCGGACGTTGAGATAGCTAGCGCTTATGCAGCGCATTTTGCGCCTTGCGAACTAGGCAATAGGCCGGCGCTGCCTGACTCGACCAAGCCCCGCATAGATTGCCCGCATTGCATGGGCGCCGGCACGACACGTGTCGTGCTCACGCCCACGGATGAACTGAGCCCCGCGGCCCGCGCGCTGTTCAAGGGCGCCAAGCAAAACGAGAAAGGCGTCATAGAAATTCAGATGCATGATCAAATGGCCGCAGCCGAAATGCTGAACAAACTGCAATCGGCCTATGTCACACGCAGCTTGAATCTCAACGCCAACGTTGCTGTCCACGCTGCACGTGAAGTAAAGCCCGAGGATTTGGCCGGTCTGCTAGAATCGTTCAACACATGACGCCAGCCCGCAAGCGAGCCGTACGCAAATGGAAAGCGGCAAACCCTGACAAACTCAAGGCTATGAGCCGTAGCTATCTGAACCGCAACCGCGCAACGATGCGTGACGGCCATCGTAAGTACATGGGGCTGCCTGAGCCGACGCGGCCGGCGCCCGAAGCGTGCGAGTGCTGCGGCGGCCGAGATACAAACGCCGTATTGTGCCTCGACCATGACCACACGACGGGCGCGTTTCGCGGCTGGCTATGCAAGCGCTGTAACTCGGCAATCGGCCTGCTAGGCGATACGCTGTACGGCGTGCTATGCGCCGTTGATTACCTGATGGCGCGCAAATGACGCCGGCCGAGGCGCTTATCGTTGCTGCCGACGCGGCGCACGAGGCTATGTGCAGGCCCCCCGCGGTCGCCCTTCGATTCGACGAGTTGCGCACGAGCCCGTACCGCGACGCATTCATTGCGGCCATGACCAACGACGAGCGGGCCGAGCTATCCGCCTATACAATGAGGCGTATCGAACTGCGCGACATATACGGGGCGCAGGCCGAGGCGTTGCATGCGCGCGAGTCGCGTTTAGCATGGCTGCGGCGCGGCGACAGCGCCAAGCGGGTAGCGTTGGTCAAAGCATATTACGGGCGCAACGCCGATACGATGGCTACGTTTATCGACTCATGGGGCTACACAGTCGATCCGCGGCTACTGAGCGAAGGCAAAAATCCCGTATGCGCCTTTACGCTATTTCCCAAGCAGCGCGAGATGATAAAGTGGCTCATCGGCTGTTGGCTCGCGAGCAAGCCCGGTGTAGTTGTCAAGTCGCGCGACGTGGGCGCCTCGTGGGTCGCCATGGCGCTCCTTGCCACACTGTGTATATTTCGCAATGGCTTCGCGGCCGGCGTGGGCTCAGCGGTCGAGATTAAGATTGATCGTAGTGGCGATCCTGACACGCTGTTCTACAAAATCCGTTCGTTCCTTGAGCATCTGCCGGCTGAGTTTAATGCGGGATTCAATATAGACCAATGCTCGGCTGACAAGCGTGTCAATTTCCCGCTCACAGGATCTAGCATCACAGGTGAAGCGGGCGACCAAGCGGGGCGCGGCGGACGTAAGGCTATTTTCATTGTTGACGAGTCGGCACATTTCGAGCATCCCAAAATCATCGACAAGAATCTGAGCGCTAACACTAAGTGCCGTATCGACATGTCCTCAGTCAACGGCATGGCGAACAGTTTTTACACGCGCGCACACAACCCGGCTATTGAGCGATTTGATTTCACCTGGCGCGACGACCCACGCAAAAATTACGAGGGATCGAATTGGTACACAACACAACAAGCCGAACTTGACGAAGTTGTACTCAAGCAAGAAATTGATTGCGATTTCGCCGCGTCGCTTGAGGGTGTATGTATCCCGTCCATATGGGTACAGGCTGCTATCGACATTGATAAATTCCTCGGTATCGATATGGAAGCGGGCGCATGGCGCGCGGCGCTCGATATCGCGGATCGCGGCAACGACAAGTGCGCGCTCGTACTCACGAAAGGCCGCAAATATATGTTCGCCGCGCAATGGTCTGGCAAGGCGTCGGATACGGGATACAGCGTGCAGCGCGCATTCAGCATTTGTGAAGCGTACGGCATAACGGCGCTCGACTACGACGCGGACGGCATGGGCGGCGCGGCCGTGCATTCGGATGCTCGGCTCATCAACGAAGCACGTGGCGAGACCCAAACCAAGCTCAAAGATCCTACGCCCGGCGAGTATTTCGCGCACGGGACTATCGGCACATATCCTTACCGCGGTTCGGAGGCTGTCGTGCGTCCCGAGGCTATCGTGCCCGGAACGAAGCGTAAGGCTAAGGATCTATTCACTAACCGCAAAGCGCAAACCTGGTACGAAGGCCGTCTCGGATTTTTTAACGCATGGAAGGCTCGTAACGGCAAGCCATACGATCCGTTGCGTATGATATGCATCGCTGGCGATCTAGCCAATGAGGACGGCAAGCCATCCTTGCGCGACTTGCTTGTGTCGCAATTGTCGCAGGCCACGGTCAAGGAAACGATTGCCGGCAAGATCCAAATTGACAAAGCGCCCGATGACGTGGCAAGCCCCGACGTGGCCGACGCCGCGTTGATGACTACGGCCCCGCGCAAGTCGAGCATGAATAACATGGGCGCACTGCTTGCCATAGTTACATCGGCGTAGTAGTCTGCGCGGTATGACAGTCGCCCTTAGATACGTTTCGAGCCCTGTAGCCGTTACGCTGCAAAGCTATTACAGCGCGGCTTCGACAGGCTTCGCCACGTGGGCCGGTAAAGGTGATGGCACGCAGCCGCCCGGCACGCCATACGTTCAGCAAATCTCATTGCAGGAAAGTCCTTGGAACGTCGTTGATGTAAACGCCACGACATGGCTTGCATCGTTTATTTCGTCACGCTCCGCCGATACGTTGCTGTCCCAGATTGCCATTAATGCGACGGTATTCCCGCCGCCGAATTCAGTACCGGGCACAGTCGTGCCGCCGCAGTTACCGATGCCGTTGTCAATTTCTGTGACGCCCGTAACACCGACTGTCGCCAAGGGTAACACACAACAATTTCGGGCGTTTGGCGTTTATGCGAGCGGCGATGTTGATTTGACCAATGCAGTTACTTGGGCGTCGTCAGCTGCGAGCAATGCGACGATTGCCGCTGGTGGACTTGCGACAACGCTGGCCGTTGGGCCGACGACCATATCGGCCATGTTCGACGGCGTCGTGGGATCTACCACGCTGACGGTGGGCGCCGCCGCGCTCGTATCGGTTGCCGTAACGCCTGCCGCGCCGACAATTGCGCACGCGGCCACGCAACAATTTACGGCGACTGGTACGTACACGGACAGTTCAACACAGGATTTGACTTCGACGGCTACGTGGGTATCATCCGACCCGACCAAAGCAACGATTGCCGCTGGCGGCTTGGCGACGGGCGTAGCTGCCGGCACCACGAATATTACTGCGCAGTCAGGCGCTGTTGTATCGCCTACCGATACACTGACTCTCACGTAACGTTTTTTCCACAACGACAGGAGTAGACCCGTGAAGACTTTGAAAGTATTGGGGATAGGCGTAATCGCTCTGTTTGCGGCAAGCTTCAGCATGGCTGCGACGCTCGCGCCGTTGGCGATACCGACAGGAATTCCGCCCGGATATTACGTGCATGTGTCTTGTACGGCTGCGACGTTCAACGCGGATAATTCCGTTAGCGGCACGTGCGACAGACGGACAGCAAGCGGCAGTAGCGGGCGCGGCGGCCATCCGACATACACCAACGCCATCTATACCGCCTCGTGGGACGTGAACGGCAATGCCCTGACGGCGGCCGCGTATTGCGGAACGTTCATAGTGAACTATCCATACGTCCATGTCTGGACATATGCGCCTGGTTTTAACGCTTCGACTTGTTACCTGCCTGTCCAAGGTTCAACGCAAGTCGCGCTGTACGACCCCTCACGCGGATACACCGATTGGTGGTTTTACATCACTACATCGGCGAACGGAGCTTACGAACTGCTCACACAAGGCGGGTCTGGCTACATCTACGGGTTCTAGTTACACTGTGAATAATTTCTTGACCCGGCTTGTCACGCCTGCATTTATTACGTGGCAAGCGCATATGTGGTTTGCCTATGCCGTTGCGTTTACGTGGTGCAACACGTGGACTGTCGGCGGCGCAGTCGTGGCGGCCGGCGTCAAGGAATTTTACATCGACAAGCATTTTGAGGATACGCAGACGTTTGACGACAATGCACGAGACTTCGCCGGCTACATGGCTGGCGTTGTTCTTGCGGTCCTTGCGCGCCGGGCCGGACTGTAATAAGCTGGAGTCGGTTCCGGGCATTCCCTTAAATCCGCGCGCGTCTTGAGCGTTTGCGGTTGGGCTCAAACTCCTGCCCGTGGTGGCCGCGAACGTCTCAGGGCCGCGTCAAATCATCCAATATATAGTAAATCAGCGCGGCGAAAATGCACCATATCGTGATGGCGTTAACGCCGCGCATGAACATAACGGAGTATTCGTAGATCTGCTTGTGAGTCGGCCGTTTCATCGCGGCCATTCGTGCATAACCGGATTCCACGGATAACCCGCCGCACGCTCCGTGAGCCAATCTGCAACGTGCTGCGCTTCGGCCTGCGTCACGTAATACTGCGAATGCGGTTGAAACGTTTTCGCCCGGTAGCGGCGCGCACAGGGCCACGAATGGTTATCGCGGACGATGTAGCCACCATGCGGGCTGGATATAACCTCGAACCGGGGACGCTGCGCCGAACACTGATCGAAGCGCATCATGTGGCATTATCGTCAGGTACGATAATGACCGGCACTACGCGATATGAAAAGTCGCGGGGCGGCTTGTGGAATTGTTGTTGATAACGTGTCGAGGCCTCAGCCCCAAGATCACTACAAGCTTTATATGTGTCGCAGATGGCGGCGCCGCGTTCAGGCTGGCCGAGGATTGCAAGAATCAACATGAAGGCATGCATGGTTTATACCTCATCAGGGGTGTAAAACTCGCTTGCGTCGTGCAGGCGCGGGCGAGGTTTTGTGAAATCTATTCGTTGTACCACAACGCGCGGCCAGTGACGTACAAACCGCGAAGCGGCCTGTATGTTTGGGGCTTGCATCGTGGATACGACTTTGCCGACGATTACGATGTAGGTTTTCACGCGATAACTTCCGGGCGCAGCGGCGCAGTGCCGCCCCGGCGCCCGGTTGGGCCTTCGACACCATGCGCGAATGTCGGCAAGCGCATGCGCGCCGTGTCCGTCAATGCTGCGTGGGCCGTGTATTCGCTTCGTTCGCTTCGCTTGTCCATGGTGAGAGTATCGGCCACGTTGCGCGGGGCTTGAGTGATGTGCGTCACAGTTCGTCACGGTAGCCGTATGGGCATTCCGGCATGTGCGCTTCGTCACAATGCGATAGGCAGCAATCGCGCACTACGTCCACCATGGGCGCAACTAGGATAACCGTTGGCCCCCTGCGCTGCGCTCGGGCCTGCGCGTCGGGTTCTACAATGTCAACCGTCCATGCCGGCGCCGGCTGCATCTTGGCCAGCACGTTGGTGCAGATGGCCACGACTTGCGCGTAGCTGTTCGCATTCATGGGGATGCGCTGCCCGGCTGTTATAAGCCACTGGTACAACTCGCGAGCGAAGGCGCGGTAAATCCAACGGCGCAGTATGTCCACTTCTTGCGCCTCGGTGCGCAACTTGGGGGCGCGATACATGAGCCGGTTCACGTGGCGAACCCGATGATTGCTTGGTATATATTCATTTGATGTCTGCGCGCAGCGGCGCAGTCAGAGGCGCAAGGGTCTCTACCGGACTGCGCGTGTAACGGTTGGCGACGCGGCACATGTGCAGGGCGTCGAGTATGTTGGCGTGAGTCGAGAGGCCAACCGTGTCGTCCGTGCGGGCCACTAAGTAACCATTAACGTGTGTGCGGATCTGGTACATTTACTTGACTCCGTTGATGTTCATGTAGCGTATTCTGACGCAAATGTCAGGCCGTGTATGTGATGCGCGTCACGATTTTGAATACCGGCGATAAAAGCCATTCGCCCACGGTTGCGGCCCGCGATTGTATGGGATGGCGCCCGCGCTCATGGTACCGCGAATGTGAGTTTGCTGATACGTGGCTGGATGAACGCCCGCTAGGTATTCAAGTTCGCCATGCGGCGCGCCGGCCTGCCAGTCGAACCGATGATAACGGTTACGGGAGAGGTTAGGCCCATTCATCTGCAGCCCCCAACTATCAACCACTCCCGATGGTGCCGCACTGCGTCGTCCACGACCCCGTCGGCGTACTGTTGCTTAGCTTCACACTGCCGGTACCGACGGTCGCAGACAGGCATACGCTGCGTCTGTTCGAGCGGGTCTGATTCGAGCGTCATGTCGGCTGCCGCGGTCAACGCTCGATTTGCATCATATTCGTTCATGTCGTCGTCATCCATTCGCCGTCAATGAACGTATACAGCGGACGTAAGCGCAAGACTTCAGCATTCGCCGCGTCACGTTCGGTTTCGGCACGCCTCCGCTCATCAACGAGCTTGTTGTATCCCTCGACCGGCAACGTAACATAGCCATTGCCGACGGCGTGCTTGCGTGCCTGGTCCTCATGGGTTTGGGCGCAGGGTTTCTTGAGTTCGGCCCACGCGTTGCGCGCATCGGTTCGGGCCTCGTCTCGTTGGTCGCGCGCCTCGAACAGTTGCTTGCGCAGGATATCGGCCGCCTCGCGGGCCTCACGCAAAAGCCCGTTCGTGTGGTCGAGCGTGGCTTGCCAACGGGTTTCGAGGGCGAGCGCGTTGCGGCGTGCTGTCTCAGTCTGCGCCTGCCAATGCGATGCGTGCAGGTTGGTTCCGTTGAGCATGTCGGCAATCTGCCGGGCAACGGCCTCGTCGTACGACCATGCGCGTATGCCGTCGCGGCTCATGGGCTGCGCGGCGTGCGTGTCGATGACTCGCCAAGAAATCTTGGGTACTGCGCCGCGGCGGGTGCTGTACGCACTTTGCCAAACGGTCATGGGGGCTACTTGGTATCGCATGTGAGGAAACTCCCTAATTATAATTGCACGTAATAGACAGTGCGGACGCGACCGTCAGGAACGCCAAAGGATACATAAGGGCGAAGCTGACCGCGAAGCGCGAAACCGGTAGCTTTTTCGCCGTTGGCGCGACGGCGTTTCAATTCGATATTACGCGCACGTAGGGCTTGTTTTTGTGCGTCATCCTGAGAAATATCTTGCGCGTCCATGAAATCAAGAGGATCGAATGAAAGTTGCATCTGGTAATCTCCTAGTTGTGTGTGGCGCTATTCTGATAGCATCTGACACGCGTGTCAACTCGTATATTGAGACTCATATCACAAAAATTGGCCGATATATGGCCGATATATGGCCGATATTGTGACGCCGGTCGCATTCGGCTAAACTGCCCGGTATGAACCAAACACCGTTAGCTGCTCTTGTGGCCGCCCTTGCTGTATCCACGCCTGCAGCGCAAGCTGCGCCTGTCAAGCCTCCCATGGTCATCTCGCGCGCATTGCGGGCCATTGCGCAACAGGTGCAGGACGGCGACCTTATTCATCCGCAGCGGCCCGAGCGTCCGGCTGATGTCTACAGTTTCCCTGAACTACCGCCCGGCGTTATTCCTAAGGACAAGACTGCGCTGACGATTGCAATGGACGGTGCTTACAGTGCCGCCGCGCCGGTCATACTGGCCACAGGAGAAGTCAAACGCACTGAACTTGCTATGGACTCGGGCGGCGGATTCGCGCCGTCGTGGGGTCTCCTAGGCGGCCAGGGATTCGCGGGCGGCCTATGGTTTCCGGGGTATCCGTACCTTGCTGAACTCACGCAAATATCCGAGTACCGCGAGCCATGTGAAACAATCGCCACGGAAATGACGCGCAAATGGTTCGAGCTACAGAGCAAGAGCGGCGGCGACAAGTCCGAGAAAATCGCACAGATCATGGCCGAGTGCGAACGGCTCAAAGTGCGAGAGAATTTCTATCGGGCGTTCCTGCTTGATTGCGAATTCGGCCGCGGACAGATTTACTTGAATATTGCAGATGCTGACGAAGGCAAGCGGCAGCTACCTCTTGAGATATCGCCTGGGGGAATCCCTAAAGGCTCGCTCAAATCCATTCAATGTTTCGAGCCCTATTGGTCGACGCCATATTCATGGAATGCACAATATCCCGAGCGTACGGATTTCTACAAGCCCACGTCCTGGTACATCATGGGTCGCAAGACCCATAGCGACCGCATACTAACGTTTATCGGCCGTGAAGTGCCCGACTTGCTCAAGCCGGCATACAACTTCAGCGGCATTTCAATGATTCAGCTAGGCGAGATGGCCGTAAACATGTGGTTGCGGACCCGCAAGGCCGTCAATGATTTGATCAACAATTACTCGTTGCTTATCTTGTCGACTGATCTAGGGGCGACACTTGAGGAAGGCGGCGAACCCGGTACGGGACTTATCCCCCGTCTGAAAGCATTGACAGCTTTGCGCAACAATCAGGGCGTCAATGCGATCAACAAAGACTCTGAGGAAATGGCATTCGCTGAAGCGACGCTGGCCGGTCTTGATAAATTACAGGCGCAAAGCCAGGAGCATATGGCGGCCGTGTGGGGCATACCTCTAGTCAAGCTCACGGGTGTTACGCCCTCGGGCCTCAACGCTTCTAGCGAAGGCGAGATAACGGTATGGTATGACCGGGTCGGCGCCATGCAGGTACGCATAGGGCAACCCAATCTCGAAATCTTGCTCAAGGCTATACAGTGCTCACTGTTCGGCGCAATCGACGATGATCTTGTGGTGCATTGGATTACGCTTGACGAGCCGACCGAAAAAGAACTGAGCGAGATTCGTAAGAGCGACGCCGATATGGATACGGGCTATATCAACGCTGGCGTGATATCGCCCGACGAAGCCCGTACGCGCATACAGAGCGACCCGGATTCGGGTTACTCGAACTTGACCGGGCCGGCGCCCGAGCCTGAACCCGACCCTGAGCCAACGACCGACCCCGAAAGCGACGCATCACGTGAGCATGAATCGACCGAAGCTGACAAGGACCGCAAGCATGAATTGGCGTTGGCCAAGACGCCGCCTGCCGTGCCGATTCGAGCCAAGACGGGCGAATAGTTGACAAGCGTGTCGAGCGCTGATAGTTTCGCGTCTCATGCAAACACCAATTGTTGACGAGTATTCGGCGACCCGTATTGCACAGTCGATACGAACCGCTGCGGAAATGGGAAAACGGCTTAATTCGTGCGGACTAAATCGGCGAGCGGTCGTGATTCTTTTACAGGATGCTACCGGCGTGGCCCAACGAGATATCAAATTGATTCTCGACGCACTGCCGAAATTGTCCGCGTTTTATCTCACTGCACCAAACCCGCCGTCACGCAAGCCATGAGACAACCCGACTTGATTATCGGTCCCCGCGACAACCCGCAGACTCTACGGTGGCATATCTTCGTTTGGCGCGGCTGGCAGTTATCCCTGCACAAATGGCTACGCTCGGATGACGACCGCGCTCCACACGACCACAAAGCGGATAACGTCTCGATACTGCTTATTGGCTGTTTCCGCGAAATGGTCCGCGGAATTGACGGCGTTGACCGATGGTATTTGCGCTGGCCTCTGCGCCCGTATTTCCGCAAGGGCGAAACGCTGCATCGCGTCGCGCTTCTATCTGAGCGGCCCGTATGGTCGCTATGGCTGCGATGGCCCGCGCGTCGGCGTTGGGGTTATGGCTGCCCTAAGGGATGGGTTGATGCCGACGATTACAACAGCAACAAACAGGATGAATATTACGCTACAGGCATTAGCGAAGTAGGGCGCGGATGCGGGTAAAAAAGCAAAGCATGCGGCAAGTGAAAGATGCTGCGCTTATCGGCGATGCAGTCGAACTGACTACGCCGCACCGACAGCCGAAAATACCTAAACTTTCAACAAAACTAGCTAGCGGAACATACTTCCGTGGCGCATTGATTCACCGTAGAACAGGAGTTTAATAGACATGGCGACGAAACCGAAAACATTAGCCGATTTTAAGGCTGCTCACGACCCCAACGTGATTGTGCCGAACAAAATACGCGTGGCATTGGCGGCTATCGAAAAAGAAGGGCCCGAAAACTGGCTGTACGAAGCTGACTTTTTGAAATTGTCCGGATTGAGTACGACTCAGTTAGCTATGTTCCGCGATCAATTCGCCGCTCATATCGTGGAAGCGGCCGGCACTCGTAGCGGTAAATCTGCCAAGCGTGTTTACTTCGGAAATGCTAAAGTAGCTGCCAAACTCCGAGGGTAAACCATGACACGCACAGCTAAAGATTTCAAAGCCGCTCATGATCCAGCAACTATCATTGCCGATCTGCGCCGACAATTAGAAGAGGCGCACACAGTGGCCAGCACGGCCGACGCACTGCGCGATGTTCTCGATACGGCCAAGCTGGCAACGCAAGAACTTGACTTGCCGAAATGGGTGGTTGAACCCAAGAAAGCTAAGGCGCCTGGCGTGCCTAAAATTATGTTGAGTGATTTGCATTGGGGCGAACAAGTGCGGTCCTCGCAAATCGGTGGCGTGAATTCGTACAACCTCGTTATTGCTCGACGCCGGTTGCGGCACGTGATTGAAACCGTAATCTCATTGTGTAGGATTCTCGATCCGACTATGTCGTATCCTGGAATTGTCTGCCCGCTCGGTGGTGATATCATAAGCGGCAACATTCACGATGAGTTGGCGGCAACTAATGAACTAAACACCATGCCTACCGTCGTGGATATTTACAAGAATCTCATTGGAATCATTACGCTGCTTGCCGATACGTTCGGCCACGTGTTTCTACCTTGCGTGAGCGGCAACCATGACCGCGACACGAAAAAGATTTGGAGCAAGGATCGCAACCACACGTCATTCGGTTGGTTGCTCTATCAGTTATTGGCTGCGCATTTCGAGCATGACGAACGTGTCACGTTTTACATTCCCGACGGATCGGATGCACTATATCGCATCTACGGAACGCGATACCTGTTAACGCACGGCGATCAATTCCGAGGCGGCGACGGTATCATTGGGCCGCTTGGTCCTGTCACACGGGGCGAGCAAAAGAAAAACACACGTAATGCTGCGGTCGGCCAAGATTACGACGTGATGGAATTCGGCCATTTCCACAAGCGGATGTTGACAGCGCGATTGCGCGGCAATGGTTCGCTCAAGGGATATGATGAATACGCGGCTGACAACAATTTTGGGTTTGAGCCGGCGTCGCAGAATTTTTGGGTTACGCATCCTGACCACGGTATTACATTTGACGCGCCCGTGTACGCTGACGCCGCCGTCAAGCGTGTCAAGACGCTGCCGTGGGTTTCGGTACCCGGTAAATGAGTCTTCCAACCGATGCGGCGGAGCGTAAAGCGCTGCCCGTTTTTACGTACGTCACGGAGTATTTCCTCGACGCGTTGCTGGCTGAAGTTGCTGTGGCTGTCGCGGGCAACGAACAGCATAATCCAGGTGAGCCATTGCACTGGGCTCGATCCAAATCTGCCGATCACATGGATAGCGCCTTACGTCATATGCTCGATCACAAGAAAAATCCGCGCGACATTGACGGGCAGTACCATTTAGCAAAAGCCATATGGCGCCTCAAGGCTGAATTGCAGTTACTGATAGAATCTGAGCATGCCGCAGTTACGCGCCAACCCGCCGCCGAACCAACGTAAACCCGTCACACTGCGCCCGATTCATGCGAGCGCGGCGACGGCGGCCTGGTACTTCGTTGAGCTTGAGCGGTTTGCGAATGCTATGCGGGCTGACGTTGAGCGGCATGTGCTAGCGGTATACGGTTCACTCGAACCGCAAGAAATGGCGCACGACGCCGCCAACCCTTCGTTGTTACTGCGCGCGGCGTTACGTAAATGGGGCGGCTTGTGGATCAGTCGATTTGATCGGCTATCATTGGATCTTGGTCAAGCCTTCGCGCGAAAATCGTTCGGCATTACGCAGACGCAAATGCGCGCGGCGTTGAAAGACGCCGGCTTTACCGTCAAGTTCGATCCGACACCCGCGAGCCGCGCCGCGTACCAGTTGGTCATTGCTGAACAAGTCAATCTCATCAAATCGATACCTGCGCAATATCTCAAGGATGTTGAGAGTAAAGTGTGGAATTCAGTCATGAAGGGTGCCGACATGCATGCGCTGGCGACGGACCTACGAAAAACCTACGGTGTGTCGCGTGACCGGGCGGCCACGATAGCAAGGGATCAGAACAACAAAGCCAAGGCCATCATTGAGAAAACGCGC
>Ga0210394_10000933_pt1 | contig 51704 bp, 46 predicted proteins | sample IncBWC12MmetaG_FD_160121 | JGI IMG/M metagenome (GOLD analysis project Ga0210394, IMG submission 160121) | Forest soil microbial communities from Barre Woods Harvard Forest LTER site, Petersham, Massachusetts, United States - Inc-BW-C-12-M | ecosystem: Environmental > Terrestrial > Soil >...
CTCGGTGGGATCGTAAAACTTGGCTTTGTGGGTGGCGTCTTCGAATTGTCCGTTCCCCAGGTTACGCCACAACCGGGTCGACGTTCCCTTGTAAGACTCGGGCGTGCAATACGATTTGTGCGTACCGTCGAGCGTGCAGTAGAGGTCTCCCGCAACCGACCACTGCACGTAATTTGCGACCACAAGGTCGAGTTTTCCATCGCGATCGTAATCCACCCAGGCGGCGCTGGTGGAAAACTCGTGCGGGCCCCAAAGTCCGGCGGACTTGGTTACATCCGTAAAGGTGCCATTGCCGTTGTTGTGAAAAAGATGGCTCTGGCCGACGGCGGTGATGAATACATCGTCGTAGCCGTCGTTGTCGTAGTCGCCGACGGCAACTCCCATTGCAAACATCGAAATTGCCAATCCGGCTCTTTGGGTCACGTCGGTGAATGTGCCATTGTGATTGTTGTGGTAGAGCTTTGGAGTGGTCGCCGGTCCCGGGTGTCCCGGCCAGTTTTGACCATTGATGAGCAGGATGTCAGGCCAGCCGTCGTTGTCGTAATCGATAAAGGCGCAGCCCGGGCCTAGGGTCTCGGGCAAATATTTCTTTCCGAACGCGCCGTTGTTGTGGACAAAACGGATGCCAGCCTGCGCGGTGATGTCGCGGAATTGGATTTGCTGGGCCTGCACACTGGTCCGCAGAAACAAGATCCACCACAGAGACACAGAGACACAGAGAAAGCCAGAACGATAATGCTGCGCCTTTCCTCTGTGACTCTGTGACTCAGTGGTGAAATGCACCTGGGTAGCTTTCATCATTTTGAGCTTCCGGCGAAGGCATTGGCGGCGGTTTCGCCGGTGCGTCGGGGATGCACCGCGACGAGCGGCACGGACACGTGCTCGTGGATAGCCTGGCGCTCGTTGTTGTCCTCGGGATGCAGCTCGCGGTAAGGGCCGGTTATGGCCTGCGCCGCTTCGTCGGCCTTGAAGCGCAGATAACGAACCTGGTGTTCATGGGCTCGTTTTTCATCGCCCAGTCCGTTGTAACAGAGCATCAGGTTGTAGTGGGCCTGCAAGTCTTCGGGATCGATTTCAAACACCGATTCCAATACCGTCACCGCCTCCTGGTACTTGCGCTGGAGAAACAGAATTCGCCCCAGATCGTTCAGCGCCACGCGATCGCGCGGATATTGCGCCAGAACCTTGCGCAAACGGTCCGCGGCGGCGGCGTAGCGTCCCTCGCTGCGAAGAACCTTGGCGTAAAAGAAGTTAGCTCGAGCCAAATCAGGGCTGATTGCGAGCGCTTTCTCCAGCACGGTTCGAGCCCGGGCCATATCGCCCTCCTGCAGCGCAGCCCGGCCAATGTTCACCCAGCCATCTGGATTTTTGGAATCGATTTCCGTGACTTTCTCGAAGGCGGCTTGCGCGCCCTTCAAGTCACCTTGAAGAAACAAGCCAATGCCGTAGTCATTCCAGCGCTGCCAATCGGCCGCCTGCAAAACAGTCTGGGGTTGGGGCGCCGGCGCTCCACGAGGCACGACGCTCAGCATCACTTCGTTTTCTGCCACCGCGACGATCGGAAGATCCGGGATACGCTCCTGTTTCGCAGAAACTCCATTCAGGGAGCCGCCGAACGCGTATTTATTGTCATCGTAGTCAGGCGTGGCTGCGGATTGCGGCTGAGTCTCATCCCGCACCCCGGCGAACGAAAACTGCGTGTTCCACCAGGCGAACTTGCGGTAGCACAGCCGAGCATGCAGCGTGATCCTGTCTCCGGAATTGTCTGGAATGCGAATGCGGTAGTGAACCGTATCGGCCGCGCCCGGCGGAATGAGATGCACATAAACTACGGCTCTTGTTGCCCAGGCGTTGCGCTTGTTGATCGGATTACCGTGACCGTCAATCTGCAACGAGCGGTAAAAGTGCGCGCTTTGTTCTACCGGACCTTTGCCGTCATTCTCGACCAGGCCGCTCCAGAAAACCGTCTGGCCTTTGTCGTCCGTGCCCTTGAGTTCAAGCCAGGTATCGTAGGCATCCACGGTGCCGCCGGGGAAAAAATGGCCGATCTTCTTTGTCCGTACGACAACATCTACGCGCACCGTGTCACCCCGGCGGACGGTCGCCTGCACGCGACTTAGCGGGGCGGTAACTGGTAACGGTTCACCCTCGCCGGATGGATTGACCGGAGTCTCGGCTTCCTCCCCTACGGCAAACGTTGTGGCCAGCTCTGATTGACGAATTGCACCGGGCTTCAACTCCACCGGTTCCGGAGAGAGCGCAAATATGTCCACGCTCAGAATGCCGCTTTTCAGGAAGTGCTCGGTGATCTTAAGTTGCTCAGCGTCCTCGTTGGCAGTTGGGAGTGCTGTGTTGGCGCCGGGAAATCGATGCGAGTGCACCAAGCCATTGACGTTGCCCATGTCGCCGGAGCGGGTGAGCGGCATGTGGCAATCCGCGCATTGCGCGGGCTTCGCCGGATAATAGAACGACCGCGCGCCCTGCCCGGAGACGCCGCTGGCCTGCCAGTTGTCGTATTCGTTGAAGCCGCGAATCCAGCGATAGTGGTTGACCGGCACGTCAAGATGAACTTTATGACAGGTAGAGCAGAACTCCGCTGTCTGATCGCGCATGAATGGCTTCAAGAAGACGCGCCGGTGGGGTTCGGGATTGAGCTTGACCAGAAAATCGTGCAGCCCACGCACCACCGGGCTCTTGCTCGCCGCCATTTCGTGCAGCTTGGGGTATTCCAAATAGAAATCTCCCTGGCCCATGGTGCTTTTTACGGCGGCGATGGAGTGGCACATCATGCAGCCCAGCCCGGCCTGCGCCTCAGGGCGGTGGACGATCTGCTTGATTGGCGTGTCCATCAATCCGCTGTACAGGACGGCAGGATCGTGGCAACCGCCGCACCACTTCGAAGGCCTGGCGCCGACCGTGTCCTGCATGTATTCGATACTTTTGCGATACCACTGATTATTGAACGAAGAAAAATGGTGCGCCGAGCTGAACCACTGGTTGTAGATATCTTCGTGGCAGCGCTTGCAGGAGTCCGACTCCATGAAATAGTTGCCAGGGATTTTCTGTCCGCCGTACACCTGCGCCGAACTCGGGAAGAATGGGCCTTGCGGGCCGTCGCCTTCGCCGTCCATCGTGGCCGGCGGCAGGGAGGGATTTTGTATGAAGGCATGATTCTGCCAGCGCGATTCGCGGAGATAGCGCGCGCCCGCAGCTAAGGCAGCCAGCGCGACCAAGCAAATCGCCGCTCGGGTCAGCGCTGCGCCAGCCAGCCAATCATGTTTGCCGAGCCATTGTGCAAGCAGAAATCCGATTCCAGAGAGCGACAAAAGAATGTGCGCGTAGAGGAGATTCCATTCGACACGAGGCGTGCCAGTTTTGATCAGGATCAGGCCAAACACGGCAGCTGCTGCGAGCAGAAGCCAACCTAAGCGTGAGAAAATGCTGCCAATCCGCAGCAAACGTATGAACGATGGGATTAGCAGAACGGCTACCGCCAATCCGGCTATCACGTGTAATAAAACGATGACCGCATAAAAGACGTTCGGCTGAGGAAACGCATAAAGATAGGCGGCAGAGATGAACAGGAAAATGAGCAGCGCAGTACGCAGACGGTCTAGCCTGCTGGATTTTTCTGTTTCCGGCATCAAGGATTCGATAGCAATCCGCCCACGCGATCGGGCTGAGAATTAAGTGGGGACAGTTTATCGCGTTTTGGGCGGTGCTGTGCTTCGTGAAATCTCATTCGAGCGGTGCACGATCCCATCCTCCGCATTCTCTTTCCACCACAGCAGCGACCGATAACACCAACTCCTCCTGCCAGGGGCGCGCCGAAATCTGCACCCCAATCGGCAGTCCTTCCGCTGACTTGCCGACTGGCACAACTACGGCCGGAGTCCCCAGCAGGTTAAACCATTCGGTGTAGCTCCAGGCATCGAGATACTGAACCGTCCGGCCGTCAATTTGCCAGCTCCGCTCTCCGTGGCGGAACGCGGGAATGGAAGCAACGGGACAAAGCAGCACAGGATAGTTGCGCATTTGCGCAAAGAGCTGCATGCGGACCTGGTCGCGTTGCATCCAGGTGTCGAGCAAAGTTTGTCCGGTATGAGGCGCCTCGGCGGCAACCCAATCAGAAAACTGTTTGAGAATCGGACTCAGGTCTTCTTCCCTACCTTGGGTCACCGGCCCCAGCAGCATTCCGCCGGCGACGCCGAAGACCTTCCACCAGAGTTGCCGCGCCTCTTCGAGGCCCTCGGGAAGAAACCGCTCGACTTGAAAGCCGGCGCCCTTCAACGCCTGGGCTGCGGTTCTGACCGCCTCGCGCGTTTCAGCGGTCACGGGCGTGCGGTCATCATCTTCGAAGTAGCCGATGCGAAACGTTTTCAGATCCTCGTCCGCTGGCCAGCGCACCGGAACTGGTGCGGCCGACGGATCGCCGTCGTCAGGGCCCTGGATTACTTCAAAAAGCAGCTTCAAGTCGGCCACGCACCGAGCCATCGGCCCGACCACGCCGAGCAGCGCGAATGGTCCGGCTGAAGCAGGAAAATGTCCTGTGGCTGGGATGCGGCCCGGAGTGGGCTTCAGACCGCAAATGCCGCTAAAGTGCGCCGGAACACGAATGGAACCTCCGCCATCGCTGCCTACGCCGCCGGCCGAGCATCCCGCAGCAATGGCGGCCGCTTCACCGCCGCTCGATCCTCCCGGAGTGCGCGTCAAGTCCCAGGGGTTGTTGGTTCGGCCATAAAGAAGATTATCGGTCTCCCACGCCATCAGCAGTTCGGGCGTGTTGGTGGTGCCAAGGATCATCGCTCCGGCATTGCGCAGGCGCTGTACCAAGGGAGCATCCTGCGAAGCGACGATGCCCGCACGCAGCTTGGTGCCAGCTTCCCAGCGCATGCCGGAAACCGCGATAGAACTCTTGATGCTGACCGGGATGCCATGAAGGGGACCGAGATTGTCTTTGCCGAGGGCATTTTCGGCCGCTTGGGCCTGGCGGCGCATGCCCTCCTCATCCACTTGCACAAAAGCATTCAGTTTTGGGTTCAGACTCTTGATCCGGGAAAGATGGGCGACGGCAAGCTCCACGGGCGACACTTTCTTCTGGCGAATCTGTTCAGCCATGGAAACGGCGGGCAGGAAATTAAGCTCTGACATGAAAAGAGTTTTCAGAAAAATGAAAAGCGAGTCTAGCACGGAGAACGGACATGGCAGCGGTCTTTGTTTCTCCCGCCATCGCCAGAGTATGCTCTTGCCATGAAAGGTCAATCCACCGCGCAACGAATCATGTTTTGGGTCTTGAGTTTTTTTCTGTTTGTAGTCCCAGGCCTGGCACAGAACGCGCCCCAGAGTTCCCCCGATCAGTTCAAGCTCACGCTCGACCGGCTGCAGTCACTGACAACGCTACCTTTGCCGGATTGGCGTTTTCACGGAGATGTGGCCCATCCCGAGGATTCGAGATTGGACGACTCCGGTTGGGAGGCGATGAAAGTCGGCGAGTCCTGGACAAGCGGCTCCCGCGTGTTTCGGCGTTTAGTCGAGATTCCAGGGAAGATCAATGATTACGTGGTGCGGGGTTCGCGGGTAAAGCTCGATTTGAATATACGCAGCAACGATTCGATCACCATCACCATCTTCGTGAATGGATCAGTCGTTTATCGTGGCGACGAAGACATGCAGGAGCCCATTGCACTCACCGATGATGCTCACCCGGGACAACGATTTCTGGTGGCGGTGCGAGTGGGCGCGCCTGAGGTCAAAACGCTGCTTTACCGCGCCCAATTGACCGTTGACCCGCCAGCCGGCCGTCCTGACCCAGCAATGCTGCGGACAGAGATCCTAGCGGCTTCCCCTTTGATCAACGCATACGAAGAAGGCAAGGCACAGCGCCAGGAAGCCTTGGGCGAGGCCGTGAAAACTATTGATTTCTCCCTGCTAGGCAAAGGCGATCAGGCCGGTTTCGACATTTCGCTTCATCAGGCGCAGGCGAAGCTCGACACGCTGCGGCCATGGATGAAACAGTTCAGCATTCGCGCCATCGGCAATTCGCATATTGACATGGCCTGGCTCTGGCCATGGACCGAGACGGTGGAGGTGGTGCGCAACACTTTTCGCAGCGTTCTGGACCTGATGCGCGAATATCCGGACTTCAAGTTCACCATGTCATCCGCCCGAACCTATCAATGGATGGAGGAGAAGTACCCCGACCTGTTTCGCGAGATACAGCAAAGAATCAAAGAAGGTCGGTGGGAAGTGATAGGGGGAATGTGGGTCGAGCCCGATCTCAACATGCCGGACGGCGAGTCGTTAGTCCGGCAGATTCTGGTGGGAAAGCGCTACTTCCAGGAAAAGTTTGGCATTGACGTGAAGATCGGCTGGAACCCCGATTCTTTCGGCTACAACTGGCAGCTCCCGCAAATTTACAAAAAATCCGGGATCGATTACTTCGTGACCAGCAAGCTGCTGTGGGCCACCGACTACACCAGGTTCCCCTACCGGTTGTTCTGGTGGCAGGCGCCGGACGGGAGCCGGCTGCTGTCTTATTTTCCGCATGAGTACGATAACAATTTCGACCCGGAGCGGATGACGATCGATTTGGCCTTTTACGCGCCTCTGATCTACGGTCCAAAACTGGTTGATCACCCTGAGATGATGTACCTGTACGGGGTGGGCGATCACGGCGGCGGTCCCACGCGGACAATGCTCGACAGCGCTAATCGACTGCGGTCCGGGGATATGGTTTTTCCCTCCATCGAATTCAGCACGGCCAAGGATTTCTTTCACGACATTCAAGGTGAACTGCCGAACCTGGATGTTCCGACATGGAATGGTGAGCTTTATTTCCAATACCATCGCGGCGTGTTCACAACGCAATCCGAAACCAAGCGGCGCATTCGAGAGAGCGAGGAAACTCTGCTTACGGCGGAGAAATGGTCGTCACTCGCTTTTCTTTATGGGCGGCCCTACCCTCAGGAAGAATTTGAGCACCAGTGGAAAAACCTGTTGTTCGATCATTTTCACGACATCATGCCGGGCTCTGGCATTGCCGTGAACTATCTCGATGCCAAACGCAATCTTGAGGAGGTGCGCCGCTCCGGCCGGGAGATCATCAATGGCTCCATGACGGAAATCCTGGCCCATATCAACACTAATGGCGACGGTGTGCCGGTGGTGGTTTTCAACTCGCTTTCATGGCCGCGAGCCGAAGCCGTCGAAATTGAGGCGCAACTGCCGACACCCGCTCGCGCAATCGAAGTGGTGGATGCCGCCGGCAAGACGGTCAGTTCTCAACTGCTCAGCATGGATGCGGCAACGCACCGCGCACACTTGCTTGTGACCGCTACTCCTCTGGCTTTCGGCTATAAGACTTATTTTGTGCGAGCCGCCACCAAGGCCGCACCCGGCAACCCGGCGCTGCAAGCCACGGCGGATACACTTGAAAACGAATTCATCCGCCTGAAGATCGATCCGCAGAGCGGCTGCATGACCAGCCTGTTCGATAAACGCAGCCAGACCGAGGCGCTGGCGCTGGCCGAAACTGATTCGGGAGGACCGAAAAGCTCCGCCTGCGGGAATCTATTGCAAGCCTTCGTGGATAAACCCAAACAGTGGGATGCCTGGAACATTGACGCCGACTTCGAGCGGCAGCATTGGGACCTGGACAAAGCAGACGAGATAAAACTAATCGAAAGCGGACCGGTGCGCGCGGTCATTCGCATCAAGAATCATTTTCAGAACTCGACTTTCGTCCGCGACATCACGATGTACGCAGGTGTCCCGCGGGTTGACGTCAAGATGCAGGCTGACTGGCATGAAAAACATATCCTGCTGAAGGTGGCATTTCCGGTCAGCGCCCACAATGATAAGGCCACCTTCGAGATTCCCTACGGCTCGATTGAGCGGCCCACCACGCGCAATACTCCGGCGGAGCAGGCGCAGTTTGAGGTTCCGGCGCAGCGCTGGGCCGATATTTCCGATTCGAAGCACGGCTTCAGTTTGCTAAACGACAGCAAATATGGCTACGACGCGAAGGGCAACGTGCTGCGGCTGTCGTTGCTGCGATCGCCGGAGTGGCCTGATCCTCATGCCGACGAGGGACACCACGAATTCACTTATTCTTTGTACCCGCACGGCGGCACATGGCGCGAGGCGCAAACCGTGCGGCGGGGTTACGAACTGAATTACAAGCTCATGGCAAGACAAACCGGCAAGCATGAAGGTCCACTTGCGGCTGAGCATTCATTCCTCCAGGTACAGCCTGACAGCGTAGTGGTTACCGCTGTTAAGAAGGCCGAAGACGATAGTTCTCTGCTGGTCCGCTTCTATGAGTGGGAAGGGAAAGCGGGAGATGTGACGCTCCAGCTTCCGCCGGGAGCAGATACAGCGACAGAGACCGATCTCATGGAGAGACCATCTGAGAAACTTTCAGTGCAGGGCGACGCGATTCACGTTCACGTCATGCCGTATGAAATCAAGACGGTGAAGGTTGGGTTTGCGGCGGCGCAATCCGACGCACGTTGACTCATTCTTCGCAACTGCCGACCCAGCCGCGCTTACGATTCGACCGGGGTTTCGATCACCATCGGCAACTTCGCTTGCTGCCAAGCATCGAAGCCACCGATCACGTTTACGACGTTGCCGAAGCCAGCGCGCCGCATCAGGCTGCACGCGATCATGCTGCGGTAGCCGCTCTTGCAGTGAACGGCGAGCTGGACGTTCTTTTCGGCATCCGGCAAAGCCACGGTGAATTTGTCGAGGGGCCACCAAGCGGCTTCCTGGATGTGACCAGATTCCCATTCGGGTTCGCGGCGCACATCGAGTACGCTCAGCTTCTGTTTGTTAAGCCGTTGGTTCAACTCTTGCACCGTCATCTGCGGCATCTCGGCCAGCGCAAGACCAGCTTCTTTCCATCCTTGAATTCCGCCCTGCAAATATCCGCGCACATCTTCAATGCCCACCCGCGTCAGGCGCAGGCGCGCCTCGTCTAACTGTTGCGGAGAATCGGCGATCAGGATAGGCCGCGATGACAAACCGAGAATGGTGCCAGCCCAAGCGGCAAATTGTCCAGAAAGCGCGATATTGATTGAGCCGGGAACATGTGCGGCAGCGAAGGCGTCGCCGGGACGAACATCCAGTGCGGGGACATCCTGCTTGAGCAACGATTTGAGTTCCAAGGCAGGAATGGCTGGCAGTTCGGGTAGTTCGTCCAGCGCGGTCGCGCCGGCACGATTGATTTGCGCGGACTGCTGGAAATAATCTGGCCGCGCTGGCAAGTTGGTCGTCAACTGCGCGATGAATTCCTCCCTGCTCTTGATCTGGAGTGCGTAATTGGTGAGGCGCTCGGTACCGATGGTCGAGGAGCGTTCGGCGCGCATGTTGCGCCCGCACAACGACCCGGCCCCGTGCGCCGGATAGACCAGCACATCATCGCCAAGCTGAAGCAGTTGGCCATGCAGGCTGTCATAAAGCATGCCGGCCAACTCCGCCGAGGTGTGCCCGGGCGAAAGATCAGGACGGCCCACGTCGCCAATAAAAAGAGTATCGCCTGTCAGCACTGCCCACGGGTTCGGCGATTTTTCTTCATCGGTAATGACCAGACAGATGCCTTCCGGAGTATGGCCGGGCGTTTCGAGCGCTGTGATTCGTATTTTTCCGGCTCGCAGCTCAAACCCCTGGGTTACGTCCACGTGGGGGAAAGTGGCTCCGGCACGGGCGCCGATGTAGATTCTGGCAGCGGTGCGGGCGGCGAGCTCTTTGTGTCCGGAAACGAAATCGGCGTGCAGGTGGGTTTCAAAAATATGACGAATGGTCAGGCCGTTTTGCTTCGCCGCTTCGAGATAGATTTCCACATCGCGCTGCGGATCGACTACGACCGCTTCGCCCTGCGATCCCAGCATGTAAGACGCATGCGCCAGACAGCCCAGGTAGAACTGTTCGAAGTACATGATTGTCGCCTGTGAATACCGCCGTTAGAATGATATTACAATTCTGGCCCCCGAACGGGTGACTTTGGGCAGGGGTGGGCCGCAGTTCAGATTCCTCGGAGATGGATGCTTCCCAGAATTCATTAACCACGGGGGTCACACGGGGGCCTGAACTCAGAGGGTTCTTGGGAATGAATTCCCCTCCAGGGGTTTATTATCGAACGATGACCGAGCCGCCAGCACCGCCGCGAGGGTCGCCTGGGCCAAACCGTGACGAAGCCGTCGCAGCCCGGAACGCTTCGCCAGATCCTTCCGCTTTTTGCCCGAACTGTTCCGGGCAACTCACGGAACGTGGCTGCAAGCTTTCGTGTCCGCGGTGCAGCTTTTATCTGAGCTGCTCGGATTTCTACTGACGCGCGGGCGGTCCCGAGCAACTCGTCCCAGCCCCGCTGAACTTGCCCCACCTGACATCCCTCTCGGTTGCATCTACAATAAAGGCAGCCGCATCATTCATAACCTGAGGAGACATCCATGCAACGTAAAGCAAGCGCAATCTGGAAGGGTGGGCTCAAGGACGGCAAAGGCGCGGTATCAGCCGACAGCGGCGCGCTGAGAAATACTCCTTATTCATTTGCCACCAGATTTGAAAACACGCCCGGCACCAACCCGGAAGAGTTGATCGCCGCAGCCCACGCAGCCTGCTTCTCCATGGCCCTTTCGGGCCAGCTAAGCGCCGCCAATCTCACGCCATCGAGTATCGAGACTGCTGCGACGCTGACCATGGAAAAACTTGACTCCGGCTGGACCATCACTGCAGTGCATCTCGACGTGGTGGGGCATGTTCCGAACGCGGATGACGCCGCGTTCCTGAAGGCGGCGGAGAACGCCAAGAGCGGCTGCCCTGTCTCTAAGGTCCTGAAGGCCAACATCACCATGAGCGCGAAGCTGGAAGGCTAGACAGAGGCTTTGGAGTTTTCTGTGTCCTACTCTTTGCTTTGGCTTTTCAGGATTGCTCTGATCTCGCGGTTGACCCGGGCCGCGTCTTTGGCGGCACTATCTATGAGCTGCGCCCATTTCTTGGCGTTGCCGTCCAGGTGGAGTTGTTCCAGAAGATACGATGCCTGCAAGATGGTTTCCAGCGAATTGCTCAAGTCGTGAGCCAGGGTGCGAAGCTGGCGGGTCACGTCAGCGGGCAATTTGGGAGGGTCTTCCATTTTGTGTGAGTTCCCGGGGGTGACGTTTGACCGACAGCCCCTGTAGAATATTACTCGTAGTCTCTTCCTGAAAGTTGGCTCGCGAGGGCCACTTCACAACATTATTTGCCATCGTGGCGGAATTGGCAGACGCGCATGGTTCAGGTCCATGTACCCGCAAGGGTGTGGGGGTTCGAGTCCCTTCGATGGCACCAAGGATTTTGTTTTCTCTTTTTTCGGCTGGTAATTTGTTCTTCGGGTTCAAAGCAACTTCTTCGCCTGCTTCGCAACAAACTATTATGCGAGTTTCTTTTTGGCAAACTGCCAGCCTGCTTCTAGCCGCCAGCATTCTTGCGTCTGGTCAAACGATAGAGACCGCCCAGCAAGCAGCGGCGGTTACGTCCCTTCGCTACCACTACATCACCCGCGAGCAGCGGCTGAAGTGGCTTGAGGACAGCACCTTCGGTGCGGAGACGCTTACCGCGGGTCTGTTTAGCGCTGGCATCGGCACCGCACGCGACGCGCCAGTGGAATATGGCCCTCACTGGGATGGCTTCGGCAAGCGCTATGGGATGCGGCTCACGGGCGTGGCAACCGGCAACGCCATGGAAGCGGCCCTAGGCGCATTGTGGGGCGAGGACCCCCGCTATTTTCGTGCCGCCCGACAGCCCTTCGGCGACAGGATCAAGAACGTAATGCTGATGACCGTAGCTTCGCACCGCCGCGATGGCAGCATTGGACCGGCCTACGCACGATACCTCTCGACCCCGGGAAACAACTTTCTCTCCAACACCTGGCGCGCTGACAGCGAAGCCAATTATCATGCTGCGGTTTTGCGGACCGTCTTTGGATTCGTGGGGCTCATGAGCAAGAACGCCTTCATAGAGTTCTGGCCCGACGTCAGGCAGCACACTTTCGCCCGGAAGCGCTGAATTCCAATCCAATTCCAACATGCAACGCTGAGGGTTTATCGAAGGCTATACAACGGCTGTCTCCCCTCATTCTCCGTATAATCACTGATTAGCCGTGACTGCCAGCCTTGAACAGATCGTGGCTGCAACCCGCCGCAGGCTGGCTGAAACCCGGCGTGCGGCCGATATGGGCGGCCTCGAGCGGCTGGCGGAAAAGCACAGCCCGCGCGGCTTCCGGCGAGAACTGGCGGCGCGAAGCCAGAACGAGCCGGCGATCATCGCCGAGTTGAAAAAGGCGTCTCCTTCCCGGGGGCTGATTCGGGCAGATTTCAATCCTGGGAAACTTGCCGTCGAATTGGAGAGTGCGGGAGCGGCAGCGCTGTCGGTCCTGACCGATGAGCAATTTTTCCAAGGCTCGTTGATGAATCTTCGGCAAGCCTCGGCGGCCACGAGGTTGCCTTGCCTGCGCAAAGACTTTGTGGTTGATGAGTTTCAGTTGCTCGAGGCACGAGCGAATTGCGGGGACGCAGTTTTGCTGATCGTCGCGGCGCTCTCGCAGGATGAACTGACGACACTCGCTTCGCGCGCCAGCAACTTGTCCTTGGATGTGCTGTGCGAAGTGCATGACCGGGAGGAGCTGCATCGCGCGCTGGATGCGGGATGCGATCTCATCGGGGTGAACAGCCGGAATCTGCACACTTTTGAGGTGGACCTGAACGTCTCTTTCTCATTAGCCGGGTTGATGCCGGCGGATGTTTTGAGCGTGGCTGAAAGCGGCATTCACAACGCGGTGGACTTGGTTCGCCTGCGCGCAGCGGGATACCGGGCGTTCCTGATTGGTGAATCGTTGATGAGAGCGCCATCGCCGGGCGAAATGCTGGAGTCGTTGCTGGCGGAGGCGCGTCCCTGATCGTTGTTCCCATGACCGGAGTTGTGCATGACTTGGATAAAAATTTGCGGAATTACGAATCTGGAGGATGGGTTGTCGGCGGTAGAGGCCGGCGCCGACGCGCTGGGATTCGTCTTCCATGACAAGAGTCTCCGGTGCGTGAATCCAGAAGTTGCGAGCGAGATCATATCCAAGCTCCCCGAGGGGGTCGAGAAAGTCGGGGTGTTCGTCGATGATCCGATCGACCGCGTTCGAGAGATTGTGAAGCGTGCCGGCCTGACCGCAGTGCAGTTGTACCAAAAGGAATGTGCGGAGACGATTGGCCACGGTCTGGAACTGATGCCGCCGAGGGTCGGAGGCCCACCCAAAATCATATTTGTAGTTCCCGGCGACCAGTTTGCCGGTACGGGCGGCGTCCATCTGGTTAGCGGATTCTGGGGCATCTCGAAGGGCTTCAAGGATATTTTGTTTGCCTTACTGCTCGACTCCAGTTCGGACGTGCAACCGGGAGGGACTGGGCGACAGTTTGACTGGATCAGAGTAAGAGGCGTGATGCCAGCTATGAACGCCATTCGCCCGACGATTGTTGCGGGTGGTCTCAATCCCTCAAATGTGAATACGGCATTGACTCTTCTTCGCCCCTGGGGCGTCGATGTATCCTCCGGGGTCGAAGCCAAACCGGGCAAGAAGGATCCAGAGAAAGTTCGATCCTTTATCGCCGCAGTGCGGCAATTCGATAAGACTGTGTAAATATGGCAACCGCAACCATCCCAAAAAGAAAGACCGCGCAAATTCCCGGCCGCTTCGGCGCCTATGGCGGCCGCTACGTTCCGGAAACGCTGATGGCTGCGCTCGAAGAACTGGAGCGCGAGTATGACAGGGCCAAGCGCGACCGCAAATTTCAAGCTCGCCTGAATGAACTTCTCGGGACTTACGCCGGGCGTCCGACGCCCTTATTTTATGCACGGCGGCTTACACAAAAACTCGGTGGGGCAAAGATTTACCTCAAGCGTGAGGATCTGCTCCACACCGGGGCGCACAAAATCAACAACTGCCTGGGACAGGCTCTGCTGGCCGAGCGCATGGGCAAGCGCCGCATTATTGCTGAGACAGGCGCCGGGCAGCATGGGGTTGCGACCGCTACCGTTTGCGCCCTGCTCGGATTCGAATGCGTGGTGTACATGGGCACGGAGGACATGCGGCGCCAGGAACTGAACGTGTTCCGGATGCGGCTGCTGGGAACCGAGGTGCGCGGCGTGGAGTCGGGTTCGCGCACGTTGAAGGATGCCATCAATGAGGCGATGCGCGACTGGGTGACCAACGTCCGCACCACGCATTACCTGCTGGGAAGCGTGCTGGGCGCACATCCGTATCCAACCATGGTGCGGGATTTTCATAAGGTCATCGGGCGCGAGGCTCGCGCGCAGATCCTGAAAGCCGAGGGCAAGCTGCCTACCGCAATCATTGCCTGCGTCGGTGGCGGATCGAACTCGATTGGAATTTTTCACGAGTTCATAAAGCACAAAGCAGTCAAGCTCATCGGAGTTGAGGCCGGCGGACGCAGCGAGCAGCTTGGCGATCACGCTGCGCGCTTCCACGGCGGATCGCCGGGTGTGCTGCAAGGGACATACTCCTATGTTCTGCAAGATGGCAACGGGCAGATCGCCGACACTCATTCGGTTTCCGCCGGGCTCGACTATCCCTCCATCGGACCGGAGCACGCGTGGCTCAAGGATACTGGCCGTGCGGAGTATGTTTCCGCATCCGACGCGGAGGCGCTTGAAGCCTGTGTCTTGCTCGCGCGCACGGAGGGGATCATTCCCGCGCTCGAATCAGCCCACGCAGTAGCTGAAGTGACAAAACGCGCTCCCAAGATGAAGAAGTCGGGGATAGTCATCGTGAACATCTCCGGCCGGGGCGACAAGGACATGGGAATTTTGCGGGAGAATCTCAAGTAGGGATGAACCTGCGTGCGACTCACCTTCCAAACGCGTCCGGCTCTGGTCGCTTATGTCACCTGCGGCGATCCTGATCTCGCAACCACTCGGGAGATCGTCCTGGCTGCGATTGACGCTGGTGCGGAGGTGATCGAGCTAGGCGTGCCGTTCAGCGATCCCCTAGCCGATGGTCCGGTGATTCAACGCGCCATCCAGCGGGCTTTGCAGGGCGGCACATGGTTGAGCGACGTTCTAAAGTTGGCCCGAGACGTTCGGGAACGCTCGCAGGCCGGGCTGATCATTTTTTCCTACCTGAATCCGGTGATGCGAATGGGCCTGGCGCGGTTCAGTGGTGCGGCGAAAGATGCCGGAGTGGATGGCGCCCTGATTACCGACCTGCCGGTGGAAGAATCGAACGAATATCTGCGGGAGATGCGAAAAGCGAAACTGGCAACCGTGTTCCTCGCGGCACCAACCAGCACCGACGAGCGATTGCAACGAATCGCGCAGGTTTCGAGTGGCTTTGTTTACGCTGTTTCCCGCACCGGAGTAACCGGAGCCAAGGAGCAGTTGCCGCAAGATGCACGCGAACTCGTGCGACGATTGCGGAAGTATACCAAGCTGCCGATTGGGGTGGGCTTTGGCATCTCCACGCCGGAACAATTTGCCGCCGTGGGAGAATTTGCCGATGCGGCGGTCGTAGGCAGCGCCATTGTCGAGATCATCGAGCGCAATCCGGGCAAGGAATCGGAGTCTGTGGCAAAATTCATAAAGTCGTTGGTCGCTCGTCGCTAGTCGTTCACCGTGTCCGCTCGCTAGTGTCTGCGCTCCGAATTTCGTTTAGAATCTTTGGTTCATGAACAAAGTCGTCGCCAATGCCGATGAATCCGTCCGCGATATTTTCGATGGCGCGGTCATCATGGTGGGAGGCTTCGGGCTGTGCGGCAATCCTGAGAATCTGATTCGGGCGCTCGTCCGCAAAGGCGTAAAGAATCTCACCACCATCAGCAACAACGCAGGCGTTGATGGGTTCGGCATAGGGTTGCTGCTCTCCGCCGGGCAGATTCGCAAGCATATTGGCACCTACGTCGGAGAGAACAAACTGCTGGAGCAAATGGTGCTGCAAGGAAAAATGGAGCTGGATTTGGTTCCGCAGGGGACTTTCTCCGAACGCATTCGCGCGGGCGGTGCTGGCATTCCGGCATTCTTCACGCCTACGGGAGTCGGCACCATCGTAGCCGAGGGTAAAGAAACCCGCGAATTCGATGGCCGCACTTACGTCATGGAACGCGCGCTCAAAGCCGATTTCGCCCTGGTGAAAGCCTGGAAGGGCGATAAGTGGGGCAATCTGGTCTATCGCAAGACGGCACGAAACTTTAATCCGATGATGGCGACTGCGGCCAAGATCACGATTGCGGAAGTGGAACATCTGGTCGAGGTTGGCGAACTGGAACCTGACCTCATTCACACCCCTAGCGTGTACGTGAAGCGTATTTTTCAGGGAGAATTGTTCGAAAAGAGGATTGAAAGAAGGACGGTAAGAAAGGCGTCTTAAGGCGTCGTGCGTCTTTGGTCGTTCGTCGTTCGCAGGACCCGGCCAGTGCATTTGGGACGCTGACATGCGAACGACCTACAACGGACGCCGTACGACGAACTACTCATGTCCAAAGACCTCGACAAGCGTGAACGCATCGTAACCCGCATCGCCCGCGAGTTGCGTGATGGTTTCTACGTGAACCTCGGCATCGGCATGCCTACGCTGGTGGCGAATCACGTTCCTGCGGGCATTCACGTCGTCCTGCAAAGTGAAAATGGCATGTTGGGCATCGGACCCTATCCGGTCGAAGGTCAGGAGGATGCCGACCTGATCAACGCAGGCAAAGAAACGGTCAGCGAAATGGCCGGGACCGCCTATTTTTCCAGCGCAGATTCGTTTGCCATGATTCGCGGTGGGCACATTGACCTGAGCGTTCTTGGCGCTATGGAAGTGGACGAAGCTGGCAACCTGGCCAACTGGATGATCCCCGGCAAGATGGTGAAAGGCATGGGCGGAGCGATGGACCTGGTGGCGGGAGCGCGCCGTGTAATTATCGCCATGGAGCACACCACGCGCGAGGGTCAGCCGAAGATTTTGAAGAAATGTACGCTGCCACTGACAGGCGTCAAAGTGGTGAACACCATTGTCACCGACATGGCCGTCATTCAAGTCACGGCCACGGGTCTGATGCTGGAGGAGATTGCTCCCGAGCTTACTGCTGATGACGTGCGGCGCGCCACCGGGCCGACGCTGACCTTGAGCCCGAACCTGAGAGTGATGGAAAGCTAATCCACTCCTACGGTCGCTGCTTACTGCATGCCCGCTTCGCTCTTCAACCTTGCTGCCTCGAACTCATCGCCCTTTTTCCATTCGATCGCTTTTACCTGAGACGCGGCTTGCCAGCCTAAAGCCAGCCCAAAACGCGCCATGGCTGAATCGCCGGTAAAATCCATCTCCGGATGATATTCGTCGCTCGGCTGGTGGTAATGGTTGGCGGTAAATTCATCGGCCTGCTGCATGCCCCACGCGACATCGTGCCCTTTGTATTTCATTCCTTCATTGATTGAGAACGCTGGAATGCCCACGTGCGCCAGACTGAAATGGTCGGAACGATAATAGTGCCCGGCTTCGGGACGAGAATCGGGCCGAATGGCCAGCCGGAACTGCTTGGCGGTCGCTTCCACCATCCGATAGAAAGTCGTGCGCTCCGCACCGGAGACTTCAACCTCCTGCGGAGAACCGAGGGGTGGCACATCGTCATAATTCAAATCGAGCAGGATTTTTCCGGCGGGGATTGGCGGATGTTTTCCCAAATATTCTGATCCCAGGAGTCCTTGCTCCTCGGCGGTCACCGACGCGAAGAGAATCGAACGACGAGGCTTTTGTCTGGCCTCGGAGAACGCTCTTGCCAGCTCCAGCAAAATACCGCAGCCGGTGGCGTTGTCGTCGGCGCCGTTGTAGATGTTGTCTCCGGGCAAATCTAGACGAATGCCAAGGTGATCGTAGTGAGCCGTGTACATCACGGCTTCGCTTCTCAACTTCGCATCGGACCCTGGCAGTATGGCAAGGACGTTATTCGATTCAAAAGGACGAATCTGGCTCACCATGTGAGCCTTCAGCCTCGCCCGCAACGCCACGGGATGAAAGTCGCGTGAGCGCGCGTCGGCCATCATCTTGTCGAGGTTCAAGCCTGCGGTGTCGGCGAGTTGCTTCGCCACATCAAATTGCACCCAGGAAGCAACGCTGAGCCTGGGCGTCCCATCGAGCTTGAGAAATGATTTCTCCCCCGAGTTCGAGTTGCGCACGACCCCCCAAGGATAGCTTGCCATGTCGGTCTGATGAATAAGAATCACACCCACCGCGCCCTTGCGGGCGGCCTCTTCGTACTTATAGGTCCAGCGCCCGTAATAGGTGAGAGCTTTGCCCTTGAAAAAGTTGGGATCATCCGACGGCGGCTCATTGACCAGCATCAGCAGAACTTTGCCGCGCACGTCCACCCCTTTGTAATCGTCCCAGTTATATTCCGGAGCTTCGATGCCGTAGCCAACATAGACGATCCCGGCGTCAATATCCGAGTCCGTCTGCTGGGTTTGATCGTAAGCAACATACTGATTGAGCGGTTTCAGATCCATAGCCGGCCCGTTTGCCGCGATCAGCGAAAACGTGGTTTGCGGCGAGGGAGTGATGCCAACCAGCGGCACTCCCTGCAAGTAAGAGCCGTTGTCGCCCGCCGGTTTCAATCCGTAGAGCGCAAACTGCGTACTGATGTATTCCGCGGCAATCTCGCCGCCACGCTGCCCCGTTCCGCGCCCTTCGAGGAGATCGTGCGACAGAAACCGAACGTGTGCGCGGATGCGCTCAGGATTAATCGTTTCGAGGGCCGCAATCGCGGACGGTGGAAGGTAGGCTGAAACCGCTTTCGACCTAGCAGTCGCGCGCGGTGTCTGCGCCATTACCGAGCAGCAGCCGAAAAAGACAAGGCCTATCCCAAACGTAGTTTTTCGCATACCGAGACGCTCCCCAAAGGTTCCAGGACTGGGTAGTGGTCCCAATTTAACCACGAAGGACACGAAGAAACACGAAGGAAGGCCTTAGCATTCACACTTCGTGTAGCTTCGTGTCCGCAGTGGTTGATGAATTTAGGACACCACCCAGGAATGAGGAAGATTGTCTATTGTACGGTTGTCTATTGTCTATCTTACGAAAGACACGCTCAGTTCTGAGCACCGGCTTTTTGCGCCCGCGACCGCGGGCTAGTTTTTGGACCCTCAACCGGCGCGGAAGTCGGGAACCGAATCATGCGCGCGGAACAGCGGCACCGGAGGTGCCCCACCAGACTCGGCTGCCTTCCGGCCTATTTCTTCGATGTCCCTGCGCAACCAGCCAACGCTGGAGATTTCAATTTCTCCATCCGGCGCAATCCAGAAAAGGCTCGGCACATTTGTCAGCCCGTAGGCATTGGAGACAGGGTAGGTTCGAGTGTCGTCCAGCAGCACCGGGAAGGTCATGCCGTATTCCTTGATGAAAGCCGCTGTCTGTTTTTTTTCGTTCTGCGAAACGGCGACAATGGTCATGTGCGGGTTCTTGTAGGCTTGGTGGATACGTTCAATAAACGGAAAAGCAAATTGACAGACAGGGCACGAAATCTTGAAGAAGGCCGCCAGAACGGGGCCGTGCCTGAGTGTTTCCCTTAGCGAGAACTGCTTTCCGTCCATCCCTGGCAAAGTAAAATCCGGCGCTTGTGTTCCAGCGTTAAGTGCAGCCATGTTCTTCTTTCCTCCGAGAATCCCGTTAAGCCATTTCACACTTGGTAACCGTCTCCGAATTAGATGACTTTCGCTGCGCGTAGGATTTTTCTCGCCAGACCGGTCAGCGGCAGCTTCGTGAGCCTCGACTTTGCTATCCACTCTCCGACCATACTTTTCGGAGCCGGGCCTTGTCCTCGCTGCACCCGAACGTCGTAGTCCGTAACAGTGATGGAGTGGCGCAGCATTAGCCAAGTCTTCGGCGACGCATTCGCCGCCGGCACCTCAGGCAACTCCCACATGCCGGACATCACCGAAGCACGCTTGGGCCGCTGTAGGAGCAACACCGACCCGTTTCGACAGTTGAGCTCATAATGGATTACAACCTTCCTCCGTTGGGTTCCTTTCTTCGATCCCCGCAGTTCTCCGCGAGTCGCGCACAAGCCCGAAACCGGGCAAAGCAAACAGACGGGCGATTTGGGCAGACATACGGTAGCACCCAGTTCCATCATGGCCTGGTTGAAATCGCCCGGTCGACGTCGGCTCAGCAGCTCTTCGGCGGCGACCCACGCTTGTTCACCCGGAAGCTCCTTCCCCACCAGCCGGCCAAGAACGCGTCCGACATTCCCGTCCACCACGGCGATTGGCTCGTCGAATGCAATGCTGGCAATTGCGGCGGATGAATAGCGTCCGATTCCGGGCAAAGCGCGCAGGCTCTCGGCGCTAGCAGGAAATTGGCTTTCGTGCTCTTTTACGATTTTCTTCGCCGTGGCATACATCATGCGGGCACGACGGTAATAGCCAAGACCGCTCCACGCCGCCAAAACCTGTGCCTCTCGCGCGGCGGCCAGGCTCGTGATGGTTGGGAAGTGCCGTAGAAACTTCTGGTAGTGCTCAATTACCGCAACCACGCGGGTTTGCTGCAGCATGATCTCCGAGACCCAAACCCGGTAGGGATCGCGGTCCCGCCGCCAGGGAAGATCGCGCTGGTGGCGGTCATACCAGCGCAGCAGGCGCGACCGGAGCTCACGTTGAGCGCTCGGGTCTTTCAGTACAGATCTCTCGCTGGGGATGGACGCAGTCAATTGCAGGCATTGTAGCGTCGGCTCGGCCGAGGTTCAAATGGTGGCCCTCACGCCACCGCGCCTGTCCAGAGGATCCTTGGGTTGTGACTAAAGGTCCATCCCCGTTGACCCGTGCGGTGGAGCGCGACATAATGAACCAAACTAACATCCTGGTGATCAATACGCGCTTCCCGCCGGAGTGAGGTAATCGTCATGAAGGATTTCGACCGCAAGGTGGAAGATGCTTCCGCGCGAATCAACAAAACGGTGGCTGAAGCCGCCGCCAATCTGGAAAGAGAATCAGCGGAATTCATTACTTATCTCAACAACGAAGTTGTGCCCGCAGTGCGCCAGCACTCCACCAAGGCTCTGCGCATTGCGGCCGAGAAGATGGCCCGACTGGCCGACTACATGGAACAACACTCGAGTCCTCGCAAATGACGCGGCGCTTGTCCAGATCCGCCCTCGCGGCGTTGCTGGTACTGGTGCTGTCGGGATGCGCGCACAAACCGGAGACAGTCGCCGTTCCGGCTGCCCCAGCCATCAGTCAACCCGCGCCCCAAACAAGCGACGCGTCATCGGGATCATCTTCCTCAAGTACTCGGCATACCACGGAGTCCTCGGGAGACGACGGAGCGATTCGCGTGCCCGCCGGCAAGAAACCGCTGCTGGTACAAACCGGCGTAGCCAGCTGGTACGGACCGCCCTACCACAATCGCCGCGGGTCGAATGGCGAAATCTATAACATGCATGCCTTTACCGCGGCGCATCGCACTCTCCCGATGGGATCCATCGTGCGCGTGACCAACTTGAAAACCGGGCACACTGCGCTGGTTCGCATTACCGACCGCGGGCCTTTTATCAAAGGACGAATGCTGGATCTTTCTCTGGCGGCGGCGAAAAAAGTGGATGTCTGGGCTGCCGGTCTGGCTACCGTCCGTATGGAAGTGCTCGAAACGCCGACTCCGCTTGAAACTGGCGGACGCTGGGCAGTGCAGATCGGCGGCTTTGAAGAGGAACCTGCCGCGGACAAAGTGAGGGATCACCTCTCGCGCCGCTTCCAGAACGCCAAGGTACTCTGCTTCAGCAGCCCCACAGGCGATTGGTGGCTGCGGGTAAGAGTGCAGGCGGATGATCGTCATCGCGCGGAAGAGGTGGCGCGCGAAACGCAGACCCCCGAAGGTGCAATTTTCCTGGTGCGGCTAGATTGATGTCCGATTAGACTGGCGTTCGACTCAGTTGACTCTCAACGATTTGATTCTTAACGAGTTGCAGCGAACTCCGCGGACCCGACTCGAAGTTCTCGCTGCACCCTCCTGCATCACTACTTGGCTCCCCACGAAGGTCCTCCCCGAAGAGACTTGACGAAAAGCTCATCCAGCAGCGACGATCTATATGGACGGAGGTGTTAATGCGTCGTTTTCTTTTTACTCTTCTAGCGGGGTTCCTGCTTTGCCTGGGGATCGCTCAGGCTCAACAGAGCATGCCGCCTAGCAAGTACTACGAGTGGGGGATGAATGCTCTAACCAGCGGCAGGCCCCGGGCCTACGACAAGGATGCGATGAATGACTTTCGCTTCTCCGCCGAGGGGGGATATGCACCCGGCCAGATCATGATGGGCTACATCTACGAAACTGGAATTGTGGTGGCGAAGGACCCAGCGGTGGCGATGGAATGGTACAAGAAGAGCGCGGAACAGGACAATCAACTGGGTGAATGGCTGTTGGGCCGCCTCTATTACACGGGAAGTGGCGCGCCTCGGAACTTGAACGAGGCCGGAAACTGGTTTCAGAAATCGGCGGCGCATGGCGATCCAATCGGCGAATACCTCATGGGCATGGTGGATTTGGATCGCAAAGACTACGCCGGAGCAGCGGACTTATTTCGCAAGTCTGCGATGCAGGGCCTGCCCCAGGCCGAACTTCAGCTCGGGCGGTTGCTCAAGAACGGCCAGGGAGTCAGTGCGGACAAGTCAGAAGCATATAGCTGGCTGCTGATGAGTTCTGATGCCGGCAATAAGTCGGCGGAGAGTGAACTGTCTGCGCTTGAGGCGCAACTGGGTCCGCAAGCGGAGCAGGCGAAAGCCAAGGCTCATGAGCTGGAGAGAAGCACCTCGCAAGCGTTGGCCGATCGCGGGTGTACCGGTTGGCCAGGAGAATCTGACGCGCTTCCTTCGCCGCCGCCGCCGCTGACGCAGATGGCCTGCCAGTAGCGCAACGACTTGCGCGAGATACTCGCTGGAGCATGCATTCGGCGGTGTCAGGAAACTGCATCCCTGCAGGATGAAACCGGTCGGTCAACAAGCTGCTTCCCCATTTTGATCGGGAATCGGGTATAGTAGGCGCACGCTTTCCCCAAGCTGCGTCCCCCCTTCATTGGCGGGTGAGACTGCAATCTCAAACACTGGATGGGCGCATGAGCGATTGTCTGTTTTGCCGCATTATCAGCGGCGAAATCCCCTCTAAGAAGATCTACGAAGACGAGCACACCTATGCCTTCGAGGACATCAACCCGCAAGCTCCCACGCATGTCCTGGTCGTTCCTAAGAAGCATATCCGAGGTCTAAAGGAAGCCGCTTCCGAAGACGCCGAGGCTATAGGCCGTTGCCATCTCGCAGCGGCCAACATCGCCCGCCAGCGTGGCATCGAGGACGGCTATCGCACGGTATTGAACGTCGGCCCGCGCGCGGGACAATCTGTTTTTCACCTGCACGTGCATTTGCTTGGCGGGCGAAATCTGCGGTGGCCGCCGGGATAGCGGCACGTTCAGCTTCACGAGGAGTTCCCCGGTCGGACCCTTCTTGTAACGCGCACCGCCTCGAACGCGAGGTGCAGTCCCTGCTCGCTTCAGCTTGCAGTTTCTTCCTCGGGGGCGCCGTGGCGGCGCAAGAGTTGGGGCAGGTTCTGGGAGAACGCCGAGCGCGGCAACACCATGTCGCATCCCACTTCATGCGCTTTCTGTTTCAAATCGCCCTGCACGTGAGAAAGGAAGCCGATGATCGAGGTCCCCTTTTTCAACTTGGTCTTCAACTTCGGAATCAGGGTCAGTGGCTTCGCATTAGTGTTGTTCAGGTCGAAAATGATCAGGGACGGCTTTTCTTCGCCGTTCTGCTTTATCCGCTCCAGCAAGTCTTTCTCCGTCTTGGTGAATTCGACCTTGACGTTGAGCTTGCGAGCAGTCTCCTGAATCTTGGCCTGGAAAAATAAATCGTCCACGAAGGCGAAAATGCGGGAATTGGCGTCATCGCGCTGCGGCAACGGCTCCGGGTCAGGCGGGGCATAGGCGGGCGCAAAGCCGGGACGGCTGCGGCCCTTGGAACTCTTGTCGCCATTTAATGCAGCCCGATAACTGTGATCCATGGGAGCGGTGTAGATTCCCCCATGCTGCTGGCGGTCGCGGCCGGGGTTCGGCCCGCTGCGGTTCGACGGACGGCGTCCCCGTCTGCGTCTGCTTCTGCCTCCTCCACCGGAGGGATTTCCGGGTCCAACATTCATATTTTTCTCTTTGTGTGGTCCTGCGTTCAATCCGCATCGGAGGGATTAACGCTCCTGCCTTGCGCTACTTCGTTCCAGGTGCTATCCGCGTCGCGCACATTCGTGGAGCGCGTGTGCAAAGCGAATGCGGCTGGAATTCACCAATTGAATGATCGTTGTCCGTTTAGGCGCCCGGAGCCAAATTGGGCGCGGAGGGCCAGCTAGGGAGCATGGCCAATGGGAACACCTTGATCGTACCGCTTATTCGGGATTTTGCGCAAGGCCCAAGTCGCCCAGTTTTGCACAAGAGTAATGAGGGGGGCTCGGTGGTCTTTTTTCCACGGCCCCCCGCATGGTACCGCCTAGCTTGCGCTCACCTGCCGCGCCCACTGTACGGCTTGCCAGTAACACTCCGCGACTTCGCTCTCGCTCAAGTGAAGTTCATGAGCCAGTTTACTGGCGTTCTGCCATTCACCAGACTCCTGGGCCAGCATCAACCGGTACACGGGGCTCAAGCGACTGGCGTCACCGAGAAGAACCGCGGTGGTTTCGCGGTCGAGAGGGACATTCTCCAGAATCCGGGGCATGGGAGTTTCCAGAATGGCATCCATCAGCGAGAGCAGGCCCATCAGAAACAAGTCCGAGTCGCCGTGGTTGATCTTGGGCGACAGGAGTTCGCAAAAGTGGGCACGGGTCAAGGCCGAGTTTACCAGTTCACTCGATCTGTGCTGGCCGGCTCCAAGCGTAGCTACCAAGCGTATCCAGCGACGGACTTCGCGTTCACCAAGAATTGACAGGGCATGGCGCACCGAGTGAATTTCGCTGGAGAAAGTGAACATGGCCGAGTTCAAGTAACGCAGCAAGCGGTAGCAAAGCGAGGCTTCGCTTTTAAGAACGTTTTCGATCTCGCGCACGTCCAGTTCGGGACGCGAGACCGCCTGCAGCATGCGCACATAGTTGACTCGATTGGCCGGAATCTCGCGGGCTTGCATCACTTCCGGACGGCGGAAGAAATAGCCCTGGAAATAGACGAAACCTGCCTTGCGCGTGGCCAGAAATTCCTCACGAGTTTCGACCTTTTCCGCCAGCATGCGGCAACGCCATGGACCGTAGCGCTTAATCATGGCGGCTCGCTGTTCCGGGGTGGTGCAGTTGAGTTCGACCTTCAGGATGTCAGCCAGTTCAGTCAGCCGCTCCCGGGGATCGTCCGGGCGAAAATCGTCTAACGCAACCATATATCCCCCCTCTTTGAGGCGCTGACAGGCGGCAACCACCAGATCGTCGGCGGGCACCGATTCGAGCACCTCCACCACGGTCTGCGCCGGGGGCAGCAAGGTAACATAGTCTTTCAGCAGAATTTCCCGGGTGCAGTTGATGAAAGCGCGGCGGCCGTCGCACAACATGTCAAGACCCATGAGCATCGAGCTGTCCAGCGTGCTGCGCGAAGCGGCATCCGGGTCGGGGTTGCGGAAGAAATCTTCGACGCCATCACGAAATAGAAGTTCGTAGCCGAAGATTTTTTCTTCGCTGGTTAGAATCGGCTGGCGAGCCACAAAGCGGGTCCCCGGTTTGGGCGACGGCGCAGTTTCGCCAGGAGAGCGAGAAGCGGAGGGGCTAGACACTTATAAGTAATCGGCAGAAAGTCAACCGAGCTTACTTGCAGGCGGGATACCGATGTGGAAAACATTGCCTTCCGTGCCAACTCACAAGTTCAATCAAATGAACGGGACGGGCTTACGGACATGGCGGTTTAAGCGAGAGGATCACAGTTCGCACATCGGCTTAGCGCGCGGAGGCCCCGGTAGGAACCGTGAATCCGTAGTTTTTCAACAGCTCCAAAATGGGCGGAGTCTTCAAATAGGCCAAGAATCGGCGCGCCAGTTCTTTCTGCGGCGCGGAACTCAGGATTATTGCGCCTTGTTCGATGGCGGGATACTCTTCGCCGGGAATCTTTCCGTATTTTCCTTTTTTCTTCATCGCCGGCGTTACCCAGCGAGAAAAGCAAAATCACAACTGCCACTGCGCTGCGAAGACACGTTATTCCTCCACCCACTCGATTCCGCAGGTATAGCATTTCCAGTTTTCTTTGCGCACCCGAATGGGAAATTGCAGTAGAAGCCACAGGCCAAATGTCCAGAAACGGTTGATGGTTTCAAATCCGATGTCGAGAGAGAAACAGCGCGGGCAGCGAGGCTGGGTGTAAGTCTCGCCGACTTCGTCTTCGCTGAATTCCGGCGGGATCGACTCCTCCAGAACGGCGCGCGCACTTTCCACATCCCGCTCGTGAACCTGCAGGCGAATTCCGCCAATGGCGTTCGAGAGCAGCCAATCCATGCGGACCAGGTTGCCATCGGCCAGCAAACACTGGATTCCCGCCGACTCAACCTTGCCCTTGGCCAGCAAAGCTTCCGGGATATCGCGGAAGTGGGCCAGGGTGACTAGCGCAGTCGTGGAATACCGCGTGGGAAGCCGCATGTTGGTCCGTCCAGCTTAATCGAGGTTGCTCCGTTATGGGGGCGGACCGCGACGGCAAAGGCTGCCCCGTGCGGCGCGGTTCTCGACGGGCAGGACTTCGCACCCGATGACCTGGGTGAGAACTGACCAACTACGAAGCAACTGGTGGGCGCTATAGGATTCGAACCTATGACTTCCACCGTGTGAAGATGGCACTCTACCGCTGAGTTAAGCGCCCACGCCTTACATTCCAATCACTTGCGGGCCATCCCAAAATGCCCACCGTACCAAAGCGTACCAAATTTACAAGACCGCGGCCAGTTTCTGCCCCGAGGTCAGCTCCGCGTAGATCGCATCCAGCGTTTGCTTCACGCCCTCTTCGATCGGCTGCATGTAGACATTGGCGGTGATCTCGGGGTTCTCGTGTCCCAGAATGCCCTGCACGTCCTTGACGTTCCCTTTGGTTTGGGCGAGCGTCGCAATCGTGCGCCGCAGCACCTGGAAGTTGAGCTTCCTGAGCCCCAGCTTCTCGGCCAGCTTCTTCAGCACACGGGCGCGGTAGTTGTCGGTGCGGATAAAGCCGTTCTTCCTCGCCCCGTTGCGCTTGCGCGTATTGGGGAAGATGAAGGCCTCGGGCGACGAATCGGGGCACTCCTGCTTCCACAGCCACAGCTCGTTCGCCAATCCGACCGGCAGGTGCACCGTCCGTAGCGACTTTTTGGTCTTGCCGTAGTCGCGCAGCTTGCCCCGATAGGCGGTTTGGCTTACGGTGAGGCTCGGAGCATCCATGTTGAAGCCGCTCCAGCAAAGCGCGAACAACTCGCTCGGGCGGAAGGTCTCCGTCATGTCTAGCGTCAGCAGCATGCGGTCCCTGAGAAGCGTTGTTCCCAAAACCGACCTCAGCTGATCCCAGGTCAAGGTGGTCTTGTCCACGGGCCGCAACTGCTTCGGCAGGATCAACTTTCGTGCAGGATTTTTCTCGACCAAACCCTGATCGATCGCCTCCTCGAAGATCGCCTTCATATAGCACCGGGCGTGCAGGACCCGGCCTGCGGAAAGCCTCCGAGCGAGGTCGTTGAGATGGGTCTGAAGCATGAACTTGTCGATCTGCTTCAGGGACAGGTCGCCGAACTTCGCCAGAATGTCCCGCTCGATGGCCGACTTGCGGTTGCTGGCCGTCGTTTCTTTCCACGTGCAGCCCTCGCGCAGCGGGAAGAAGCGGTGGCGCGTGAACCAGCCGAGAGTGGCGATGCGCTCGTCCGCCCGCGGCTGGGTTGTGCCCCCAGTCTTCTGCGCGATCATCTCGTCCAGCGAGTCCTGTGCCTGGTGCTTGGTCATCTTCGACTTTGCACCCAGCACGCCGACCCGTTGCTTCTTCCACTTCGAGTCTCCAGTTGTGGGATCGAGCACCTTGATATTCATGTACCCGACCCAGGATTGGTGTTCGAGGCGAAGCGTGCCTCGTTGATGCGATTTCGCCATAGTTTCCCTTCCTCGGAAGCTGTGGCGGGGTGCGCCCATTATATCCTCCGGGAGTTGTGCTTGCTGCGGCGTTCCATTTCCTCGATGAATTTTTCAATTTGGCTGGCACGGTAGCGCAGCAGCCCCGCTCGACCGGGGCCGCCGCCGAGACGGATCACCGGCAGCCTTGGTTCCTTGCGAGACGAGTGATCCCGCACCCAGTCGGGCGATACATTCAGACGTCGAGCTGCTTGCTCCGGTGTCCACAAGGGGTCGTAGGTTGGCCCTCCGGCAGAGCCAGTCGATGAGCCGGCGTTCTTATCCCCGGGCAGAAGATCCCTGCTGTTCTGACCGGCTTCATCTGGATCCGAGTTTCGCCACTGTCCCTTACCACTCATATCCGCACTTCCTCACGACTCATGCAAGGCTGAATTCACACTGCTTCCTTGAGTTGAGCGCTCCTTCCGGCAGATGGAGCGTTTTCGATCTTTACCGCCACACCGACCTGGTCCAGACGATCGACGAGTTCGCGCAGTGACCAATTCCCTGCGAGAAAATCCTTGCCTTCCAGCCTCGCCTGGAGCTGCAACAAGGTGGCGGCGACGAAATTGTCCACGTTGCTAACGATCCCCATGCGAACGATCATGACAGGAGGCTCCTTGGGTTCCCATTTCAGCAGCCGAACACCAGGCGGCATCGGTGGAGGAGTCCCCCCTTCCCTCAGCAACCCGATCAACTCCTCGCGGTGTTGTTTGAGTTCGGTGACCAGCCATTGTGCAGAATCGGGCAGGGCATACCGAATTCGTTCGCCGTGAAGTGTGAGTGAACCACCCACGTTTTGGACGGCTTCGAGGACTTCGGGCGCGTTCATATTTCACCCCGAAGCATGGAAGTCTGGGCCGCTGCGTCCGGTGCGTCCGCAACACATGTTCTTAGTGGAGTAGAGCGTGCAGACGGCCGAGATGCTCCGTCCGAAGGGCTCTTCGAAGCGACCAACTGCGGCTGCTTGTCCGGTTGACCTTCTGTGACGGTGGACACACCGGACGCATCGGACGCAGTACTGCAAATTCTTATGATGCGGGCCCGCTTGTGGTCCGCCGTTCTGTCGCCGAAGGTGACAGCCACTCCCGAGGCTCTGAGATTAGGCGCAAGCCGGCGTAGGATGCAGCTCAGTCTCCAGCCCGTGTCCGGCCAACCACGATGGTTCTTTGCTCGTTCGTCTACACAGAAGGACAATTCGGTCAAAAGATCTGTGGCCGTGCCTTCGAAGATGTGGCCTTGAGCAGCGAGTGACTGGACGGCCAAAGCGACCGGCGAGGCTTCGAGGGCAGAAGAGTTCGTGCATCCTCGATTCGCCTCGTAGGCTTCGATGAACGTGCCGGAAGGCCACGCCAGTGCCCGTTCGACTGCAACTCCGAACAAAGCGAAATCAGCCATCCTCGGCTTGCGCGCTAGTTTTGCGTGTGTCAACTCCGCTAAGGCAGCCGCCAATGCGCTGAGCAAGGCGCCAAAGAGTTTCGGTTTGGCAGACTCGAATTGGGACCGGAACTCGGCCTCGTCGCGCCGCTTTTCCGCATCCAGAGGCGGAAGCGAGATAACGATGGACCGATCAAGGAGGTCACCGCGGGTCGCGAGTTCGGAGATTCCATTCAGGATGATCGGCCGTTGCGCGTTGATGATTGTTTCGCTGAGATCGGTGTACAGTTGGCGCGTGGACAGCCCGCCTCCAGTCGCCAGCCGGCAGAGGGCATCCGAAAGCCAGTCTGTAAGGTGGCTGAGGTTGTCCAGCACAGTGATCCAGGAGTTGTGGGCTGCGATGAAGAGGTCACGCTCATCGCGCGGGCTTGAGCGCAGCGTAGCCGCGTTGGGGTCAATCATATTCCTGAGTACGGTGCTTGCAGAGCTCTTGCAGCTGCCCTGCTCGCCATTCAAGGTCAAAATCGGAAATGGGCCTCGGTGGCGATAGGCCGCTAGAACCCAAGTCAACACAAGAGGCCACTCTTCATTGGCTATATTCAGGAACGCCCGTAATTCGTTGACGTCGCCCCCGACCACAGGATTCGGCAGCGGCCTCATTCCCCGCGAGCGTACAAACTTCACTGGAGGATTCGCGACTACGCTCCATCCTGCGGCAGAAATCTCCACTGCGCTCCAAGCCGGATCAACTAAGTCCAGATAGATCTTTCGGTCGTATTCCGCAACCCGCACGAATACTGATTGCTCGGTGCCCTCGAAGAGTGCTCTGGCCTTGAAGGTGCGGATTACGTCTTCAAGAGCCTGCTTTGGAGGCGCACTGGACATGAGGCAGTAGTACCGATGGAGCAGCACGTGGGAAAACTCTTCGCTGGTAAGGGAGAAAGTTTCCACATGCCCATCCACGTTGACCGACGCGTAAGCATCTCTGTCAGATGTATGAAAGAACTCGATGTCTTTACCCAATTCCAGGAGTAGCGCCTGGGCCTGGCGCTTTGCGGGTCCCAGGCCCATGTTGGCGTTTGTGCAAGCAGCGTCAAGAACAGCCGCCATCGCATCGTCGCCTGCGATCCCGATGTAGTCGTCCGGGCCGTTGACGCCTTCGGTTTCTGGCAACTCAGCGATGAAGACCTCGGCGCTCTGCTTGATGAGTTGAATGTGCAAAGCTCGGCGAGCCTGGTGGACTGTGGGGTTGCTACCTGCGTTGGCGTCGAGAAGAATGAAAGTTTTCCGCCCGCTGCTAGCGCAAGCTAGGTCAGGCAACGGCCCCATTTCATCGACGCGCTCCCCTCGACGATTACTAACCTTGCCGATCCGACCACGCCATCCCCAGCAGCCTCCCATGGCAATCGGCAGGTACTCTCGGCTTACACGTTGGGCAAAGGCGGTCAGCGCAAGCGAGGATTTCTCCGCTTCGACAAGGACGATTGGAACAGCCGGATTTGCAAGCAGGTCACTACAACCGGGCGGGAAATAGAGGTGCCGTCGATCACCATATGCGTAAACGTATTTTCTCTTGGATTTCCCGTCTTCAATTTCAGGGTTGTCCCTCCTAACTCTTGCAGTCTTACGTCGGCCGTCACGGGGATCCACATAAGGGAAGACGATGCCAGACATATCCCCAGGGCCGATGATTCCGTACTTTTCCCGCGCTTCTTGGTCCTTGACTCGCTCGACAGCCGCACGAGAGAGGAGTTCGCCAGGAATTCTCAAACGTGCAAACATCTCCATATCCGCGTTGGAAAGAGTGGCACGGGCGCTATTCATATCGCGATTGTTTATTGCGGCCATGCCCAATCTGCTTCTGGCCAGCCAGACACATTTGCAATTTGCCGGGTCCCGGCGTAGTGTTCATCTAGGTATATGTAACCTGCGACACTGATGACATGGTTACATCTGGTTACACGCCCCAATGAATCTAACTAGTACATATTTGTTCTGGCCGGTTCGCACAGCTGGAATTTTGGACGGCTGGGTGTATGGGTCCTATGCAAGCCTGTCGACTCTGGGGATGAAGGAACTCTTGGAGCAAAAGAGACTGCGATGGGGAAAACGACATCGGGAAATGATCTCTGAGCGTCAGGTTCAGCAGTCGCACCTGCATCATGAAGCGCTCGGTGTTGCCCTCGAAACTGAAAATCTCCTTTACGAAACTCTCCAAATGGACACACAGCGGTATTGTGAGCCCGTCGCCCTGGTGTCCCAGGACAGGGCAAAGCAGGCTTTCGTCTCCTTCATTAACTTGCCGGAGAAAAATGAGGGTGCCGCAATGAGCTACATCGACGAATTCGGTGAATTCGACCACCTAGAAGTGGACGACAATGGGTTCATCGGTTCGCAGATTCCTGAGGGAATTCAGCGCATTTGCAAGGAAATGCTCGATAAACGGGAGGACCCTTTCGCGGTATCTCTCAGTGAATTCTGGGCAGTCCGCAACAATATTATGGGGCTATGGGATCTGAGCCTTGCTATTTCTGCCGGTGATTCCCAAAAGGCCCGAAATGAGTGCATTCGTCGGCGGCCAAACTCCAACTTCGATCAACGCCCAAACTGGGTGGCCGTGGCCAAAGCCATTCTATGTTCGGATTTTTCGGCCGCCCTGAATCCCGGTAGCCGTAACCCGAGGCTTATCCTTTCAGAACGGGCAGGCAAACTTGTAGCCCTGACCATGGGGACTACCGTCCGGACCGGTTTATACCTAACCCTACTCGACATGATAGTTTCCAAAACCGAGTACAGAACCTGTCCCCAGTGCCAGGAGCGCTTTCTTCCCACAGTAGAGAACCAGAAGTTCTGCAAACGCCGCTGCCAGAACGTCGCAAAGGTTAGGAAATTTAGGGAAAGGCAGAAAAGCTCCAAATCGAAAAAACACAAACGTAAGCGCCCCGCGCCGGTGCTGTAACACCGACACGGCGCTAACCACAGTCGCCTATAAAGGAGGCAACGATGGCTAGACAGCACCGTAGCAACAATTCCACTTTCTCTCAAGAACCCACCCACCAAATCATTCGCGTAGCCCTCTACGCCCGAGTCAGCACCCTCAACAATCAAGATCCAGAAATGCAGCTCGCCGAACTGCGGGAGTATGCAGAGCGCCGTGGCTGGCAAATTGTTGAGGAATTTACAGACCAGGGGGTGTCGGGCTGCAAAGAGTCCCGGCCGGCCTTGAATCGGCTCATGTCGGACGCCTGCCGCAGGCGTTTTGACGCCATCCTGGTCTGGAAGATTGACCGCTTCGGGAGGTCGCTGAAGCACTTGGTCAACTCCCTCGCCGAATTGGCAGCATTGGGCGTGGCGTTCATCAGCTTGCGAGACAACATTGATTTGAGCACGCCGTCGGGTAGGTTGATGTTTCAGATTATCGGCGCCATGGCTGAATTCGAGCGAGCATTGATTCAGGAGAGGGTCCGAGCTGGGCTCCGAAACGCTCGCGCTAAGGGAAGACGGCTTGGCCGCCCGCGGGTGATTGTAGATGCGCCCAGAATTGTCGAGCTACGCGCCCAGGGACGCTCCTGGGCACAGATCAAGGACGAGATGGGGGTCAGCAAAGGAACGGCGCAGCGGGCGCTGGTAGGCTTGCCCAAAATCGGGTAGCGCGGATTTTCTGGCTTCTCTGGGCGGCTCCCCTGAAATAGCGGACGACAAATCCATCCTTGCAGACGTCAGCTAAGGCGGCATAAACTAGAAGATGAACGCCACAAACTGCTGGACTCATCCATCGTCTAACTCCTCTTCCTCAGTTCCTTTTTCGGCTAGTTCATCAACATCCGGTAGTTCTGATTCCTGCTCGGAGACTGAACGCCGCGTCGCTCCTACCTCCAAGTGGCCGTCTCACCTGGTGATTGTGCGCCACGCCGAATCCCAGGGAAACCTCCAGAAAGGGATTGTCACTGCCGAAAGAGGACTCGTCTATGGCGGTAAAGTGCGCGAAATGGACGTACCTCTTACTGCGAACGGCGAAGAACAGGCCGCGAACACCGGCCAGCGGCTTGGCACTGAATTCATTTTTGACCGCACGTTTGTTTCACCCTTCAAGCGAACCATGGAGACCGCCAGGTTGATGATCGAGCGGTTTCCCTATGCGGTCGAGATCATCGAAGACGAAAGGCTGTGCGAGATCGACTTCGGGATTCTTGACGGGTTGACCAAGCATGGTATCGCTCATTTCCACCCGGAGGAAAAAGAACGGCGGTCCAAACTCGGTAAATACCATCACCGACCACCCGCGGGCGAAAATTACCCCGACGTTGCGCTCCGCCTGCACAGTTTTCTGGGTACGCTTACCCGAGAAACTGCCGGTGAGTCTGTGCTCGTGGTCTGTCACGCGGTGGTTGTGTTGATCTTTCGCAAGCTCCTGGAGCGGCTCTCCGAGCAACAGATTCTAGCGATCGATGCAGACAAGGAACAGGAAATAAGAAACTGCTCGGTCACACACTATTCGTTCGAACCTCGCGCTGGGAAGAACGGCAAGCTCGTGCTACGAGAACTCAATCGCGTTTACTACTCCGAAGACCTGCGAACGAAAACGACTGCTGGGTAGCGGGCGCTGAAAAAGCTCGCCGGACCCCAATGGCTACAGCGCGAGGTTTGGGTCACTGCACGCCGGATTAAAAGGAGACACCATGATTTTCTCCAATGCCGAACTCGACGCCAACTATTGCCGCCTCGGTTTTGTACCAGACGGTCTCAACATGAAGCTCAAAGTCGGCCGTGTCGAGCTGGTTGCCATTCAAAATCCCCTTCGCGGGATAGCGGTGTTTTTCACCAGCGTCAGGCCCGACGTGGCGACCCAATACGAAATAACATTGCCGGTCTTATGTTCTCCTGAACTCATTGCAGGGATGATCTATGTCAACTTTGCGCAGAACTTTCGTGAGGATGCTGCCGAGTGTAAGCGATACTTTCAGGCGCTGAGCATACCCCTGTTCCAATGAGGTCCAAATGACGCGGGTGTCTTCCTAGCATCGGAGCGCCGATGGATTGTTAAAAGGGAATCCGTTGCGCGGACGAGCAAGCACTCCATGTCGCCAGATCCGGACAAACCACCTTAGAATCGCTGGCGTTGTTTGCTCGCGGGAGCAGGCTCACGATCTAACCCTCGCACAAGCTGCGCCAGGGAAATCTCGAAGCCCTGCGCTATGACTTCCATCGTCGGCAAACAGACGTTCTTCTTACCGTTCTCCATGTCTGAGATGTAGCTGCGGTCGATGCCAAGCTCCTCGGCGAGACGCACCTGCGTCCATCCCCGTAGTTTTCTCAATTCCCTAAGGCGCTCCCCAAACCGCGAGGCAATAAAGGTGGACACTAAGCCATCTTGCTTGTAGTCTTTGGACGATACATCGGCCAAAGACTACAAAGGATGCACTTTCTCGACTGCGTATGAGCGACGACATGAAACATCGTTTTGTGAGCGATTGGAAGAAAGGCTGCAAATTGCTGGGTCTACTCATAGCCAGTGTCTTTGTTTACGACGCCTACCGGGATATTCGATACCGCGAACTCATCAGTCCGGCTATGTTTCTGCTCTGGTCATTGGCAGGAACGCTGATTACATTCATCATCGTGGCTTCAAGCGGAGCGTCAAATCTTCCTGCAAAATGCGGCACCCCTAGTGGTAAGAGCCGCACATCTCACCTCGGATAACTGGGATCTGGAACTGCTTGCACTGACTGTCCTCGAGAGACTAGCGGAAAGGCTGGGTGCGACTGAGTTCGAAAAAATCGTGGCCGTGGACGATGTCCTGCGGGTTGACCCGACTGCGAAAACCCCGCAGAAAACAAGGGTGCTCGACAGGCTCGCGGAGCAAATCTCTGAAGATGACGGGCTCATCAAGAGCACTCCAGCCCAAGCAAAGCGATTTCTCAACCAGTTGCTCAAATTCACCTAGGTGCTCCCGCATGTCTTCCAGGGCGCAGCGAATGTGCAACGTTCGCCTTTTTTTCTTGCACCTTTGCATTTGCTCACGCCAATTGCGCGCTTGGCGGAAACGGGACCCAGAGGCGTTTGACATCTCTCGGTGGCGGCTCGAACTTGTGGATGGTATGCTCGGTGCCGATTTGAACTGTCTTGGATGAAATCGGCCCAGAGGTTCCCGTCGCCTACCTGGGGGATGACTTGACCGACGAGCGTGCTTCCTCGCTCTTGGCACCCGAGGCCTAAGCGTGCGGGTTCGCCCCGAATGGCGCAAAACTGCGGCCACCATGTGAATCAGGCCGCCAGAGGGCCTGTTGGAGTTTCTGACGCGGTGGCTACAAGCCTGTCGTGAGGGCCAACATCGTGCGGGGACAGAGTCTTCTCGTCTTAAATGAGTACCCGCTCCAGAGACAAATTCTTGTCTTTTCCGTAGACGAAATTGACGTTCTACATGCCAACCAACAAAACCTCTAGTCCCGCTCAGTAGGTTCTCCGGTCCGATTAGCGGCTTGGCTGAGGTCCCCAGAGTGCTTCAGACTAACGTGTATGCGAAACGCTTCATAGAGCATTTCATCGGTTTCTGGTTGCGTATTCTGTGTATCGATCACGGCCTTTTCGACGCAGATGATCTCATCGCACTCAGAGCACTTGCCGAAGCGATGACTGGCGCGATCCATTTCGTCCCTTGGTCCAAGCCAACCCGTGTCGGTCAATTCTGGTTTTTTCATGCCTCCAGTTTCCCACAGGCCAGATGGCTTGGCTACTCCTGTGGGCTTCAAACTGCACCACTACCCAGGCCAGGGTTGGCAACTTCATCTTGAGCACCTCGGTGCCGCTCCCTTGAACGACAGAAATCTCAGCTTGATCTATAGGAAAAATCAAAAATCCGTTTCAGAAGAGAAAACGGTTGGACGAATCTAACCTTTATCGTTTGGTCATGCCTGCACCATGGGTTCCGGCGCCTGGCCCAACCGGATAAGATACTCCAGGCGGAGAGGACCCTTGTTCCAAACCGGAGTCATGGGTGGAATGTTCGACCCTACAGTAATAATTTCAAGGGTTGGAGCCCAGCGAATCCAACTTCCTGATTTGTCGAGTCTTCGTTCGCCGCGGTAGTGGGTCAGTTTCAATATCCTCAGACTCGCTTTAGCATTCCCCTTGAACCGGTTGGTCCGGAGTTGTTTTGGATGAGACACCCGGTTGCGTTTGCTTGTTAGGCGGAATCTCTGTCCCGGCTGGATAAATCAAAATCTGCACGGTACCCCAGCCAGCATCCGAATTCGCGTTCGGCTGCTTGCCCATTCCCAGAGTCTTGAGCTGACTATCGTCAAATCCGAAATTCTCGACCAGATACTCGCGCACCACCATGGCCCGGGCTTCCGTTAGCACCAAGTCCTTCTGGGTATCACCCTCCATGCCGGCGGATGCCACAACCACCGCAAACCCGAACTGGTTATTGGCCAGGAACTCTCCGCCAGCGTCAAGAGATTTCTGGTTCTTCAGCTTGGCCGAATCCTGCTTATCGAAGAGCTGTTTCGCCGGGTAGGTAAACTCCTTTATCGGCGTGCCTTGCGGCAACCGTTCGATCTCATTGGCTGTCAGTTCGGCGGAATCCTCATAGCCGCGCCTCTTGAAATATCCGCGCAAGAAGAAGTTATGCTTCAGGGCTTCCATATTTTCTTGGAAGTCGGTAGCCCCGGCTTCCGCCTGAACCATGGTGTCGTGCATAGCGCTGCTCGTCTGTTCGAGATTGTTGTAGAGCTGTTTGTCGTTAACCAGCGCTCCTGCGGTTCCCTGACCTCTATCAATCTTGGCGCTAATCGAGTCCAGATTCGCGGTCGCCCGAGTGGCGTTTTGGATGGCTTGCTGGCTACTATCCAGCAGGCCGCTCGTCTTTTGCAGCAAGTCTGACATTTCGAGTGGCGGCTGGCTCGCGATAGTATCGCCATCCCGCACATCGGCTGTCCCGGAGGATCCAGGCGAGATCGCCATATACTGGTTGCCCAACAATCCCTCGGTTTTGATGGTGGCCACGGAGTCTTGCTTGATGATCTCGTGCGTCGATTTGCCGAGATTCATGACTACCGTGACTTTTTCGCCCGGCTTGTGAGGCAACACGATGTTGCGCACAGTTCCGATGTGAACGCCGCCCACACGCACGTCGCCTCCTGCATCTAGGCCCTCCACATTGTCGAACTGCGCCTTCAATTGGTATGTGGAGCTGAAAAGATACTTCTTGCTCCCGATAATGAAGATACCGACCGCCAGAACTGCCAGGGTCCCAACAATAAAAGCTCCTAACCGCGCCACTCTCGACATGTGCCCCCCTACTAATGCTTTAGAAATTCCTTGACGAATTTGTCATCGCTCCTCTGAAGTTCTTCAAAGCTGCCTTCGATCACGACTTTTCCTTCATTGAGCAGGGCAAGGCGGTCCGCAATCGTCTTCGCGCTGTGCAGATCGTGCGTTACTACGATGGATGCTATGTGATGTTCCTCCTGGAGCTTGAGCACCAAATCGTCGATCTCCGCGGAACTGATGGGGTCGAGACCCGCGGTGGGCTCGTCGAGCAGCAGAATATCCGGCTCCAAAGCCAGCGCCCGCGCCAGCCCCACCCGTCTCTGCATTCCACCCGAAATATCCGAAGGCATCTTCTCAAGATCGCCTTCCATGCCGACTTCCGCCAGCAAGCTCTTGACACGATCGCTCCGCTCAGACTCCGGCATTTCCTTCTTATGGTGCTGCAGCGGAAAAGCCACGTTCTGTTCGATCGTCAACGAATCATAGAGCGCGGCGTGCTGAAATAGAAAACCCATCTTCTTTCTGATTTCGCCCATCTGGTCGAGCGTCAGGCCCACGGTTTCCTGGCCGTGCAGGCGAACCGATCCCGAGTCGGGCTGCTCGAGGCCGATGATGAGCCTCAGCAAAACGCTCTTACCGGTGCCACTGCGCCCCAGCACCGCCAGGGTCTCGCCGCGGTTCACGGTCAGGCTGACTCCGTCCAAAACCGTTTGACTACCAAAGGATTTATGCAAATCCTCGACTGCGACAACCGGCGTGCTGCTGTCTTCCTCCGCTTGACCTTGTTTCATCGCCGTTTGAGTAGCGGCCTGAACCGGAGTTTGATCGATCGTAGCCATATTTGTTTCGCGAGCTGCTTATTCCATGTTCGCACGAAAGTTTTCACGGGAAAAATATGATGATGAATTTCACCAGCACAACATCAGCCAGGATCACGAACAGCGAGGACAAGACTACCGAGCTCGTGGCCGCGCGGCCCACGCCCTCGGCGCCTCCGCGTGTCCGCATTCCCTGAAAACATGCGATCAGTCCAATGATCAGGCCAAACACAGCGGTCTTAAACGTTGGTGGCAGCAGATCGTTGAAATCGGCGCCTTTAAAACCGCTATTGATGAACTGCTGCAACGAGAGCGGTTCAGCCAGGGCTTGCGTAACCCATCCCATCACCACGCCGCATGCGTCGGCAGCCAGGGTCAGCAGAGGCAGCATCAGGATGCAGGCGATGATGCGGGTCGCCGCCAGCAGCCGGTAAGGGTTTACCGCAGACGCCTCGACGGCATCGATCTGCTCGGTCACTTTCATCGACGCCAGCTCCGCGCCAATGCCCGCGCCTACCCGGCCACTCACTACCAGACCGGTGATGATCGGACCGGTCTCATGGATAACCGAGAACACGATAGCTGCGGGAAGAAGCGATTTGGCCCCAAATCGAGTCAGGCTGTAACGGGCTTCCAAAGAGAGGACCACCCCGGTGGCGGCACCGGCCAAAGCCACCAGCGGCAGGGACTTTGATCCGATCTCGTCGAGTTGCCGGAACAATTCGCGGAATTCAAACGGCGGCGTTACTGCAGCCCGTACAACCTGCCAGAAAAATATTCCCAGATCACCGAACCACTCGAGAAACACATTGATCAGGCCCTTGAAGGAGCTCACCCTGGGGGACACGAGTGACCTCCGTCCTGAAAGTGGAGAATCTATACCTGCGGCCGCGCTGAGTTTCTGGTCGGTCACGGATTTGAACCCGAGATTGGCGCTCGACGCCCACTGTTAAGGTGCATGCGGGAAAGTAGGGAGTGGGGTCCGCCATAGAGGAACTCCAGGGCGATGTTCCCGCCCACATATCCCAGCAGGCTGTAGTTGCCCATGCGAAGCGCATCCTCGGTGTCGTAGCGGCTGGGGTACCACACATAAACGGCAGTCATGGTGCCGGAATAGGGAGCGACGAGAGCAGGGAAAGAGAAGACGCGATGGCCGTCTTCGCCGCGGCGTGCGGTGAAGGTCGAAATCACGGCATGGCTCAGCCGCGGAAACACGCCGTTGCAATCACAGGGGTAGTACAACGTGTCTTCCTTGAACGCTTCTGCCAGCGTATAACGCGTTGTAGTGCTTACCGTTGCGATGCCGAAGTCGGAGCCGATTCGCTTGCCGTAACCCTCCGCGCCTTGCTGCCACTCCGGTGGGGTGTTATACGCCTGGTTAATGCCAGCCGCGAACGCCGCGCCGACGATGGGGTATGGGCCGAACGCGTCGAAAAAGTAGTTGCGGAGCTTGGTTTTCTCCGCTGGACGCGTGTAAGGGGCAATGTGCTTAGCTGGTGCTTCAATCTGCTTCTTGTCAGGAACGTCCTGGGCTCCACTGCTCGAAATGAACGATGTGATTGTTGCTCTTAGAAAAAGGAGAAGTAGCGGCTTGCAGGCAATTCTCAACATAGCTCACTCTAACGATTTGGTTTCAGCCGGAATTTCCTTCTTGACCTTGAAAACGGTATCATTCTACGCTCGTCTCGCCTGTTTGCGACATCGTGAAACGATTTTTCGTCGGAGCACTCCCCATTTTCTTGTGGAACTCCACCCACAGTTCCCGGTTTCATTTGTGTCCGTATCAGGAACAGGCACAACCAGTCCGCGCTGGAGAGAGCCCGAGAAGGATCACCCCGAGCCGCAGAGCACGGCCGGACCGACGCCACACCGGAGGATCATAACAAGGTCATCGAATATCTGAAATCACACGGCGACTGGGGTCTTGTCCTAAAGCTGCGTTGCGCGGATTCAGTCTCTTGCGATAACCGGACGGTCGCGGTGCGGGTTGGTGCGGGGTTGACCTGTGGCAAGCTCGCATTTCTCTCCGAGTGCTGCGCCACAGGTCGGACAACGGACGGTCAGGACTAGCTTCGGGCTGAGTTGCTTTATGGCGGAGAGATGATGCCACAAACTCTAGGCCCAAGAATGGTCAATTTTGAACAGGTTTTAAGAACAATTCCCGCAGAGTCCAAATATGGTTGGTAAGTCCAGATTCCATCGCCGGGGTCACGCGCAAGCTGGAATGTATCCGGCAGAAGTTGTAGTGCGCGAAGTGCAAAGCGCAAGCCGCTTTCAAGTTGTCCAGCTTTTTCGAGTAGCCGAGCCTGGGGTACTGGGTGAATCAGGCAGTATAGGCGACTGATTGCGGGGGAAACCGGTTCGGCGAGTTCTTGATCGCAACTCTCCCTACGAGCTAGACATGGATTACGACTCTGCCTGGCCTTGCTCTTATCAGATCCTGAACCCGTCCCGCCCCGACCCCCCGTCTCGGTAGTGTCCTAAACTTGCGGTGAAGCAGGTAGTGTCCTGAACTTGCGGTGAAGCAAACAGCAAGCAAGTTTAGGACACTACCCCCGTCTCAAGGGGGAGCATTTTGCCGTCGCTGTACACTACCCTGACGGTGCATTCATGCAAACGGCAGCCTTGCCTAACATCTTTGCCTTTGTACTTCTTGCATCGAACTTACTGTCTTCTCGACAGCCCACAACTCCGGCGTCGCCGCAAACGAATGCGCCGACCCAGGCACAACCAACGAATCTAAGCGTGCCGCCTCCCACCAATGAGCCCGTGCAACAGCCTATGACAAAGCCCCAGGTTAGTGCGACTGGCCCGCCTCTCACAGCTACCCCCAAAGCTCTCAAGACTCAGAAACAGGAGGCGTGGCAAATCCTCAACAGTGCATGCACTGGCGACAAAACGATGAAAAAGACGCGGTAAAGTACACCGCCGCGGCCGCCGTGCTGCGGCTAATGGCGATCAAGGAATCAGGCCTCCCGGTTATGGAAAGGAAGAAGAAGGTGAACGAAAAGAAGAGAAAAGAGTAGCTGGCAGTCAACGCTCTGATCATTGCGGTAGCGAGCCGACGATGTGGTGGTCACCTTGTCTGATGGATAGGGGCTCGGCCTTAGGTCTGTCCCGAAATAAATCTTTATTCCACTGCCGCTGCGGGAGTTCGAACGATCCGCCGAAGCACCCCCGAGTCGACTTCAGTGCCAGCGCGCGAAAGCGTCTGGAAATACATCTCATCGCCTGCAAGTTCGACTAACATGAATGTGCGATCCGTGTCGAACCCCTTTTCCGTCATGCCGGTTTTCGCCAGGTCACCATCCCGCAACTGGCCGGAAGAGCCTTCGGTGAAGTAGTAGATCCCTTTTTGAGGGTGGACCCGCTCGTAGATGTGGTCGTGGCCGGAAAATACGGCGTCCACGCCGTACTTGATAAACATCGGCTCGATTAGCGACCGCAACTCAATGGAGGAGCCGTGGGTTTTCCCCGATGAGTAGAGAGGGTGGTGGAAGTAACAGATCTTCCAATCTTTGTTCCCGGCGTCCTGCAATTGCTTTTCCAGCCATTCGAGCTGCTTGGAGTCCATGTAGTTGCTGTCGAGAACGAAGAAGTGGACATTGCCTTTCTTGAAGGTGTAATAATTTGCTCCATTCATGTTGAAAAGCTTGTAGAAGCGCTCGTTAGGAATGTCGTGGTTGCCCAGCGACGCGTAGAACTTGACGCCGGCATCCAGCAGCGGCTTGTATGGTACCTCGAATTTCCTTTCAAAATCTTTGGGGCTGCTGCCGCCGTAGATGTTGTCACCGAGCATGATCACGAAGTCGAACGGAAGGATCTGGCGGGCGCTGACCATCCGCTGAGCTACTTCATACTGCGGCGCCGCGCCGGTTCCCATATCGCCGATCACCGCGAAGCGGACTGAATTGGACTTGAGCGGAAACTTGAATTGGTCCGCGCGCACGATCAGGAGAAAGGCGCTGGCCAGACTCAGAATGAGAATCAGTCGTTTTCGCATGGGTCGACCAGAGCTCGAGAGTCTAGGGAATGATTTCGTAAATTTTATCGACGACAAGGTTCGCTTCGACGTCCAGAAGGATTAGATCGCGACCCACGACCCGGTAGGCCACCTGGTCGGGCAGTTTTGGGAACTTGAGCAACAGAGTCGGAGGAACGGTGGTGAACGGCACCCCATCAGGATAGGGCTCATTCACGTGGAGATGAATTTTACTGAGCGGCTCCCCTTGCCGAATCGTGGTACGAGCACTTCGACCCTGAGGGCCTCGGAATTCGTCGCGGATTGTGATACCGAACGCCTTCCTCGCATCTTCTGTAAAGATATCCCCCACCTTAGCATTTGGCCGAGCCTCGCGAATTTTTCTTGCCAGCGCGAGCTGATGGCCGGCGATCATTTCCGGTAGATCTGTGGGCTTGAGAGCCGGAAGAGTGGAGTCGATGGACTTGTGCAGACCGACATAGAGTCGCACGCGGTCCAGAAATTCTTTGCACCCGGCGGCAATTTCTGATTGCTCCTTTGACGATGCGGGATTTTGGCTCCGAGCGGCAGGCACGCATCCTGCGGTGAGAAGAGCTGTCAGCAGTAGAGATTGCATCTGATGCCTGACGCGTTGATTCGTTCTCATAACTTGCTCCTCGTGCGAATCGTTCTGGCCGCAAACATAGCTAACCTTAGGCCTTCTCTGAGTCCTGGACGGCTTCCTTGACGGCCCTCTTCACGGCTTCCTTCATAACCCTCTTTACTGTCGATCTGACAATCTTGTCGTGGAGCACTTCTTCTCCCGCCTGCGCCACGACTTTTTTCACCGCTTTGTTTACTGTACCGGCAAGCGGACGCAGCTCGTGAGCAAGAACTGCGACGACCTTTTCCGCTACTTTCTCCGAGACAGCCGGCGTCTCTTCTTCTTTTGGAGTCTGTTGCTCGTTGGCGCCGTCAGTAGCACTCCAATCGGATTCAAACGTGGCGAGCAGTTTTTTCACAACCTGCGATTCGCGAACGATGAGTCCGACTTCGCGCCTGGAATCCAGTTCAGCCGGACGCAAGCTCTGGCTGCCAATGAAGGCCTGGTGGCCATCGCGAATAATCGCGCGCGCGTGCAGCCGCATCCGGGTCATTTTGCGGACCCTTACATTGGTGCGCCCGCTGACTCTCCCAATCACGCGGATTTCCACCCCAGTTTTGGCTCTTTCCTGCAGGATGCCGATCATTTCCTTATCCGAAATCTGCGGATCGTAGATCAGCAATTGTTTCTTCGCCCGCTCCAGGAAGCTGCGCAATACCGTTCGCGAGTTTACCGGGCTGACCACGAAAGAATCTGGGCCCGCGGTGTAATGCCGTCGCGCGCAATCAGCCTCGAAGAGCTTGACAGCCTCCTGCACTAATGGTGCGTTCTTCGTGACGATTCCGAATCCGCGGCTGTGATCAATATCCAGGTGCGTAAAGTTGAACGAAAGAACGTATAGAATCTGCCGATCGATGACGATCAACTTATCGTGATACCGGATCAAGTCATTGGCACTCCGTGCAACAGTAATCCCCGCTTCCAGAAATCGTGCTTCTAGTTGGCGTAAATTCTTTTCACCGCCCCGGTTCACATCGGCGATGAGCGCCGTGACCTTCACGCCCTTGGCCACCGCCGCTTTCAATGTCGTTTCAATGTCGCTTCGGTCGAAACGAAAGATGGCAACCTCTACGGTTTTCTTCGCGTTCTTGAGAGCCGAAAGAAGCGACGCCGGTCCGTGGTCCGGCTGGATGATTAATTTCACGTAGGGGTTCCCACCTTTCGCACAGCGCGATCTACGATCGCGCATTTGAAGCGCAGAATCCATCGCTGGCTCTCGAAGAGAGCAAGGCTCACAATGCGTTCAGGGCGGCGATCCGTTTCTGCACTTCTTGAGAGTATCCTTCTACTTCGTCCGGAGTGTAGCCCCCGGCGCGGAAGCAGTCGCGGATTTGTTCCTCCGAGAGTTGGCTGAGCAACTGGCCCAACCATTTGGCGTCCGAGCGCGGAATATGTTTGGTCACATTTTCCATTTTAGTGCGCTTATGGTAGTTGGGGACGTTGACTGCGGTCAGGAGAAAGGGACGGCTATGCATCACGAAATCAAGTTCCGTGGGCGTCTCCTTTTCGATGAATTTCGACTCTTCATATCCTTTCAAGTTACTTTTCGACCGGCTGATGCTATTCCCGGTCTTGCCGAAGGTCGCGCCCGCGTCGCTCACCACGTAACGTTGCTCATCGTCGACCACATAGATTGAATTGTTGATTGTGCTTAAGTCCCAGTTATTGAGTAGAGACATCAGTACACGAAGCCCATTAAGTTCCTTCGTGCCGACAAAAGGGTTGTTGAACCAGTCCCAATTCCCGATTTTCTTGATCTCTTTGTCTTTGCGCTCGAGGCGAGCGCGATGGACGATGCCGCCGTCCGAAACAAAGTTTTGACCACGGCGAAGCTTTGGGAGTCCCTGAACCTTGACCTCCGGCAAGTAATAGTCTTCATCTACGAAGTATCCTGCGGCCCACAGCAGGCGCGTCGCTGCTGTTTCGGCCTGAGGTTCCTGGCCTAGCTTGATCCGCCATTTGACTCCCTGTCCGTCTTTCACATCGAATTTCGGGCTTGTCCCATTCATGTCTTCCTTATCGAATGTGTAGATCCCATTGGGATCTGGTGCGTGTTCACTTCCACCGGCACCGTAAATAAGATTGAGAGAGGAAATATTGCCCGGATCGCGCCAGATCACAACCGGAAGATCGACCGCCTTCTCTTTCGCTTTCTGCTTGTTGTGTTTCTGTGCTGCCAGCGGTATCGAAATACCCAGGAACAACAAAATCAGTACCGTCTTCGCAACGCTACTGAATCGCTGCATTTGCGTGCTCCCCTTTCGATCTGTAAGAAGGCAAAATCATCTGGCGGCAGGCTGCTCCGTCAGTGTTTCGGCGTTCTCCGAAGTCTGGATTGTGTACAATTCTGCGTACAGCCCGCCGGCGGCCAGCAACTCCTCGTGGGTACCTTGCTCCACCAATTCGGAATCTTTAACCACAAATACAATGTCAGCGTGCCGGATCGCGCGTAGATGGTGCGTGACGACGATGGACGTCTTGCCCTCCATGAGCCGATCTAACGCTCCGATGACAGCTTGTTCTGAAGCAGAATCAAGACCAGAGGTAGGCTCGTCGAGAATTAGGATCGGCGTGTCGCGAATGATTGCGCGGGCAATGGAGATACGCTGGCGCTGCCCGCCGGAGAGTGTCGTTCCGCGCTCGCCGATCATGGTGTTATAGCCCTCAGCCATTTTCTCGATAAACTCGTGAGCGTTTGCCAGTTTTGCTGCGCGCATGATTTGGTCCTGAGTCGCATCTGGTTTGCCGTACGCGATGTTGTCCCAGACGGAGGCATGGAAGAGCAGGGTTTCTTGCAAGACGAAGCTGATTTGCTCGCGCAAAGACTTCAGTTTGTAGCCACGAATATCTGCGCCGTCGATTTTCACCGTCCCCGATTGGGGGTCATAAAATCGCGGGATCAGGCTGATAATCGTAGTCTTGCCGGTGCCGGATGGGCCAACGATGGCCGCCACATAGCCCGGCTTGATCGAGAAACTGACGTCTTTCAAGACCGGGGATTTTTCGTCGTAAGCAAAGGTGACATGGTCAAATTCAATCTTTCCCTTAAACCGTGGCGCCCGTCGCGCACGGGGCAAATCGCGGACTCGCGCTTCGATTTCCATCACTTCCTGAATGCGCTCATAACCCACCATCGCTTTGGAAACCGTGTCGCTCATTTTCGAAAGGTCCCTCATGGGCTTGTACATTTTGCCCAGATACAGCAGGAATACGATCAGCACGCCGGCGCTGAGCTGGCCGCTCAGCGCCAGGCGCGCACCGTATCCGAGCACGAGGCAGGTCCCAATCGCCACCATCACATCGACAATCGGCGAAAGCTTGGCCTTTATGCTCCGGGCCTCTAGCGCTGTTTCCACATTATCCCGGCTTTGCGACTCAAATCTGGTTACTTCGAAATCTTCGCGCGCGAATGCCTTAACCACACGCACGGAAGTCAGCACTTCCTCAACAACTGAGACCAACTCGCTTTCTTTCTTCCGCACGGCGCGCGATGCCTTCTTGATGCGACGCGTGAAGGAGTACACCACCACAAAGAGCGCCGGAACAATCGAAAGTGCGATCAGGGTGAAGCGCCAATTGATATAGAGCATGACTGCGGTCATACCGAACAGGGTTAACACATTGACGAGAATGCCAAGCAAAGCGGAGTTGATAAAATCCTGAACGGCGCCGATGTCGCCGGTCACGCGGCTAATAAGGTCACCCGTTTGCGCCTTGTCGTGCTCCGCTAGGGAGAGCCTCTGAATGTGGTTATACAGTGTCCGCCGAAGATCATGCGTTACCCACTGGCTGACGCTTGTGGTGAGATACTTTTCGGCATAAGAGCTGATCGCACCCATGACCGCAATGACTGCTACCGCAGCCACTGCGAAGTTCAGGATTGCCATCTTATTCTGTCCGAACATCCCCGAGACAAACCCCGCCAGCCAGGCTGGAAGCTTTTTTGATTGCAGAATGTTGTCGATGACAATCTTGATTGGCCAGGGCTCTAGAACATCGCCGAATGTTTCGCCCAAGACTGCGACGAACGCTAAGGTCAGGGCTTTCCAGTAAGGGCGAATGAGACGGGTGATGCTCAACGTTCCGGGCCGATTCGAAAGCGAAGGTTTTGTAGGACTCTCGAGCATGATCCTATGCTTTTCCAAGGGGTCGTTCCAAGTATAGCTAGCGACGATCCCTTTCGGGACCTAATCTCGATTAACTGAGAATGAGCATTGCACCCCAAAACCGAATTGCTTTGAGCTAGACGGCTAGTAGTACCAACGCCGTCCTCCCCAAAATGACACGGTCGCTATCGCTCGCGTACCAGTCATGCCATTTTTCTGGATCGATCTGTATTCGGCCCTCTGGTTCCTTGTGCCCTCGCGTTTGTCAGCATCACCTGCAATACACCTTGGCTTCCTCATTCCCGGGATATGACATTAATTGAACCGCAAAAACCTGAAGCTAATGGCCCCTGTGATGAAAGGTGTTTCGAATGTCCGGCCAAAATTCCTCGAATATGTGCCACCCTACGCTCGACGCGAGCGCGGTCGAACCTCGTTCAAGCGCATGACTGGTGTTGTCTTGGCTTGGAGGTTCCCAAGCGTTGGCAATAAATCCAGCGCCATACACGCCGGCGAAGCGTGAAAAGGCCGGCATTGCACCGCCGCTGCTGGTCCGCGAAACAAAGGTTCCCACGACGGCGTGCCGGGTACGCCGCCATATCCCGCTTTCGTTTGACGGCTTGAAGCGAGAATCCTCGCGGTCAACAGTGGCGATTCCAAAACCGATGGTGCGAGCTATCACGCTTCGACCATAGCTGGATGCCAAACGGCGGCCGAACCCGTCCGCACCACTTCCCCATTCCGGTGGCGTGTCACGTAGCTGACCAATACTGGCCCCGAGCAAGGGTCCAATCAAAGCCTCTGGGTTTGTGAGGGACCGCTCGTAAATCTTGAGACGCTCGGCAAACGTCAAGGTCATTGCGGGGGGCTGGAAAACCGGAGAGGGATCCAAGGAAGAAGTATCCACCGTGCCGGTCGTTGCCTGAGTGACGACTTGGCTCAACGGCGAGGAGATGTCCGCAGGATTGTTGGAGTCTCCCAGGTGCTCGGCGGTGATGGAATGCGTCGCCACGGACAAGCCTGACGTGGTGAAGGCGGTGATGGCGCTGCTATTGAGCGTGCCGGTCCCCAGCAAGGTCGAGCCGTCGTAGAAGTTCGCTGTATCGGTTGGCGTGCCGCCATTGCCGGCCGTCACAGTTGGAATGAAAGCGATGGACTGAAGATAAGCAGACGGATTAGCCGAAGTGGTGAGAGTGACGGTGGTGGTGGAATCGACGATGAGCTGGGTGGGGAAGCCAAGGGCCTGGAGCTCGCTCGTGTAGTAGCTCTTGGTGTTACCCACATTGTCTATCACCTCCACATCGAAGACAGTCCACGTACCAGCTTCGCTGAAGGCAGGAATGGTTATCTCACATTGCCAGGTCCCATTGAGGTCCGTTCCCGAAATCAAATTCCCTGAGCAGGCGCTTGCTTGATTGCGCGAGGAGCTTTGGAAATTCGTAGCTGCGTACATGACTCCGGAGAGATCATCGGTCACCTGCGCTGTCACCGTAACCGTAGCGGAACTAAGAGTCGCATTCACCGCCACGGGACCGAAGGTGAACCCGGTCAACATCGGCGGAGTAATATCCCGATTCGAGGTGACCTGAAGGTGGATGGGAAAGCCGAGGGCCTGGAGGTCGCTAGTGACATAGGTACTAGCATTGCCCATATTGTCTATTACCTCTACGTCCGAGACAGTCCAGGTGCTAGCTTCGCTGAAGGCAGGAATGGTCATCTCACATTGCCAAATCCCATTGAGGTGTGTCCCCGAAATCAAATCCCCTGAGCAACCCCTTGCTTGACTGTGTGAGGGGCTTCGGAAATTCGCAGCTGCGTACCTGACCCCGGAGAGATCATCGGTCACCTGTACTGTCACCGTAACCGCAGCCGGACTGGTAGTCGTGTTCACCTCCACGGGGCTGAAGGTGAACCCCGTCAACACTGACCGAGTCGTGTTCGAAGCTGAAGCTGGCAGCGGTGAGATAACAGCCAGGCCTAGTGACAGGACGAGGAAAGTTTTGGCGGAATCCAGAAACAAGCTGCTAAAGCGCCAGTCCGGCATGACCACACCTCCAACAGGATGCCTCAGTCTCCCCGACAACTTATTTACGTCCGCGCGGTGAGCATTTCGCAACGGAGCAAAGGCGGAGGACAACTATATCCGCAATTTACAGATTCCCGCAACATCCAGTATCCTGCGAAGCAAATGGCGGATCGACACATCATCGTCTGCGATCAAGATCCGAACCTGCATACCTTTATGCCTTCCGAGCACGCCGGAGTCCTGATCGTCAATGCAAAAGTCTTCCATGAACGATTAGAACTAGTCGCCTTCGGACGTGAGAGCGAGGGCCTTCCAGTGGGCGTCTTCGTAATTTCCTGAAATCTTCATCTGAAGGGCGAATTCTACCAAGGATGTTGAAGACCCCCTGCAACATATAGAGTTCACCCACATCGCTCAGCTTGAAAGTTGAGTGCTCGTGATTGTCTCCCAAGGGCGAAATTGCTCAAGCACTAAGTCAGTAGACCGGTCCATTTTTCGTGGGTTCTTTGAGGCCTGGCTCATAGCGTACAGAACCACTTCCACGCGGCTGGACACTCCGAGTCTGTCGAAAATCGCAAAAATGTAGTTCTTCACGGTGTGCACGCTCAGCTTCAAATGTTCGGCAATTTCCCTATTAGTCATTCCTTCAGCTATCCCACGAACCACATCCTGTTCCCGTTTGGACAGCAGGGGCTTGCCGCCGAAATCGACCAGTCGCGACGGCAGTGAGCTTCTCAGTGTTTCGAGCACGAGACGGAGCTCGCCGCTGCTGGCCCAGACTTGACCTCTATGTACGCTGCAAATGCACTTCTTGAGAATATCTAGCGATTCATCCCGAGAAAGTACGCCGTTGGCGCCGGCTCGAAATGCTTCCAGTACTAATTGAGGTCGGTTAGACTCAAGCAAGACGACTACCTGGGTTTGCGGATGCAGGACCCGCAGTTGTCGCACGATATCACATGCCTTCGACGGTTCTCTATCAGATCCGGCTTCGATTACGGCAACATGAGGTCGATGATTTGACGCTACCGCGGCCGCTTCCGCGCAACCAGCTTCAACCGCGTCGAAATTCTGATCTTGTCTAAGTGCTCGGGCAAGCAATTGAGTATACATTCGCATCCCCACGATCAGGACGCGAATGCCGTCGGCTGATTGCTCTCGTTGAGCGCCACGATCAATGTTCGGCGTGTTGGAGATGCCAGCATTTGTGATTACGATCTTGGTTCTGATGTCCAACGGACTCCGCCTTCCTCAGCTAAGAATTGAGCATTAACAGGCCTGCCGCCCCTTCGGAGCCGTGCGTGGCAACTGTGCGCAGGGTGCCGATCATCTCGCGAACGCTCGTGCCTTTCGCCAAAAACCCATCCGCCCCGCAGTCCGCCGCGCGTTTGCTCTGCGCTTCGTCCGCCAGCGCGGAGAGCAAGACTACTTTTTGTTGGTGTGCGCCGGGTTTTGATCTGTCGCGTTGCCTCAACCCCGTCCATCCGCGGCATCTCAATGTCCATCAAGACTAGGTCAGGCTTCAGGCGGCCGACAAGCTGGACCGCTTCCTCGCCGTCGGCCGCCTCTCCCGCAATGCACGTCTCGGGCATCTTTGCGACGAAAGACTTGAGGAACTCGCGAAAAGTTTCGTAATCATCCGCGATTAAGATTTTCACCGGCATCAAACCACCTTTTGGCCGAAGAAACTAACTTTGGACGCAACTGGACTGTAACGGCCGATTCCACGCCATCAAACACGCTGTGCTTGACAACACGAGGCTATGCTGGCAGGGGGTTACACGCAATCGGGACTGTACCTGGATTGCCCAAGGAGAGTTCCCTGAATCCCATTTGAGGCAAAGACCCTAGTCGGCAGCAGTCAAACACCGCGGGCGGGGGAAGGGACGTGAAGAGGGCCGCTGAGGACACACAGCAGGTACAGGCGATCACAGAAATCACCGAGCTTCGTGACGCTATGGGTGGTGCTGCTGATTCTTGCTACTCGGCCGTTTGCTGCCAGTCTTCGATGTACAGGTTTGCCCCCCATTCTTAGTGCCCCTTGATGGTACAGCTGTTAAATGCTAAGGGTAGAATCGCGGATTAGGGGGTTAACCCGCCCGAGGAATAGAGGATTCACCTGATGATGCAGTGGGAGGCGCAAAATAGTATGTGAGACCAGTGTTCAATTGTGATTCTGAGCATTCACCATTGACATCACCAGACAGGAGCGAAGTCTTATGGCTCGAATAGATACGGATCCGAGTAGCACGCAAGTCCACCAGGAATACAGTGAGGGCGCGGAACGCACGAAGCCGGCATCCGTCTTGCTCAGTGAATTGGTCGCGCACTTGCGCGACAACCGAACCCAACTGCGGGAAG
>Ga0210394_10000934_pt1 | contig 51691 bp, 52 predicted proteins | sample IncBWC12MmetaG_FD_160121 | JGI IMG/M metagenome (GOLD analysis project Ga0210394, IMG submission 160121) | Forest soil microbial communities from Barre Woods Harvard Forest LTER site, Petersham, Massachusetts, United States - Inc-BW-C-12-M | ecosystem: Environmental > Terrestrial > Soil >...
ATAAAGAAATGGCCCTAACGAAAGCGGAGATGGCGGAGGCGTTGTTCAACCAGCTCGGGCTCAACAAGCGTGAAGCGCGTGAGCTGGTGGATCTGTTCTTCGAGGAAGTCCGTGCCGCGCTGTCGGGCGGGGAGCAGGTGAAGCTCTCCGGCTTCGGCAACTTTGATCTGCGCGACAAGAACCAGCGTCCTGGTCGCAACCCCAAGACCGGCGAGGAGATCCCGATCAGCGCGCGGCGCGTGGTGACGTTCCGCCCGGGGCAAAAACTAAAGGCACGGGTCGAAGCTTATGTTGGAGCCAAAGAATAACGCCCAGCTGCCGGCGATACCCGGCAAGCGCTACTTCACCATCGGAGAGGTGAGCGAGTTGTGCGGCGTGAAGCCGCATGTGCTGCGCTACTGGGAGCAGGAATTTCCGCAGCTGAAGCCGGTGAAGCGGCGCGGCAACCGGCGCTATTACCAGCGCCAGGACGTGATCGTGATCCGCCAGATCCGCAGCCTGCTTTACGACCAGGGCTTCACCATCGGCGGGGCGCGCAACAAACTCGGGGGCGAAGAAGCGCGTACCGACGTGACGCAGAGCCAGCAGATTGTGAAGCAGGTGCGGGTTGAGCTCGAAGAGCTGATGAAGGTGCTGCGGCGCTGACGGCCGCGGGCTGCGAAAAACGGCGTATCATGAGCTGAGCGCGCGGCGTCCCCGGCCGGCGCGCGAGTCCTTCCCAATAAGAACAATCGTGTCGGAGCGTGGCGCAGTCTGGTAGCGCACTTGCATGGGGTGCAAGGGGTCCCGAGTTCAAATCTCGGCGCTCCGACCAATAAAAACAACTGCTTACGAACCCTGCAAAAACACCAAAAACCTCCGGGGTACAGTTCGGGGTACAGGTTTGCAGGGTCCAAATTTTCCAGGCAACCCTGCAGCTGCAGAAAATCCAGTCGGATTGAGTCCCGAAGCGGAATTCGGACGTAGCGTCTTGGCAGCTTCCGACCCGACCGCATTCGATGCGGATGGAGGCGTGGACCTCGTTCTCACGAAGGGACGCGAATCTACACTCGTTCAATGCAAGCAGTGGTACGCCCGGTCCCGCGTCGACCAGCTTCAGCCGCGGATCAGCCGTGCAACTTTTTCGCAACCTCGGCAATCTTGCGGCCCTGGTAGCGCGCTCCAGCCAGTTCATTCGCGCTCGGCATACGTGAGCCGTCGCCACCGGCAATCGTCGTGGCGCCGTACGGCGAGCCGCCCGTGACTTCGTCGAGAGTCATTTGGCCGGCATGGCCGTAGTCCAGACCGACGACCACCATACCGAAGTGCAAGAGATTTGTGATGATCGAGAACAGCGTCGTCTCCTGACCGCCGTGTTGTGTGGCCGTTGAGGTGAATGCGCCGCCGACTTTCCCGTGCAGTGCCCCGCGCATCCAAAGACCGCCGGCCTGGTCCAAGAAATTGGCCATTTGAGACGAAAGTCGCCCAAACCTCGTACCAGCGCCAATGATGATAGCGTCATAAGCAGTAAGGTCATCGATCTTCGCGACAGGGGCTGCCTGATCGACCTTGAAGTGCGCCTTTCGCGCAACGTCATCCGGTACCAACTCGGGAACCCGTTTGATGTCGACACTCGCACCCGCTTCTCGGGCGCCTTCAGCAATGGCGGTCGCCATTGCCTCGATGTGACCGTGTGACGAATAGTAGAGCACGAGAACTTTCGACATGAGTTGTCTCCATCTTGTACAAATACTGCACGTCGCAACGATGCCTTGCGATGGTCATTGCGCCGCACCGGGAATGATGGCGGTCTTTCCTTTCAAGCCTGGCAAGTCGAGACCTCCTTCTCTCGACTACCAATGTCGCGTGGCGGTGTCCGGCCACAGGAACCGAGCACGATCGGCGCTGCCGTAGTCGGGATCCAAATAGATGTACATGCGAGAAATTAGGTGGCCGCGAAACTCAAATACGCTGCAGAATCGTCCGCCCGGCGTCTTGCCGCCTTCCCATTGAGTTCCGTCGCGCGTCTCACCGTGAGTTGTGCCTTCCACAAGCACTATCTGCCCGACTGCAACGCACGAAAGACCCTGCCTGTCGTGTTCAATCGACTTAAGTGAGCCTAAGAGCCCGTTCGCCAACTCCCCAAGCGCCGCCTTTCCACGCCGGACGCCGAACTTGGGAAAGAAGAGCTCGACATCTTCCGTGAATAGATCTAAGAGATCGGGTCGACCGGCGTCGGCGCGGCGATAGTATTCCTCGGCAAGCGGTATCAGAGCACCTGTTGTGGCTGTCTTGCCCATGAACATGTTCTCCGTGTTGCTAGGCATTTGAACTGTTCGCTTCTTCCATCGACCAGCTCCCTGGGCTTCCACAGCGATTCGCGAGTCACCAGCCATATCGTACTTCGGCACCGAAGTAATTAGTGTCGTGACCACCCGCGGAAACGACAGTAGCGCCGGCCAAAAAATGCACGGCTTCGAGGGCTAAACCAATGTGAGGGGTGAGGCCCCAATCTGCTCGGAATTGACCATAGGTGCCAACGTAGCGGCTACCGCGGCCGGCGGTATCAGGTACGGGGATGTCCGGCAACGTGTAGATTGCATCCGCAACTGTTTCACGCCATTCGACGCCGATTCCAGAGCTGAGCTTCACGTTAGGTAGCGGGTTCACCGAGAGATCGGTCTTGACATGGATCAAATTCGCATAGGTGGTGTAACCCGCGGTTGTGAAGTAGTAGCCACTGGGAAACAGTGGGTTGAAAGTATCTAGTTGATGGTCGGTCGAGCTTTTGTTGCCTGAGGCTGCATCGAACTGGAGACTGAGTCTCGGCCGAAATCTAGTGGAACCAAAGATTCGCCCAATAACAGCCCCTGTCGCCCAAGCGTGGATGGTCTGCGCGCCTATTCTTCCGTTTTGGGACATCGCCTCGGCGTCCCAATCAACCCGGCCACTGACTCCCGTGTAGCGAACGTCCACGAGGGCGCGGCGCTCGTTTCCACTCGCGCTCGGAAAGGTCGCACCATCCTGTCGAAACTGCCCCACATACGCCGAGAGCGACGATGAAGAGGTAACTTGCCGTTCTATTCGAATGAGATCAAGCGAGAGATGCGGACTGCTGTAGTCGTCAAACAAAGACGAGTTCCGATTTTGCACCGGGTCCGTATAAAGCACGATGTAGCGCCAAGGACCGCTTGTGTAGGCGACAGAAACGCCATCGTACGATTGGCGCACATTCGGCCCATCACGCACCGAAAGAAAGCGTTGCAAGTCAAACCCGTTTTCCTGGCGACCTATTCGGATCGCGATCACTCCATCGCCCAAGGGTTCTGAGACCGCGACAAATCCTTGCTCGACGCCGAGACGGTCTTGATCAACCGGCGTGGGGTGTTCCTTTCCGGGCGACGTGTCGCTCTGCAGTTGGAAAAATACCTGCACCTGACCCTGAATCCGCAGATCCAAGTGAGCTTCCGTCCGACTTAAGAGGTACGAATCCTGTTGGTTTCCGCCGGTGCCGAAGTTGACGTCATTGACCTCAAAGCGCTCCCGAATATTGATGCCAAGGGATAAGTATGTACGCGGGTCAGTGTTAGACAGCGGGATGTATTTGAGCTCGTCCAGCGGCTCGCGCGGAACGTCGGGGTCTGCAAGCACCGACCAGTCCTCTGCCCACCTATTGAACTCAATCGCGGGGCGGTCGGGTGTGTCAGCACTGACCCGTGCAAGGCTTAGCATAGCGAGCGTGCTGGTGAGTTGTGCGAGTTTAGAAAGAGCGATTAGCCGGCGGGACGCGCGAACCCGAACGTGTCGCGTCGTTGGGAAAGTGTGCGCACATAGCTTGCGGGCGCGCAAAGGAGGGGCCTAAGCGCCCTTGACTTCGTTGGCGTGAAGCAGCTGCATCTCCCAAGCGAGCGCCGACCCGGTGGCGCCTGCGCGCTCGGCGAAGATCTTGGCGACGTCTTCGAGATACTGGGTGCGCGCCCAATCGCGCTGCAGTTCGCCGGCCATTGCCAGCCAAGTGATCGGCTGGGCGCCCGCGGCGACGAGGCGACGGATCGCCATGTCGTGTGCCTCCACCGACACGCCGCCGGAGGCATCCGTAACGGCGTCGACGTCGTAACCGTCGCCCATGGCCTGGATCGCCGGCATCGCCAAGCACATCTCCGTCCAGAGGGCAGCGAAAACCACCTTTCTCCGACCGGTCTTATTTACGGCTTCAACAACGCGCTGGTCCTCCCAGGCGTTGATATAGGTGCGGTTGATCGTCTTGTGATCCGGAAAGATATCTTGAATGCCTTTGAAGATGCGGCCGCCTCTTTCTTCGTTCACTGTTGTCAGGATCGTCGGGATGCCGTACGCCTTCGCCGTCATCGCAAGACCGATGGCATTGTTGATCACCATTGTAGGCTCGTGACTGTTGACGTTCGCGAGCTGAAACGGCTGGTGATCAATCATCACAACCACGCAATTGTCAGGCGTGAGAAGTGCTTCGAGTCCGACTTTCTTAAATGCTTGCATGATGCGACCTCTTATCCGAACGTATTGTTTGATCCGGCGCAGAGCGTCATCTCATCCGGTCAACGGAATTGGGCAAGGCTCTTGCGCAATTCGGCGACGAACAGATCGGGCTGCTCGAACGCGGCGAAGTGCCCGCCCTGGCCGGTCTCATTCCAGTAGACCAGCTTCGAGTAGGTCCGCTCGCCCCAGACCTTCGGCGGTTCATAGGCCTCCCCGGGGAAGACACTGACGGCAACAGGCATGTCGAGCTCCTGGCGCGAGAAGTCCGTTGTGAAGCTCTCGAAATAGAGCCGTGCGGAGGAGGCCCCAGAATTCGTGAGCCAATAGACCATGATGTTGTCGAGCATCTCGTCGTTGGACAGGCCCGGCGCATCCTTGGGATCGGCCCACGTGACCAGCTTCTCGTAGATCCAGGCGGCCTGGCCGACCGGCGTGTCGGCGAGGCTGAATCCCAGCGTCTCAGGCCGCGTGCCCTGGATCCTGGCGTAGGCGTTGCCGGTGTCGCCGAAGGCGACGAGCTGCCCCAGCGCTGCCTTCTCCTCCGGGGTTGGTTCTCCCTGTAAGGGCGGCGGAAAGAGAATCGGGAGGTTGAGGTGAATGGCCTTCAGGCCCTCAACATGCTGCTTCGCCATCCACGTGGTCACGCCGGCGCCCCAGTCGCCGCCTTGGGCCACGTAGCTTCCGTAGCCCAGGCGCTTCATGAGTACGGCCCATGCTTTTGCAATACGAGGCAAGCCCCACCCGCGTTCGGCGGGCTTGTCAGAGAACCCGAACCCGGGGAGAGACGGCGCGACGACGTGGAAAGCCTCGTCGGCCCTGCCGCCGTGTGCCGTGGGATCGGTAAGCGGGCCCAGGACCTTGAGGAACTCCACCACCGACCCTGGCCACCCGTGGGTCATGATCATTGGCACGGCGCTCGGGTGCTTCGCCTTTACATGCAGGAAGTGGATGCCCAGCCCGTCGATCTGCGTCCGGAACTGCGGAAACCCGTTCAGGCGCTGTTCGAGGCGATGCATGTCGTAGGTGGATCGCCAGTAGTCGGCGAGCGCTTTCATCTTCTCGAGTGGCACGCCTTCGGACCAGTCGCCGACGGTCTCCTTGTCCGGCCAGCGGGTCATGGCAAGCCGCGTCTTCAGGTCGTCGATCGCGCCGGCCGGAATGGACAACTTGAAATCCGCTACCGCATCCGTCGCCGGCGGCAACACGATCTGCGTGGTTTTCGAGGCCGCGCTTTTCTGATCGGAACAGGCCGCTGCCGCCATCCCGACCGCGCCGAGCCCGGCGGCGGCGAGCAGTACGCCGCGACGCGAAATTGTTTCGGGAGCTGCCGGAGGCGTTGATAAAGGCAAAGTCATGTTGACCTCTGTTACTTGTCAGCCGTTGGCGTCGTCAACCTCGCCGTGACCTGAAGGCCTTCCGCAGTTCCTCGGTGAAAATCTTTGGCTGCTCGAACGCGGCGAAGTGCCCGCCCTTGTCGACCTCATTCCAGTAGAACAGGCTGGGCCACAGCGCCTCAGCCCAGGCCTTTGGCGGGCAAAATATCTCGTGCGGAAAGACCGACGCTGCCATTGGCAGTTCGATCCGTCCGCCGGAAAAGCCCGCCATGCCGGCGCGGGTGTTCTCCCAGTAGATGCGGGCCGACGACGCGGCGGTGTCGGTGAACCAGTAGAGACTGATATCGTCGAGCATCGCATCGACGGAGAGCTCATCTTCAGGATTGCCGTGGTTATCGGTCCACGACTGGAACTTCTCGTAAATCCACAGCGCCTGGCCCGCGGCCGAGTCTGCAAGTGGATAGCCAATGGTCTGCGGGCGCGTCCCCTGTTCGCGGAAATAGCCGCTCTGGTCATTGAGGAACAACGTCGCGCGGTCGATGGCTTTGCGCTCGACAGGCGTGGGATTTGCCGGCAGCTTTTCGGGAAAGACGAACTGCCAGTTCACATGGGCCGCGATCAGACCCCGGGGCCGCTGATGCGCGAGGGCGTGCGTTACGCCCGCCCCCCAATCGCCTCCCTGCGCCACCCAGCGCTCGTAGCCAAGGCGTGCCATCAGCGTCGCCCAAGCGCGGGCGATTCTGTTCACGTCCCAGCCCGTCTCGACCGGCTTGTCGGAGAAGGCAAAGCCTGGGAGCGACGGCACGACGACATGGAACGCGTCCTCCGGCCTTCCCCCGTAGCGGGTGGGATCGCTGAGCGGGCCGATGACCTCCATGAACTCCACGACCGACCCCGGCCATCCGTGCGTAAGAATGATCGGCATCGCGTTCTGCTGAGGGGAGCGCACGTGGATGAAATGAATGCCTACGCCGTCGATCTGGGTCCGGTACTGCGGGAAGGCGTTGATGCGAGCCTCAAAGCGGCGCCAGTCATACTTGTCGCGCCAGTAGGCAACGAGCACCTGAGCCTTCTGGAGGGGGACGCCCTGCGACCAGTCGCCGACGGTCTCCTTGTTCGGCCAGCGGGTCATGGCCAGTCTCCGCTTGAGATCGTCGAGTGCAGCCTCGGGTACACGAACCTTGAAGGGTGTCACCGCTTCCGTTGCTGCGGGAAGCACGAGTTCCGCAACTGTGTCGGTGCTTGCACGGGCAGTTTGCGGGACAAAGTCCCCGGACAAAATCGCGAGACCACTGGATGCCGCAGCCGCACGCAGGAACTCGCGGCGCGAGTTGTGCGTCGGCGCTACTTCCGTCCTCTTCTCTGCGGCATTTAATGGGGAGTCACAACTGAGTTTGTCCATGGGTACTCCAGCAAGTCAGTTTGTATGTCAGGCCGTATCCACAAGTAGGATTTCGGCCGGCTCGATCGCAGTGATGGCGATTCCCGGTTCGCCCGCAATCGCGAGGCCGTCACGCTCTCCGACCTGTTGGTTATTCACCATGACTCTTCCACGTGCGGGAACGAGATAGCCGTATCGGGTCGAGGGCAGGGGATATTCAATGCGTTGCCCCGCTTCGACCGTGACGCCAAGTACCCGGGCATCGGCCTCAATCCGCAGCGCATCCTGGTCTTCGGGGAATCCGCTCGCGAGTGGCACGAACCGACCCGCGCGCTGCATGTAGGCAAAGGGCTTAGTGGCCCAGTAGGGAGCGAGTCCAAGCCGACGGGGTAAGAGCCAGATTTGAAAGATGCTCAGGCGCGCGTCGGCGTCGTTGTATTCGGAATGGCGGATCCCGCGGCCGGCGGTGATCGCCTGCACGTTTCGCGCGACAATCTCGGCCCTACCACCGGAACTATCTTCGTGTTGGAGTACGCCTTCGCGCACGTACGTAACGATTTCCATGTCGCGATGCCCGTGCATCGGAAAGCCGCTGTGCGGGGCTATCTCGTCGTCGTTCCAGACCAGAAGGTTCCCGAGCCGCGCGTGCGCGGGGTTGTCCTGGCTGTCGACGGCGAAGTGGTGCCTAGCCTTGAGCCAGTCGCGATTTCCACCTCCTAGGGTGTCCAGAGCTCGCAGTTGCAGCATCGTTCTCACCTTGCCCGGACTGGGCTTGCGGTGACCCGGAAGGCCCTTACGCGGAGAGGGTAGTGCTGCAACGGGCCTTTATTTAGCCCCTAATCTGGAGAAGACTCTTGTTGTGGTTAGAATAATGTCCGCCGCCCTGCGCGAGATTCATAGCCTATGGACGCATTCAAGGACCTGAACAACCTCTACTTCTTTGCCAAGGTTGTCGACTGCGGCAGCTATACCGCCGCTGCAGAAATGTTGGGCATGCAGACTTCGAAGCTCAGTCGTCGGATCGGGGCACTGGAGAGAGAACTCGGCGTGCGCCTGCTCAATCGCACGACGAGCAAAAAACACTCGCTTACCGAAGCGGGCAAGACACTCCACCGCCACTGTCTCGCGCTGATTGCAGAAACCGAGGCGGCAAAGGATGCGATCAACCAAACTCTGTCTTCGCCTCGAGGGCTGGTTCGGATTAGCTGTCCCACCGGACTGCTTCAAGGAGGCGTCGCCGATATCCTCGGGCGATATCTCGCGGCGTACCCCGAGGTCCAGGTCGCACTTGAGGCGACCAATCGGCGAGTCGACGTGGTCGATGAGGGCTTTGACATCGCGATTCGCGTGCGAGTCCCTCCACTCGACGAATCCGACTTGGCCATGCGGTCATTCGGCCCGTCGGACATGATTCTGGTGGGCAGTCCCGCGCTCTTAGCCGCTTACGGACAGCCCGAAGCGCTCACGGACATCGCGCGCATCCCGACGCTGGCGACGGGGACCCTCGGGAGGGAGCAGACGTGGCATTTTGTCGACGGTGAATCACGACCAATCGAGCTGGTTCACAACCCCCGTCTGAGCGCCAACGACTTTTACACGGTGCGTCGCGCAGCGCTACAGGGACTGGGTGTAGCGCGTCTGCCCGCATTGCTTGTCAGAGATGACTTGTCGAGCGGAGCTCTGGTTCGGCTGCTGCCGTCGTTGGTCTCTCGGTCCGGAGTTGTGCACGCTGTGTTCCCGTCAAGGCGTGGGATTGTTCCCGCGGTCCGCTCGCTCCTCGATGCCCTTTCGGAGGGCTTCGCCGCTAATCCGTGGATCGTGAGCGCTTGCTCAATCGATCGAGCCTGCCAGGTAGTTTCGGTGGAAACCCCTGGCGTGCGGACGGCGACGGCAGCTCTCAAACGCATCGCCGCTCCAGTCAAGAGCTCCCCGGTCCCCTTGGCTCAAACAAAAACACGGATATGACACCCTAAACCCGCGTCACCATTTCAACAGGGTGAATGTTCTACGTTGGCGCCGCGCTCGCGGCTGAGTTGGCGTGGGATATCACCTCCTCCTGACGCACGGGCTCGATTGAGCGGGCTCGCACCGAGTTTCTTCTGCACTGCACCGACGCGACCACCAGGCTTCGAAGTCTGCATGCCCGGCATCTCTGCAGCAGCCGCTCAGCTGCAGAGGGAACGTGCCCGACGAAGAAATACACGCTGTTCAGGCCCTTGAAGGCGCGTCGGTAGGGTATGAGCCTCGTGAGGGTCGGGGCGTCATTCTAACCACGACAAAAGTCTTCTCCAGATTGGGGTCTAAATAAAAAGCTTTTGCGGGACTACGCTCTCCGCGTGGGAAAACCGACCGGGTCATATACGGACACGTCGATGGTTGTAGCGTCGAATATCAAATTGAAGCTGTGTGTCGCGCGGTTGGCAATCACAGTTGCGGTGCTTTCGTGTGTGGTAGCGCCGCCGGTCGCGGTAGCTGACGCGCAGTCGATCGCGCTTCCAGGTCTACGTGCGTTTCCGGAAAGCATCACATCAACCGCTGACGGAGCGCTATTCATTGGGCGCATTGGTGATGGGGGTATCGTCCGCGCAAATTCTCGAAGCGGTGACGTTGAGGTGTTCGTACCACCCGGCGCATCAGAAACGCGGTCTATATTAGGGGTGTTCGCAGACGAGAGCGCGAATACGCTCTGGGCGTGCTCAAACGACCTGAGTGCCTTGGGAGGACCCTCGAGTAGCGGCGACAGTCGTAGTGCTCTTAAGGGTTTCGATCTTCGAACGGGCGCCGCCAAGCGCAGCATTCCCCTGCCGGGCCCTCATGCTTTTTGCAATGACATCGCCGTCGATGCGGGCGGGGCGGTCTATGTGACCGACAGCGCCAACCCGACTGTTCTGCGGCTCCCCGCGGGGGCCTCTAGGTTCGAGGTTTTCGCCACGAACCCGCAGTTCGCGCCACCCCAGCCGAACAGCGCCGGGCTGGACGGGATCGCCTTCGGCAGCGACGGCGCCCTCTATGTGACGACCTACGCCGCGGGCGGCTTCTTTCGCATCGCGGTCGAAAAGGGGCGGGCGGGCCGCGTGATCAAGCTGCAGGGGCGAGTCCTCGGCCTGCCGGACGGGCTTCGCCCGCTGGGTCGCAAGAGCTTTCTGCTGGTCGAGGGCGCTGGGACCTTGGACCGGGTCGAGGTCGACCGCGACCGGTTCCGGGCTGTGCCCCTGCGCGCCGGGTTCCGCACGCCAACCTCGGTCACACGCGTAGGTTCCATCGCCTGGGTGAGCGAAGGCCAGCTGTCGTTCTTCTTCGACCCCGCCCGCAAGGGCCAGTCACCCTCCTTTCCGTTCCGGATCTACGCGGTACCGTTAAGCAAAGGACAGTCCCAATGAAGCTTGATCGCGCGTCATACTTTCGAGTCCTCGGCGCACTAACTGCGGCGTTGCTTTTCGCTGACCAATCACACGCGCAACCCGCCGCCTATCCGACTGTCACAGACGAGCGGCTCGAGCACCCGGATGCTGGCGACTGGCTGATGTACCGGCGGACCTACGACGGCTCGGGCTTCAGCCCGCTGAACCAGATCACGCCGAGCAACATTCGCGGACTTACCTTGGCCTGGTCGATGAGCACCGACCGGCTTGGCGCTCACGAAACGACGCCGATCGTCAATCGCGGCCGGATGTTCGTCACGACGCCTCAAAACAACATCATCGCGCTTGACGCCAAGACCGGCATCCAACTCTGGCGGTACGTCAGGAAATACCCGGACGGCCTCTTCCAGCTCCATCCGACCAACCGTGGAGTCGCTCTCTACGGTGACTACGTCTACATGGCGACAACCGATTGTGCGCTCGTGGCGCTTGATGCGGCTACGGGCAAGGAGGTTTGGACCGTTGCGATCGATGACTACAAGACGGGTTGCTACTCGACCTTGGCGCCGCTTGCGGTGCGCGGCAAAATCATCGTCGGCTACTCGGGTGGCGAGCTTGGCGTTCGGGGCTCAGTGAGCGCTTTCGACGCGCTCACCGGAAAGCGCATCTGGAAAACGTACACCGTGCCTGCTTCGAACGAGCCGGGCGGGCAAAGCTGGAGAGCCGGGAACTACAAACGAGGCGGCGGATCGACCTGGATTACCGGGGTTTATGACCCTGCCTCAAACACGACCTACTGGGGTACGGGGAATCCGGGGCCATGGGTCGCCGACGACCGGCCCGGCGACAATCTCTACACGGACTCGACGCTTGCTCTCGACGCTGACACCGGCAAGCTCAAGAGCTATCACCAGTACACCCCGCACGATAGCTGGGACTGGGATGAGGTCTCGGCGCCTCTCCTGATCGACACCGAGGTCGACGGGAAGCTCACCAAGACGGCCACGCACGCGGGTCGGAACGGCTACCTTTGGATCCTGGATCGCGATCGCCTCAAGTTCCTGCACGCCTTCCCGTTCGCCAATAACAACGTCTTTACGTCAATTGACCCGAAGACCGGTCGTCCCACGGTCGACGAGTCCAAGCGACCGGGGGCGCACCAGGGCGCCGAGTTCTGCCCGAGCATTGGTGGCGGCAAAGACTGGCCCCCCGAGGCGTGGAGCCCGCAGACGAAACTCCTCTACATCCCAGCGAACGACAACATCTGCGCGTATCTGCCAAAGGGAAAGGTCCCAGAACTTGAGTCCAAGGGGTTTTATGTGGGGTACGAGATCGACAGCATCTTCGGATCGGTCCGTACCGGCGCTGGCGCCTCCGATCACCTGGGAGAACTGCAGGCTTGGGACCTGAACACCGGCAAGCGAGTTTGGCAGCACAATTTTAAGACCATGCTCTGGTCACCGCTGCTGGTCACGGGCGGGGACATCCTGTTCGCCGGCGGGACTCCGGATCGCTTGTTCAGAGCGTTTGACGCCCGTAGTGGCGAGGAGTTGTGGAGCTTCCCGCTGCCGTCCGGCGCCATCGGCGTTCCCACCTCCTTCGAGGTCGACGGCCAGCAGTACATCGCCGTCACCACGGGCTGGGACCTTGATGCCCGTGGCGTTCAGAACGGCCTCGACGCCATCAACAAAACCACGACGGTCGTGCCCCAGGGCGGGACCATCCTCGTTTTCAAGCTCCAGTGATAGGCCGCGTCAAAACCTCCTGAAGGAAGTCTGATGAAATCTGCTAGCGAACTGCTTGAAGCCTACCTGAACAACGTCGCGACACCCAAAGTCTCCGCGTCTCAGTTTGCCGAGGACGGTGTGCTCGAACTGCCGTGGGTCAAGGCTTATGCGAGAGGGCCCGCCGAAGTCGAAAAGCTGCTCGGCGGCCTCCTCGCCAAAGTGCCGGAATTTCGCTTCAAGAATCTGACCTACTTCATCCAAACCCCCGACAAGGTAGCGGCGGAATACCACGTCGAAGCTCTGGTCCCCGCTACTGGCAAGATGTATCGGCAGACTTACGCCGGTGTGCTGGTCGCGGAGAACGGCAAGATCAAGTTACTCCACGAGACTCTCGACACCTTAGCGGCCTCACAGGCGTTCTCCAAAGACTAGCGCGTGCCGCTCGCTTAAGGCTCACGTCGCGCATGATTCTCAGTCACACCCTGAACGAAAGGAAATGGCAATGACATGGGAAACTCCGAAGGCTACCGAGCTTCGCTTCGGCATGGAAATCACCATGTACGTGGCGAATCGCTAAGGCCTCACCAAGGTCAGCCCGCGCGAGCGGGCCGAACTTTGTAGTTTGAGTCAGTTGGGACGTGGACACAGCACCGTGGCCGCGAGCGGAGTTTGAGCGGAGGCTTCGGGAGCAGCGGGCCGGCTATGACATCCATCATCCGTTCAACGTGATGCTGAGCTCCGGCAAGGCGTCCCGCGAGCAGGTCCGCGGCTGGGCGGCCAACCGCTTCTACTATCAAGTCAACATTCCGATCAAGGATGCGGCGATCCTCGCAAACTGCGGGGAGCGCGCGGTGCGCCGCCACTGGGTGCAGCGAATCCTCGACCACGACGGCTACGGCGACGATCCCGGCGGCATCGAGGCGTGGCTGCGGCTGGCTGTGGCGGTGGGCCTCGAGCGTGACGAAGTAGAGAGTCTCAGACGAGTCCTGCCGGGCGTGCGCTTCGCGGTCGATGCCTACGTCAACTTCGCGCGCTGCGCGCCCTGGCCTGAGGCGGTGTGTGCCTCGCTCAACGAGGTCTTCGCCCCCGAGATCGACCGCCAACGGCTCGCCCGTTGGCCGCAGCATTACCCGTGGATCGATCCGTCTGGGCTCGAGTATTTCCAGACGCACACCGGCCGCGCACGGCGCGACGTTGAGTTTGCACTCGCCGCGACGCTCGAGCGCTTCACGACACGCGCCTCCCAGGAGCGCGCGCTCGAAGTGTTGCAGTTCAAGCTCGATATTTTGCGGCAGATGAACGGCGCCATGGCGCTGGCCTACGGTCTGACCTCGTGAGCGACTATCTAGCGGCTCGCGTGGCAATCCTACGGCGGCTGGTGCGCGACAGCGGCTGCGGAGGCCCTTCTATCTTCACCCACATGCGCGCGTCACCGAGTGTGTCCACCGCGGCCAGCTGCCGATCCTTGTCGATGCCTCCACCCTTCGGGCCCTGCACCTTCTCTAACGCGGCGCTCGTAATCGCAAACGTGCCGACTGCAACATCGTCCTCGTTGGCGATTTCCAGCGCGTATCGGGCATATCCTGGCTCGGCGCCGAGAGCGCGCTGCAGGAAACCAAGTGCTATCTCCGCCACGAGCGTGTGCTCGTACCGAGCCGGCTTGTCGTAGCCGCGCGCGCCGCTTGGGCCGCCAAGCAGAATTTGCTCGGTCTGATCGATTCCCCGCGGTTGCGTCTTGAGCCTCATGTGCAGCTCATCATTGTGCCGCTCGACGGACGCGACCGTGAAGCTGTTGTAGGTGGCGAAGAGTTGAATGAGGTGCCGCAGGTCCTCGAAGCGCATCGGCCTTTTGGGGAGATCGGGCGGCCGCCATCCGCGCGCTGTGATGAGCTGCCGATAGTTAATGCCAAAGATCGCAAGCGCCAGAGTGATCGCTTGGCACGTCACGAGCAGACGATCGGACAGTGCCTCCACCGCCTCGAACTTCCAACGCTCGGGCCCCCACGTCAACCTACCTTGCGGGGTCTCATCCCACATCTCCACCAGCCCGTCGTCCAAGATGCGGTAACGTTGGTGCGCGTAGGCGTTGCGCACGTGCTTGTTCAGACCCTCTTTCAATAGGTTGGACGGCGCCGTCAACCAATTCTCCATCAGCTCGATCGCTTTCAGGTCCACGCGCCCGTCCGGCTTCGGAGTAAAGGCAGGGTCCTTGACGCCGTGAACATGACTAAATCCCACGACTACGGGCGCGGCCAGAACTGTCAGAAGCCCTTCGGTAATCGACTTGTACAGCGCCAGTAACGTCTCAATCCACTTATCCCCGAGCATCCTCTCTGCCTCGTCGCGCTTGCGCATTACATCGTTGAGGGCCTCCGGTATGGCATCGACGACACGCACGTAGGCTTCGCAGCTCTCGCGCGTGCGCTTGAGCGCCCCGTAGTCCAAGTAGTGATGCGCAGCTCTTACCGTGCGATCGAAGCGCTGCCGCTCGCTCGGGTCGATGGCTCCGAGAAACAGGTTGCCGAGAATGGAGGCGACCATGCCGTACTCGTAATCCCCGACTTCAGCCCGCACGCTCAAGAGATCGCCGAACTGCCGCTGCAGCTCGACGATGGCGATAGCTTCGAGTGGGTTGCGAAAGTCATCAATCACGAGGAGCCATCCTCTCGCCCATATCCAAGGTCAATTGTAAGGCCACGCCACGCCACGTTCTCGAATGCGCTCGAGGACGAGAATGGAACACTCCTGCTCCTATCGAGTTTGGCAGCCGCCTATACAGCCCCGCCGGCGCGGCGGCACTGTATAAGCCGCACCCTTCTGGACTCGTCCGCGGCCGGCCGCCTACGATCGGCAGGAATCCGAGACAGGGACGATTCTGACGTCAGTAGCGTCGTGGGCTTGGGCGGGATGCAAGCCATTCGTCAATTTCCCACCGACGCCAACCGAAGATCCGCTCAGTAACGGTCGTTGGGTCGGGAAAATCTCCGGAACGCCTCAGGCGCCAAAGCGTTGGCTTGCTGATTCGGAGTAGTTTGCAAACGTCAGTCACGGTGAGCAGTTGCAGGGCATCGAGTGCCTCATCGAATGTCCTGCGGCGCTGAGTTGTCCCTTTTTCGAGAACCCCGTCAATCGCAGCGGTTGGGCGCCGCGCGCTCTGCGAATCAAATGCGTCTCCCAAGGGTCCATCGAGCCCGCGCGGCGCGTGATCCGTCCGTTGGGCGCTTCTCTCGGGAACCGCGACTCCCAGCCGCACGGTAGTTGGTGCTCGGGCACCCCCATTCCTTGTGAACGGCCTTTTGTGGCTATAGTTCATTTGACTTTCCGTTCAGCACAGCGTGCGGCAGGCCTTGGGCAGCCCTGGCGCACTCTGTCCGTGGCGTGCTAGGTGTGGATCAAATTTGAATCAGCGGATCGCATGATTCGACCTAGTGCGACGGAAGTCACCCTGTAATTGGGTCCAAATCCTGCCTGAACTGAAGATAGTCCCGATCGCGAACGGCCAGCGCGGCTAGAGCAATTCACCCGCCAGAAGCTGAAGCCCCCGAAGGTTGAATTCACGCGTAAGGCGAATGTCTGGACTGCACGCCGCCTGGATTAGCCGCTGCCAAATTGCGGGTCGATCTTCCCAACGGGGTTGGATATAGCGGAAACGTCGCTCGACGATGCGCTCGACGTCCGTCATTGAGAGCTCACCGATGATTTCCGTTACCGACGGATGCACGCCCAGAAGACAAGCCTCCGTAGCATTTGTGAGGATGCTGTGTTGCACCACCACGAGTGCACCACGGGCCAGCTGTATCGCCGAGTTCCGCGGGAAATAGGGGGTTCGAGAGGGTGAAACGATTCGCGATGGATGCTTCTTAGCGCACTCCCACCAGCTGCCATTCATGAACTCCATGTCCACCAGTAGAAACCCCTTGTGAGCAGCGCGGGCGCGCGCCTGCGCAGAGAGGTTCCGGAAGCTACCCTGGAACTGGCGCACCAGGGGCAACGTCGGTCGTTCTGACCAAGCGGCGCTCACCAGCAGCTCGATGCATTGCTGATTGACCTCGTATAGAGGTCGCAGCGCCTGCTCGCTCGCCAAGTCATCAATTCCAGCCGTGCGGTGTTGATCGAAGGAGGAGAGAAGCCCTTGCGGGGCGCCAGTGCGACGCGGCTCCTCTCGACTGTCTTTCACGGGAGGGGACCCTAATGGGCAGGGAAGTGTGCTTGCAATATAATTTACAGTGGTTATAAAATAAATACCACAAGCAGATTCCTGGGCAACCACTCTCGCAGATCCCATAGCCAGGCTTAAGCCATGAGCGAATCCCTTAAAGCCGCCATTCGCGCGGCGGTTCTCCGGCTCCTTGAACCACTGGTGAAATGGTTACTTGAGGCCGGGGTTGGCGTAGGCGATCTGATGGCGCTCGTGAAGATCGTCTATGTCCGAGCGGCCCGGGACCAGGGTCGAGCATCCGGCACCGAGCTCATGCGACCGAACGTATCTCGAATCGCCGTGGTCACGGGCCTCACCCGAACAGAGGTCGCGAGCATTCTTGCCAGCAGCGATGCGGAGCGACCGCACGATCGGGGACGGCAACGCGCGGAGCGGGTGCTTTCCGGATGGTGGAACGATTCCGCGTACCAGGATTCCTCGGGCTCTCCGGCTGTCTTGCCGCTGCGGGGGCGGGGGCGCTCCTTTGCCGCACTGGTCGAGCGCTACAGCGGGGAGCGTTTGCTCGCAGCGAGCATTCTTGATGCGCTTCTTCGGGTCAAGGCGGTGCGCCACACACCCGACGGACGTGTGGAAGCGCTCAGCCGTTCGTATGCCACCGTACGGTGGAATCCCGACGGGGTGATCGCTTTCGGGGAGCAGCTGAGCGAGCACTGTGCGACGCTCCTCCACAATCTCAAGTTCCCATCGCGTCCACGCTATGTGCGGCGGGTGCTCAACGCGCAGTTGGACCCCCGCTACATGCCGATGCTCGCGCGTGACCTGGAGCAGCAGGCAGACGCCCTCGGTGACTCGCTGGATGATGCGTTAAACGACCCGAGGCAGACACTGCGCGGCAAGCCGAGCAAGACGGGTGCGGCTTCATTGGGCATCGCGTTCTACGTGTTCGAGGCGCCAAGCACAGAGGACGATTCGCCGCGGACGGAGCCTAGCGCGCCGCGGCCGAAGCGATCAGTGCGCAGGAAGCGATAGGCGAGGAAGATGGGCGCCAGGGCTCGAAGCCGACCCCGACATCGCCCGCAGGGCGAGGGAGTCAGCTATTCGCGCGAGTTTTTGGAGCGCCTCGCGCGGATTCTCGTTAGTACCGGTCATTCGCCCAGGGAGCTTTCTCGAGAGTTCCGAGAGATCTGCGGCAGGCTAAAGGAGCCCGACACGCGCTGGGACCCGGCGCAACTCACCTATCTGTGGGACCTTCCGCATGTCATCTCCTTCTGGCATTCGGACCCTCAATACATCGATTCACGCGGCGCACCGATTCCGCTGTCGCTGCGTGGGCGAGGTGCCTCCCTTTGCGCCCTGATCGAGCGCGTCCTTCCTGGAGAGAACCCGAACGTGGTGCTGCGCTCTCTCATCAAATTTAAAAGCATTCGACGGCGCGGGAAGTTCTACGTGCCGCGAGCCCGCCATTTCACATACCCGACGGCGAGTGGGCGCGTTCACGGCCTCACAGCGCTCCTGGGCATGTTGCGAACGGTCGAGCGCAATGTAGCGGGCGGCCGAAAGTCGACTCCTATTCTGGAGCGAACCGCCCTGAACCCGCGCTTCCCCGTAAGCGAACTGCCGGCTTTCCACCGGCGGCTCAGGGCCGCAGCTGCGGAGATCCTCTGGAGCCTGGACGGAGACATGCGCCGCCGTGAAGCGGCCCACCGAGGCGGACCGCGGGTTCGCCTGGGCGTTGGGATTTTCGCGTTCGAAGGCCCGCCACCTGGATCCACCATGCCGAAGCGACCGCCTAAGCGAGGCTCGTAGTGGGCAGTCGCTCCAACAAGACGGCCAGCGGCGGCCTCGCGCGGCCGGGGAAATCTTCAAGCTTGGACGCGCGGGCACTGGAGGCCGTCGGTCGCTTCGTACGCGTGCTGGCTCGTTGTGGATGTACACCCGCGGACATCGCTGACGAAGTCGTACGGGCGTGTGGCCAAATACCGAAGTCGTGGGCGCCAAGAGCCATGGCGGCTCTGCGCGAGATGGACGACGCCTCGCATGTCTTGACGCTCTGGTTCTCAGACCCTGCGTATCTCGATCGTCTGGGGGCTCCGCTTCCCCTGCCGATCCGAGGAGCGGGGGGCTCGATTGAAGCGTTGGCGTTCCGTGTTGATCCGAAACTCGACGTTCGTGAGGTCTTGCGCTACCTCTCTCAACGGGGAGCGCTGCGTCGTGCGGGCGCCAGATATGTCCCGAAGGATCGGGTGTTATCGCTGCGAGGCGCAGGAGGTCCGGACCACTTCCGGAAGCTGCGAGGGCTCCTCGGAATGTTAAGAACACTGGAGCACAACGGCCAACCCAAACGTCGCGTCCCAGGTTGGTACGAGGCATTTGCCGAGAACCCGAGGTTTCCCGTGAGCGGTCGAGCGGCCTTCGACAAGCGCCTGCGCGTGTGGGCGGACAAGCTGCTCTATCAGCTCGATGCGGATATGCATCGCCGCGAGCAAGCCCGCAAGAGCGGGGAGCGAACCATGCGGATCGGTGTGGGAGTCTATCGCTTCGAGGAAGGTCCGAGCGCTCTCTCGAATGATGGCGCGGGACGCCCGAAGAGAAGAAAGAAGGGCGAAAATTGAGAGCGAGCAGGGTATTCCCGTGTCCATATCGGATGACCGCTATCTCCAGGACTTGCGACGCTACAACCTCGCCCTGACTCTGCTGCACCTGGCCGCACGCCCCAATACGGTTCAGGCTTGGACGGGATTCAGTCGCCAGCGCGTCCGCCAAGTCATAAGGCACTATCGCAAGCATCGCTCGAGCTCTGATCCGCGCTGTGATCGAGGGCCGTCGCCCAAGAGACTGGCAAAGCTCATGAACAATCCGACACTGCGCAGCGAGCTCACGGCGATGGCAGGGCTTTGCCGTCTGCTGCACTTGATTCCGGAGGAGCGTGTCTCCAATGCCCGCGCGACCCTGCCGCATGTGGACATGGCCGAGCGTCTCTGCCACGCGCTGGCGATCTACCGGAGGATGGTTCCCCACGGTCGGCTGACGTTCGAACAGCTGATCGTCCTCGTCTTTGCACTCGCAGAGGGTAATGATTGGGCGCTTGAGCGCTGTGTCAGCTGCCGTGCCGTCTTCTTGATCGATCCCTTGAGTATCGCCCGGCGGATCTGCAGCGACTGCAGGGACGCGAGTATCCACCTTCCCTGCGCTGCCCGTGGGCACGCGACCGATGAGACCGTCACGGCCAAGGAAGATGAAGTGGGCGCGGAGGGAGTGCAACAGAGTCTCTTTTGACGGCGACCCGACTCTTAAGCCGAGAGCGCGCGAAGGACCGCGTGGTACAGGGCGAGCAACAGAACCAGACCCACGGCCGCACCCAGCATTCCGAAGAACGGGAAGGCGTGTAACGGCAGAACGAGGGCGAAGAATCCAGCGATCAATACGAAGAGCAGCGCCAAGCCCGCAAGGATCACGCGTACCAGCGGCTCGCAGATCGCGAGGAGCGCTGCAACGGGTGCGCGCACCAGCGCCCAAGCCAGAGCAAGTATGTAGCGCCCGGGGCCTCCTTGCGGCTCGCCGGACTCAAATTGCACCCGCTCGGTCGATGTCCTCATCGTCGTCTCGCCAGCCAGCAGAGACCGCCCGAGGGTAATACGTTCTATTGCGCCTCGCTCGCTGAATTTTCATTCAGTTGAACGAAAACTCTCCAACGCACGTGCAAATTCGATGTGCGAGTTCAGGCAGTTTTTGGACCCAATTAGCTACGCCACGATGCTTAGTTGTGACCGCATCTTGACCCCATAGCGCTCTCGTGCGCTGAGCGTCCCTGTGGTGCCATGCCATCCCTCGAACCAAAAGGGGATTGGCGATGGAACCTCGACTCAGGCCGACGCTTCGCTCGGCGGCACTTTCGGGAGGGTTGGGTCTGCTTTGGCTGCTGCCGAATCTGGCCTTTGCGCAGGCAGCCTCGCCGTTCATGACGGGCGCGACTGCCCTGCAAACAAACATCCTCGCATGGCTGACGCCGGTGGCCGTGATCCTGGTCATGGTCCTGGGAGCAATGGCCATGGCCAATCGGATCTCGTGGGGTTGGTGCATCGCCGCGATTCTAGGGATCGCGATTTCCTTTGGTGCCCCGCAGATCGTGACGTGGGTGCGCGGCATGTTTGCGGTGTAGGTGCCCCGTGAACAGCGTCAATTCGGGTGTCACGGCGGACCCGCTCTTCGTCGGGGCCACGCGTCCGCCGATGCGCTGGGGGGTGACGTACTCCGCGCTTCTGGCGAATGGCGTCTTCACCATGGAGCTCTTTCTGCTCACCAAGAATCTGCTGACCTTGCTGGTATCTCTTCCGATCCACGGGATCTGCGCTCTGCTGTGTGCCCGGGACGCCCGCTTTTTTGATCTCGTGTTCCTTTGGGGACGTACCCGAATCCCGGCGCTGCTCGCGAACGCCCGGTTCTGGAGGTCGAGCAGCTACTCGCCGCTGACACTCGATTTCCCGGACCGGCGCGGGCGGCGCCGGACCCCTATCGAGGTCTCAGGCGTCACCTGCCTCGGAGTGCGTCGGGGATGAACGCGCGCCTTGGATCCACCGCCGTGCGCCGAGAGACCTTGACGGTCGATCGCATCCCTTATGCCGCGCATGTCTCGAGACACACGGTGAGAACACTCCTTGGGGACTACGTGCAGGTCTTCCGGCTGGGCGGGGCAAGTTTTGAATGCGCAGATGATGAGACGCTCAATGCCTGGCACGAGCGACTCAACGTGCTGTGGCGCAACGTCGCCAGTCCCCAGGTCGCCATCTGGACGCATGTGATTCGGCGACGCGAAGTCCCCTCGGTCGGGGAGGGTGCTCAAGGATTCGCGGGCGCACTCGAGTGCAAATATCGCACGCGACTGAGTGCTCAGAAGCTCATGGTGAACGAGCTCTTCCTAACCACGGTGTACAGGCCGACGTCGGGGGTGGCAACGGGGATTGCCTCAAAGCTTCTGAAGCGAACACAGTCCGCGGCTTGCGGGTTCGAACTGGCCGATGCGCTGGATGCTTGCGAGAAGCTGCGCGAGACGGTTCGGGCCTCACTCGCCCGCTATGACCCGGAGGTGCTCGGTGTATATCAGAGTGACGGTCGCTCGTATTCCGGGCCACTTAACTTATTTTCCACTCTTATTAATGGTGAGGTTCGTGAGGTCCCCTTACCGCGGGCTCCGATCAACCAGGTGCTCGCCACTTCTCGCGTGTTCTTCGGAACCGAAGCTCTGGAGTATCGCCTACCCACCGGCGCGCGCTCAGGGGCGATGCTCGGCATCAAGGAGTACCCCACGCCGACCCACGTCGGCATGTTCGATGCACTTCTGGCCGCGCCATTTCCGTTTGTTCTGACCCAGTCTTTCGGATTTCTGACCAAAGCCTCCGGCCAAGCGCTGCTGCAGCGCCAGTTCAACCGGATGGTGAATGCGGGGGACTTTGCGGTCTCGCAGGCCGAGGAGCTCAACGATGCGCTCGATGCGTTGACCAGCAACGAATTCGTGATGGGGGACCATCACTTCTCGCTCCAGGTGATGGCAGAGGACCCCGAGAATCGTAGTCTCGAATTCGGAAATCCCTGGCTCGCCGAGACCACGGAATCCATTTCGCGACGCACGAAAGCGCTGAATGATCACGTGGCGCTTGCGCGGGCGCACTTGGCGGACACCGGGATGACGGTGGCTCGTGAGGATCTGGCGCTCGAAGCGGCCTTCTGGGCCCAGCTGCCCGGAAACTTCCCCATGCGACCCCGCAAGGCACCCATCACTTCGCGCAACTTCGCGGCGATGGTCCCGTTTCACAACTACCCCGCGGGACGCGCGGTCGGCAACCACTGGGGCGAGGCGCTCACCGTACTCGTCACGAGCGCCCGCTCACCGTTTCACTTTTCGCTCCATGCGAGTGATCCGAACGATCCCGAAGGCGGATCTCGCAAGGATACGGGACACACGCTCATCTGCGGGCCGACGGGTTCCGGCAAAACCGTATTCATCGGGTTCCTCATTGCGATGCTGACACGCCAAAGCGCGACTCAGATCATCTTTGACAAAGACCGGGGACTTGAGATTCTGGTGCGCTCGCTCGGCGGGGAGTACTGCGCACTCAAGAGCGGGGAGTCGACCGGCTTCAATCCCCTGAAGCTGCCCCCGACGCCTCTCAACATCGAGTTCTTAAAGAGCTGGCTGCGCGTGCTCGCGCGTCCCGCGCACGGCGTTCTCACCGTGCGCCAGCAGGCGGATCTTGATCAGGCGCTGCGAGGGACTCTCGCGCTCGAACTCAAGGCGCGTCGCCTGTCGCGACTGATCGAATTCTTGGACTCCACGGACGCAGAAGGCCTCTACGCGCGGTTGAGCCCTTGGTGCGAAGCCCAAGCCGGGGATTACGCCTGGGTGTTCGACAACGACGAAGACGTGGTGGTGCCGCGTCTCTCAGGTCACGCCATCGTCGGGTTCGACGTGACGGATTTTCTCGATCATGAGGTGAGCCGAACGCCCGTGACGCTGTATCTCTTTCACTTGGTGCGCCATCTGCTGGATGGCCGGCGACTGGTGTGCTGGATGGATGAGTTCTGGCGCCTCCTGGCCGACCCCGCGTTCGAGAACTTCGCCAAGGATGGGCCCAAGACCTGGCGCAAGTTGAATGGCGTGATGGCTCTCGCCACGCAAAGTGCTAGCGACGTGCTCGGCAGCCCCATCAGTCGCACCTTGATTGAGCAGACGCCCACCAAGGTGTTCTTCCCGAATGCGGATGCGAACACCGAAGACTACCGGGGGGATTCGGCCTGACGGAGCGGGAATTCCGCCTTATCAAGGAAGAACTGGAACCCGGCTCCAGGCGCTTCCTCGTGAAACAAGGCCATCAAAGCGTGGTCTGCGAGCTCGATCTGAAGGGCTTTGAGGCCGAGCTCGCGGTGATCTCCGGCCGCCGCTCCGCGCTCGACGTCATGCACCAGCTCATTTCCCGTCACGGCGAGGACCCCCGTGAGTGGTTACCCCCGTTCTACGAGCGGGTCCTCGGGGAGTCATCGCTCGGGTTCAGCCAAGAGGTGTCGCATGTTCAATAAGAGTCTTCTCCCAGGTCTTGTCATCGCGCTGTTTGCGCTCGGGGCTCCGATTCCGGCCCACGCGCAGTTCGCGGTTATTGACGTGGCCTCCCTCGGGCAGTTGATCCAACAGGTGTCGACGCTGGAACAGCAGGTCGCGACTGCCAGGAGTCAACTGAGCCAGGCGCAAAGCGAATATGCCGCGATCACCGGCAGTCGGGGCATGGAGCAGCTCTTAAGCGGTACGGTACGCAATTATTTGCCGACCGACTGGGCACAGCTGTCGGAAGTGATGAGCGGTGCGCCGGGACGCTTCCCGGCCCTTGCTACTGACTTCAGGAGCCTGGTGAGTAGCAACGCCGTGCTCACGCCCGCCCAGGTTGCCTTGCTGTCCTCGACCCAGCAGGCGCAGCTCAACACCGCGCGAGCGTCGCCGGCAATGCTGCAGGCCACCGCCCGGGCGGCGCTCGCCACCTCGAGCGACCGGTTCGTCTCGCTTCAGCAATTGATCACTGCGATCGGCGGGGCGAGGGATCAGAAAGCATCGCTCGATTTGAATGCGCGGATTGCGGCCGAGCAGGGCATGCTCCAAAACGAACAGACCAAGCTCCAGGTCCTCTATCAAGTCGCGCAGTCGCAAGAGTGGTCCCGCGCGCAGCGTGCACGTGAACAGGCGATCGCGGATCAGGGCTCTTTGCGGCGCTTGCCGCCGATGGGGCTCTGAGAGCTACGCGTCCATGGGCTTCTTTGCCGAATTCAATAGCTGGCTGAATGCGCTCCTCGCCGGCTACATCGGGGACAACACGGCGCGGATCGCAGCCGCGATGGAACCGGTGGTCGTGACGCTGGCGGTCATCTACGTCATGGTTTGGGGCTATCTGCAACTGACTGGGCAGATCGAAGAGGCCTTTCTTGCGGGCCTCAAGAAGATCATCACGCTGGCGATGGTCTTGGGGTGCGCGTTGCACCTTTGGCTTTACAACACGCTTATCGTCGACACTTTTTTCAACGGGCCCTCCGAGCTTGCGGCTGTGATCATCGGGGCATTTGATCCGGTCACCATCATCGATCAGATCATTTTCGCAGGCGGTGATGCGGCGAACCTGCTCCTGCAAAAGGGCGGACTCCTCAATGGCAACTTCGCGTACTACCTGGCCGGGATGGGCGTCTATCTGATTGTGGGATTGACGGCGATCTATACGATCTTTCTCCTTGCGCTCTCCCGAATCGCACTCTCAGTGCTTCTGGCCCTCGGCCCCTTGTTTATCGGCCTTCTTTTCTTCCATTCGACCAAGCGCCTCTTCGAAGCGTGGCTCGCGCAACTGCAGAACTACGCGCTCATCACGATTCTCACCGTCCTAGTGGCCGCTCTCATGCTGCGGGTGGTCACGGTCGCCGCCCAGCAGGCCGTGAGCGAGGGCGGCGCGATCCAGATTGCCAGCGCTGTCCGAGTCTGCATGGCCGCGGGGCTCACATTCTTAGTGATGCGGCAGGTCATGCCCATGGCCGCAGGACTTGCCACCGGGCTCGCGTTGAGCAGCTTTGGCATCGTCAGTGCCGCGCTCGCCTGGGGATTCGGCGGCGCGGTTCGAGGGGGCGCGCAATTTGCGACGGGTCTCACCGATCGTGAGACCGGTCGCTCGGATCCGCTCGCGCGCCGGGCCGGCTACGCGGTCCGGCGGGGCCTCGTGCGCGCCGCAACGGCTCGATGGCGGGACAACCAGGTTCGAAGGAGTGCTTAAAGCCATGACGATCCCACGCCAGTGCCTCTGGACGGTGTTCATTGCCCTCATTGTCGCCGGCTGCAGTTCGCACCCGAGGCGCGTGGACTGTGAGGGGCACTTAAGACCGATCAACGCTCCGGCTCCCGTCGGCTCATCGAGTGTTGCCCACCCATGAAACGAGAACCCGAGCTCAAGGGGTACTTCGAGGAGGCGGCCTCCTGGGACGCCGACCACCTTGCACAGGGAAGGCGCACGGTGAAGCTGGCGCTCGGGGTCGCGGGTGCGGGATGGATCCTAGCGCTGGCGCTCGCCGCCGCTCTGATGCTGCTCATGCCGCTAAAACGCGTGGAACCCTTCGTCGTGCGCGTCGATAACGCGACAGGAGTGGTGGATGTGGTGCCCGTCTATACCGGCCGCTCGGGCGTACCGGAGGCGGTCACGCGCTATCTCCTCACGCACTACGTGACGGTCTGTGAGCGGTTCAACTATGCGACCGCCGAGAGCGACTACGAGGAGTGCGGGTCCTTCCATACGGCGCGGCGCAATCAGGCTTGGTACGCGCTCTGGAATCCCACCAATCCCGCATCCCCCTTGAATACCTATAAGGACGGGTCGAGCGTTCGCGCGCAGGTGACGTCCGTCAGTTTCTTCAAGCGCGCGAGCGGGGTGGGGGATCTCGCCCAGGTGCGCTACGTCAAGGCAAAGCGGGCAGCCAGCAGTGCCACTGAGGAGACGACGCACTGGATCGCGACGCTCCAGTACGCGTACTCCGATCCCTCACCGGACCCGAAGGTCCGCGGCTGGAATCCGCTCGGGTTCAAAGTCGTGGATTTCAGGCCGGAGCCTGAAATGTTGACTGAGGCGGCGCCGGTCGCGAACACGCTTGCGGCCGCGCCTTCGAACTCGAGGCCGTGAGGACACGTCGATGAGAACCCCGCTGTTCGTGCTGCTCATCGGCATCGCGGTGTCGGTCCATGCCGAGACGGTGCCGTCTCCCGGTCTTCTCGATGCGCGCATCCGCATTGCGCCCTACAGTGCCGAACAGGTCTATCGACTGATGGGGTTCGTGGGCTTCCAGACAGATCTCGAGTTCGAGATCGGTGAATCCTTTGTCGGTCTTGGGGCCGGCGACATCGACGGCATTTCGTTTGTCGCGCAGGACAACCACCTGTTCCTTAAACCTAAGGCCGCGAAGGTGGGTACGAACCTCACGATCCTCACCTCCCGGCGCACGTACCAGCTGGACTACTCCGCGACGACGGCGCATCCGGATACCAGTCGGGAAGTGACCTACGCGCTGCACTTCACTTACCCGGTGAGCGCGAAGGAGGGGAGTGAGGCGGGAGCTCGGGAGCTTAAGGCTGATACTCACCGGCCGAGGAATATCGACTATTGGTACTGCGGCAGTCCGTCGATTCAGCCGATTGCGGCCTCAGACGATAGCGTTCACACCCGACTCACGTTTGCGGCCAAGGCGGAGCAGCCGGCCATCTTCATTCTGAACGACGACGGATCGGAGTCGCTCCTGAACTTCAGCATGGACGAGGGGGATGTGATCCTTCATCGCGTCGCGCGTCGCTTCATCCTACGGCGTGGGTCTTTGGCCGGATGTGTGGTGAATAAGGGGTATACGGGATTGGGGGAGCGCCTGAAGTCCCATACGGTGTCGGATGACGTCGAGCGTGCCACGCAGGGAGCTCGTCCATGAAGGCGTTCTCCGGCGAGCGTGTGAACGAAGGCGGATCGGATCCCGTGCGGGCGGTGGGCGCTTCCTTCGAGTCGACACAGCCGTCTGGAGGCGATGACGCCGTTGCGGGGGATCGCGGGATCCCGTCGATCAACCGTGCGAGATCCATACAGTCCCAAGTCAGCAGCGTACTGGCTATCACACTCATGGCGACGCTCGGCTTAGGCCTCCTGACTTGGTACTACGCGAGGACCCTCACACGACCCGCTCAGGCGCGCCACGCGGCTCAGGCGGCGGTCAACGGCCGTGCCCAGGGAGAGATGGCCCTCCCACCGTTGGGCCCCATTACATCGCCGTTCGTCCGCAACGAGTCGCCCGCGGGCTCCGCGACCGCGCCTGCACCGGATTCCACGGCCATGGAGCGAATCCTAGGTCCCGCCCCGGCGCTGCCCGTCGCGGTGGCGGCGCCGGCGCCGCTTGTCGGTGCGCTGCAGACCACGCCGCACAAGTCCCCGGGCGAACTCGCGTTCGAGCGGCGCCTGGCCGGCCCCGCGTTCGCTCATGCCTCGAAGGAGCAGGACCGGTCGGCCCCGACGGTTTCTTCCGCTCAAAGCGCCGAGCCCGCGGTGTTTGCGGTGTCCCACACGCGGACGGGAGATGAAGCGGCGGATTCTGGCTCGGCGCTCAACACCCTCCTGCGTCCCACCGTGACGCCAGCGATTGCCGCTGCCGTCCTGCCGACGCGGCGGTTTCTCCTATCCAAGGGCGCGTTTATCGATTGCACGCTCGAAACCGCGATCGATTCGACGCTACCCGGCATGACCACCTGCATCACCGCCACCGACACGTTCAGTGCCGATGGAACGGTGGTGCTCCTCGAGCGCGGCACGAAGCTCGTCGGGGAGACGCGCGGCCAGGTTCAGCAAGGGGCGGCGCGGATTTTCGTGCTCTGGACTGAAGCGCGCACGCCGACCGGCGTGGTGGTGCCTTTGAGTTCGCCGGGAACGGATGAGCTCGGGCGTTCAGGGTTGCCCGGCGAGGTGAACCGTCACTTCTGGGATCGTTTCGGAGCGGCCATCCTCCTTACCGTGATCAATGGGGCGGTACAGGGTGCCGTCAATTCGAAAAACAGCAGTGGTTCGGTCGTGATCAGCCCCTCGACGTCCACCGATGTGATGACCGAGATCTTAAGAGGCGCTCTGAACATCGCGCCGACCGTGACTAAGGCCCAGGGGGATCGGATTCAGGTCTTGGTCGCACGGGACGTCGACTTTCGGCCCGTGTACGCGCTGCGCGTCGCGAACTCGGCGACGTCGCGGGATGGAAAGCCGTGACGAGCGAAGCGAGCCTGGTCGAGGCCGTCTCGAGCTCCGCGCTCGAGCTCAATCTTCGCGCGCTGCGGCCGATCTTGAGCAACCCGGAAGTCACGGAGCTGTGCATCAATCGCCCGCGGGAGGCGTTCGTCGAAACCCAGCGAGGGTGGGAGCGCTGCTCGTTGCCTTTCGCGGATTTTGACTGGTGCCGGCGGCTGGCCAAGCTGATTGCGAACTCCACACGCCAAAGGGTGGACGAAGCGACGCCACTGCTCTCAGCGTCCCTTCCGACCGGGGAGCGCGCTCAGATTGTCATGCCGCCGGCCACCACCGCCGGCACCGTGGCGATTACCCTGCGACGACCGTCAGACGAGGTGTGGTCGATCGGAGAGCTCGCCCAGCGGGGCATCTTTCGCTCCACCCGACGCTCCTCCGCCGCGCTCGATGACACCGAGCAGGAGCTCTTGCGGCTCTTGAGTAGCCAGCAGTACGAGGCCTTCATGCGCCTAGCGGTGGCAAGCCGCAAAAACATCCTGGTCTCAGGTCCCACCGGTTCCGGCAAGACGACCTGGACCAAAGCGCTGATTCGGGAAATCCCTCCCGCCGAGCGACTCGTCACCATCGAGGACGCCCAGGAACTCGTTCTCGACACCCACCCGAATCACGTCCGTCTCTTTTACTCCAAAGACGATCAGGGGCTCGCGCGCGTGACGCCGAAGCAGCTGCTGGAGTGCTGCCTTCGCATGAAGCCGGACCGGATTCTGCTCGCCGAGCTACGGGCGGAGGAAGCCTTCGACTACCTGCGCAATGTGAACTCCGGTCACCCGGGATCCATCACCAGCATCCACGCCGGAAGCTGCGAGCTGGCGTTCGAGCAGCTGGTGCTCCTCGTGAAACAAAGCGCGGGAGGGCGCGAGCTCGCGCGGCGCGACATCAAGAGCCTGCTCTACCTGCTGGTGGATGTCGTTATCCAGTTCGGCGTCGAGCGGCACGAGCGCTTTATCAAGGAAATCTTTTATGAACCCGAGCGCCGGCGTCAAGGCCTGGCCGAAGCCGGCTAGGTCGGGTTCGGGTCGATTCATCAGAGTGGCGCTCGCGAGTGCCGCAGCACTCCTCCTGGGCACCTATCTCGCCGGTGTGTTCTTTCTGTGGTCGGTGCACGCCGATCCACGTCGGGCGACGCCCCTCACCTTGAGCCAGTACGGGTACTACTACGGCGACCGGGCGGAGGTTCGGCGCCGGCTCTGGGGATGCTCCGCGTTGGCCCTCGCGTTCGTCCTGGTGAGCGCGGGGGCATCGCTCGTCCCGCGCCGACGCGCACTGCATGGCGATGCGCGCTTTGCCACGCGTGCCGATATTGCCGCCGCGGGTCTCCTAGGATCCGACGGAATCATCCTCGGAAGACGCGGGCGACGCTGTCTCATGCTCGCGGGTCAACAGGGTGTGGCCCTCGCGGCGCCCCCGCGCGCCGGGAAGGGCACCGGCGTCGTGGTGCCCAATGCGCTCAATTGGCCGGGGTCGCTCGTCTGCATCGATATCAAGCGCGAGAACTGGACGATCACCGCGGGTTTTCGGGCGCGTTCGGGGCAGGCGTGCTACCTCTTTGATCCCTTCGCCGAGGACGGCCGTACCGCCCGCTGGAATCCCTTCTCCTATGTCTCGCGCGATCCAGTGCGGCGTCTGAATGACCTGCAGCGCATCGCCGAGATGCTCTACCCCGATCCGCCGAACGTGGATCCGTTCTGGACCGCATCCGCCCGATCGCTGTTCTTAGGCATCGCACTCTATCTCTTCGAGACGCCAACGCTTCCGAACACCATTGGTGAAGTGCTTCGCCAGGGGATGGCGAGTGACGATGAGGGTTTCGGCCAGCACTGGAAGCGCCTGATTGAGGGCCGCAACAGTGGCACCCGGCCGCTCTCGTCCCAATGCGTGCGCTCGCTCTATGACGTGATCGATTTGGCACCGGTGACGGCGAGCTCGATCCGCAAGACCTTCACGAGTCGCCTGGATCTGTGGCTGAACCCGATTCTGGATGCCGCCACCGCCGAGAGTGACTTCGATCTTCGCGAGCTGCGCAGGAAACCGATCTCGATCTATGTCGGGGTGAATCCCGATGACCTGCATCGCTTAAGACCCGTGTTGAATCTCTTCTTCCAGCAGGCGATCGGTCTTCAGACGCGCGAGCTCCCGGAACGTAATCCCGCACTTAAATACCAGGTCATGATGCTGCTCGATGAGTTCACAGCTCTCGGGCGCATTCCGATCATCGCGGAAGCGATCAGTTACCTCCCGGGCTACAACGTGCGGGTGGTGCTCGTGATCCAGACCCCTGCGCAGCTGCGCGAGGTGTACGGCATTCACGCGGCCGAGACGATGCTGAAGAGTCTCGCCGCCCGCATCGTCTTTGCGCCCAAGGACTTCCCCGACGCGCGGGAGATCTCGGACGAACTTGGATTCACGACGGTCCCCGTGAAGACGGTGTCGATGCCCATCGGAGCAACACTCAGTCGGCGCGGGCAGCGGTCGCGCAGCCAGAGCGTGAGTCTCCAGCGACGGGCGCTCCTACTGCCCCAGGAAGTGAAGGAGCTCGGAACAGAGGAAGCCATCGTGTTTTACGAGGGACTGCGCCCGATCCGCTGCCGGAAGATCCGCTATTTCTCTGAGAAACGGTTTCGCAAGCGCTTGCTGCCGACCCCGCGGGTCCCCGTCCCATCGTTGCGTGGGCCATCCTTCGCTGCAATCCCATCGACTGAGAATCCGAGGGCGAGCCTTCCAAGCGATGACGGAGATGACGGACAGGCGGACGAGAGTTCGAGCGCAGCGGCGCTGGCGAAAAAGGAGGAGGTCGTGATCCGAGACGCCACGGTCGAAGATGTCGAGCGGATCGAATCACTGACGCTCGAGGATTTTGCGGCGGATTTTTCGAAAGTGCAGGGCCCCGATCACGACGGACCGGTTTCGGACGGTGAAATGACAGGCCTGGTGGACACTTTTTTGAGTTCGCTCGAGCGAGCGTAGGAGACGCACATGGCGGAGGAAGAAGACGCCCCTCGAAGTAACGGCCGTGATCAGCAGCCGAATTCCGAGGACCGTCGACCTGCCGGCAAGGGCTCCGAGCAACGGGGCGGCGCTCGAAGTAGGCGAGTGAGCCGAGAGCCGCCGGTCAATGCCATTCAAGCCACCCGCAAGCCACGAAAGAACCACAAGACGCCCGCGCCGGCAGCTGCCACCGCGGCGGCGCCGGCCGATCCACAAACACCCGACGAGCGCGCCGAGGCCACCGGGAGGCCTACCGGTCTCCCGCACGGCGATTCCGATCCCTGGACGGTGCCGGAATCCGTTCGCAACCGCTTCGTGCAAGACGGCCACCGCTTCTATTTCCCGGACGGCGCACCGGCCTTCAAGGATCAGGGACGTCGTCTCACGACCCCGAGTGAGAACACGCACGTGATTCATAGCTTGATTGAGATTGCGCATTCGCGCGGTTGGACCGAAGTCACCGTGACCGGGACCGAGCGCTTCCGCCTGGAGGCCTGGCGCCTAGCCCGCATCGCGGGACTCAAGGTTCGAGGCTATCGCCCGAGTGAGGTCGAACACGCTCACCTGATTCGCGCGCTCGCGAGAAGCCGCGCGCAACCCGCGGAACGGGTGGATTCCCTTCCGGCCGATTTCTCCTCTGACGCGCCCAGGCCCTCAAGTGCGCCGCCCCCGGAAGCTGTCTCTCGTCCGGATGCCGCCTCCCAAGGCAGGTCTCGTGAGCGCATTGTGGGGAAGCTCATGGACCACGGGCGCGATGCCTACCGCCACGACCCAAGGGAGGATCCTTCCTATTTCGTGCGGCTTCAGACCCGCGACGGGCCGCGTGAGGTGTGGGGGAAAGACATCGAACGTGCCGTCGCGAAATCACTCACGCAACCCCAGGTGGGTGATGAGGTCATCTTGGAGCGCAGCGGGCGGGATTCCGTCACGGTGCAGCGGCGGGCGCGGGATTCGGAGGGGCAACTGAAAGAGAAGGCAGTCGAGGTCTACCGGAACCGCTGGGTCATCGAGAAGCGGGAATTCTTCGAGCAACGCGCTACGGCTGCCCAGCTGATTCGGGATGAGGCGATCGCTCCGCGCGAGGCGGTGCGTCAGCACCCGGAACTTGCGGGCACCTACCTCAATCTGCGCGCCGCCGAGCTCGCCTCAAGAGGCCTACGCGACCCCGAGGATCAGCGCCGATTTGTGGCTCAGGTCCGCAGCGCGCTCGCGGATCACATCGAACGGGGGGAACCGCTGCAGCCCGTACGCCTGCGTGAACGCGCGGAGCGTAAGATCGTGGAAGATCCGGAACGGGTTCGCTGATGGCTGGGTGCCATGCGTGCTGAAGAAGGCTGGTTTGCGGCGTAGTTCCGCGGACTACGAGCGGTGGTCGCCGGTCCGCTGTCGACCCAAAGCGGTAATTACGCATGACCGCTCCCCGGCGGTACCGAATTACCCCTGCGCTTGCGCCGGAACGTTCATGCTTCCCATGACAATGCGAAAAGCGATAAGCGCCCACATGCAGGCGTAAGGCCACATCTTCGGGTTCGTCGGCGCAACCATGGTAGCGAGGCAGCAGCTCACGAGCGGTGCAAGTGCACGCCGAAAACCGTTGACGGACGTCGGCACACCCACCAGTCGCGCGAGAAAAAGTATGTAGTGGCGCAACTCGAACGCGACCAGAATGGTCACGATATCGAGCCCGACGGCGTCGAGCGCAGGAAGCACTAAGGCTGCTTCGGGGACCATACAGATGAGCAGGACTCCGACTACTACCAGAAGGAACAGGACTCGGTAAGCGGGCGCCTTCATGAGCGGTGATCGAGTTGCCATCCACCGTGTACCGAGCCAATTCACGCGCCGCTCCTCGCCAGATCCCTGCCAGGTTCGACGAGTCTACCGTGGTCTGCGGCCGTCCGCTCTTGGACCCCTTTCTGCCATTCACGAACGGCCGCTTCTGAGGCGACTACGGCACGACGAGACGTCATTGCGCTTGCGATAAGCCACGCTGGGGTGTTTGTGCTTGCCCCGATGACCGAGGACATCAAACCCAGGAGATACCTATTATCCAGCCTAAGATACCGCCATCTCTCTATTCGGCTGAGATCCGGCGATATACGCGCACCGTTTTTCCATCCGTATACGTGACCCCGCTGTTGGTGAACACAAACTCCTGACCGCTGTCTGCCCGCAGCCTGACGGTTCCGGCGGTCTTTTGAATCGCGAAAGATCGCATACCATCCCACGGCGCCTTGTGCTCGGCGGTTACTCCGGAGGGCGTTTCGAGGAAAAGCGATGTATCGTGGTACTCATAGGCGAAATGTGTTCCGTCCCACACGTATTTGCCAAAAAGAACAACTGTGGTTTTCTTATCCGCTTGCGCGTTATTAATAAGGACCGTGGCAACGGTTCCACCCATTAATAGAAAGCGTCCCTGCACCTGCGGAGGCTTGAGTGTGCCAGCATCGGTATGCCACTCCTCCAATGCGTATGCGCCGGAAACCGACGCCGGAAGGCCAGCGACCGAACTGGGGTCGGCCAGTACCGGCACGGCGAGCAGTGCAATAGTCAGGGCGAAGTTTGGAAGCATCGGAAACTTGATCAACATAGTTATTTACTCTCTTATTGGTGCGATACGGCCCACTGTCGAGCCTTGGAGCAAGACGACTGGCTCACGAGTTTACTCAACTTGAGAAAGAAACCGGAATTCGCGAGCGACCGGTAACGGGCGATCTCTTCGGCGCCGCCAATGGCAACTTTTGGCCGCACCCAGCCGGTTGATTGGGTCGCGGACTGTGCCGGGTGTATCTTGAGTCTGTGCAACCGTGGTCCTTGGCGTGGCACAGCGTAGAGCTGCTACCGAAAGGCTCGCCTCATCCGAGCGCTGCCGGGGGAGGATGGTGGACTGCACGAAAATGAAGATCTTGCTGTATCTCCTCCTTTTCGGTGCGTCGGCGTCGGCGTGGGCGCAGGGCCGGCCGGCAGCCAACCTGATTGTGATCCACGCCAACATCTATACCGTGGACCGCCAGCATCCCATGGCTGAAGCCCTAGCGGTGATCGGGGATCGCATTGTGGCGGTCGGATCGAAGGCCGAGATCGATGCGTGGCGGGGACCCGGAACCCGAGTGATCGACGCGCACAAGAAGCTGCTGCTGCCCGGATTCAATGATTCGCATGTGCACTTCACCGACGGCGGCGCGGGGCTCGCCGAGGTGCAACTGAACGATGCCACCTCCGCGGAGGAGTTCAAGCGCCGGATTGCGACCCAGGCGGCCAAGACCGAGAAGGGCGAATGGGTCCTCGGCGGCGCCTGGGATGAGACGAAGTGGAGCTCGAGTCAACAGCCGACCGCAGCACTGATCGACGACGTCACTCGAAATGTCCCGGTGTTCGTCAGTCGCTACGATGGCCACCAGGGGCTGGCCAACTCCGCGGCCATGAAGCTTGCTGGAATCTCGGACAACACTGCCGATATTCCCGGCGGCGTGATCGTCCGTGACGCAGCCGGAAGGCCTACCGGTATTTTCAAAGATGCGGCGCAGGAATTGATCTTCAAAGCCATTCCGCCCATGCCGCACGAGCGGCGCCTGGCCGCCGCCAAACGCGCGCTCGCATATGCCGCGTCGGTGGGCGTTACGAGCGTGCAGCACATGAGCGCCGAATACGCCGATGTGGCGGTGTATTCCGAGCTGCTGGAGAAAGGGCAGCTGACGACGCGCATTTACTGCGCGCCGCTCGAGACCGAATGGCAGGATCAGGCCAAGGTCGGTCTGCGCCGTGCCTGGGGATCCTCGTACTTGCGTCTAGGCGCCGTGAAGGGTTTCGCCGATGGCTCGATCGGCTCGCGCACCGCGGCGCTCTTTGAGCGCTACAGCGATGAGCCCGACAATCACGGCATTCTTTCCGCCGAAATGCATCCGCCCGAGGCCATGCGCGAGCGGCTGATGAAGGCCGATGGCGCCGGCTTACAGCTGCGCGTGCACGCCATCGGGGACCGCGCCATATCGATGATCCTCGATACCTTCGACGCCATTGAGAAAGCGAATGGATATCACGATCAGCGCATGACCATTGAACATGCGCAGCACATGGCACCTAAGGATTTTGAGCGCTTCGCCAAGCTTCACGTAATTGCTTCCATGCAGCCCTACCATGCGATCGATGATGGGCGCTGGGTCGAAGCGCGCATCGGTCGCGAACGAGCCAAGACGAGCTATGCCTGGCGCAGTTTTCTCGACCACGGCGTCACGCTTGCCTTTGGAACCGATTGGGACGTGGCGCCGCTCAATCCGCTGCTCGGGCTCTATGCGGCGGTCACGCGCGCGACGCTTGACGGAAGGAATCCGGGGGGCTGGATTCCAGAGCAGAAGATCACCCTGGCCGAGGCCGTTGAGGCCTACACGCTGGGATCCGCTTTCGCGGAGTTCCAGGAAAAAGAGAAAGGCTCGATTACACCCGGCAAGCTCGCGGATATGGTGATCCTCAGCGGCAACATTTTTGACATGAAGCCCGAGGCAATTCGTAACGTGAGAGTTGAAACCACGTTCGTCGGCGGCAAGATTGTGTACCGCGATCCGCCACCGCAATCACAACAGTAGCGCTCCGACGAAGCGAGGGACATTCGGGCGGTCGGAATCGCGTCGGGAGTTCAAGTGGCCGGCGCATGGACGGCGTTTGCCCGCACCGAGAATCCGCGACCCACTGTGTAAGACTGTCCGGGAAGGCTACCTGAACCTCGCAGCGGCCGCTTCTGGCCGACCGCAGTCTGATTTTGGTGGGCGGCTCAGGCCGAGGTTCAGCAGATCACGTACGCCCGGGCCGGCCTGTTGGTCGCTGCCTCACCTTCTGCGAAGATCGGGGACAGCGCTTCATGTGCGCGCTTAGCGGATCCCCGTAGCACCGAGGTCAGATCGATGAAGCCGCACGTTAAGTTCTGTCGAATGGTAGCTCTGTGGACCGCGGTTCTTTCCGGCGCTGTGTCGGGGTCCGCTGCGGCCAAGCCGTTGACCACAGGCATCGACGGAAAATCGGTCGTACTTGTTCGACGTCCTGACCCCGGGTTTGTCTATGTGACATCTGGCGGTGCTGCTGCGGCAGCCTTCGCGGCGCTCGGGCCCCTGCATGACATGCGGCCGGGTCACGAAATGGAGGACGCTGGGAGACAGCTCACGGCCGACGATCAAATTGACGACCCAGCAGTCTCTCTTAGTGCTGTGTTGCTGAGCGGCCTTGTCAGCACCTACAAGCTGCAATCGCTTAATCCGGAGGCCGTGATCCTTTCGGACGACAAGCAGCTTGATGTCTATCGCAAGCAAAACCAGGCCGATCTCATATTCGAGTTCTACACGGAAGCTTGGCGGACCTTCTATTTCCTCGACTTCAAGCACTACGATGTTTGGTATTACGCCAAAGCGCGCCTAATAGACGGTCGAACAGGCTCCGTGATCCGTCAGACGAAATGCGCTCACAAACCGGTGAAAACGTCCGCATCCCCAACGCTTGATGAATTGCTCGCTAACCATGGCGAGAAGCTTCGTGCGGCGGTTGAAGCGGCCAAGGAACTTTGTTTGGCAACGGTCCGACAGGAGTTCGGGATTTCCGCATCAATGATGCGTTGACGCTGTAGATGCGTGCCTGGCCAATGAGTCGACTGACCGCTATCCGAAGATTCACGGGGCGAGTTTGGCCGGCAGCTCCTGGCCGGCTGCTGACGAAACGGCCGGTACGGTCTCTCTGCCTGAGTGGCCGTTCAGTGTTTCCCCTTAACGGTCGGTCAGGTTACGCTAAGCGGATATTGACGGCCCAGAACGGAAACATGCCTACATCGGCCGTTAGGTTGGTTCCAAGGTGGGGGAGACCAAACGTGGTCACGAAGCGATCAATCGTACTCACTCTGACGAGCTTAATCGTTCTTGCAGGATGGCCGGTTTTTGCACACGCGGCGCGATCCTCAATCGTCGCGGAAGACTACATGATCGAATCTGGTGATCCAGGAATTCGACTGTTCGTTCGCAACAAGCATCCGGCGCGAATGACTCAATACCGCAGCGAGAAGACTGTGCTTTACGTGCACGGTTCGACGCAAGCTGCCTCATGTACATTCGACCTTAAGATCGATCAGGAATCGTGGATGGATTACATCGCGGGGCGCGGTTACGACGTATACCTCGTCGACCTGCGCGGATATGGTCGCTCCACGCGACCACCAGAATTCGCGAAGCCGGCCGACGAGAACCCTCCGGCGGTCCGAACGGACGTTGCCGTGCGGGACGTCGCGGCCGCGGTCGATTCCATCCTCCAACGCCGTCGGTTGAGGAGCCTCGACCTGATCGGATGGTCCTGGGGTACGGCGCTGATGGGTCGATACGCGAGCGAACACAAAGAGAAAGTCCATCGGCTCGTACTGTATGCCCCGGTTTGGCTGCACGAACCCGTCAGTGCTCCACCGACACTCGGCGCCTATCGAACCTGGTCAATGGATGGTGCGCGAAAGATTCTGCAGACGGGGGCGCCGGATTCGAGGAAGAGTGAATTGCTCTCCCCCGACGTATTCGTGGCCTGGTCCGCCGCTGAGATTGCGACCGATGCTGACGGCTCCAAGCAGAGCCCGCCCGTCGTACACACACCCAACGGGTACTATGCTGACGATCGGGACTATCAGACGGCCGGCAAGGCGCTTTGGGAACCGTCGGAAATTGCCGCACCTACGCTGGTCGTAGTCGGAGACTGGGACGGCGTCGCGCCGCCGGCGCGAGCCCAGGCAGTCTTTAGCAAGCTCGTCAACGCGCCCGAGCGGCGGCTGGTTCAGATCGGCGAGGCGACGCACATCGTTCTCTTGGAGAAGAATCGTCTGCAGCTCTACCGCGAAGTGCAGATGTTCTTGGACGAGTAGGACCGATCCGGTAGCGGCTGGCAGGGTGCTGGGAGTTTCGCTTCCCGGATTCCCGAAGCGTCCGCTTCTGGGAAACCAATAGGTGTGCGTTGGAAGCCTGCCCTGGCCGAAATCGATCACCTGCGACCGCGACCTCCTAGGGCTCCCGCCGCACTTCCTTGGCGGACTTATCAAGTCGCAGGCCGAGGAATGCGGCGTGCCGCAGGCGGTTCTCCGCCGTCCATTCTACGAATCTGATTTGCGCCACGAGCTGCGGCTTCGTCCAGTGCATCTCGCGCATCTGATCCGCCGTGATGCCCCCGCCCCATCTCCCGACAGCAGTGTCCGGAAGATTGGCGAATGGGCAGTCTTGAACCTGCAGCGGTTTCAGCTTGCCCAGAACCTCGCGGCGACCGTGTGGGACGAGGCCCGCGCGCACCTTTCCGGCGAAGCGTAACTCCTTGCCCTCGTAGTATCCGACCAGCAACGCATCGAGGCCGTTCGCGCCATCGGGCCGATAGCCCCCGATCACGAATTCCTGCTGTCGTTCGAGCTTCAATTTCACCCAGTCGTTGGAACGCTCTCCAGGCTGATAAGTGGAGTCCCTGCGTTTGGCGATTACACCCTCGATGCCCGCGGCTCGAAGAGCCTTCACGATATCGGTAGCGCTGCCCGGCAGGTCCTGCGACAAACGCAGCACCCCATCGGTGCTCACGAGCGCGGGCAACCGCGCCCGCCGGACCTCGAGGCGCTCGCCCGTCAAGTCCTGCCCGTCCGCATAGAGCGCATCGAAGGCGTAGAACACGATCCGGCGCTTTTGATGCGAGCTTCGATGCTGCAGGGCCTGGAACGACGGCCGGCCGTCCTCGCCGAGCGCGACGAGCTCCCCATCGAGCACGATCTGCTTGATCTTCTGGCGCCGACCCGCGGTCGCTATGCCGGGGTACATCACGGTCAAGTCCTTGTCGTTCCGGGAGCGGACTTGAACGTCCTCGCCGTCCTTGATCAGCAAGGCGCGATAGCCGTCCCATTTCAGCTCGTAGAGCCACTCGTCCCCCTCAGGCAGCTTCTTGACGGCCAGCGCCGCCATGGGCGTGACGAATGCCGGGGCTTTTCGCGGCTTCGGGGTCAATGGCTTCTTGCCCGCGGACGCTGCGACCGAAGCCTCTCAATCTGTCGCCCTTGCCGCTTGATCGTGTCGTGCAGTTCCTCGTAGTCGCCATGCTCGATCAAGTAGGCCAGGACCTTCAGGACCCCGCGCGCGCCGCTGTAGAAAGCCAGCTGAGTGCTTGCCAAGTCACGTTTACTCAAGCCTCGTTGGACGGCCGTTCGTTTATAGATTGTCCAGAGGCGCCGCAGCGACAGGGTGGTGGCCATAACCGAGCTTACCCCTGCCGGATCCGGGTGCGCATCCAGTAGTCCGACTGGGTGGGCACTGGATTTACCAGCCTCGCGCACGCTGGTTACGCTTCGCACATGGGGAGAACGACCGGACAATGGCGCTGCCGTATCTGCAGTTTTGATCGGTGGCACATCGTGACCGTCAAACGCAAGAACGGGGCGCTCTACACAACCGCCTTCTATGCTTGTTCGCGTTGCTCGGTGATGTTCCTTAACCCGGAGCAGTTCAGCGCGTTCGGGGATGCGGCGCCGAATGTCGAGATGCCGACCGTCATTTCCCTGCCGGCACGGCGGAAGTAGGGCGGAGAGCGGAGTTTCTGGAAGGCCAATCTGACGAAGAAGTCATCCGGAGTTCGAAACCCTTTTCGAATCTGCATCGATCCGAGACAGAATACTCGTCACGCGCCCTAACAGGTCATCCGTAGTACTCGCGGCCGCTTCGTTTCTCTGCATACCCTCGTCGTCCGCTGCTTGTAATTGCTGCAGCTGGTCTTTCCATTGCAACAGGAGCACGCGCTTCTGTTCCGCTGTCAGCTCACTCGATTCGCTCAACGCCTCGGGTGTGGCGAAGACACTCGCGGGATTGTTCATTGCTCTATCAATGTCCATCGCAACCTACGACTCCGCCTTGGCAACTCTTGGCGCAATCAATCAATGAAGAGCATGCCGTGGAGTTTCCGTTCCGGTCAACACCGCGCAGCCCAGGACGAGTCTGAAGTCAGGGCATTCGAATCTTTCTCAGACGCGGAAGAGGTATGACGGGAGGGGCGGGCTTGCGGTGCCCTCGCAGGGTATCACGCCGTTCTCGCCGTCAATGACGCGCGCAGGAGTCGCGCGCCGCCTTTCGGCGGTCTTCGATCATTGACGGCTGCGCTGCGGCGTGGGGCGCGGGCACCGGGCAATCCCGCCCCGCAGACTCAAGGCCAGCCGTCATGACCACGCTCTATGTTCGCGACACTTCTGGTTTTCGCGAGGCGCAAGCCTCCGATGTCCTCGATCGCGCCCAGGCGATCCTTGCGCAGCGCTTTCGGGTCGGTTCCCCGGTTCTGACCTCTCCCGCGCTCACTCAGGAGTTCTTACGCGTCCACCTGGGCAGCCTCGATTATGAGATCTTCGGGCTGCTGCACCTCGACACGCGAAACAGGCTCCTCGCTGTGGAGAATCTCTTCCGCGGCACCCTCAATAGCGCCGCCGTTCACCCGCGCGAAGTCGTCAAGACCGTTCTTAAGCGCAGTTCAGCTTCTGTGATCCTGTTTCACAACCACGCATCGTCAGGGGTCACGGAGCCGAGCGCGGCGGATGAGCTCATCACGCGCAGAATCGTTAGTTGCCTTGAGCTCATTGACGTGCGCGTGCTCGATCACCTGATCGTGGGTGAGTCCGTCTATTCCTTCGCCCAACACGGGCGGCTCTAAAGCCCTCTCCGACGGCAGGTCGCGCTCGGTGCCGTCGCCGGGCGCGACCTGGAGGCCTTGCCCGTCGCTGAAGAAGTCGCAGAGGAGCTGCCTGCGCCTGTTGAGCGTATCACGCCGTTCTCGCCGTCCAGGCCGGCGCACGGCCGCGGCGGCCGTGCTTGCAAGCGCGAAGCGCGGCCTGCGACGGCTGCGCTGCGGCGTGAGGCGCAGGAGGCGCAGGCAGCGTCGCCTGTGTCACCACCGAAGGCAGCCGATCATGAAAAGCACGATCGGACGACCCCGCGCGCTCACGGACCGGCAGGTCAAGATCATTCTCGCCTGGCACGTGCGGTATCTCGTCTGGCGAGCGCTGCGCAAGACCCTCAAAACGCAACGGCAACTGGCACGGGAGCTCGGCGTGTCGCAGGGAACGATTAGTCACGTGATCCGTGTCGGCGGCAACTATAAGCAGGTTGCACCGGAGTGTCGGGCTGTCGAAATCCAATGGCGCCGGCGGACGCGCGCGCGGTTGCGAAAGAAGGGGCTTCTTTGAATTTTTCGCAGGGACCGCGTGGGAGAGCGCGGAAGGGAAGGGCGGGCTTGCCGGGTTCGCGCAGGGTATCACGCCGTTCTCGCCGTCAATGGCTGCGCGCGAAACGCGCTTGCGTCCCTGCGGGCCGGCTAACGCCCATTGACCGCTGCGCTGCGGCGTGAGGCGCCCTGCGCGGGCAATCCCGCCCCGTTTCCAGTCCACGAGGAGTTCGACCATGAACGCCGTTGTCACCTCTCTTGCCAGTTTCCAGCCGTCGCACAGCAGCGCCTTCCAGAACAGTCTGTCCCGCGAGGCCCTTCACGAACGAGCTCCGGCGGTCTTCGCCCCAGGCGCGCACGAGCGAACGAGCGGCTCGTACACCTTCCTCTCGACTGAGCGCGTGCTGGCTGCATTGGGGTCAGCCGGGTTCCTGCCGGTTGAAGCCCGTCAAAGCACCCGGGCGAAGAGTCCCGTGCACGCGCGGCACCTGATCCGGTTGCGCCGGCGGTTCGAGACGATCGAGCTTCGGGACGCGATCCCGGAGATCCTGTTCCTGAACTCCCATGACGGGACCAGTGCCTATCAGCTCCGTGTGGGTCTCTTTCGTGTTGTCTGCACGAACGGGCTCGTAGTCTCGGCCGGGGTATTCCCGGTCTGGCGGGTGATGCATCGCGGCGATGTGGTTGAGGACGTCGTGCAGGCGGCGCTCCAGATCAGCGAGCGGTTCGAGCTATTGGCCGCTTCCGTGGAGCGCATGGAGCGCACACAGCTCGACCGACTGCAGCAACTGGACTTGGCTGCAGAGGCGCTTGCCATGCGCTTCCCCAAGGACCTGGCAGGGGCAACGGAGCCATCCCGGTTCCTGGTACCTCGGCGGCCTGAAGACGTCGGAAATGACCTCTGGCGCACGTTCAATGTGCTTCAGGAGAACCTCCTCCGGGGTGAAATCCCGCGCCGCTCAGCGTCGAATCGGCTGACGCGGACCCGTCGCATCACGGCAATTCGGGAAGACGTTCGCCTGAACTCAGGGCTCTGGGACCTGGCTCTCGACCGCGTTGCCTGAGGGTCTCTTCAGAGGAGGGGGTGCTTCGGCATCCTCTCCTCTTTTTTTGCCCGCCGGGGATGAGAGTGGAGTCAGACGTAGCGCCGCCGCGCGGATTCCCGAAGGAGACTTTGTTGAGTTTTGGCACTTTTTGGACCCATATGCAGGATAGCCTCGCGGCCGCTCTTGTCCCACGATCACTCACCATGGCTCGGGAGTCTTTAATTCGGTGTCGGGTGTCGGACGAGGTGAAGGGGCTGCTACAGACGATCGCCGCGCAGAGGCAGATCACCGAATCGGCACTCCTCCGGCAGCTGATTGAGACGATGGTGCAGATGGCGACGAACGCCGAAATCGCGGAGGGAGCCGCTTCGAAAAGGGCCGTTCGGGACGCCCGGCTGTACGTCCGACTGGCACCGGAGGATCGAATTTTATTGAGCGATCGGGCGACGGCTCGTGGTATGCCGTCCGCCACCTACGTCTCAGTCCTGGTGCGCTCGCACCTTCGGAATCTGACGCCGCTGCCAAAGGAGGAGCTTCTCGCCTTGAAGCGTTCAGTCGCCGAGCTCGGAGTGATCGGCCGGAACCTGAATCAGATCGCCCGGGCGGCAAATCAGGGTGTAAAGCCCGCTGGACCTGGACGCGAAGATCTCAAGGCGATGCTCAGGGTCGCGGAAGGTCTCCGTGATCACGTGAAGGCGCTACTAAGGGCCAACCAGATCTCCTGGGAGCAAGGACATGCCGAGACGACTCATTAAACTCGGCGCAAAGCCACTGTTTGACATCGCCTCCTATGCGCGCCGTGGGCCCGCCCGGCGCGATCACCTATCGCAAGACGAGATCGAGCTGATTAGTCGCACGGTCGGTCGTACTCCGGAGGTCATGGTCAAAGTTCTCAGCCGGGGAGGGCAAGATCTCAAAGCTATTGGCCGCCATCTCGGCTACCTGAATCGGGGTGGAGACGTGGATATCGAGACCGACGACGGTCAGCGACTGTCGGGCAAAGAGGTCGAGAAGGAGCTGCTCGAAGACTGGGACCTCGATCTGGAAGAGTATCGGCGTAAGGCCGACCTTGAGTCGCGCCCAAGTCGACCGCCGCCGAAGTTGGTTCACAAGCTCATGTTCTCGATGCCGGCGGGAACGCCACCGGATAAGGTGCTGGGTGCGGTTAAGAACTTTGCCCGGGAGGAATTCGGACTCAAACATCGTTACGCAATGGTGCTGCACACCGATGAGCCGCATCCCCACGTGCACGTGGTCGTCAAGGCGATAAGTGACCAGGGCGTGCGGCTACATATACGCAAGGCAACACTGCGGGACTGGAGACGGGAGTTCGCCCGACACTTGCGCGCGCTGGGCATCGCCGCCAACGCCACGGACCGCGGCGTGCGAGGGGAGAATCGATCGCCGAAGCGTGACGGCATCTATCGAGCGGAGCAGCGTGGCGAATCCCGCCACACTACGGCACGAGCTGAGGCAGTGGCGGCTGAGCTGTTAAGGGGGAATCTGCGGATCGAGGCGGGCAAGGCAAGACTGCTCAACACGCGAAGAGAGGTGGAACGGGGCTGGTGGGCAGTCAGCGACATCCTGGTTGCCGAACGACGCCCGGAGCTGGCTGCGCAAGTTAGGCGGTTTTCCGCACAGATGCCGCCGCCTTGGACGGATCGAGAATCGATTGCTCAGACGCTACGAAGGCATCGCCGCGAGGAGTGGCCTCGCGACACGCCCGAACGATGACCGACGCGAGACGAGGCCAGAGGAGGCGCGGTTCGGCAACATTCGTCGTCGCGAGCTAAGCAAGACTCGACCTAGGGGCGCACGTTCGTCAAAATGCGGGCATGGACGCACATCCCCGCCCCGATTCCCGATCTAAGCGTCGAGCACGCGCATGCGTAGTGGCGCCGAACCTCAAGGAGGACCTTGCACAGTATGTGCCAAAGGGCCTCCTGAGCTTTGAGGACGAACAAAAGGCGCTACCAGCGATCGCGAAAGATGCTCTGCTGGTCTCGCAGCTGGAAAACTGTGTTCAGCGCATACCAACGTCACACCTGATTTATCAGAGGGATGCGCGGGAATTCGCGGAACTGCCAGACAATAGTGTCCACTTGGTCCTCACCTCTCCCCCCTATTGGACGCTCAAGGAGTACAACCAAGGGCCCGGCCAAATGGGCTTCATCGCCGATTACGAGGATTTCCTCCGCGAACTCGATCGCGTCTGGCGTCATTGCCTACGGGCCCTCGTTCCTGGGGGGCGGCTGGTTTGTGTGGTGGGCGACGTGTGCCTATCGCGGCGCAAGAACGGTGGCGAGCACACCGTCGTGCCACTTCATGCCGGCATTCAGGAGCACTGCCGCAAGCTCGGGTTCACGAACCTGGCGCCAATCATTTGGTACAAGATCGCCAACGCCGTGTACGAGGCAGAAGGGAACGGCGCCGGTTTTCTCGGCAAGCCGTACGAACCCAACGCCGTAATCAAGAACGATATTGAGTTCATACTCATGGAGCGGAAGCCGGGCGGCTACCGCAAGCCCTCGCTCGCCGAGCGCGTGCTGAGTGTCATCTCGACGAAGAACTACGAACAGTGGTTCCAGCAGATTTGGACCGGTGTCACTGGCGCGTCTACTCGACAACACCCCGCGCCGTATCCGCCCGAGTTAGCCGAGCGGCTGATCCGCATGTTTAGCTTTGTGGGCGATAAGGTTCTCGACCCCTTCCTGGGAACCGGCACAACGAGTGTTGCCGCTGCAAAGTGGGGCCGAAATAGCGTCGGGGTTGAAGTAGACCCCCATTATTTTGAAATGGCTCACAGCAGATTGAAGCGGGAATCGTCGAGCCTGTTTTCCAAGGCGACTGTCGAGATTCGATGAGTCTGGAACATCTCGAACGGCGTTTATCCGAGGCTGTCGCCTTATTCTGGAAAGTTCGAGGTCAGCAGCTGAAGAAGGGCGGCGGTACCGCCGACGCGCAGTACGCCGGCACTCGTGGCGCGGTGGTCGGCGGGGGGCATCTCGACGGGATAATCGACCTCGTGAGAGCTCTCCTTGTCGAAGGAGGGCTAGAAAGCGCCTCCATCTATCCCAATGCGAAATCGTCGGTCCTTCCGGGATTCTTTCGCCCGACGAAGGAATGGGACTTAGTGGTTGTGTCGGACAGGAAACTAATCGCTACGATCGAGTTCAAGTCTCAGGTTGGCTCGTTTGGGAATAACTTCAATAATCGGGTGGAAGAAGCGCTCGGTAACGCAACAGACCTCCATACCGCCTACCGGGAGGGGGCGTTCGCACCGTCTCCCGCGCCGTGGTTGGGTTATATGATGTTGTTGGAGCACTGTCCGAAATCCACTGCGCCTGTCGGTTTCTCGGAACCCCACTTCAAGGTCTTCCAGGAATGGAAAGGGGCCTCATACGCGAAGCGGTACGAGCTCTTTTGTCAAAAGCTCGTGCGTGAACGACAGTACAACGCTGCCTGCTTCCTAACGTCGGCAGAGCGCGAGGGAATAAAGGGCGTCTATCACGAACCGTGCGCGGAGATAGGCTTCAAAGCCTTCGCGTCCTCGCTCATCGGCCATGCAGCAGGGATCGCCAAAGTGCGGCGGAAGTAGACTATGAACGCGCCTCTGAACCATTCGATAGACTGGACACAAGTGCAAACGAGATCCGATCTCTCGGACGAGGAACGGAGAATCGTCCAGATGCTGGCCGCGAAAAAGAGCCTTCCCGATATCGGAAAAGCGCTCGGCCAACATCGAAGCATGATCTGGCGAAAGGTAGAGCGCATCAAAGCGCGCCTAAACGCGACGACGTAAGAGCCCCATCAGCTCCCAGCGCACGCCCGTACTGTATGGACGGTAGGCGGGCCGTTTTCCTAGGATTGGCCGGGTGACACTCTACCAGTGGAAGTGCCGCGTCTGCGGCTTTGACCGCTACCACCGCGTCTCCGTACTTCGCAAGACGGGATCATGGAGACGTGTTGACCTCCGTCGATGGTGTTGATTTCACGGAAGCCTGGGAACGTCGTGAGGTGCGTACTTTCGCGGACCTGGAGATCCCTGTGCTCGCGCGCGTCGATCTGATTGCGGCGTTGAGTCTAGCGAGCGACCGCAAGACCGGGAGAGGCTTGCTCTACTTCAGCAGCACCCATAGCACCAGGGCCGTCGCGACGAACCAACACGAGGCTCCGCAGCGCACTCGGTGCCGAAGGCGGCGCCACGAATGGCAGTTACTGTCGCGAGAATCGCGTCTATCTCACCCCTCTTTGGAGCGATGGCGATGCGCTGCCAACGCACCGTAGCGCACCAGTCACGGATGACCGTACCGGACCGGCGCCGTGACTAGGCGCTCACGGGGTCAGGGTTACGCAGCCTCGCGGGCGCCGCAAACCTCAGGCGAAAGTACACCGGTGCCAGGGTTCTGTGATGTCCCGCACTTACGGTCCGAGCAGCGCGGCCCAGCCCGTGCCCCACAGTTGGGATTTGGAGCATTGGCCGGTGCACGTATCGCCGCATTCACCTGACCGGGCGCGCTACCTCATTCGGACCAGCAAGTGCGAGCTGATCGCCGCAGGTGCCCTCTGTCGCGTCGGACGCCAGCTCGTCCTGCTCGGTGCGGGGTACACCCGTTGGCTTCAGACGGCTCGCGCGCTGCGCGTTATGACATAGCGCCGAACGCACGCCCGACACTAAGAAGCAGTTGAGCGGTCCAAGTGAGAGGATGCTCTAGCGGCCGACAGTTATAGGGTATGCCGCGTCGCGCGAGCAGCGAGGGATACGATGCGTAATGTCGTAGTTCGTATTGGAGCGCTGTTGACGTGCCTCTGGTCAACAGAGTTTGCTACGGAGTACATTGCAAAGAACAATACGCAGTCGCAATAACTCCCGTAGTCCACGGCCCGTAACCCGAGATGGCGCAGCGGCGCGTTCCGGTAGGGGACGGGGACGGCCCTATGGAGTCTCAGCTCGTTTCCGTAGCCGGTGAACATGCTTGCTCAGGCATTGTGGGCGCTCCCGGAGAAGTTCGAGGCGGCGAGGAAGAGAGCGGGCGCGTAATATCCGTCGCTAAAGCTGGTCACGAAGGCGCGCAAGGCGGTCGCGAGAAAGGGACAAAGCGAGACGCATTCTGTTCGTGCTGGCGCTGTCGCTCGCCGGCTGCGTGACCTCAGTCGACCGGGCTCAAACCTAGGTGTCGTCGCATGAAGATTATCAACCAGAATCTGACCATCCGTGACTATCGCGACGCGATAAGGCGCGGTGAGATCATCATCAACCGTCACTATCAGCGCAGTGACCAGGTCTGGCCCGAGATGGCCAAGTCCTACCTCATGGAGACGATCATCCTGGACTTCCCGGTGCCGAAACTGTATCTGCACCAGACACAGGACCTAAAAACAAGGAAGCCAATTAAGCACATCGTCGATGGCCAGCAGCGAACTCAGGCCATCATGGACTTCTGCGACGACAAGTTTGCTCTGTCCCGAAAGCTCGAGACCGAGAGTCTACGAGGCCAAACGTTCTCGCAGTTAGACGAAGAGGTCTCCGAGGCCTTCTTGAACTATGGGCTGTCAATGGATCTGTTCACTGCGGCGCCCATAGACCAGGTCATCGAGGTGTTCAGGCGGATGAACTCATACACGGTTCCCCTCAATCCCGAGGAGAAGCGCCACGCTGGATTCCAGGGTCTCTTCAAGTGGTATATCAGCCGCCTTGCTAAGTCCCTGCAGCCTTCATTTCGCGAGATTGGAGCTTTCTCCGAGAAGCAGATCTTTCGTATGGCAGATGCGAAGCTACTAACGGAGACCAGCCACGCCATACTCCACGGGATCGAAACAACGAATGCGCGGAAGCTGGACGCGCTCTATCGTTCGAACGATAAGAAGTTCGATGAGGAGAAGGAACTGACCGACGCGTTGAAGAAGGCGGTCGGCGAGATCACCGGCTGGGTCGAGCTCCACGAGGGGCTGCTCATGAAGCCCTATCAGCTCTATTCGCTGATCTTGGCGACGGCACATATTCGCTGCCGAATACAAAGCATGCAAGCGTTGTTCAGGGTTCAACGCGCTAGGGCTATCGATCGAGTCGAAGCAGTGACAGCGCTTTCGACCTTGGCAGATGCCGTGGAGCGCGAAGACGACGATGACTACGAGGAGTTTGTCCTTGCCTCTACGAGTAAAACGAACGTCAAGGCGCACCGCGAAACGCGCTTCACGTGGTTCTGTCGAGCACTCACGGGCCGAGACGATTGAGGGAGAGAGCAGATTCCCTGGTGGAATTGGCGCGGCAACTTAAGCGCCGCGCGTGGCGGCTTATTTCCCTCATCCGCATTGCGCCGTCGCCGGCAACCGCTGAGGCAGATCGCCTCGTTGCCTACGTGACAATCGAAGCCGTAAATGCCTGGGCATCATTCTGCCGCGCCTTTTACATCTCCTGTGCGATGCGTGCCTATACGGCTAGCGGCACTAGGGTTGCGATAACGGCATCGGGCTTGAAAACGCCGCAGGACGCGCTGCTGATTGCCATGAAGAGACTCAAAGGGCTCAAGGGGACAACATTCCAACGTCGACACGAGCCCGGTTGGCACGACATCAATAATCTGATCACCATGACAGGGCACATCGGTGCCTCCAACCATGGCGTAGTGGTGGCAGCGTTTGGCTACAGCACGCAAGCCTTCATTTGCTTGCCGACGCTTCGCAACTTCTTCGCGCATCGGAACGCGGACACCTGCGGCAAGTGCCATTCATTGGCGGCAGCCATCCCGGTCTCGCTGGCCAAGAGGCCAGCTGATATCTTGCTGCACCGCGACTACGCAAAGCCGATGAACCTGCTAGCGGAATGGATTACCGACATGTCGCAAGTGGCAGATGACCTAGTCAAATAGAGCCATGGAAATCGATCTCGCTTGAGAGGTACGAGGATCGCGACGCGCTCGCGATGCGAGCGGCTGAGGAGGAGAGAGAGGCCATCGTCCGCGGCTAGCCGCCTATGGACACTGGCGAATACCGCGTCAGGTATGGGACCAATCGGCGGCCGAAGATCGATGCCACGCTTTTTCGGGAATCTGTTCGCCTTTGGCCGCGTTTTGATCGCGCTGGCGTCCGTCCGGAGCGCGTGGCAGGCAGGTTGCTGATCGATTATCGAGGCTCACCGTCAGAGCTAAATTCCCAACTTATGGAAGAATATTTTGTTGCGCATGTTGGCATCCTTCAAGACTTTATCCCAGCTGATGACCTCCATATAAAGGTTGATATTGCCGAACCAGAAAAACCATCCGAGCTTGTCGGGCATCGGCTTGAAGTTCTTTTCGTCGTAGAGCCATTTCTCAACCTTCGGTGTTAGATCGCACACGAGGAATCCGTAGAAAGGAGTATTGTCCCCGATCAGAATCTTCCTGCCTTCGGGCGTCAGGTACTTGCCCTCTTTAATGTTGTTTACGTAGCGCACGATCTGCGCAATCGGATCTTCCTTTGACGCCGGGTTGACGAAGTCGTCGCGTTGCGGCTTCTTAAATTCGAATATGGTTGCCGGGTTGCTCGCCTCGTTGTCGCCTCGAAAGACGACGCGCTGGTCGTAGGCGAGCAGATCGGGTCGGTCACCTTTCTTCTTGTCGCCAGGGATGTCTGACGCTAAGTAGCTCGTGAAGTTGAGGCGTTCGTCGATGATCCAAAGATTGTGTTCAAAGAATGGTGTCGTATCGGTGTCACCCTTCCGTGGAAAGATGATGTCATGAACGACCCCCTCGGACGAGTATTCACCATTGGCATTTACTTCAAGACTTCTCTTGAAGAGATCCAAAATGCCCTTGCGAAGGGCGATATAGTGAATTAGGTCGCTCCTGCTCGTCTCCGATATCGCGCTGACAACACGCGGCACGTCCCTCTTCAAATTGTCGAGATCGCTGTTCTCGAGTATTGACGTGACCTGCCGGCGGTTGCGTGTTTCTTGTTTGAATTTCGCCATCTGTAAACGGGCTTCAATTTCCTCATCAGACGGATTGTATGGCATCTGCGCTAGATCTACTTCTGGCAGAAAGCTTTTGTGCCATGGTGCCTCGTTGTCCACATAGGAGAATACTCGATCTCGCTTCTTGTCTTGTCGCGTGGCGATTTCCGTTCCTATCGCACTTTGCGCGATTCGCGCTGCTTCCTTTTCAATATCGCTTTCTGATATTCCGAACTCAAGATCGTTGTTCTTTTGGAATCTGAAGTCACCTCTCTCCAGCGACACGGTCGCGTCGAGAAAGGAGCTGAACACATAAGCCTTGACAATGTAGTTTCGGGCATGGTCAGCATTCCCCGCTGAATCGGTTTCGTAGAATTCATCCACGAATTCAGGAATGTATTCATGAAGTAAGGAGCCAGAGACCTCCCTTTTGTGCGCAACCAAACTGATTTTGCTCCGCTGGTGTTTGGGGGAATAAAACTTGAATACCCGGACCTGAAACAATTGATCAACCCCGTGCGACTTTATCGCGAAGGTGTTATCAGAAACGGCGACTTCCTTCACCACCGAGGCGAGCTCGTTGTGAACGTAGTCGTTCAGCACAATCGGGTCTGCATCATCAGCTTCGGATAACGTAATCCGAGGGCAGCTGTAGTCCGTCGTGATGAAATAAGGAAGAAGCTTCTCGACGATATTGCGGGCGAGTATCGGAAGAGTCTTCTCGATTCTCACCCTTGGCGACAACAGAGTAACGACGCTTCCGGACTTGCGCCTTGTGGAACCCTCGACAACCTCATTGACGATGATGTCGTCGTCCTTGCCCATGGAGAAGCGCCGCCGCTTGAAGGCGCCACTTTGCTCGTATGTGCTGTCGATCTGTAGGTCTTCGAAGTATTTCAGGCAGACAAATCGTCCGAAACCCTTGCCACCCTGCGTCGCCTTAAAGTCGCTGTACAGAGTGTCGAACGAGTTTCGGTTAGCATCCGTGAAGCCAATTCCATTGTCCTCGAACTGAACCCCAGTGATATCGGGAAGGCCGCCATCTAGCTCAATCTGCTTGCTTCGCAGCGCCCGTACGGCCACCTGGCCGCCCTCCGCAGGCCGACCGACTTCAATGGCCTCGATAGCGTTGATTGCAGAATTTCCTCTGATTGAGCCCATCCGATTTCCTGGGATTGGACCCACCTGATTTCCTGAGAATGGACCCAGCCGATTTCCTCGGATTGGGCCCACCGGCGCCGAGCCGCAATGCGGGCGGAG
>Ga0210394_10000935_pt1 | contig 51606 bp, 42 predicted proteins | sample IncBWC12MmetaG_FD_160121 | JGI IMG/M metagenome (GOLD analysis project Ga0210394, IMG submission 160121) | Forest soil microbial communities from Barre Woods Harvard Forest LTER site, Petersham, Massachusetts, United States - Inc-BW-C-12-M | ecosystem: Environmental > Terrestrial > Soil >...
GCACACTCAACATTCAGCCGGCGAACGCGCTCATGCCCAACCAGGCGGCGGTGAATGCGCTCGATGGCTTCTCGACTACCGCGGTGATCCGCGAGCGCTTCGGCGGCGCACTGAACCCCGCCTCCTTCACCGCCGCCTCGGTCATCATCGTACCGGTCACCACCGACAACGAGACCAAAGCGACTACCGGCGTGCTGGGCGCCCCGCTCACCCTCGGTACCGATTTCAAGGCCGCGCTCGCCACCGATGCGCAGGTCGGTGCCACGATCCTCGAGATCACCCCGCTGCATCCTTTGATGCCGAGCACCTGCATCAGCGGCGGGCAGTTCCTCGGCGCCAACTGCAAGAGCGGCACCGGCTACCTGGTGATCCTCACCAACGGCATCACCGATACCGCGGGCAATCCCGCGGTGCCGGATACCGATTACGCCGCCATCAAGAGCGCGCTCGCCGGTGGCGCCACCTGCCCGAGCATCACCGACCCGACGCTGAACGCCATCTGCCAGCTGACCGGGGCACAGCTGCAGATCGCGCAGGCGCTGCACCTCAACCCCGCCAGCATCGTGCTCACCTTCAGCTTCACGACCGAGTCGACGGCCGACACGCTCGAGCTGCTCTCGGCGACCACCAAGCCGCAGGCGCTCAAGCTGAACGCTACCGGGCTGCCGACGAGCGCGGCGAATCCGCTGCTGCCCGGGCACTCCGACATCTACGTCGGCGTGCTCAGCGTGCCGTACTACCTGAGCAAGAGCGCACCGCTCACCGGCTCGTGGCAGGCGCCACCGTTCCCGCTCGATCCGAGCAGCACCTTCGTCACGCGCTTCAACCCGCTGCCGGTGGCCACGCAGAACCTCCTGATCCCGGTGCTGGCCACCGTGCCCAACGCGAACTCGCTGGCCGTCAAGGCCGGCGCCGTCGCGCCCTGGCCGGTGCTGATTTTCCAGCACGGCATCACGCGTAACCGCGAGGACATGCTGGCGGTCGCGGACTCCTTCGCCGACGCCGGCTTTGCCGTGATCGCCATCGACCTGCCGCTGCACGGGGTGACGAACACCAAGGATCCGCTCTACGCCACGGCTGCGAATCCGCTCTACGCGGGTCTGGGGCTACCCGCGAGCCAGATGTCGATCGAGCGCACCTTCGATCTGGAGCTGATCACTCCCGGCACGATCGATCCGTCCGGCTCGCACTTCATCAACCTGACCAGCCCTCTTACCTCGCGCGACAACCTGCGTGAGGGCGAGACGGACCTCATCACCTTCGAGCGCTCGGTGGCGGGCGCGACCGTGGCCAATGCGGGCGGCATCACCATCTTCGCATCCGGCAAGACGCATTATCTCGGGCACTCCCTCGGCGCGATCGTGGGTGGCGTGTTCCTCGCTGTCGTCCCGGCGACGGACGTCAGCACCGGGACGCTCGCCAACCCCGGCGGCGTACTCGCGCAGCTGCTGATCGACTCACCCACTTTCGCGCCGCAGATCAATGCCGGTCTTGGCGCGCAGGGTCTCGCCCCCGGCACGACGCTGTACGCGCAATTCATCCGCGATACCCAGACGGTGATCGACTCGGGAGACCCGGTGAACTTCATCGCGCTCGCCACGGCGCAGCATCCGATCCATCTGCTGCAGGTCGTGGGCAGCACGCCGGCGCCCGCGAGCTGCAATCCGAGCGCGCCGGCCAACGGCTGTCCCGACCAGGTGGTGCCGAACTCCGCCACCCAGGCGCTGATCACCGCCTCCGCCTACGGACCGGCCGCAGCCGCCGGCACGCTCACGCGCATTCCCGCCCCGGCGGCGCCCGGGCCGCTGCTGAATGCGAGCGGCTTCCGCGCTTACGTGAACTTCGTGCAGGGCGACCACGGCTCGATCATCGACGACGTGGTGCCGGCGGTGACCGCGGAGATGCAGGGGGAAGCGATCAGCTTCGCCGCCTCCGGCGGCCAGGAGATCCTCGTCAGCGACCCGGCGGTAATCCAGCCGTAGCCCCGCTGCCGATTTCGCGGGCCGCTACAATGCCCGCATGTTCCACCGCGCCCCCGCAGAGCCGCCTGCCACCGAGGATCGTCCGGGATTTCTGCGCCGGCTGCGCCAGCGGCTGAACCGCGGCAATTCCTGGCTCAGCTACGACCTCGCCGAGCTCTTCCGCGGCCGGCAGATCGATGCGGCGATCCTGGAGGAGCTCGAGACGCGCCTGATCAGCGCCGATGTGGGCGTGGAGGCGAGCGAGCGCATCCTCGCCGATCTGCGCACGCGCGTGGCGCGCCGCGAGCTCACCGACGTCGGCGCGCTGCTCGCGGCGTTGCGCCGGAGCATCGTGGAGATTCTCACCCCGTGCGCCCGCCCGCTGCTGATCGACCGCGCGCACCGCCCGTTCGTGATCCTGGTGGTGGGCGTCAACGGCTCCGGCAAGACCACCACGATCGGCAAGCTTGCCCGCCGCTGCCACACGCAGGGGTTGTCGGTGCTGCTCGCCGCCGGCGACACGTTCCGCGCCGCCGCCATCGAGCAGCTGCAGGTGTGGGCGCAGCGCAGCGGCGCGGATTTCGCCGCACAGGCGCCGGGCGCCGATCCCGGCGCGGTGGTGTTCGATGCGCTGCAGGCGGCCCGGGCGCGCGGCACCGGGGTGGTGCTGGCCGACACCGCCGGACGGCTGCACAGCCAGTCGCACCTGATGGAGGAGCTGAAGAAGATCCGGCGGGTCATCCAGCGTTTCGATGCGAGCGCTCCGCACGAGGTGCTGCTGGTGCTCGATGCCAACCAGGGACAGAATGCACTCGCCCAGGCGCGCCAGTTCAGTGAGGCGGTGGGCGTCAGCGGTCTGGTGCTCACCAAGCTCGACGGTACCGCCAAGGGCGGCATCGTCATTGCCATTGCCAACAGCCTCGGGATCCCGATCCGCTACATCGGCATCGGCGAGGCGCCGGAGGACTTCGGCGAGTTCGATCCGGCGGCCTTTGCGGCGGCGCTGATCGAAGGAGCCGGGGAGTCCGCGGCGGTCGACGGGGCACCCCGGGCGTGAAGCCATGATCGTCTTTGACCGCGTGACCAAGCGCTACGCCAACGGCCGCGAGGCGCTCGGCGGCGTCAGCTTCGAGCTACACACCGGCGAGATGTTGTTTCTCACCGGACGCTCGGGCGCCGGCAAGAGCACGGTGCTCAAGCTGATCGCGCTGCTCGAGCGGCCGACGCGCGGCGCGGTGGTGGTGAACGGCCGCAACACCCAGACGCTGAAGGCGCGGCACATCGCCGCGTTCCGCCGCCGCATCGGCGTGGTTTTCCAGGACCACAAGCTGCTCGCCGACCGTCCGGTGTATGACAACGTGGCGTTGCCGCTGGCGGTGGCGGCCACGCCGCTCAAGGAGATCGACAAGCGCGTGCGCGCCGCGCTCGACCAGGTGGGGCTGCTCGGCAAGGAGCGCGCTCTGCCGCAGGAACTGTCGGTCGGCGAGCAGCAGCGGGTGGGCATTGCGCGCGCCGTGATCAGCAAGCCACCGCTGCTGATTGCGGACGAGCCGACCGGCAACCTGGACCCCGATCTGTCGCTCGAGGTGATGCGCCTGTTCAGGCGTTTCCAGGACGTCGGCGTGACGGTGGTGATCGCCACGCACGATCATCACCTGGTGCGCGAGTTCGGGCAGGGCGTCAGCGTGCTCGAGAACGGTCGCGTTCACGGCGAGGCGATCGATTCTCTGCCGAGCGTGGTGGCGACCCGATGAGCCTGGGGGTGGCGGCCGGGCGACACGTGCAGGCGCTGCTCGGCTCGGCCGGCAGACTGGCGCACGCTCCGCTGGCGACGCTGCTGACGCTGCTGGTGATCGCGCTGGCGCTGGCGCTGCCCGCGGCGCTGCGGCTGTTCGTCACCAACGCGCAGGTGGCCAGCGGTAATTTCGCCAACGCCGTCGACCTGTCGGTGTACCTGCGCACCGAGGTGCCGCTCGCCAAGGCGCAGCAGCTCGCCCAGGTGGCGCAGCAGCGCCACGAGGTCGCCGCGGTCAAGCTCATCTCCGCCGACGAGGGGCTGCAGGACTTCCGCACTTATTCGGGCTTCGGCGATGCGCTGGCGGCGCTCAAGGACAACCCGCTGCCGCACGTGCTGCACGTGCGCCCGCGCCCCGAAGACAGCTCTCCCGCGGCGCTGGAAGCGCTGCGCCGCTACTTCAGCGCCTGGCCCGAGGTCGATGTGGTGCAGATCGACGCCGAGTGGGTCATGCGCTTCAACGCGATACTCGAGGTGCTGCGCCGGCTGCTGATCATCGCCGCAGCGCTGCTGGGAATCGGCGTGCTGGCGGTGGTCGGCAATACCATCCGTCTGGAGATCGCCGGCCGCCGCGCCGAGATCGAGGTCACCAAGCTGGTCGGCGGCTCGAACGCGTTCGTGCGCCGGCCGTTCCTGTATACCGGGATCCTCTACGGCCTCGGCGGCGCGCTGCTCGCCTGGGGAATCATCGCGTTCGTCATCGTGGTGCTGGCCGAGCCGGTGGCCACCCTGGCGAGGCTGTACGGCAGCCGTTATGCGCTGCGCGGACCGGCGCCCGAGGACATCGCGGTGCTGCTGGGGGCCGGCGCGGTGCTGGGCTGGTTGGGCGCGTGGATCTCGGCGGCCCGGCACCTGCGCAGCATCGAGCCGCGCGCCTGAGTGCGCGCAGCGGTCCGCCGCTTAGCTCAGGTGGTGGATGCCGTCTGGTTGGCGTGCGTGAGCAGCGTCGACTCTACCCAGCGGCGCACGCGGCGCGCGTCCGCGACACGGCTGCGCTTGCCGAAGGAGTTGAGCAGCACGATGACCACGGTGCGGTCCTCGATCACGGTCTGCATCACCAGGCAGCGGCCCGCCTGGGAGATGTAGCCGGTCTTCTGCACCACGATGTTCCAATCAGGCCGCATGACGAGAGAGTCGGTGTTGTGGTAGTGCAGCGGGCGCCGGCCGACCTCCACTACGTAGTCACCGTCGGTGGAATAGCTGCGTATCGCCGGCACCTGCGCGGCGGCCATCACCAGCTTCGACAGGTCCGCGGGGCTGGCGACGTTCTCGTCCGAAAGGCCGGTGGGCTCGACGAAATGCGCGCTCGTCATCCCGAGCTCGCGCGCCTTGAAGTTCATGGCCGCCACGCAAGCGGCGATGCCGCCCGGGTAGTTGCGGCCGAGCGCGTGCGCCGCGCGGTTCTCCGAAGCCATCAGCGCCAGGTGCATCAGGTCCCCGCGCGACAGACGCGTGCCGGGCGCGAGGCGTGAAACGGCGCGCTTGCCCGAGCCGCGATCCTCGTCGGTCAGCACCAGGATCTCATCGAGGGGCTGGCCGGCTTCCATGACCACGAGCGCCGTCATCAGCTTGGTGATCGAGGCGATCGGCATGGCGACATCAGGGTGGCGTGAATAGAGCACCGAGGAGTGCGTGGTGTCGATCACCAGCGCGGCGCTCGAGCGCAGTGCGGGCTCGGCGAGCGAGGCGCGGCCGGCGTACTTCAGGTGCGTTTGCACCACGGTCCCCTGGGACACGGCGGCTTGCGCGACTGAGGCGATGAGCAACAGGCAGGCGGCTGCCGTGAGGCTCAAACAGCGATCGTGATTCATCAACCTGTGCCTCGCTCCCCGGCTTTTCATGAGTCTATCAGACCATCCCGTATGTCATGCAGGCGTGATGTACTCTGAGGTTTTCACGCGTGTTGCATGGCCGGGTATCCGTACCAACCGCAGGCGCACGGTCATAACACGTACCGCACGTGACGCACTCCTCGCCCCGCTCCCGCCGGCCGGCAGCGGCGCCGCGCCGGTTCCCGTCAGCGCGGCCACAGCCACCCGAAAGTACCGGCCGTGAGGGCGGCATAAATCACCCCGTCCACCGCCGCCTTCAGCGTCAGGCTCCAGGAGCGGCGGTACCAGATGGACAGCTCGCACAGCGCCAGCGAATAGCCCATGAAGGCGACGATACCGGCAACCTTGAAGACGCGCGGATAGGAAGTGTCGGCGGGCAGTGTGTGGCTGGTGACGACGGCCACGAAAATCCCCACTACGATCAGGAACACGAACCACTGCGTGAGGCTGCGGGTCATGTTGATCATGCCGTTGGGAAGGACGGTCATCACGATCACCGGTCCGCGCTTCAACTTGTCCTTGAATTCCGGCGAGCGCATCGCGGCCATGCCGGAGGCGCGCGGGATGAAGTAGTCCCCGGGCGGAATGGCGAGCGGCCCCAGGGCGCCGAGCACTTCCGCTTCGCGCGGCATCGGCGGGTAGTCGCCGCGGTGCCAGAACGGTCCCATATGGATGATGGTGCTGGCGAGGAACACGATGACGGCCGAGAGCACGATCGGAAGCCACAGCGACGCAACGCCGGCGACGAGGCTTGCAACCATGGAACCCCCCGGGCTTTTTTATGTCATCTACGGACGGGACTATAGCGCCAAGCTACGCTGCCGTTAACGGTCCAGGCATCCCGTGCGCGCGGCATCCCCGTGGCCCGCGGCGGCCTTAGGACCACCCGGGATGCCGATCCGCCCCCCGGAAGAGGGATTCCGGAGGCGCCCAGCTCGCGCGTAAGCTGCTGTTCCGAAAGACCCGGGAGCTGCCCAGGGGGAACTCTGACCGCCTTTAGCACTCTAACCATTCGACTGCTAGAATGCCCCTCCAAGCCACGGGAGATTTCATGACCAGTACCGCATTGGTCGCCCGCTTTGGCGACCATATCCTCGCCGGCCCGCTCGGAAGCCTCGACGCCTACCTCGAGCGGGTCAGCCGTATCCCGGTCCTCGACCGCGACCAGGAGCGCGCGCTCGCCGAACGTTTTCGCGAGCAGGCTGACCTCGAGGCCGCCCGCGAGCTCGTGCTGTCGCACCTGCGCTTCGTGGTGCACATCGCGCGCGGCTACAGCGGCTACGGTCTGCCGGTAGGCGACCTGATCCAGGAAGGCAACGTCGGCCTGATGAAGGCGGTGAAGCGCTTCGATCCTTCGCTCAACGTGCGCCTGGTGTCATTCGCCGTGCACTGGATCCGTGCCGAGATCCACGAGTACGTGCTGCGCAACTGGCGGCTGGTGAAGATCGCTACCACCAAGGCACAGCGCAAACTGTTCTTCAACCTGCGCCGCCTGAAGAAGAACCTCACCTGGCTGTCGGCGGAGGAGACCGCGGCGGTGGCCCGCGACCTCGGGGTCACTCCCGCTGAAGTCACCGAGATGGAGAAACGCCTCGCGGCGCGCGATATGTCGTTCGATCCGGCGCCCGAGGCCGACGACGAGGAGCTCTACAGTCCGGCAGCCTACCTGCCGGCGCCGGATGCGGATCCGGCGCTGCAGGTCGAGGATGCCGAGAGCGCCGATGACTCCGCCGCACGGCTGCGCGAGGCACTCAGCGGTCTCGACGAGCGCAGCCGCGAAATCGTACAGCGCCGCTGGATGTCCGAGGATAAGGCGACCCTGCACGAACTCGCAGGCAAGTTCGGCGTGTCCGCCGAGCGCATCCGCCAGATCGAATCGAGCGCACTCGGCAAGCTGCGCGGCCTGATGGTCGCCGCCTGACGGGCTGGGGGCGGGCGGTAGCGTCTGGCGCCATGCGCAGCGTCACGGACTGGCTCGCCGAGTACGGCAGGAGCCACGAGAATCCCACCAACAAACTGCTGCACTGGATCTGCGTCCCGCCGATCGTGCTGTCGCTGATGGGACTCCTGTGGTCGGTGCCGGTCCCGGCCGCTTTCAGCGCGGCGTCTCCCTGGCTCAACTGGGCCACCCTCGCCGCCGCCGCCGCCGTCATCTACTACGTGGCGCTCTCGCCCGCGCTCGCCTGCGGCGTGCTCGGTGCATTCGCGGTGCTGCTCATCATCACGCAGTGGCTCACGCACCTGCCCTGGCCGCTGTGGCTGACCTCGCTGGCGATCTTCGTCGTGGCGTGGATCGGGCAGTTCGTCGGCCACGCCGTCGAGGGCCGACGTCCTTCCTTCTTTAAAGACCTGCAGTTCCTGTTGATCGGGCCGCTGTGGCTGCTGGCAGCGGTGTACCGCCGCTTCAGCGTCCCTTACTGAGGCGCTTGCGGAGCAGCCGCCGCGCGCACTGCCGCGGTGACTTTCTCGTGCAACTCTTTGTCGAGCGGATCGGGCACCAGTTCATCCCCGCGCGCCTGCGCCGCGATTGTCTCCGCCGCCGCCATCAGCATGGCGTCGGAGAAGGCGCGCGCGCGCGCCGCCAACGCCCCCTTGAACAGGCCGGGAAAGGCGAGCACGTTGTTGATGCCCTTGCCGTCGGCGGCAAAAGCGGCGCCGTGCGCGCGCGCCGCCAGCGGCTCGATCTCAGGATCGGGATTCGACAGCGCCAGCAGCACCTGGCCGGTGCGTACCCACTCGGGCCTTATGAGGCCCTTCACCCCGGTGCAGGCAATCACGATGTCGGCGCGCTGCATGAGCGCCTCGAGCGTCACGCCCTCCACGCCCGCAGGGGCGAGTCGCGCCACTGCGGCGGCGTTGCGGTCGGTGCCGAGCACCTGCCGCACCCCATAGGCCTGCAGCAGCCGCACGATGCCCGTGCCCGCGGCGCCGAGCCCGATCTGTCCGACGACGCTGCTGCGCAGGTCGATGCCCGAGTGGCGCTGGGCGCTGATGAGGGCGGCAAGCACCACCACGGCAGTGCCGTGCTGATCATCGTGAAGTACGGGCTTCGCCAGGCGCACGCGCAGCTGCTGCTCGATCTCGAAGCACTCGGGAGCGGCGAAGTCCTCGAGCTGGATGGCGCCGAAGGAGCTCGCGATCCCGGTGACGATATCGACCACGCGGGCAGGTTCGGTCTCGTTCACCAGGATCGGCACCCCGCTGATGCCGACGAGGTCGGCGAACAGCGCGGCCTTGCCTTCCATGACCGGCAGCCCGGCGAGCGCGCCGATATTGCCCAGCCCGAGCACCGCGGTGCCGTTGGTGACGATGGCGACGGTGCTGCCGAGCGCGGTGAAATCGTAGGCCGCCGCGGGGTCCTTCCTGATGGCCAGGCAGACGCGCGCCACCCCCGGGGTGTACACGTCACGCAGTATCTGGCGCGTGGTGATCGGCAGGGTGGCGACGGTGCGGATCTTGCCGCCGCGATGACGATTGAACACGCGGTCCGACTTGCCGACGAAGCGCGCATTCGGCAACTGGCCGATGCGCTCGAAGAGCGAGCGGTCGGCCTCCTCGTCCATCTCGAGGGTGATCTCCCACAGCGTGCGGCCCTGATCACGTCGCAGTGCCGTCAGGTGCTCGATGGCGAGACCGGCGTCGGCGATGACCTGCAGCACCTTGGCGAGGCTGCCCGGCTGGTGCACGGTCTCGACTATCAGGATCTCGGGGATCTTCATGCGGCGAGAGGTTGCACCAACGGTTGCCGCGATGCCACTGCGCTGTGGATGTCCCCGGCCGGTGATACCCGCTATCATTCGCGCCCCTCGCGCAAGGCCTTTCCGGGAGGTACGTCCGTGGCCACAGCCGCCGCTTCCACCCCCGCCGCCGCAGGCAAGGCGGCCGCCCCCGCGCTCGACCCGCTGGATCTCTACGGCGTGAACGCCGCGCTGAGCGAGGAAGAGCGGATGGTGCAGGCTTCCGTCGCGCGGCTGGTGGATGCCGAGGTGCTGCCGATCATCCAGCAGTGCTTCGAGGAGCATCGCTTCCCGCGCGAGCTCATTCCGCAGCTGGCCGCGCAGGGATTGCTGGGATCCTCGATCCAGGGGTACGACTGTGCCGGCCTGAGCGCCGTCTGCTACGGCCTCATCTGCCAGGAGCTCGAGCGCGGCGACTCCGGGATCCGCAGTTTCGTGTCGGTACAGTCCTCGCTGTGCATGTACCCGATCTGGGCCTATGGCAGCGAGGAGCAGAAGCAGCGTTACCTGCCGCGCATGGCGCGCGGCGAGGTCATCGGCTGCTTCGGTCTCACCGAGCCGCACGGGGGTTCGGACCCTGCCAATATGAAGACTCACGCGAAAAGGCGTGGCACGGACTGGGTGCTGAACGGTTCGAAGATGTGGATCACCAACGGGGCGATCGCCGATCTCGCCGTGGTGTGGGCCATGACCCCAGAGGGCATCCGCGGCTTTCTGGTGGAGCAAGGCACGCCGGGTTTCTCAGCGTCCGAGATCCAGAACAAATTCTCGCTGCGCGCCTCGGTGACCGCGGCGCTGTTCCTCGACAATGTCGTGGTACCCGACAGCCTGGTGCTGCCGGAGGTGATCGGGCTGAAAGGCCCGCTGTCCTGCCTGACGCAGGCGCGCTACGGCATCTGCTGGGGCGTGATCGGTGCGGCGCAGGCGTGTCTGCGGCAGCTGCTCGACTACACCGCAACGCGTGAGCTGTTCGGCCGGCCGCTGGCCGCCAACCAGGCGATCCAGCTGCGCCTGGCCGACATGGCCCGGCGCCTCACCACCGCGCAGCTGTTGGCGCTGCACCTCGGGCGGCTGAAGGATGCCGGCGACATGCAGCCCGCGCAGGTCTCGCTCGCCAAGTGGAACAACTGCCGCATGGCGCTCGACGTGGCCCGTGACTGCCGCGACATGCTGGGCGGATCGGGCATCAGCGCCGAGTACGTGCCGATCCGCCACATGCTGAACCTCGAGAGCGTCATCACCTACGAGGGCACCGAGACGATTCACCAGCTCACCATCGGGCGGGAGCTGACCGGCCTCAGCGCGTTCTGATCACCGGGCTTACGCCACGCTCGCGGCACGCGCCCCCGTGCGATGGACGCTAATTGAGCGTCATGGCCGCCGGGTGCACCAGGTAGCAACCGACTGCGATCACGATCAGGTAGGCGAGCAGGATGAACGTCCAGCCCATGTTGTGGCGGATCACGTCGCCTTCCTTGCGCACGAACTTGCTGGTCGAGACCCCGACGCTCGCGGTCTGCGGCGCCACCGGCTTGCCGATCTCCGCGCCCACCGAGTTCAGCGTCGGCAGCAGCAGCGGCGGCATGCCGAGCTGCGCCCCGACCAGCGCCTGGAACTTGCCGAACATGGCGTTGGTGGAGGTGTTCGAGCCCGACAGCGCCACACCGATGAATCCGAGTATCGGCGCCACGATGATGAAGGCCGTGCCCATGCTGGCAAAGCCCTTGGCAAGCGAGGCCGCCATGCCGGAGTAGTTGAAGGTGTAGGCGAGCCCGAAGATGAACACCCCGACCAGCAATGCACCCCACATCTGGTGGAAGGTGCGGCGGAAGACCTCGCCGATCTGCGCGGCCTTCAGCCGGCCCACGGTGAGCAGCAGTACCGCAACCAGCAGCCAGGAGGCGAGAATCGCGGTGCCGCCGATGTACGGAGCGAAATTGAAGACGACCGTGACGCTCGGCTTGGCCGTCGTGCAGGTGCCGGCAAGCGCTGAGCAGCCGACCGCCTGCGCCTTGAACCAGCTGATTTTCGGCAGCGGCGACCACGGACCCGTCCAGGCTGCGACCACGATCAGCAGCACCGCGAACGGCATCCACGCCTGCAGCACCTCGCCAGTCCTTAAGCCGTGCCCCTGGCTCTGCCGCGCCACGGCCGCATCGACCGGTACGCCGCCGTAGCCGAGTATGGTTTTCGGCTGCCAGAACTTGAGCAGCGTGAGCAACGCCAGGAAGCAGACGATGGCGCCGGTGACGTCCGGCAGGTAGGGGCCGAGGTGCACCGCCACCGGGTACTGGCCGGCGATGTAGCCGAGCGAGCCAACCACCGCGAGCGGCCAGGCACCCATCATCCCCTCCCGGCCCGACACCAGGTACAACAGCACCCACGGCGGCAGCAGCGCCAGCACCGCGACCACCGTGCCGACCGAGCCTGACAGTGCCAGCAGCGGATAGCCGGTGACGGCGGCGAGCGCGATCAGCGGCGCGCCGAGTGCCCCGAAGGAAACCGGTGCATTGTTGGCGATCGCGGCGACGCGGATGGCGTTCAGATCGGAGATGCCGAGCGAGATGAGGATCGGCGCCACCACCGCCCACGGATAGCCGAACCCGACGAGTCCTTCGAGCAGCGCGCCGAACGCCCAGGCGAACAGCATGGTCTGCACGCGCACGTCCAGGCTGCCCTGCGCAATCAGCCAGCGGCGGAAATTCTCGAACACGCCGCACACCCCGAGCGTGTTGAACAGCACCATTCCCCAGAAGGTGATCCAGTCGACGGCCCACACGCCGGTGGCGGCGCCGTAAACGTAGGCGTGCGAGCCCTGGTCGAAGGGCATCTTCCAGACCCAGACGGCGAGCGCGAAGGTCACGATCGAGCCGATGAGCGTCGCGAGCCACGCCGGCAGGCGGAATACCGCCAGCATCACCAGCAGCGACACCACCGGGATCAGGGCCACGAGGCAGGTGAGCGTCAGATTGCCGAGCGGGTCGATCAGTTGCGTGAACATGACGGCTCCGATGTGGGCTGCGCGGCTGCTTACCTGTCGGCCGCGCCGCGCTTTGTTTGTTATGGTGCTGACCTCGCGGACAACCTAGCACGGGTGCTGCGCAGGTCTCAACGGCAGCGACACCTGGCTGTCAGGGAGCGGCCCTGGCGTCTGCCGTCACCATCCAGCGCAGGGGGCCGCCCGGAGTGAGTGCATCGAACGGGTAGCAGGTCACGAGCGTCAGCCGCGGCGTGTCATGGGCGAGCGCAATGCGCGCCACGCGGCTGTCGACCACGCGTATATCGGTCACGGCGAACCAGCTCACTCGGCCGGGGCGCTCCACGCGCAGCAAATCGCCCAGCCGTAGCGAGCGCAGCTCGCGGAAGCTGGTGTCGCGGTGCCCGGCGATCACGCTGTTGCCGCGCTCGCCGGGCAGGACGCTCGCTGCGTCATGCACCGGTCCGAACGCCAGGTTACGGCCGCTCGTGCCTTCCAGTACGAACAGCTCGTGTCCCCGACCGAGTGACAGCCGCGCGACCGGAGTCGTATCCGCCGACGGCCAGGGACGCACGTCCGCATCGCCGCGCTGCACTCGCTGCCAGGCACGCGCGATGAGCAGCTGCGCCAGCTGTGCCTTGACGGGTATCCATAGGCCTGCCGTCAGGCATACCCCGCCGCTCAGCGCCGCCGTCAGCGCGATCAGGCGCCGCCAGCGAGGCAGCGCCCCGCGTTCATGTTTCCTTGCCGGCCGCATACAAAAGTGCGGCGAAGCAGAGCCAGAGCGCGCCGATGCATAGCAGCAGCGGCGCAGCCGTAGCGGTGCGCGCAAAGCCGGTCGAAGCCGCCCAGTAACTGCCGACCGGCGCTGAAGTCGGCGCCTGCGCGCGCTCCGGCACCTCGGCCGGCGGGCGTGCCGCGGTCACATCGACGGCGACCAGGCTCGTGTAATCGCTCACCAGTTGATGCGCCAGTGCCAGCTGCAGGATCTGCGCCCGCGTCTCTACCGGATCGGCACCGAACCCGCTCTGCTGGACGAGGTCCGCGATGCGCTCGCGCGCCCAGAGTTTCGCCACCCCGGCCTGTTCGCCAACGACGGCGATCGGCAACTGCCTGGCCCACGGATGTCCTGCGCTGCTGCCCGACAAGGTGAGCAGCCCCTGCGGTACGTTCGCGAGCCGTGCCGCCACCACCAGCGGATCGCCGGCGTAAATGTCTGCCGGCAGCGGCGCCGCCAGCTGCGCCGATACACCGCCGGGCCAGTGCAGCTGCAACTCGAGCAGCGCCGGCTGCTCGAGCTTGGCAAACAGGTCCGTCATGCGCTCCTGCACCTCGGCGCGGTTGCCGATGAACGTATAGCTGCCGCGCCCGGCCGCGGCTGCCGCACGCATGAAATAGGTGTTGGGCGCGGCGCCTATTCCCACGGTGAACAGACGCCCGCTGCCGATGCGCTCGTGGATCATGCGTACCAGCTGCATCTCGTTGCCCACGCTGCCGTCGGTGATGAAGACAATCTGGCGCAGCGCATCCTCAGGTGTCGGCGTGGCGAACGCCAGCTCGAGCGCCGTGCGCATCTCGGTACCGCCGTTCGCCGCGAGTGCGTCGATGAAGCCGCGGGCGGCCTGCAGACTGGCAGCGCTTACCGGCCGCGGGGCGCTGAACAGCGCGTGCGCATCGTTGCTGAAACGGATGATGTTGAAGCGATCCGCGGCGCCGAGGCGGGTAACGCCGAGCTGCAAAGCGGCACGCGCCTGCTCGATCGACGGCCCGTACATCGAACCGGACGTATCGATAATGAATATGACCTCGCGCGGCGGTGGCTTCTGGGTGGTGAGCGGCGGCGGTGTCAGCACCAGCAGTACGTAAGTCTCGCTGCCGCTGCGCTCGGCAAATGCCGCAGCCTGAGTGTCGGAGGCGACCTGTGGCGTCCACACTAGCTCGAAGTCGCGGTCGGCAGGAGCGCTGGCGGCCGTGAGCCTGATGCAGCGGCCGTCGGCAGTATCACTCTGCGTGACCGCGTGATTGAGACTCTGCACCGCGCCGAGCGCGAATCCCGGATCGAGCTGCACCTCGATCGCAACCTGCTGCTGTGCTGCCGTGACCCGCTCCGCACTGGCTGCGGCGCCGAGCGCCGCCGCGACGCGCGCATTGTCAGCCGCCAGCGGTTGAGCGGGATCGAGCGCGACGTCCGCGCTGTAGCGAGGCGTGATGGCGAGCGGCACGCTCAGGCGGTAGCGCCCATCGCGGTAGGGGATGACTTCGAGGTAGGCGATCTCGACGGTAATGCTGCCCGCGGGGGCGATGTTGGCCACCGTGGTAGTGAACATGTTCGGGCGCTGCTGGTCGAGCAGACTCGCCTGCCGACCGGTGCTGAGTGCCTGCTGATACTCGTCTTGCGCCTGCTGACGCTCACGGATCTGGCCGCGGATGGTGCGCGCGCCGACGTGCAGCGTGAGCTCGTCGACCGCCGCATCGCTCGGCAGCGGAAAGACATACAGGCCCTCCATCCATGTGGTCGACGTGTTGGTGAAGGTCTGCGTCACGTGGATGCGGGCGATGTTGCCGGTAACCATCGCCTGCACGCGCGTCGCCTGCCGCATCGCCTCCACCGGGGCGGCGTCCGCGGACGCCTTGAGAAACAGACTTCCGGCGTGTTCTCCCGGCAGCATGGTGGCGGCGGCATCGGCTGGTGCCCACACGATGCCTGCAGCGAGCAAGGCCAGCAGTGCCAGCCAGTTAGCGAGCCGCTCGCCGCGGCTGGCGTCGGAGGTTTGCGGTGACCGGCTCATGGGCACTCTCCCATACGATGGCGTACGGGGAGCATTACGCCTGCGCGAACGGCAAGCGCCGCGGGCGCAAAAGTGCCGCGGCTGCGAAGAATTGTGGCGCAAAGTGGCGCAGCGGCGCTGCGCTTTCACCGCGCGCGCCAGGCCTGTAGCCTTAAGGTCCCATGAAGCGTCTCGTCGCCATTGTCGAGGACGAAGCGGCGATCCGCGACAACTACGCTGCCGCCTTCAGCCGCGAGGGCTATGCGGTGCGCACCTACGCCAACCGCGCGCAGGCCATGAGCGCGTTCGCCGCGCGCCTGCCCGATCTGGCGGTGATCGACATCTCGCTGCAGGACGAGCCCGAGGGCGGCTTCGAGCTGTGCCGCCAGTTGCGCGCGCTGTCTGCCGAGCTGCCGATCATTTTTCTGACCGCGCGCGACAGCGAGATCGACGCGGTCTCGGGGCTGCGACTGGGCGCCGACGACTTCCTTACCAAGGATCTGTCCCTGCCCCACCTCATCGCGCGCGTCAACGCGCTGTTCCGGCGCGTCGAGGCGCTGCGCAAGCCCGCCGGCGGGGCGGGCGAGCTCATCCGGCGCGGGCCGCTCACTCTCGATGCCGAGCGCATGCAGGCGCAGTGGGACGGCAAGGTGGTGCTGCTGTCGCTCACCGAATTCTGGATGGTGCATGCGCTGGCGCGCCATCCCGGCCATGTGCGCAACCGCCAGCAGCTGATGGACGCGGCCAACGTGGTGCTGGACGACAACACCATCACCTCGCACGTCAAGCGCATCCGCCGCAAGTTCCAGGCCGTCGATCCGGACTTCGACGCGGTGCAGACGGTCTATGGCATGGGGTACCGCTGGGTCGAGTAACCCGATGCGCTTATGTCGCTGCGCCTGAAGCTGCTGTTGCTCGGCCTCGCCACGCTGGTGCTGCCGTGGGCAGGCTGCAATTACGCGCGCGAGATGGAGTCGGCGTTGCGGAGCGGCGAGCAGACTTCGCTGCAGGCGGTCGCGCAGACCATCGCCGCCTCGCTGCAGGGACGCACCGATCTGCTGTATCGCGAAGCTCCGCCGACGGACGCGCCGGCGGATGCCCCCGCCGAGCCTCTCCCGGCGGGCGCGGAGCCGGCAGTGGACCCGGCCGCAAACGCCGCGGCGACGGCCGCATCCCCGGGCACGGCCGCGGTCGCGCCGCAGGAGCCGCCTCCGGTGGCAACCGCGCCGGCCGGACCCTATGACCTCAGGCCGATCGCCCTCGCCTCCGCACCGCTGCTCGATGGCTACTCCGAGGACTGGCCGCGCGACCCGTCCGCGTGGGCGTACTTCCGCAAGGACGCACGGCATCACTTCGGCGTTCTCAGCGGCGTCTCCGAGCGCATGCTCTACCTGCTGCTCGAGGTGCACGACGAGCACCCGCTGTTCGATGCGCCGGGAAATAACACGCTCGATCCGGCGACCTTCGGCGATCGCGTCTGGATCGGATTCGATGATCCGGAGGGGCAGGAGCACCAGTTGTTCCTCGCCGCAACCGGTCCGGGAGCGGTCACGGCGCGGCGCATCGACCCGGGCGAGTACGGCCAGCAGACCGCGGTGCTCGAGCCGCGCGTGCACGGAGCCTGGCAGCCGACGCGCGACGGTTATCGCATCGAGCTGCGCGTGCCGCTATCGATGCTCGGCGGCAGGTTCGGCGTGCTGGTGGACGACCGCGATGCCCGCGGCGCCGTGCCGGTCAGCTACGGCACGCTGCGCAGCGACGACCTGCACACTCTCGGCCGGCTGATCGTCGCCGACCCGGCACTGGGATCTTATCTGACGCAGTTCCTGCAGCCGGGCCTGAAGCTCGCGGTGACGACGCCGCAGAGACGCGTGCTCGCCCGGGCCGACGCACTCGCACAGTCGACGACCCTCGAGGCGGGCACGCCGCTGCTCGCGCGGCTCTACCGCCGCTTCGTCGACCGGCCGGGCGAGCGGCAGCTGCTCGAGTCGGACGCCCCGATCTACGATCGCGACCACGCCAAGGTGATCGGCCGGCTCGAGGTGACGCAGACGGCCGACCGCTGGATCCGGCTGCGTGATCGGGCGCTCACCCGCATGTTGAACTTCACCGTCAGCACCAGCCTGGTCGCGGTGATCGTGATGTTCGCCTTCGCCGCGTGGCTGGCGCTGCGACTCGAGCGGCTGCGCCGCGCGAGCGAGTCGGCCCTCACCCGCTCGGGAATCGAGACACGCTTTCCCGAGACCGAGGCGCGCGACGAGCTGGGCGATGTTGCCCGCGGATTCTCCACGCTGCTCTCGCGCCTCAACGAGTACACCAGCTACCTGCGCACGCTGGCGGGCAAGCTCGCGCACGAGATCCGCACCCCGCTCACCATCGTGCGCTCATCGCTCGACAATCTCGACGCCGAGCAGGTGCCGGAAGCGGCGCGCATCTATCTGGCGCGCGCGCGCCAGGGCAGCGAGCGGCTCAATGCGATCCTGCTCGCCATGGGCGCGGCAACGCGCGTCGAAGAGGCGATCGGCAGCGCCGAACGCGTCAATTTCGACCTGGTGCCGGTGCTGGCTTCCGCCATCGGCGCCTACCGCAGCGCCTTCGCGCCGCGCACGTTTCTGGTCGAGCTGCCCGCCGGACCCGTGATGCTGCATGGCGCGCCCGACCTCATCGTGCAGATGCTCGACAAGCTCATCGACAACGCGGTGGACTTCAGCCCCGCGGCAGGTGCGATTACAGTGCGGCTGCTGCTCTTGCCGGAGGCGGCGGTGATCGAGGTGGAAAATCCTGGGCCGCCGCTGCCGCCGCAGCTCGCCGGCAGGCTGTTCGAGTCGCTGTGGCAGTCGCGCGCGGACGGGGACAGCCGGCCGCATTTCGGCCTGGGCCTGTACATAGTGCGGCTGATCGCCGAATTCCATGGCGGCACTGCGTTGGCGCGCAATCTTCCCGACGGCAGCGGGGTTCGCGTGAGCGTGCGGCTCGCTCGCGAGCCCTGAATGGTCCAAGGCCGCGAGCTCTTGCGCCCCCGACATTAAACATATTGCGTCATTGGCCAATCGCGCTGGCAACGCCGCCACGGGTGGCCGATGGCGAAGCAGCGCCACATCGGCGGCAGCGTTTTCAGAAGGTTATCGGCGAGCAACCCTGTCCGGCGCGCCACGGTGCCAGGGCAGTTGTCGACATTTTGCGACATGGTAATTTGTGTTGGAATCAGTACAATAAATCACAGAAGGCACCGTCAGGAAAAGAGTTTTTAGCAGTTGATGAGACGGTGATACGGGCAAGCAGCCCCTGCTGGAGGGAAATTACAACAGAAAACTCGGGGATCGACGCGGGCGCGGGTGACGGCAACCTCCAACTTTTGTGGGTTGTCAGGAACGACACAACGCGTGGATTTACACGCGGGCCTCGCGATAGAAGCCGGAGCTTCTTAGCTCCAAACGTTTCAGCCGTGAAGATTAGGTGCCCGTGATGACGCGACCTGCAGCCGCGCGGCTTCCGACTACCGTATGGAGTCCTGAAGCACGCATCTGCCGGAGCTGACAGCGAGCCACCGGGTCACTCGACGACACCCTGCAAGCCCCGCCACAGCGCGGGGCTTTTTTTTGCGCGGCGATCACGGGTCCGCGGGTCGGTAACCCCGTCAGCTTACTCCGAGGTAATTGAGTATGCCGCGCGCGGCCTCGCGCCCCTCGAACACGGCGGTCACCACCAGATCCGAGCCGCGCACCATGTCACCGCCGGCGAACACCTTCGCGTTGGTGGTCTGAAACGCGTCAGCTCCGGCGGATACGCGCACGCGACCGTTCGGGTGCAGCCGGATGTCGTGCTCGGCAAACCACGGCGGCGGGCTCGGCAGGAAGCCGAAGGCGATGATCACCGCATCCGCCGGCACGATGTGCTCGGAAGCTGCGATCGGCTGCGGCACACGCCGCCCGCGCGCATCCGGCGCACCGAGCTGCGTCTCGACGAGCTTCACGCCCTCGACCCGTTCGGCGCCCACGATCTCGATCGGCTGGCGGTTGAAGAGAAACTGCACGCCCTCTTCGCGGCTGTTGCGATAGTCGCGCCGCGAGCCGGGCATGTTGGCTTCGTCGCGCCGGTAGGTACAGGTGACCGAGTCCGCGCCCTGACGCACCGCGGTGCGGTTGCAGTCCATGGCGGTGTCACCGCCGCCGAGCACCACCACGCGCCGCCCGCCGAGACTGATCAGCGCCTGGGCGGCGCCTGGAAAGCCGAGCTCGTGATTGATGTTGGCGATGAGATACGGCAGTGCCTCGTACACTCCGGGCAGGTCCTCCCCGGGGAACCCACCCTTCACGCTGGTGTAGGTACCCATGCCGAGGAATACCGCGTCGTATTCCGCCAGCAACTGCGGCAGCGCGACGTCGGCCCCCACCTCGCAGCTGAGGCGGAACTCGACTCCCATGCCCTGCATGATCTCGCGCCTGGTCTCCATCACCTGTTTCTCGAGCTTGAAGGGCGGAATGCCGAAGGTGAGCAGCCCGCCAATGCGCGCGTAGCGGTCGAACACCACCGGCTGCACGCCGTTACGCACCAGGACGTCGGCACAGGCGAGCCCGGCGGGGCCCGCACCGACCACGGCCACGCGCCGCGCGGTCGGCTGCACCTGCGACATGTCGGGCTTCCAGCCCATTTTCAGCGCCTCGTCGGTGATGTACTTCTCGATCGCACCGATGGTCACCGCACCGAGCCCGTCGTTAAGCGTGCACGCGCCCTCGCACAGGCGGTCCTGCGGACAGATGCGGCCGCACACCTCGGGCAGCGAGTTGGTGCGGTGGGACAGCTCCGCGGCCTCGAACAGGTTGCCCTCCTCGATGAGCTTCAACCAGTTGGGGATGTAGTTATGGACCGGGCATTTCCACTCGCAGAACGGATTGCCGCAGGCGAGACAGCGTCCGGCCTGCTGCGCGGCGGCCGCGCCGTCGTAGGGCGCGTAGATCTCGCGGAAATTGCGCAGCCGCGTCTCGACGGCGGACTTGGCCGGGTCGGCGCGCGGCACGTCGAGAAACTGCAGGTTCCTGTCAGCCACGGCGCAGCGCTCAGGCCGCACGCCGCAGGTTTTCGATGAGCGAGTCGATGGAGGCGGCCTTGGGCTTCACCACCCAGAACTTCGGCAGGAAGGTGCGCAGGTCGTTGGCGATCTCCTCGGCCCAGCTGCTCGCCGTCTCGGCCACGTGCCGCTCCAGCAGCCCCTCGAGGTGCTGGACGTGCGACTGCATGGCTTCCGGGTGGATGCGGCTGATGTCGATCAGCTCGTGGTTGTAGCGGTCGACGAAATTGCGCTCCAGATCGAGCACGTAGGCGAAACCGCCGGTGAAGCCGGCACCGAAGTTGACCCCGGTGCGTCCGAGCACGCACACCGCGCCACCGGTCATGTACTCGCAGCAATGGTCGCCTGCCCCCTCGATCACCGCGACCGCGCCGGAGTTGCGCACCGCGAAGCGCTCACCGGCCACCCCGGCCGCGTACAACTCCCCGCCGGTCGCCCCGTACAGGCAGGTGTTGCCCATGATGACGGTGTCCTTGGCGCTGAAGCGCGCGCGCGACGAATGGCGCAGCACGATGCGGCCCGCGGCCATACCCTTGCCGACGTAGTCGTTGGCGTCGCCTTCGAGATACAGGTGCAGGCCGGCGGCGTTCCACACGCCGAAGCTCTGCCCGGCGTGGCCGCTGCAGCGCACGGTGAGCGGCGCGTCCTGCATGCCGTAGTTCCCCCAGCGCCTGGCGATCTCGCCCGAGAGGCGCGCGCCGATCGAGCGGTTGAAGTTGCTGAGCTCGTAATGCCATTCGCCGCCGCGCTTCGCCTCGATGGCCGGCAGCATGTCGCGCACCATGCGCTCGGCGAGCTCGCCCTTGTCGAACGGGACGTTGGCCGCTGTGGTGCAGCACTGCGGCGCATCGGCGGCGAGTCCGGCGCTCGAGAGCATGGGTGCGAGATCGAGCTTGCGCTGCTTCGCCGTCACGCCGGGCGCGAGGGCGAGGTACTCGGTGCGGCCGATGATCTCGGCGAGGCTGCGGACGCCGAGCGCGGCCAGCAGCTCGCGTACCTCCTCGGCCACGAAGCGGAAATAGTTGATCACCATCTCCGGCAGGCCGGTGAAATACTTCGAGCGCAGCACGTTGTGCTGCGTGGCAATTCCGGTGGCGCAGTTGTTCAGGTGACAGATGCGCAGGTACTTGCACCCCAAAGCCACCATCGGCGCGGTGCCGAAGCCGAAACTCTCGGCGCCGATGATGGCGGCCTTCACCACGTCGAGGCCGGTCTTCAGCCCGCCGTCGGTCTGCAGGCGCACGCGGTGGCGCAGCTCGTTGACGCGCAGCGTCTGGTGCGTCTCGGCCAGTCCGAGCTCCCAGGGAGTGCCCGCGTACTTGATGGACGACAGCGGGCTCGCCCCGGTGCCGCCGTCGTAGCCGGAGATGGTGATCAGGTCGGCGTAGGCCTTGGCGACGCCCGCGGCCACCGTGCCGACGCCCGGCTCCGCCACCAGCTTCACCGATACCAGCGCGCCCGGATTCACCTGCTTGAGATCGAAGATGAGCTGCGCCAGATCCTCGATCGAGTAGATGTCGTGGTGCGGTGGCGGCGAGATGAGTCCGACCCCCGGGCGCGCGAAGCGCAGCCGGGCGATCATGTCATTGACCTTGTGCCCGGGGAGCTGGCCGCCCTCGCCCGGCTTGGCGCCCTGGGCGATCTTGATCTGCAGCACCTCGGCATTGATCAGGTACTCCGGCGTGACGCCGAAGCGCCCTGAAGCCACCTGCTTGATCTTGGAGTTCTTCTCGGTGCGATAGCGCGCCGGGTCTTCCCCGCCCTCGCCGGAGTTCGAGCGGGCACCGAGGCGATTCATGGCGATGGCGAGCGCTTCGTGCGCCTCGGGCGAGAGTGCGCCGAGGGACATGCCGGCGCTGTCGAAGCGCGCGAGCACCGCCTCCGCCGGCTCCACCGCCGCGAGCGGCAGCGGCTGCGCGGCGCACTTCAGGGTCAGCAGGTCGCGGAACGTCGCCGCCGGCCGGGAGTTCACCAGTTGCGCGAACTGCCGGTAGTGAGCGTAGTCGCCGGAGATCACCGCCGCCTGCAGCGCCGCGATCACGTCGGGGTTGTACATGTGGTACTCGCCGCCGTGCACGTACTTGAGCAGGCCACCCTGGGCGATCGCCTCGCGCGGATTCCAGGCCGCGGCGGCGAGCGTCAGCAGGTCGCCCTCCAGGTCGGCGAAATCCGCGCCCTGCACGCGGCTCTCGGTGCCGGTGAAGCACAGCTCCACCACTTCGTCGGCGAGTCCCACGATCTCGAACAGCTGCGAGCTGCGGTAGCTGGCGATGGTGGAGATGCCCATCTTCGACATGATCTTGAACAGGCCCTTGCGCAGCCCGGCGCGGTAGCTGCGTCCGAGCTCGAGGCGCGCCGCGAAGTCGAGCTTGACGTGTCCGCCGCGCATCATCTCGAACAGCACCTGGTACGCCATGTAGGGGTAGACCGCGGTGGCTCCGTAGCCGATGAGGCAGGCGAAGTGGTGCGGCTCGCGCGCGGTGCCGGTCTCCACCAGCAGGTTGCACTTACAGCGCAAGCCGCTCTTCACCAGATGCTGGTGCACGGCGCCGGTCACGAGCAGCGCATGCGCGGGGATGCGGCCCTTCACCAGGTAGCGGTCCGAGAGCAGCAGCACCAGCTTGCCCTCGCGCACCGCGCTCTCCGCCTGCGCGCACATGCGCCGGATCGCGTGCTGCAGGCCCTCCGCCGGGTCGTACTGCAGGTCGAGAAATTCGTGCGTGACCGCCTCGATGGCCAGAATCTGCCGCAGCTTCCGCTGCGAGAGAATCGGCGAGCCGAGCACCACCTGGCGGGCGTGTTCCGGCGCGGGCAGGAAAATGTTGCACTCCGGGCCGATCTGGGTCTGCAGCGACATCACGATGCTCTCGCGCAGCGGATCGATCGGCGGGTTGGTCACCTGCGCAAACTGCTGGCGGAAGTAGTCGTACAGCGGGCGCACCTGGTGCGACAGCACCGGCATGGGAGTGTCGTCGCCCATCGAGCCCACCGCCTCGTTCTCGTCCTGCGCCAGCACGCGGATGATGTCGTCACGCTCCTCCTGCGTGACGTTGAACATCTTCTGGTAGAGCGCGAGGGTGCTGCGGTCCATCGGCTCGGCGGCGAGGCGCGGGTCCACCAGGTCGCTCTCGAGGTAGCGCACGCCGGTCTTCAGCCAGGTCTTGTAGGGATGCCGCGTCTTGAGAATCTGGTCGATGTCCGCAGTCGACAGCAGGCTGCCGCTGTGCAGGTCGAGTGCGATCATGTCCCCCGGCCCCAGCTTGCCCTGCCTCACCACCTCCTCGGGCTGGTAGTCCCACACGCCGGTCTCGGAGGCGACCGTCAGCCATCTGTTGCGGGTGATGCAGAAGCGCGCCGGCCGCAGTCCGTTGCGATCGAGCATACACAGCGCGTAGCGGCCGTCGGTCAGCACCACTCCGGCCGGGCCATCCCAGGGCTCCATGTGCACCGAGTAATATTCGTAGAAGGCGCGCAGGTCCGGGTCGAGGGTGTCGAGGCCGTGCCAGGCCGGCGGGATCAGCAGCCGCATGGCGTGCAGCGGATCGAGCCCACCCATCAGCAGCACCTCGAGCATGTTGTCGAGGCTCTGCGAGTCCGAGCCGTTCAGGGACACCAGCGGCAGTACCTCCTGCAGTTGCGGCAGCAGCGGTGAGCGCAGCAGCGGCCCGCGCGCCATCGCCCAGTTGCGGTTGCCCTGGATGGTGTTGATCTCGCCGTTGTGGGCGAGATAGCGGTAGGGGTGCGCGAGGCGCCACTGCGGCAGCGTGTTGGTGGAGAAGCGCTGGTGGAACACCGCCACTGAAGCTTCGAGGCGCGGATCGGCGAGATCGGGATAGAACTGCTCGAGGTGCTGCGGCATCACCATGCCCTTGAAGACGATGGTGCTGGCCGACAGGCTCGGCACGTAGAAGACCGGGTCGTGGCTGAGCGCCTTCTCGGCGAGCCGGCGCGCCATGAACAGCCGGCGGTTGAACGAGGCCTCGTCGAGGTCGCTCTCCGGGCAGTTGACGAACAGCTGTTCGATGAGCGGCAGTGTTTTCAGCGCTTCCGCGCCGCAGGCCTCGCGGTCGAGCGGCACCGTCCGCCAGCCGGCCGGCGCGAGGCCCACCCGCCCGAGCTCGGCTGCGAGCGCGGCGCGCGCGGCACTCGCCTGGTGCGGCTCGTGCGACAAGAACACCAGACCGGAGGCGAAGCGCGCGCCGAGGGCGATGCCGCACTCCTGCGCCACCGCCCGCAGGAAGTCCTCGGGCCTCTTCAGCAGCAGTCCGCAGCCGTCTCCGGTCTTACCGTCGGCGGCGATTGCACCACGGTGCGTCAGGCGGTTGAGCGAGGTGATGGCCGTGCGCACCAGCTCGTGGCTGGGCACATCGTCGAGGCTGGCGATCAGACCAAAGCCGCAACTGTCGCGCTCGTAGGCATCTTTATAGAGTCCGCGGGACGGGGCATGCATGGTGAGGGCCTCAACTGTAGCGGCAGGCGTGTGCAGGCCGCGGGACACCTGCGCCCGCAACTCGCGTCACACCGGCAATTCATGCGCTCAGGAGATCCGCGGGCCCTGCCACGCTCAGGCCCCGCGAACGGGCAGTCAGATGAATCGACTGTCTTGCACCATCACTATGCGTTCGATAATACCGGCCCGCGAGGCTCTTGCAAGCACGAATCAGCGGCGCGCCCGGGCGGCAGGGCGCAAGCCGTGGTGCTCACGGCTCTTGCATCGCAGCCGGCGCTGCCCCAACATCCGCGCCGCCGCAATCCCTGGCGGCGAGCGAGGTGTCCGCACCGCAATGAAGCCGCGCAAAGTGTCGACTGACAGCGACCTTCGGCCCCGCCTGCAACGCTTGAACGAGTACCTGGAGAGAAATTTTCCCGATTTCTTCGCCGAGGCACGCTTCCAGGTCGGAGATGACGCCTACTTCCTTTATGCCCGCTTCGGGCAATATCTCGCCCGTACCATCGAGCAGAACCGCGCTTCCGGGCGGCTCATCAGCCGCGGCTTTACGCTGCTGAACCGGATGGCGCGCGCCTCGCAGCGCCATCCGCGCATCCGGCACATGCTGGTGTGCGGCCCGCTCGAGTACATCGTCGATGCGCCCAAGGCGCGGGCGCTGGCGCGCAAGCGCCTGTCGCCGGCCGCACAGGGCTATCTCGAGAGTCTGTGCGAGTAAGCACGCCGGGAGGCTGAAGCCTCGTTGCGCCGCCCCTTTAGGACGGTTCGCGCACGGTCAGGGGTATCGCGAGCAGCTGCGTGCGCCGTACCACGCGCAGCGTGATCGCGCTGCCCGGCGGCACGCGGCTCAAGCGCCGGTGCAGCGCGTCGATGCCATCGACCGCCTCGCCGTTCACCGCCACGATGAGATCCCCGGGGTGCAGATCCGACTCCGCCGCCGGCCCCTGCGCTTCGCGCGACATCACTTCCACCGCCCGCTTCGTGCCGAGACCGAGCGCCCGCACCAGGCGCAGATCGAGCGGCCGGTCACGCGCCGCGACTCCCAGCCACGCGCGGCGCACGCGGCCCTGCGTGAGAATCTCGGTCAGCACCCACTGTGCCGTCGCGGCCGGAATCGCGAAGCCGATGCCCTGCGCCATGGCGATGATCGCGGTGTTGATGCCCGCCACACGCCCGCCCGCATCCAGCAGCGGGCCGCCGGAATTGCCGGGATTGAGCGCGGCGCTGTGCTGTACCACGCCTTCGATCAGGCGCCCGTGGCGGCTGCGCAGCGAGCGGCCGAGCGCGCTGACGACGCCGGCCGACACGGTTGATTCGAACCCGAAGGGATTGCCGACGGCGACGACCAGCTGGCCGGCGCGCAGGCGCTGCGCGCTGGCGAGCTCGGCGTAGGGCAGCGCGCCGGCCTGGGCACGCAGCACCGCCAGGTCCGTCGCCGGGTCACGCCCCGCGACCACCGCCGCAACGCTGCGCCCATCGACGAACGCAACGCGCGCCTCGGTCACGCGCTGCACGACGTGCTCGTTGGTCAGCAGATAACCGTCCGGCGTCACGACCACACCCGAGCCCGCGCCGCCCCGGGCGCGCTCGGCCTCGGCCGCGCCGCCGACATAGACGCTCACTACCGCCGGACCGACCTTGTCGACCGCGCCCACCACGGCCGCGGAATAGGCGTCGAGCGGGTCGGCCGCCCGCGGCGGCTCTTCCGGCACGCCGGCGCGCGGCCCGCGTGGAGACGGCTCGTACGCGGGGGGACTCGTGGGATCGGGGGCGCTCGGCGCGCCCGGCAGGTCGCTGTCGAGCATGGGGCTGGAATGGGTATCCCGCGCGCAAAACTCAAGACCTGCGGTGCGCGCACGGGGCCGCCGCGCCGGCACCCCGCTGCGGGGCGGCCCGGCGACTTCCGCCGCCGATTCCTGCGAGAATCCCTGCCGCTCGATGATCACCCTGGCACAAACCGCCATCCTGCTGGCCGCGGCCGTCCTCGGCGTGTCCCTGTTCCGTTTCCTGCGCCTGAGCTCGATCCTCGGCTATGTCGCCGCGGGACTGGTCATCGGCCCCTGGGGCCTGAATCTTATCGGCGACTTTGCCCGCATCATGCAGGTCTCCCAGTTCGGGATCGTGCTGCTGCTCTTCATCATCGGACTCGAGCTGCAGCCGACGCGGCTGTGGGTGATGCGGCGCGTCGTGTTCGGGCTCGGGGCGGCGCAGGTGGCGCTGTGCACCGTGCTGCTCGGCGCCCTCGCCTGGGCGGTGGGTGAGCCGCCGGTGGCCGCCGGCATCATCGGCCTCGGGTTGTCGCTCTCCTCCACGCCGCTGGTGCTGCAGATTCTCGCCGAGCGCGCCCAGCTCAAGACGCAAGCCGGGCGGGCAGCCTTCGGTATTCTCCTGTTCCAGGACCTGGCGGTGCTGCCCGTGCTGGCGGTGCTGCCGATGCTCTCGCCGCTCGCCGCGACCCGTCCCGCGGCCGGAACCTGGTGGATAACGCTGCTGAAGCTGGCTGCCATGGTGGCGGTGGTCATCATCGCCGGCGGACGGGTGCTGCTGCGTCCGGCGCTGCGCCTGGTGGCGCGGGTGCGCGTGAGCGAGGTGTTCACCGCCGCTGCGCTCCTCACCGTCATCGCCACCGCCCTGCTGGCGAACCGCGCCGGACTGTCGGCCTCCCTCGGGGCATTCCTCGCCGGTGTGCTGCTCGCCGACAGCGAATTCCGCCACGAGCTGGAGGCCGACCTCGAGCCCTTCAAGGGCCTGCTGCTCGGCCTGTTCTTCATCGCCGTCGGCATGTCAGCGAATCTCGGGCTGCTGAAGTCCGAGCCGCTCACCCTGCTCGCGCTCACCGCGGTGTTCCTGCTCGTCAAGCTCGGCGCCATCACCGCGCTCGGCCGCGTCGCGGGATTGCGCGCCGACTCGGCGCGGCGGCTGGGATTTGCGTTGCCGGCCGGCGGCGAGTTCGCGTTCGTGCTGTTCACGCTCGCCGCCAGCGAACAGCTCCTCGATCGCGCCACGGCGGACCTGTTGATCCTCGCGGTGACGCTCTCGATGATGCTCGGGCCGCTGCTGCTCATCGCGCACGAGGTCTTCATTCGCCGCTGGCTCGCACCCACCGCGGCACCGTACGACGACATCGATGAGCACGACATCCCGGTGATCATCGCCGGCTTCGGCCGCTTCGGGCAGATCGTGGCGCGGGTGCTGCGGATGAAGGGACTGTCCTTCACCGCGCTCGACAGCAGCCAGACGCACGTCGATTTCGTGCGCCGCTTCGGCAACAAGGTCTATTACGGCGACGCCACGCGGCTCGATCTGTTGCGCGCCGCCGGGGCGCAGAGCGCGCGGGTGCTGGTGCTGGCGGTGGACGACGTCGACGCCTCGGTGCGCACCGCCACGGTGGTGGGCGAGCAGTTCCCACAGCTGCGGATCTTCGCGCGCGCGCGCAACCGCCAGCATGCCTTCGCGCTCATGGACGCCGGTGTCAGCGCGGTGATCCGCGAGACCTACGCTGGCAGCCTGGAGATGGCGGCCGCGGTGCTGGAAGCCCTGGGCGAGACCCCCGCGGTCGCACGCGAGGCGGTGCGCCGCTTCCGCCAGCACGACGAGCAGACGCTGGCCGCGCAGTACCAGGTCAAGGAGGACGAGGAGAAGTTCCTCGCCACCACGCGCGAGTCCGCCCAGCAGCTCGAGCGGCTGTTCGAGGCGGACCGCACGCGCTCGGAAACGAAGTAGCATGGACGAGGCGCGCAACGTGCGCGACTTCTGGTTCGGCCGGCAGCCGCTGTCGGCGACCAGCCTGAACCAGCGGCTGCGCTTCTGGTACGGAGGCGGCGACTCGCCGGCGCGGCAGCGGCGCGACGCCCAGATCGCCGCGCGCTTCGGCCCGCTGTTCGAGCGCGCCGCTGCCGGGCAGCTCGCCACCTGGGCGAATGGCTCGCGGCGGCGGCTGAGCCTCATCATTCTGCTCGATCAGTTCCCGCGCAACATGTTCCGCGGCACGGCCCGTGCCTTCGCCACCGACGGCCAGGCACTCGCACTGACGCTGTCCGGTATGCAATCGGCCGCCGATGCGGCGCTCAACGAAGTGGAGCGCCTGTTCTTCTACATGCCGCTGCAGCACGCGGAAGTGCGCGCGGTGCAGGACGAATCGGTGGCCGCGTACCGGCGGCTGCTGAGCGAGGCGCCGCAGGCGCTGCGCGAGCCGTTCGCCGCCGCGCTGCGTTCGGCGGAGAACCACTGCGCGATCATCGAGCAGTTCGGACGCTTTCCCCACCGCAACCGCGCACTCGGGCGTGAGAGCACGGCCACGGAGCAGAAGTGGCTTGAGATCGGCGGCGGAACTTTCGGTCAGTAGTCCCCGGCGAGCCTCTCGAGGTGACGCATGCGGCGCTCGAGCTCGCGCTGCGCCTCTATCAGTTCCACCGCGAGCGCCGCGCCGCTGGCATTCACTCCGAGGTCGCGCATCAGCCGTGCGGCGATCTGCAGCCGTGGCAGCGCCGTCGCCGGCAGCTGCCACTGGCCTTCCGCCTCCCGCGGCGTCACCACGCCGAGCGCGGCGAGCTCGCGCACGTCATCCAGGTCCAGGCGGCACAGCTCGCAGATCGCGGCGGCCGCGATCCAGTCGCCCTCACCGAGCAGCCGGGCTTCGAACACAGAGGTCACGCGTACCATGCCATCACCTCATATCGGCGCGCGGATCGAAGTTGAGCTTCGCACGCATCTCTTCGTAGAGCGCCTTCGCCTGCGGAGAATCGGCCGGCGGCAATACCACCTTCAGTTGCACGTACTGGTCACCGGGCGGCGATCCGGCCAGCCCGCGTCCGCGCAGGCGCAGTTTCTGGCCCGACTGCGAGCCCGCAGGGATCTGCATCTCCACCGGACCCCCGAGGGTCGGCACGGTGACCGTGGCGCCAAGGGCCGCCTCCCACGGGGCGACCGCGATGGTGAGCGTCACGTTGTGCCCGTCGAGGGTGAAGCGCCGGTGCGGCAGGACGTGCACCTCGAGATACAGGTCTCCGGGCCCGCCGCCGCCGGCGTCGGCCTCGCCCTGTCCCGCGAGCCGGATGAGCTGCCCCTCGGTGACTCCCGGCGGTATGGTGACCCGCACGGTGTGCGAGCGCAGCTCGAGCGAGCCGTCGGGCTTGACCTCGGGACGCTTCAGCTCGAGCGTGCGCGTGGTGCCGCGATACGCCTCCTCGAGATCGATGTCGATGCGCGCGTGGTGGTCACGGGCCCGCGGCGCTCCGCCCGCGAACGGGCTGCCGCCGCCGAAGAGCGAGGAGAAGAAATCGCTGAAGTCCTCCCGCGAGAAGTTGCCGTCCTGCGCACCGGGGCCGGCACCGGCGCGGCGGCGGCGCGCGCCCTGCGCGCCGTGCGGAGCCCCCGAAAACTCGAAACCGCTGCCCCAGTCGGGCGGCGGCCGGAACTGCTGTCCCGACTTCCATTCGCTGCCAAGCTGGTCGTACGCGGCGCGCTTCTCCGGATCGCGCAGCACCTCGTACGCCTCCTGCATCTCCTTGAAGCGCGCCTCGGCGTGGGGCTCCTTGCTGACGTCGGGGTGGTACTTGCGCGCCAGCCGCCGGTAGGCGGTCTTGATCTGGTCGGCCGTCGCCGTGCGCTCCACGCCCAGGATCTTGTAATAGTCGCGGAATTCCATGGTTGCCTGACTGACCGCCTGAATCCAAACGAGCGCCCGCAGCCTGCCAACTTCGATTCTAGCCGCTGTAGGCGCACCGCCAGGGTGCATGAGTGCCTCGATCGGCACCTTCGCGAAGCACCCCCGCCACCGTGCGGGCCCGCGGGGGTGGCTACGGCGCCCCTTTTCATGGGGCATGGAACTTGCTTCGTCAAGGACGGTGGCCTGCCATGATGCGACTGTCCCGACCTCCGCCGCTTCGCAATCTGCGCGCGTTCTGCGTGGCCGCGCGGCAGCGCAGCTTCAAGGGCGCAGCGGCCGAGCTTTGCCTCACGCCTTCCGCGGTGAGCCACCAGATGAAGGAGCTCGAGGCACTCCTCGGCATGCGGCTGTTCGAGCGGCGCACGCGCTCGCTCGATCTCACCACCGCCGGTCACCGGCTGCGCGAGGAAGTGGAGCCGCTGCTCGAGGCGCTCGACCGGGCGCTCGCGCAGTTTGCCCGACGCAACGGCCGCCAGACGCTGCGGGTGCGGCTGCCGGCGCTGTTTGCCAACGAGCTGTTCATCCCGCGGCTGGCGGATTTCTGTGCCGCCAACCCGCAGATCGACGTGCAGCTCGATACGCGCGATCCGCGCCCGGCAACCCATCCGCCGACCGCCGACGTCTCGATAGTGCTGGCGAACGCGCCGCCGCAGGGAATGAAGAGCGAGCGCCTGTTCTCCTGCCCATTCACGGCGGTGTGCGCCCCACGCCATGCGGGCAGCGTGGCGCGGCTCGGCCGGGAGGTGTTCGGCACGCTGCCGCTGATTGTGGATCGGACGCGGCCATTCGCCTGGAGCAACTGGGCGGAAGAGGTCGGGCTTGCCACTCCCGAGCCGCGGCAGGTGATCGAGCTGGACACCATGATCGCCGTGGTGCGTGCGGCGGAGGGCGGCGTGGGGATCGCGCTCGTGCCGACGCTGCTGTGCGAGTCCTGGATCCGCTCCGGAGCGCTGGTGCGGGTGTTCGCCGTGGAGCTCACGACGCCCGACAGCTACTACCTCGTCAGCCGCATGAAGGATATCGAACGGCCGGCGGTGCAGGCGCTCACCCATTGGGCGCTGTCGCAGTATCGCGCGGGCTGAGCAGGACTCACCTGTGGGGCCAATTCTTTTCGTTTGCCGCAAGCGCTCCCGGATTTGTAGGGTAGCCGCGAGGACGTTGATCACATCGCAGGACTGACCGGAGGGGCGGCGGGGTGTTCAGATTTCGATCCCCCTCGAACGTATGCCCCGTCGCCCCTTCGGATCACCGGCGGCAAACGCCCGGACAAAAAAAGGCGCCGCGAAGCGGGGGAAAGTCGCATCGCGGCGCGCAGGAGCGAACACGGGGAAGTTGTTCGCAACTGGCTGGAGCTGAGCAAGGCGTGTGCCAGCCCACAATAGCAATTAAAAACAGATACTTATGTCGATCGTGGGCGACAGAGACCGGTGACGTGAATTGTCACTTTGATGCCCTGGGCCGCCCTGTCGGGCCCTGGAGCGGCAGCGCGGCGGAGCCTCAGCGCGGGACGACAGGCACGCAGGCCTGAGCCTGCTCTTTCAACGAATCGCACAACGCCCGCGCCTGCGCTTCGCCGGCGGCGGGAGCCTGCAGGCGGTAGAGCTGCGCGTTATCGGTACCCGCCACGATGATGCGCGGCGACAGCCCCCCGAGCTGCGCGCCGAAACGTCCCTGCAGGCGCTGCCACTCACGGCCCGCACTCGCCTCGCTGCCGAAGGCCCCGAGCTGCACGCCGTAACTGTCCGGAGAGGGGCCGGCGGCAACCCGGGTGTCGACGAAGGCTGCGACCGGCTGCGCCGCTTCACCGCCTGCCGCGAGAGCGGCCCCGGCGGCTGCGACCGGCTGCGCCGCTTCACCGCCTGCCGCGAGAGCGACCCCGGCGGCTGCGACCGGCTGCGCCGCTTCACCGCCTGCCGCGCGAGCGGCCCCGGCGGCGATTGCCGCCTCCGCACCTTGCTCCTGCGAGGGGGGCCGGGTTGCGACGGTTGCCAGCTGCAGTGCGTTGACCCCTGAGGTCCCCGCCGCGGCCTCTTCGGGTGTCGGCGGGGCGATGCGCGGCGCCGACCCGAGCGCGTACGCCTCGATGCGAATACGCGCCTCTTCGGCGTGCTTGCCGTGGCTGTGATGGGCCAGGAATTCCCGGTAGCCTTGCGCTGTGGCGGTCGCGTCGGTGTGCTCCCAGTCACGCTGTTCGGCGAGCTGCGCGATCCGCCCCCGCGCCTGCCCCGCCAGCTCGCTGTCAGGGTGCTGCTCGATGAAGCGCCCCCACGCCTCCGTCGTGTCTGCGCTCTCCGCCGAGCGCCAGTCCTGCTGCTCAGCGCTGCAGGCGCACAGCGCGGCCAGTAGTGCGACCCGCGCGATTCGTCCTGCGTGGAATGTGACCATGATCGTCGTCCCTGCGGTAGCGGCGTTACGTATTATGACCTCCGCCGACCGGAACGAGGAGCAGCGGATGACCGAGACCCTGAAGCGGCGGCTGATCGACCAGATCGGCGATGCCCCGACTTTCGTGGCGGAAGGGTCGCGGCTGACCGGGGACCTGGAGACGGGTGGCCCGCTGGTGCTGTGTGGCGCCATCCGCGGGGACGGCCGCGTGGGGGGTGCGCTGCGCATGGCGATGACGGCCGAGTGGGAGGGAGAGATCCACGCCCGGGCGGCGATCATTGCCGGCAGGATCACCGGCAAGCTGGTGGTGGAAGAGAAGCTCGAGGTGGGAACTACCGCAGTGCTGCGCGCCGATATCGTCGCCCGCAGCATCGCGGTCGCCAAGGGCGCGGTCATCGACGGCACGGTAACCGTCACCAGCGGCGAACCGGTGGTGCAGTTCGAGGAGAAGCGCCAGGCGCGCTAAGGTACCTCGCGCAGGCCGGCGGGGGCGATGGCCGGCGCGACCGTCGCCGTGCCGGCGCCGAGCAGCGTCAGGATGCGCTGCTCGAGCCAGGTCGGTCCGGTGAGACCGGCAAAGAAGCCGCAATGGCCGCCGTAGCGCGTCACCGTCAGGGTGAGGTTCGACGGCCGCGCCAGCTCGCTGAGTCCCGCTGCGGGAATGATGGGATCGTCGAGCGCGGTGAAGAGAATCGCGGGCACCTCGAGTTGCGCCAGGCGCGCGCCGGTGATGCCGTAGCCGTTCAGATAGTGCTCGAGCGTCGCAAAGTCGGTGTAGCTCTTCACCAGCTCTGCGGTCATGAGCTTCAGATCGCGCCGCCGCGCGAGCCGGCGGAAATCATAGGCGTCGGGCCACGCGGCCTGTTTCTTGCGCAGCGAGCGCAGCCACTTGCGCACGAAGTAGCGCTGGTAGCCGGGGAAGCCCGCCTGCAGTGCCGCAAGCGTCGCCACCGGATCGAGCACCGGCGAGACCGCGATCACGCCCGCCAGTTCCAGCTGCGCGTTGCGCGCCTGCGCCGCCACACGCAGCATGAAGTTGCCGCCGAGGGAGAAGCCGATCAGCTGCAGCGGCCGGCCCGGCGAGCGCTCCTGCAGTGCACGCACCGCGCCCACGACCTCCGGCAGGCGGCAGGAATGAAACAGCTCGCGGTTGAGGTGATGAGTGTCGCCGTGATCGCGCAGGTTGAGCCGCACCACCTCGAAGCGCTGCTCGAACAGCCGCGCCGCGAGCGACAGCACGTACAGCGACTCGGCGCTGCCTTCCCAGCCGTGCAGCAGCACCACCGTGCGGGGGCTGGCGTGCGCCGGCGTGGACACGAAGCACTGCAGCCGCACGCCCTCGCCGCAGTCGAGCAGCAGCTCGCGGGACGCCGCCAGCAGCGGCGCCGCTGCCCGCAGCACACGTCGGCGGCGCCACACGGTGCTCGCCAGCATCGATTGCAGATGCGGATTGCGCAGCCAGCGTGACGGCTGGAAGTCGTCGTCAGCCGAGCGCACGGCGGCCTCCGCCGGCTTCAGCGCACCCGGATCTCGACCCTGTTGTTGGCGCTCGCGGCGCGGTTCCACTCGCCGGCGGTGAGCTCCGCCGTGGGCGCGGGGTACGGCGTGAGCACGCTGGCACTGTCGCCCATCGACAGCTGCGCATCGAGCGCACCGTGGGTGGAGCTGCGGATGTCGCCGATGAGGTTGGCGAGTACCAGCGGCGTGCGCTGCGCTGCCGACAATGCCTCCTCGGACGGGTTGCCGACCACGTCGCAGCGGGCGAACGGCGTCTCATCGGGCGCCTGCGAGTAGCCGTCGAGCGCGTTGCCGACGAGGCAGAAGCGTCCGGGAAAGGTCCTGATGTCGACAACTCCGCTCACCTTCTGATGCGCCAGCCGGTAGAGCAGCTGGCGGATCACTTCCAGGCGCGCGCCGCCGAGCGCATCGGTGCCGTAGGGCACCGGCACGATGGTGGGCTTCGCCTCGCTCGCCGCGGCTGGCGCCTGCCCGGGCGGCGCCGCGGCGGCCGCCGCTGCCGGCGCGGCGCTCTGCGCACTCGCAGCGCCCACTGCATCCTGGCGCTCGTGCAGCTGGGCCACTTCGGCCTGCAGGCCTTCCAGCAGCTGCACGCTGCGCCACCATAACATGCTGCTGACGAGGGCGGCGCCGAGCGCGGCGCAGGCCACGATCCATGCCCACGGCGGCTGCGGCCGTGCCGCAGGCGACGGCGGCGGCAACGCCTCCAGCAGCAGCGCGCGCACTTCGGCGGTGATGCGCTCGGTCTGCGTGTCGACACCGGCCACCAGCGCGCGGCGCAGCTCGGCGAAATGCTCGCGCAGCCCGCTCTCGGTGAGCGGCCGCATGCCCATCGTGGCCGCCGGCTCGTCCGCCGCGCTCTCGGCGTGCAGGTTAAGCGGAGTGAAGCCCGACTGCTCGCCGCTGCGCCGGTCGGGGACCAGGTGCAGCTCGTACAGCACTTTCGAGACATCGGTGGGCTTGATCTGCTTGGGCAGCACGCCCACGGCGCCGAGCGCCCGCGCCTGGCCGAGATACAACTCTCCCTCCTGCGAGGTGTACATCATGATGGGGATGGTGGCGGTGCGCGGATCGTTCTTGATGGCCTGCACCGCCTGCAGGCCGTCCATGCCCGGCATCAGGTGGTCCATGAAGATGACGTCGGGACGATTGCTGCTGAGGTAGTCGATCGCCGCTTCGGCGCTCTCGGCGCTGTCGACGTCGATGTCGTATTTTTCCAGGGCGCGGGCGAGAAACAGACGCGCGGACTTGGAATCGTCCACGATCAAGGCCCGCTTTGCTCCCATGCGCCGCTCCCACTGCCGCGGTCCGGCACGCCCGCGGCAGTGTAGCCCAGAACCGTCGCGGTTCAACTGCTGTCGCGGACTGAAGACGATCGCCTGAGCGGCGGTGTGACTTAAATCACGCCGCGGCGCGTGCCGCGCGCGGCAGCGCGCGCAAGCCGGCATACACCTGCGCCAGGCGGCGCGCCATCGCCGCCGCGGACCAGCTGCGCGCGTAGGCCCGGCCACGCGCCGCCATGGCTTCACGCACGCCGGCATCGCTGAGCACGCGCACCACCGCGGCGGCGAAAGCGTCGCGCTCCTCCGGCACCACCAGCGCGCCGCTGCCGGGCAGCAGTATCGAGCGCGTGCCGAGCTCCGCGGTCGAGACCACCGGCGCTCCCTGCGCCATGGCCTCCAGCAGTACCAGGCCCTGCGTCTCGGTACGCGAGGCGAACACGAACGCGTCCGCCGCGGCATAGCAGTCGAGCAGCGCCGCATCGCGCTCCAGGTAACCGGCAAAGTGCACGTGGCGTGCGAGGCCGAGGGCCGCCACCTGGGCGCGCAGCGCCGCGTGTGCCGGTCCTTCGCCGGCAATGACCAGCAGCGCCGCGGGAATCGACCTCAGCACCTCGGCGAACATCCGCACCAGGAAGCCGATGTTCTTCTCGTGGGCGACGCGCCCGATGTAGGTGACCAGCGGTCGCTCGGCTGCGATGCCGGCGCGCGCGCGAAACGCACGCCCGTCGCCGCTGCGAAAGCGGTCCACCGGCAGGCCGGTCGGCACCACGTGCACCGGGGTGGTGACGCCGTACGCGGCCAGCACCGCGCGCATCGGCTCGGAGGGTGCGATCAGCGCCTGTACGGCTGCGCACTGCGAGCGCGTGAAGCTGCGCGCCAGCAGCCGCCCCATGGCCCGCGGCAGCACCGACACGTAGTGATGCAGATACTCTTCGAAGAAGGTGTGGTAGGTCGCCACCGCGGGGATGTGCGCGCGCCGCGCGAAGCGCACTCCCGCATAGTGCGCGATGAAGGGCGTGTGGATGTGCACCAGATCGAAAGCGCCGGTGGGCAGAGTGGCGAGCGTGCGGTTCAGCGCGCGCCACGCCATGCGGCGGTCCTCGGGGTCGCGCGGCACGCGCCCTGCCGGCACGCGCAGCACGCCGGGCTCGTCGGCCGCGCCGCTCGGCTGCGGCGTCGCGTCGTAGCGCGGCGCCACCAGCGACGTCTCCACACCGCAGGCCACGAGGTCCTCGCGGAAGGTGCGGATGGACGTGGAGACACCGTTGACGCGCGGAAAGTAGACGTCGGAGATGAACAGTACGCGCACGCGCTAGCCGTGCCTCGCGCCCGCGGGTCTCACCTCAGGTGCAGGCGAGCCCCAGCTCGGCGAGCGCACCGCCGATGGCCGCTCCGGCGAGCACGTCGGAAGGGTAATGCAGTCCGAGCACCACGCGCGAGCAGGCGATGAGCGCGGCGAACGGCAGCAGCACCCAGGCGAGCTCGGGGAAGTGCACGCTGGCCTGCCAGGCGAAGGACACCGCGTGCAGCGTGTGTCCGGAAGGGAAGCTGTAGCGATCGAGCGGCGCGGCGGCGCGGTCGATCGCCCGGTGCGTGATGAAAGGCCGCTCGCGCACGAACAGCCGCTTGAGCAGCGAGTAGAGCACCAGGCCGAGCGCCCCGGTGAGCGCCATGACGATCGCGGGCCGCACCGCGTTCACCCCGTACAGCAGCGGCAGCGCGAGGATCAGCAGATACCAGGCGATCCCGTCGCCCAGGCGGCTTGCGATCTGAAAGATGCGGCGCGGCAGCGCCAAGGTCGCCCCGCGGTTGAGCCCGCGGCACAGACGGTATTCGGCGGCGTCGATGCGCGCCATGAAGGTGCTGAGTCCGGTCGCTTTCATGTGCCCGTAAACCTCCGGGGTGAGGCGCATGACGTGACGCGTACAGCTTCGGGAAAGCTCGCGTCAACCGGATGAAGGAAATGTGAAAGTTTTGTTGCTCCAAGGGCTTAGACACTATTCTGTGTGTTCTACTTCACATAATTGTTGCGCCGTACCTTAGATCCTCAGCCTGCCCGGGCGCGATCCGGTTTGAGGCCCAGGCGTGCGAGCGTCGCGGACACCAGCCTCGCGGCGGCGGCGGGTGCGTACGCCAGGAACAGCGAGGGCTCGCTGAGCTCGAGCTCGAGCACGCACGGCAGGTGGGCCGCATCGCGGATCAGATCGACCCGCGCATACAGCAGCTCACCGAAGGGCAGCTGTGCCAGCACGCGCTGCGCGAGGGCGTGCTCCGCAGCATCCGGGGGACGCACGCTGATCTCCTCGGGGGCGAACAGCCCGGCGGTGGCAAGGCCGCCGGCCGGCAGCAGCGGCCCCTTGCGGACGGCGTGGCTGAAGCGCCCGGCGATGAACACCAGTGCGGTCTCGCCATGCGCGTCCACGCCTTCCAGATACGGCTGCAGCATCACGCTGCGCCGCGCGGCGAGCAGCTGATCGAGATGCGCGAGGATCTCCGTGGTGGCGCCGCGCGGGTGGCGGCGCGTGCCGCGCGAGCCGGCACCGACCGCCGGTTTCACCACCAGCTCCGGCGCGGACTGCTGCACGAGAAACTCCCGCAGCAGCTGCGGCGCATCGGCACCGGGTTCCACGAAGGTGGTGGGCACCACCGGCAGCCCGGCGTGCGCGAGCTCGCGCAGGTAATGCTTGTCGGAGTTCCAGCGTACCACCGGGAGCGGGTTGAGCAGCATGGTGAGCGCGGCGGTGCGCTCCACCCAGGCGAGGAACTGCGGCAGCCGCTCGGCGTAGTCCCAGGCCGAGCGCAGCAGTGCCGCATCGAAGCGCGCCCAGTCCACGCCCCGGTCGTCCCAGTCGGCGATCTCGGCGTGCACGCCCGCCGCCGCGCAGGCAGCCAGCAGCGGCGGCATGTCCTCGTCGAGCCCGCGCGCGGCGCGCGCGCTCACCAGCGCGAGCGCCGCCGTCACTCGCGGATTCCCGCGCCGCGGTTCATCAGCCCGACCGCGGTGGCGAACAGCACGATCGCCGCCGCCACCATGAGCGCAAAGGCGCTGCCGACCTCGACGTCGGAGACGCCGAGGAAGCCGAAGCGAAAGGCATTCACCATGTAGAGGATGGGATTGACGAACGACAGCCGGCGCGCCCACTCCGGCAACAGGCTCACCGAGTAGAACACCCCGCCGAAATAGGTCAGCGGCGTCAGCACGAAGGACGGGATCCAGTTCACCTGGTCGAAGTTCTTGGCGAACAACGCATTGAGGAAACCGCCGAGCGCGAAGGTGAGCGAGGTGAGCACCAGCGCCGCCACCACCACCAGCAGGTGCTGCACCTGCAGGTGCGTGAAAATCAGCGATACCGCGGTCACCGCGATGCCGACCAGCAGACCGCGCAGCACGCCGCCGGTGGCGTAGCCGGCGACGATCACCCAGTTGGGCAGCGGCGACACCAGCAGCTCCTCGACGTGCTTGCCGAATTTGGCGCCGAAGAACGAGGCCACCACGTTGCCGTAGGAGTTGGTGATGACCGACATCATGATCAGGCCGGGGGCGATGTACTGCTTGTAGTCGAAGCCGCCCATGGCGCCGACGCGCCGGCCGATGAGGCTGCCGAAGATCGCGAAGTACAGCACCGCAGTGACGATCGACGGCACGATGGTCTGGCCCCAGATGCGGATGATGCGGCCGTATTCGCGGATCACTATGGTCTTGAAGCCGATCCAGCGCACCACGTTCAGGCGGATCGGCGGCGCCTCGGGCAGTGCCACGCTGCTCATGGCGTCCCCGCCGCAGCACGCGCCGCGGCCCGCGGCGCGCCGCCGCTGCGCGGCGCCTCGCCCGGTGTGCCGCGCCCCTCGACCAGCCGCATGAAGATCTCCTCCAGGCGGTTAACCTTGTTGCGCATGCTGAGCACCTCGATGCCGAGCGCCGACAGGCGCGCGAAGATGTCATTGAGGTTCTCGTCCTTGGAAACTTCCACCTCAAGAGTGTGATCGTCGACCAGCGTGACCACGTAACCCGGCAGCGGCGGCGGGGCGGCGAGCGCATCACGCAGGTTGAGCACGAAGGTCTCGACGTGCAGCCGGCGCAGCAGGCTGCTCATGCGGTCACGCTCGACGATGCGTCCGCCGCTGATGATGGCAATGTTGCGGCACAGCGTCTCGGCCTCCTCCAGGTAGTGCGTGGTGAGGATGATGGTGGTGCCGCGCTCGTTGATCTCGCGCAGGAAGTCCCACATCGAGCGGCGGATCTCGATGTCGACGCCGGCGCTCGGCTCGTCGAGTATCAGCAGGCGCGGCTCGTGCATCAGCGCACGTGCGATCATCAGGCGGCGCTTCATGCCGCCGGACAGGCCGCGCGAGATGCCGTTGCGCTTGTCCCATAGCTGCAGCTGCTTCAGGTACTTCTCGGCGCGCTGGCGGGCCACCGGGCGCGGGATGCCGTAGAAGCCCGCCTGGTTCACCACGATGGTGAACGGCGACTCGAACATGTTGAAGTTGATTTCCTGCGGCACGACGCCGATGCAGGCCTTGGCCGCCTCGAGCTCGGTATCAATACTGTGGCCGAAGACGCGCGCAACGCCTGCGGTCTTGTTCACCAGCGAAGTGATGATGCCGATGAGGGTGGTCTTACCCGCGCCGTTGGGCCCGAGCAGCGCGAAAAAATCGCCGCGCTCGACCTCCAGGTCCACTCCGTGCAGCGCCTGCACCCCGTTCCGGTAGATCTTGGTCAGTCCCCTTACCGAAAGTGCGTTCATGGCGGGAGGATCGGGGCTTCGGCGCGCGAGCGCAAGTGATGCGCCTTACCGCTCGCCGCGCATACTTAAGCGCCGCGCCGCGCCCGCCCCCGACGTGCCTCGGGCGGGGGATTGACTTTAACCAGGCTGATTCAGCTCGCGGTCTTCAGCAGTGCGCCGGGGGGCGCGGCCAGCGCGGCGGCATGCGCGGTATCGGCGTCGGCCGGCGCGGCGGCAGTGACATCCGCGCCGCCGCCGGCCTCGACAGCGGCCGGATCGTGGAACGACCAGCCATCGCGGCCGCGTGCCTTGGTGGCGTACAGCGCGAGATCGGCGCGCTGCACCGCGCGCTCGTGGGAGTAGTCGCCGCCGGCTGCCACGGTGGCGACGCCCGTGCTCACCGTAACGTAGGGGCGCGTGGGCGAGGCGCGGTGCGCGATGCCGAGATCGGCGACCGCGCGGCGCACGCTCTCGGCGGCCTGCGCGGCGTCATCACCATCGCCGCCCACCAGGATGGCGATGATCTCCTCCCCGCCGTAGCGCGCCACCACGTCCAGCGGCCGCCGGCGCGCGGCGTGGTGGATCGCGGCCGCGACTTCGCGCAGACAGCGGTCGCCCGCCTGGTGCCCGTAGCCGTCGTTGTAGGCCTTGAAGTGATCGATGTCGATCAGCATCACGGACACCGGCAGCCGCGCGCCCTGCGCGTGCTGCCAGAGGCTGCGGGCCTGCTCCTCGAGCGCCGCACGGTTGAGAAGTCCCGTGAGCCCGTCGTGCGTGGCGACTTCCGCGAGCCGCCGCCGCTCGAGAAACGCCACGCGGTTGGCGTACTCGAGCGCGTAGCAGCCGGCGCCGCCGATGAGGTTCGCGCACAACAGCACGAACAGCGAGTAGGTGGCCACCGGGGCGGCGATCGCCCCGCCGAGCGCGGCCGCGGCGTACACGCCGATCAACAGCAGGTTGCTGCGCAGCGCCGCCTGGAACGACAGTCCCAGCATGAAATAGAAGTAGAACGCGGCCAGCAGCAGCCGCGCAGCCACCAGCGGCAACTGCGCCGGGGTCGCCTCCACCGCCATCAGCACGGTGCCCACGCCGAACAGCGGCGCGGCAACCTGGATCGCCGGTTGGTACCAGCGCAGGTACAGCCGCGGGGTGGTGAGTCCCATCATGATGAGCACCAGCGGCAGCTGCAGCCCGAAGCGCCAGATATCCGGCCGCGCCAGGCGCGGGCCGACCAGCAGCCAGTGATCGATGACGGTGAAGCCGAGGACCGTGGACAGCGCCACGATCAGGCTCATGCGGATCCAGGGCCGCGCCGCGGCGCGGTAACTCAGCAGGAATTGTCGTTCGAGCTCGCGATCGCGAAAGCGCAGTTGCAGCCGCCGCGTACGCAGGGCGTTGGCGGACGAGCCGTCCTGTGCCTGCGTACCGCGCAAACGCCGCCCCCTTCAGCGCGCCGGAGATTCCTAGCGCAGTGGATCGCGCTCACGCTCCGGTCGCTGCCGGGAGGAGGCCTTCACGCGCGTACGCCACACTTCGTACGGATCCCAGCCGGCACGTGAGTATGAGACTCCATCGATACCATTCACCGTTCTGGTGAATTCTTCATTAGCCGCGGGGATGATCCCCTGGCTTGCGGTAAGTCCTTCCGCACCATTCCTTTTCATCTGCTCGCACTCCTGCCTTATTTATTGTCGAAGCGACTTAAGTTGCTTCCATCTGCCCGCCGCCCTTCCGTAGCGCGACGTGGTTTGGCGAAGTCTATGTCGTCCCGCAGCCAAAAGCTAACTGACCAAGCGTCTGATTATGTTAAGATTATGACCAACGTTAACGGCAGCTGAACAAACTTCACGCAAGCCGCTGTCAGTCCGCGAAATAACGCGCCAGAAACTCGGCGAACGTTCCCCGATCGGCAGTCTCGATCTTGTGCTGCGCCGCCAGGGACTCCTCGGCTTCCTGGGAGAACTCGCGCAGGCGCTCCTCGTTGGGAGGATAGAGCTCGAGGAAATATGCCTTGTGCGTCGCCGACATGCGCAGCGCGAGGTCGAAGAACGACTCCCCAGCCGTCAGCTCGGCCATCATGCGTGCCGAAGGGGTGAGCGCCACGTCCTCGACCTTGGCCGACTGCGTGGCGAGCGCCTGGGAGTAGGGGCGCGCCGGATCACCGCGATCGAGCACGTCGCAGATGCCCGACATCGAATCGAGCAGCTCGCGCGCCCACTCGAGCATCGGCGCCTCGCGTCCGTCGCGCGACAACGTCAGCCCCGGCTCGCGCCCGCAGCGCGCCACGGTGATGTGGTTCTGGTCGAGCACGCCGTGCTCGGCCCGCTCGATCGGCGGGCTGTCCTTCATCAGGCACAGCGCCAGAAACGCTTCGAGAAAGCGCAGCTTGTTCTGATTCACGCCCACCGGATCGAACGCGCTCACGTCAAGCGCGCGCACCTCGACGTACTCGACGCCGGCGCGGCGCAGCGCCTTGGTCGGACGCTCGCCGGAGCGCGCCACGCGCTTGGGACGGATGAAACTGTAGTACTCGTTCTCGATCTGCAGGATGTTGGCATTGAGCTGGCGGTACTCGCCGTTCACCACCACGCCGAGCGCCTCGTACGGCGGGTGCGGCGTGGTGATGGCGCGCGTCAGGTCGCGCACGTACTCCTCGAGGCTGTTGACCGACACCTCGAGTCCCGCCTGGTTGCGGTTGCGGTAGCCGACGTCGCTCATGCGCAGGCTGGTGGCGTACGGCTGGTAGGCAGTGCCCGCGCCGAAGTCACGCAAGCCCAGTTGCCGGCCGCGCAGGAAGGACTTGCATACCACCGGCGACACGCCGAACAGGTACAGCACCAGCCAGCCGTAGCGGCGGTAGTTGCGCAGCAGGTCGAAGTAACTGGCCGAGACGAAGGCCGTATCCGCCGAGCGCACCGCGCGCGCCGCCGCCCACGCCTCCCAGAACGGCGGCGGGAAGGAGTAATTGAAGTGCACGCCGGAGATCGCCTGCATCATCCGCCCGTAGCGCAGGCCGAGGCCGTTGCGATACACGGTCTTCATGCGCCCGATGTGCGAGCTGCCGTATTGCGCCAGCGGAATGTCCTCGTCGCGCGCGATGGCGCACGGCATGCTCGTCGCCCACAGCAGCTCCTCGCCCAGGTGACGGTAGACGAACTGGTGCAGGTCGAGCAGGTACTGCAGCAGCTCCCAGCTGTGCACGAAGGCCGGCGTCACCAGCTCGATGAGCGCCTCGGAGTAATCGGTGGTGATGTGCTCGTTGGTGAGCGCCGATCCGAGCAACCGCGGATGCGGCGTGCGCGCCAGGCTGCCGTCGGGCATGACACGCAGCGACTCCTTCTCCACGCCCTTGCGGCCGCCCTGCAGGATCTGCGGCTGGCCGCTGTTGACCAGGCTGGACAGGCGCCGCTCGAAGACGCGATCGATGCCGGGGCTGCTCATGAGTCGGCTACTTTAGCGCAACGCCCGCAGCAGGCTGCAGACCACGCACAGGATCACCGCGGCGAGCGGTCCGCCGCGACGGCTCTGCAGCACCAGGAACGCAGCGGCGGCAATGGCCACGTCGGCGCCGTCGCGCACCGCACTGGTCCAGAGCGGGTCGTAGAGCGCGGCGGCCAGGATACCCACCACCGCGGCGTTGATGCCGGCGAGCGCGGCGCGCAGCCGCGCGGCGCGCGCCAGGCGCTGCCACAGCGAAGCTCCGGCCACGGCGAGCAACAGTCCCGGCAGGAAAATACACAGCAGCGCGAGCGCGGCGCCGAGGGTGGCGGCCGTCGGCAGCGCCACGGCTCCGAGGTAGGCGGCGACCGCAAACAGCGGGCCGGGCATGGCCTGCGCCAGACCGTAGCCGCCGAGGAAGGCATCGTCGCTGACCCAGCCGGTCGGCACGAGCGCATCGCGCAGCAGCGGCAGTACCACGTGACCGCCGCCGAACACCAGGGCGCCCGCGTTGTAGAAGATCGCCGCGAGCGCCAGCGGACTGTGCGGCGACAGCCAGGACAGGCAGGCGAACCCGAGGAGCAACAGCGCAAATGCCATGAGCGCGGGCCAGCCGGCGCGCTGCACCCGTATCGCGGCTGCGGCACTGGCGGCGAGCGGGCGGCAGCACAGCGCGCCGGCGAGCGCCGCGCCCGCCAGCACCGCGAGCTGTGCGCGGCTGCCCCCGAGCAGCAGCAGCAGCGCCGCGGCGCCGAGCGCGATCAGCCAGGTCGCGGCATCGGTGCACAGCCTGCGCCCCATGGTCCACACCGCCTGCGCCACGACCGCGACCGCGACCAGCTTCAGGCCGGCGAGCAGCGCGAGCGCCGCCGTGCCCTGCAGGCGCGCGGCGAGCAGCGCGGCGCCGAACAGCAACAGCGCCGACGGCAAGGTGAAACCCGCCCACGCCGCCAGCGCGCCGCGCCAGCCCGCCCGCTGCAGACCGATGAGGAATCCCAGCTGGCTGCTGGTCGGTCCGGGAAGGACGTGACACAGCGCCAGCAGCGCTGCGTAGCTCTCGGCACTCAGCCAGTGCCGCTCGCGCACGTAGGTGCGCTCGAAGTAGCCGATGTGCGCCAGCGGTCCGCCGAAGGAGCTCAGGCCGAGCCGCAGCGCGACGCGCAGCACCTCCGCGGCGCTGCCCTGCGGGGCGTCAGCGGCGCCGGCTGCCCCGCTAGGGCGAGGCGAACAGATCACCGAGCCACGGCCGGCCGGCGCGGTATGCGACGAGCTGTGTGGTCAGTGTGCGCGTGTCCCAGCCGAGGCTGAGCGCCTTCTGCAGCGCGCGCTGTTGTTGCGCCACCGCCGTGTGGAAATCTCCGCTACTCGCGTAAGCGGCGGCCACCGCTGCGAACATGTGCGGGTCGGACTGGACGTCCCCGCGTAACAGCTGCTGCGCGAGCGCGAGCGCGGTGTGCGGATCACGCAGCGCGTCCACCCTGGATGCGGCGAGCAGCGCGACCACGTGCTTGCGCACATAGTAGTTGTCGGACTGCGCGGCCTGCGCGAGCGCGGCACGCGCCGGCGCGATCTGCGCGGCCGCCGGGCCCGCGCCCAGCAGCTCGGAGGCAAACAGCATCTGGGCCGCGCCATTGCCGCCGGCGGCGGCGTGGTGCAGCCAGATCGTCCCGTCGGCGTGCGGGTGACAGCTCGCCGTGGCCCGCAACTGGCTGCCGATCCAGTACTGCGCCTGCGCGCCGCCGGCGCGTGCGGCAGACATCAGCATCTCGCCGGCGCTGGCGCTCGAGACACCGAGCGAGCTGTCGAGGGTTGCCGCGAGACCGAGCACGTACTGGCCCTGACTGTCGCCGGCCTCGGCGGCCGCGCGCGCCCGCTGCAGCGGCTCGAGCTGCGCCAGCGCGCCGCCGCCTTCGACCGCGAACACCTGCTTTGCCTGCAGGCGGTATTCGACCGGCTGGCCATTGCGCATCGCGGGGGCGAAACTCGAATTGAGCCACGCCTCGATCGTCGCCGCGACGAATTCCTGCTCCGGTACGGCCAGCAGCACCTCGGGATCGCGCGCCCGGCCGTCGGCACCGATGGTGAGCGCGGCGATGACGAGGGCGTCCTGGCGCCGCGCCAGCTGTTGCTGCGGGTATTCCGGTTCCGGATGCGTGATCACGCGCGGCGGCGTGGTGCCGACACAGCTGAAGTCCGGGTCGATGACGCCCTGTGAGCGCAGCGCCGTGTGCCCGTAGCGCTCCACGATCGCCGCGGCAGTGCGTGACTCCTCGGCAGTCAGCCTCGCGGCGAGCACCGTGATGCGGTTGCCAACCAACCGCTCGCAGCCGTTGCCGGCGGCGGCCTGCAGCCAGCCGACGCCGCCGCCGCTGTCCTGCGGGCCGCCCTGGCCCTTGAGCGCCATGGCGCCGAGATTGAATTGCGAGGAGCAATCGCCGAGCTCGGCGAGCGCCAGGAATTCGCCGTGCGCCGCGTCATAGTGTCCGGCAGAGTAGTCCTGCATCGCCTGCTGGAAATCCGCGTAGGCGCCGGCACTGCCGAGCACCGCCGCGGCGGCCCACACACGCGCAACCCGAGTGCCCATGTCGCTGCGCTCCCTTAGCGCTCGAGGATGGCCGTGACCCCCATGCCGCCGGCGGTGCACACCGAGATCAGGCCGCGTTGCGCGTTGGCATCGCCGGCGAGAATCTTGGCGAGCGTCGCGACGATGCGCGTGCCGGTGGCGGCGAACGGATGGCCGAGGGCGATGCTGCCGCCCTTCACGTTCAGGCGCGCGCGCTCCAGACGTCCGAGCGGCGCCGCCAGGCCGAGCACGTCGCGGCAGTAGTCCGCCGACTCCCACGCCTTGAGCGTGCACAGCACCTGCGCGGCGAACGCCTCGTGAATCTCGTAGTAGTCGAAATCCTGCAGCTTCAGCCCGGCATCGGCGAGCATCGCGGGCACCGCGTAGCTCGGCGCCATGAGCAGCCCCTCCCTGCCGGCGGCGAAGTCCACCGCCCACACCTTGCCGTAGCGCAGGTGGGCGAGCACCGGCAGGTTGCGCTGCGCCGCCCACTCGGGCGTGGCGAGCAGCACCGCGCTCGCCCCGTCGGTGAGCGGGGTACTGTTGCCGGCGGTGAGCGTGCCGTCGGCGGCAAAGCTCGGTTTCAGCTTGGCGAGCTTCTCGAGGCTGGTGTCGGTGCGCACATTGTTGTCGCTCTTCAGCCCCTGGTACTCGACCACCAGGTCATCATAGAAACCCTCGCGCCACGCAGCGGCGGCCCGCAGGTGGCTCTCGTAGGCGAGCTGGTCCTGCTCGGCGCGCGCGATCTGCCACTGCTTGGCCATGATCTCGGTGCTCTGGCCCATCGACAGCCCGGTGCGCGGCTCGACCACCGCCGGCAGCACCGGCCGGAAGTACCGCGGCCGCAGCCCGAACCACGGCGCCAGGCGCTGCTTGAGATTGCGCCCGCGATAGCTGCTGAGCAGCAACTGTTGATAGGAGCGCGGATACACCACGGGCGGATCGCTGGCCGTGTCGGTGCCGCCGGCGATCCCGGCCTCGATCTGCCCGAGCGCGATCTTGTTGGCGATGTCGATGGCGGCCTCGAGGCTCGTGCCGCAGGCGCGCTGCATGTCGAGGCCCGGGGTGTGCGGGTCGAGCCCGCTCGACAGCACGCACTCGCGCGTGAGGTTGTAGTCTTTCGAGTGCTTGATGACCGCGCCCGCCGCCACGTCGCCGAGCCGCACGCCCTGCAGGCGGAAGCGCTCGACTACGCCGCGAAACGCGGCCGTGAGCAGCTCCTGGTTGCCGGCGGTGGCGTAAGCGGAATAGGAGCGGGCGAACGGAATGCGTACGCCACCGACGATGGCGACCCGCCTGATTACGCTACCGACCAGCATGCGTCCCTCCCACGGCGCGGCGCGCTAGAATGCCATTCCATGGGGCAATTCACCACCATCATGGCGCGCGACGGCCACGAATTTCAGGCCTGGCTCGCCGCGCCCCCGGGCCACCCGCACGGCGCACTGCTGGTGATCCAGGAGATCTTCGGCGTCAACCGCCATATCCGCAAGGTGACCGACGATTTCGCCGCCGACGGCTACACCGCCATCGCACCGTGCCTGTTCGACCGGGTGCGCCGCGGCATCGAGCTCGACTACACGCCCGCCGCCATGCAGGAAGGCGCGGGGTACGTGAAGCAGCTGCAGACGGAGGCGACGCTGCGCGACCTGGCGGCGGCGCTCGCCGTGGTGAAGCACTCCGGCCGCCGCGGCGCGGTCGGTTACTGCTGGGGTGGCATGTTGGCGTACCTCGCAGCCTGCCGGCTGCCGCTCGCGTGCGCGGTGGTGTACTACGGCAGGATTGCCGCCTGCCTCGATGAGAAACCGAAGTGTCCGGTGATGTACCACTTCGGGGCCGCCGACCAGAGCATTCCGGCCGCCGACGTGGCCAAGGTGCGGGCGGCCTATCCGCAGGCGCCGCTGTATGTCTACGAGGGCGCCGGCCACGGCTTCAACTGCGAGCAGCGCGACAGCTACCACCCGGCGGCGGCGGCGCTGGCCCGCACGCGCACCCTGGAGTTCCTGTCCCGCTATCTCGCGGGCTCCGTGGACGCCGAGCCGGATTCCGCCGACGCCAATTCCAACACCTGAATGCCACTCAAGCTATGAAACTGCGTGATCCCGATCTGCTGCGCACGCGCGCCTTCATCGGCGGCAACTGGGTCGAGGCGAGCGACGGCGCGACGCTCGCGGTGGTCAATCCGGCGACGCGCGAGAGCCTCGGCACCGTGCCGAACATGGGCGTCGCCGACACGCGGCGCGCCATCGAGGCGGCCGCGCGGGCCTTCCCGGTCTGGGCGGCGCTCACCGCCAGAGAGCGCGCCGCGATCCTGCGCCGCTGGTACGAACTGCTGATGGCCAACCAGGAGGACCTGGCGACGCTCATGACCGCCGAGCAGGGCAAGCCGCTCGCGGAAAGCCGCGGCGAGATCGCCTATGGGGCCGCGTTCATCGAGTGGTTCGCCGAGGAAGGCAAGCGCCTCTATGGCGATGTGATTCCGCCGCACCAGGCCGACAAGCGCCTGGTGGTGGTGCGTCAGCCGGTGGGCGTGGTGGCCGCGATCACACCGTGGAACTTCCCGCTGGCCATGATCACCCGCAAGGCCGGCCCGGCGCTTGCCGCCGGGTGCACCTTCATCTGCAAGCCGGCGAGCCAGACTCCCTACTCGGCGCTCGCGGCCGCAGCGCTCGCCGCGCGCGCCGGGGTTCCGCCCGGTGTCCTCAACGTGGTGACGGGCGGCGCCGCGGCCATCGGCGGCGAGATGACGTCCAACCCCGCGGTGCGCAAGGTGACCTTCACCGGTTCCACCGACGTCGGCAAGAAGCTCATGGCGCAGTGCGCCGGCACGGTGAAGAAGATCACCATGGAGCTCGGCGGCAACGCGCCGTTCATCGTGTTCGAGGATGCCGATCTCGACGCCGCGGTCGTGGGCGCCATCGCCAGCAAGTACCGCAACACCGGCCAGACCTGCGTGTGCGCCAACCGCCTGCTGGTGCAGGCGCCCGTCTACGAGGCGTTCACCCGGAAGCTGGTGCACGCGGTGGCGCAGTTGCGCGTCGGCGACGGCCTCAAGGGCCCCGCCGACCAGGGGCCGCTGATCGACGCCAAGGCGCTGGCGAAGGTGGAGCAGCACCTGGCGGACGCGTTAGCCAAGGGCGCGCGCATCGCGCAGGGCGGCAAGCGCCATGCGCTCGGCGGGACGTTCTTCGAGCCGACCGTGGTGACGGAGGTGACGCCCGCGATGCTCATGGCGCGCGAAGAGACCTTCGGACCGGTGGCGCCGCTGTTTCGCTTCGAGACGGAGGCCGATGCCATTCACATGGCGAACGACACCGAGTTCGGTCTCGCCGCCTACTTCTATACGCGCGACCTGGCGCGCTCCTGGCGGGTTGCCGAAGCGCTCGAGTACGGCATGGTCGGGATCAACACCGGGTTGTTCTCCACCGAGGTCGCTCCCTTCGGCGGGGTCAAGGAATCCGGCATCGGGCGCGAGGGCTCGAAGTACGGCATCCTCGACTACACCGAACTGAAGTTCCTGTGCGTCGGGATCGGCTGACGATGCACCCGGCTGCCCCTGCGGTATCGTGAGGCATGCGCTACACCGGCCCCACTGAACCGCCGCCTGACGGCGCCGAGCGCATCGGTATCCTGCTGGTCAACTCCGGCACCCCGCAGGCACCGAGCGCACGCGCGGTACGCGCGTTCCTCGCCTCCTTCCTCGCCGATCCGCGCGTGGTGGAACTGCCGCGCGCGCTGTGGCTGCCGCTGCTGTACGGCGTCATCCTGCCGTGGCGGCCGGCGCGCGTCGCGCGCAAGTACCGTCTCATCTGGTCGGCCGCGGGCTCGCCGCTCGCCGACCTGAGCGAGCGGCTGCGAGCCGAGCTGACCAACGTGCTGGCGCAGCGCATCCTGGCGCCGCTGTCGGTCGAGCTGGGCATGCTCTACAGCGCCCCGGGGCTGCCCGCAGCACTGCGGCGCCTGCGCGATGCGGGCGCGCAACGCCTGCTGGTGCTGCCGCTATTCCCGCAGTATTGCGGCGCGACCACCGGGGCGGTCCTCGACCAGGTGAGCGCCGAGCTGCAGGGCTGGCGCGCGGTGCCCGACCTGCACTTCGTCGCCGACTATCACGATCATCCCGGTTACATCGAGGCGCTGCGCGAGAGCGTCAGCGCCCACTGGGAGGCTCACGGGCGCACCGCGCATCTGCTGATCTCGTTTCACGGCATCCCTGAAAAGTACGTCCGCCAGGGGGATCCCTACTTCAGGCACTGCCAGACTACGGCGCGGCTGCTGGCGGACGAGCTGCTGCTGCGCGAGGGCGAGTGGAGCGTCAGCTTCCAGTCGCGCTTCGGTCCCGCGGCCTGGCTCAAGCCTGCGACCACCACGGTGCTCGCCGCCATGCCGGCGCGCGGCGTGCACGAGGTGAGCGTGGTGTGCCCCGGCTTCGCGGTGGACTGCCTGGAGACGCTCGAGGAGATCGACCTGGAGAACCGCCAGACTTTCATGCGCGCCGGCGGGCGGCGCTACGAGTACGTGCCAGCGCTCAATGCGCGCAGCAGCCATGCGCTGTGCCTTGCCGGCCTGGTCGCGCAGCGTTGCCAGGGCTGGACCAACGCGCTGCAGGAGCGCCTGTCGAACGCAGCCAGAGGCACCTCCGCCTGATGCCGGGTACGCCGCTGCCGCTGCTTGGAACCTTTCACGAGTTGAGCGTGGTCGCCGCGGACGTGGCCGCCGCGGTCGCGTTCTACGAGCGCCTCGGTTTCATCCATGCGACCACCGGCGATGTTTTCACCCATCCGTACGGCGTGCTCACCGACGGGCGGCTGGTTCTCGGCGTGCATGCGCGCAGCGGGCCCTCGCCGACGCTCACCTTCGTGCGTCCCGGCATCGCCGCGAGCCTTGCGGCCTTCGGCCGTGCCGGCATCGCGCTGACACGCCGCCGCACCGGCGAGGAAGTATTCAACGAGATCGCCTTCACCGACCCCGGCGGCCATGCGGTCGCGGTGCTGGAAGCGCGCACCTACTCGCCGGTGGCACGGGCGCTGACCGAGACTTCGTGGTGCGGCGATTTCGCGGAAGTGAGCCTGCCGGCGGCCGATTTCGCCGCCGCGCAGTCCTTCTGGGAGCCGCTCGGCTTCGTCGCCGAGGAGTTGCCACTGCCCTACCCGCGCCTCGCGCTCACCAGCGATCACCTCGATCTGGCCTTCCATTCCCCGCAGCTGTGCAGCCGGCCGATGCTGGTGTTTCGCGCCGCCGGCCTGGCGGCGCGGCTCGCGCGCCTCACCGCGCTCGGCTTCACCCTGGGCGCGGCGCCTGCGGGCGCCGCCGGTGCGTTGCTCGAGAGCCCCGAGGGCAGCGCGCTGCTGCTGCTCGAAGCGGACGCTTGAAGGAGCCCCCATGCGATTCCCCCCGGTCAGCTTTGCGCTCACGCTCCTGGTCTCGGTGGCCGCCGTGTGC
>Ga0210394_10000936_pt1 | contig 51604 bp, 37 predicted proteins | sample IncBWC12MmetaG_FD_160121 | JGI IMG/M metagenome (GOLD analysis project Ga0210394, IMG submission 160121) | Forest soil microbial communities from Barre Woods Harvard Forest LTER site, Petersham, Massachusetts, United States - Inc-BW-C-12-M | ecosystem: Environmental > Terrestrial > Soil >...
GGATGCGGTGATCGAACGCCATGGCCTGTCCTGCAACGCCAGGCATCGCGCGCTGGGCGATGCGCTGGTGCTGCGCGATTTCTGGTTCAAGCTGCGGCGCGAGATACCTGCCGCCGAGCTGGGCGCGGCCCAAGACCAAGCGGTGCTCGCTGTCGTCAAGCTGCCGGAAAATCTGCCGCCGGATCTGCCCGATGAATTGCCGGAGGGGCCCGGCGTGTACCGCTTCTTCGGCGCGGATGATGCGCTGCTGTACATCGGCCGAAGCAATTCACTGCGCTCTCGGGTGCTGGCCCAGCTTGGGCTCGAGCAGGGGGGCTCCAGAGACCGGCAACTGGCGGCTGAAGTCCGGCGCGTCGATTGGCGGCAGACCGCGGGCGAACTCGGTGCATTGCTGCTCGAGACTGAGTGGACAAAAACACAAAAGCCGCTCTACAACCGGCAACGCAACCGGCATGCGGACTCGGTGACTCTGCGGCTCGCCGCCGATGGTGCGGGCCGGGTGGAAACGCAGCGCGTCGATTCGCTCGCGCCTGAAGATCTCAAGACGAGTTTCGGCGTGTTTCATTCCGAGCAAGACGCTCGCAAGGCTTTGACCGACATTGCCCGCGCGCAGCAGCTTTGCCTCAAGGTGTTGGGCCTGGAGCAGAGCGCGGGTTCTTGCTTCGCGCTGCAGGTCGGAAAGTGCAGGGGCGCCTGCACGGGCAAGGAGCCGCTCGCTCTGCATCGGCTGCGCGTGCAGTTGGCCCTGTCCGCGCTGAAAATCAAGAGCTGGCCGTTTCCCGGCCGCATTGCGTTGCGCGACCGCGGCGGGCGCGGCTATGGAGGTCGCGGCGAGCACAGCGGCGAATGGCACGTCCTCGATCATTGGACGTACCTCGGAACCGCGCGCTCCGAGGAAGACCTGGCTGCCTTGAGCGCGCGCGATGCCGGCGCCGCGTTCGACGTGGATGTCTACAAAATTCTCATTCGCTATTTTTCGCATCATCCAAAACTCGACTGGCACGATCTGCGCGATGCAACAGTCGGCGTGTCTTGAGCGTTACTGACAATGTGCGCTACTGGATTGCGACCGCGCCGGTGGGTGCGGCCTCGGTGTTGGCGGAGGAATTGGCGCAGTTCGGCGCCGCCGATATTCGTGAGCGCAGCCACGATGTGAAATTCCAAGGCACGCTCGAGGTCGGTTATCGAACCTGTCTTTGGTCGCGCACCGCCACGCGCGTACTGCTGAGCTTGGGCTCCATCGATGCCGGCAGCTCGAAGGCCGTTTACGAGGCCGTGAAGCGCATCGATTGGCGCGAGCATCTGGCTCAGGGCGCGACCTTGGCATGCGATTGCAGCGGCGGCAACGAATCCATCAGGCATACGATTTACGGATCCCAGCTGCTCAAGGATGCGGTCTGCGACAACCTGCGCGACTCGACCGGCGAGCGGCCGGATATCAAACCCGAACGCCCCGATGTGTTGCTGCACCTGCATGTGGAGGGCCCCACGGCGCTGCTGTCGGTGGACTTCTCCGGTGAAAGTCTGCACCGGCGCGGCTATCGCGGCGAGGGCGGCCGGGCGCCTTTGAAGGAAAACGTGGCCGCTGCGGTGCTGCTGCGCGCGGGCTGGCCGCAGTTGTTTCAGCAGGGCGGAATGCTGCTGGATCCGATGTGCGGTTCCGGTACCTTTCTCACCGAAGGCGCCTTGATCGCGGCCGATGCGGCGCCTGCGATGGATCGCGACTATTTCGGTTTTGCCGGATGGCGAGGGTTCGATGCGCCGCTCTGGGAGCGATTGCTTGATGAGGCGCGGGCTCGGCGTTCCGCGCGTGCGGCGCGGCGCTGCATCTTGGGCTACGACATCGATGCGGATGCGGTGCGCATGGCCGTTGCCAATGGCGCGCAGGCCGGCGTTGCCGAATGGTTGCACGTGGAGAAGCGCTCGCTCAAGGACCTGGTTCGACCGAATGCGCCGGCCGGCTTGGCAGTCGCCAATCCGCCCTACGGCGAGAGGATCGGGGCTGATTCGGGTCTGCCCGCACTGTACTCGGAGCTCGGATCCGTACTGCGTGAACGCTTCCAAGGCTGGCAAGCCGCCATTCTCACCGGCAACCCGCCGCTGGCCCGCAATTTAGGCATCTACGCCAAGCGCACGCACCGGGTGTTCAACGGTACGATCGAGTGCCGGCTGCTGCGTTTTGATTTGAACGAAGCCAGTGCGCAGCGTCCCGCCGAGCAAGTGCGCGCCGATTGGTCGAGCCGTCCAGGCGCGCAAATGTTTGCGAATCGGCTGCGCAAAAACTTGCAGCGCTTGGGTCCATGGGCCGAGCGCGAACAGATCGAGTGCTTTCGCCTGTATGACGCGGACATGCCGGAATACGCGTTCGCCATCGACATTTACGGCCGCACAACCCGGCACGTGTACGTGCAGGAATATGCGGCGCCGAAGACCGTCAACCAGGAGAGCGCGCGTGAGCGCCGTCGCGAGGCGCTCGCGGTATTGCCGCAAGTGCTGGCGGTGCCGGTTTCGCGGGTGCATACGCGGGTGCGTAAACCGCAGAAGGGCGCCGAACAATACGAAAAGCGCGACAGCGATGCCGAGCGCCATGCCGTTTCCGAAGGCGGATTGAAATTCTGGGTCAATTTCCGCGACTATCTCGATACCGGGCTTTTTCTCGACCATCGCCTGGTGCGCGGGATGCTGCGCGGGTGGGCCAAAGACGCGGATTTCTTGAATTTGTTCTGCTACACCGGCAGTGCCAGCGTGTATGCGGCGGCGGGCGGCGCGCGCAGCACCGCCGGTGTCGACTTGTCGAATACCTACCTGGATTGGGCGCACGAAAATCTGCTGCTCAATGGTTTCGGCGGCGCCAACCACGAACTGTACCGCGCCGACTGTCTGCAGTGGCTCGCCGAGCAGGAATCGCGCGGCCCGCGCTTTGATTTGATCTTCGTGGATCCGCCGACTTTCTCCAACTCCAAGCGCATGGAGGGCGTGCTGGACGTGCAGCGCGACCATGTGGGCATGATTCGCAGGTCGCTGCAGCTGCTGCGCCCGGGCGGCCGCCTGGTGTTTTCCACCAACTACACCCGCTTCAAGCTCGATTTGCAGGCGCTGCGCGATCTGGTCATCGAGGACATCAGCGCCGCGACCATCCCGACGGACTTCGAGCGCCACGCGCGAATTCATCGCTGCTTCGTGGTGCGTGCTTAGCTCGCGTGTTCACAGCAGGTCGCGCAGCCGGTAGAACAGCATGGCCAGCATCAGCGACGGCCGCCGGAACAGAGGACCGCCGGGGAAATCACGATGCGGGATGCGCGCGAACACATCGAAGCGCTCGGCCGTGCCGGCCACCGCTTCGGCCACCAATTTGCCCGCCAGCCCGGTCAACGTGATGCCGTGGCCGGAAAAGCCCTGCAGGTAAAACACATTGGGCGCGAGCCGTCCGAAGTTCGGCGCGCGGCTCATGGTGATGTCCAGGTAGCCGCCCCAGGCGTACGCCACTTTGACATCGGCCAGAGCCGGAAACACGCGCACCATGCGCTTGCGCATCGACTCGGCCAGCTGCGGCGGCTGAACCGAGCTGTAACTGACGCGTCCGCCAAACAGCAAGCGATGGTCCGGCGAACGTCTGAAGTAGTCCAAGATCCAGTTGATGTCGGCGATTGCCGCGTTGCTCGGCAACAAGCTGCGCGCGCGCTCTTCGCCCAAGGGCTCGCTCGCGATGATGTACGTGCCGATGCCCAAAATCCGCCGCGCCAGAGCCGGCGCGACGGACCCGATGTAGGCATTGCCGCAAAGAATCAGATTCGCGCAGCGCACCGTGCCGTGCGCGGTGTGGACGCGGACTTCCGGTCCATCCTCGTAGCGCAGGACCTCGGAGTTCTCGTAGATTTGTGCGCCGGCGGCCAGTGCGGCGCGGGCCACTCCATGAGTGAATTTGAGGGGGTGCAGGTGTCCGCTGCGCGGGTCGATGAGCCCGGCAAGATACCGGTCGCTGCGCACATGGGCCTGTAGTTCGGCGCGATCGAGCATACGCGCGGACTGGTACGAGTACTCCTCGTTGAGCTCACGGGTCCAATCGGAGAGTTCCAGTACCTGGCGCGGTTTCAGCGCGACGTGCACGTGATTGGGTCGATAGTCGCAATCGATCGCGTACTCGCGTATCAGCGATTGCGTGAGATCCAGCGCCTCGATGGACAAATCGAACAAGCGGCGTGCGTCATCGCGCCCGACGTCGGCGGCGAGGCGCTGTTGGCTCACCGCCAGACCAAAAATGGCCTGGCCGCCGCTGCGGCCGGAAGCTCCGTAACCGACAAAGTGTGCCTCCAGCAGGGCAACGCGATAGCCGCGTTTTGCCAGGTGCAGCGCCGCGGAACAGCCGGCAATGCCGCCGCCGAGCACCGCGATATCGACCTGGAGATCGCCGCGCAGCGCAGCGCGCGGCGTCCAACCGCCGCCTGGTTTGGCGCCGGCAACCGAGGCGGCGTAGTAGGACGGGGCGGGGGGATAGGACAGGCGCAAGACGGGCTCTTTTTGGGTTCCGTGTTTAAAATTTAGTGGCTATTGACAGGATTGGGTGCCTGTGAGCCTACCTTGGTTTTGGTCGGTTGTGTATTATTACTGCCATGCAGCAAACGCACCTAAGTGTTGGAAATGCCTAAATCTTAGCGCTTTTTGCGCGTCCAGTCGGGACGAGGTGCAAGGGCTGTGGTGTAATGGTCGGGTCGAGAAAGCCCAATCGTCCCCTTGGACGTTTAATATATTAAACATGTCCCGCTTGCCGCTCATAGGAATTCCGGCCGATCGCCGGCTGTATGCGAAGCATTACTTCCACATGGTCGGCGAGAAGTACATCGAAGCTGTCGCCCTCGGCGCGAAGGCGATGCCGGTGCTGGTACCGGCGCTTGGGCCTGAAATCGATTTGCCGTCCCTTTTGGACGCCTGCGACGGATTGCTGCTCACGGGCAGCCCATCGAATGTTGAACCTCATCATTACGGAGGACCGGCAAGTGAGCCGGGAACGCTACATGACCCAAATCGGGATGCTACGACGCTTCCGCTGATTCCTCGGGCCGTCGCCGCCGGCTTGCCGGTGCTCGCGATCTGCCGCGGATTCCAGGAAATGAATGTCGCCTACGGCGGCACGTTGAACCCGCGGCTGCACGAGGTGCCGGGGAACCTCGATCACCGCGACGATGAGTCCTTACCCCTGGACGCCCAGTACGCGCCCGCCCACGAAGTACTGCTGGAGCCCGGGGGGCAACTGCAAAAAATCGCCGGCAAGGATCGCCTGCGCGTGAATTCGCTGCATTCGCAGGGCGTCGAGATGCTGGGCCCGGAATTGGCGGTCGAGGCGCGCGCGCCGGATGGCGTGATCGAGGCATTCCGCGTTGCGGATTCGGCCACCTTTGCGCTGGGGCTGCAGTGGCATCCGGAGTGGCAGTTTGCGAAGGACCCATTTTCTCGCGCGCTGTTTGCTGCATTTGGCACGGCCAGCCGTCAGCGCGCAATTGCTTCAAGGTGATGTATGGCGAGCACGATTCAACAATTCCTAAGAGAGCACGGCATTTCTGAAGTCGAAGCCATCATCCCGGACATGGCCGGGGTGGCGCGCGGCAAGCTCATGCCCGCCGAAAAATTTGCCGAGGAAGAGGGAATGCGCCTGCCGGAGGCTATTTTCCTGCAGACGGTGACCGGCGACTATCCGGAAGATCAAAGCGCCATGAACCCGTCGGATATCGACATTGTGCTCAAGGCGGATCCGAAAACCGTCCGCGTCGTACCCTGGGCCGCGGAGCCCACCGCGCAGGTGATCCACGATTGCTTTTACGGCGACGGACGGCCCGTGACGATGGCGCCGCGCTATGTGCTGCGGCGGGTGCTCGATCTGTACGAGGCGCACGGCTGGGAACCGGTGGTCGCGCCCGAGCTGGAATTTTTCTTGGTGGAACCGAATATAGATTCCGACTATCCCCTCAAGCCGCCGGTCGGCCGCTCGGGGCGCCCGGAAATCGGCCGCCAAGCCTACAGCATCGCCGCCGTCAACGAATTCGATCCGCTGTTCGACGACATGTATTCGTTCTGCGAGGCGCAGGACATCGAAATCGATACCTTGATTCATGAGTCCGGCGCGGCGCAAATGGAAATCAATCTGCTGCACGGCTATCCCATGAGCCTCGCCGACCAAGCCTTTTTGTTCAAGCGCACGGCGCGCGAAGCGGCGCTGCGGCACAAGATGTATGCCACCTTCATGGCGAAGCCGATGGCCAAGGAGCCTGGCAGCGCCATGCACCTGCACCAGAGCATCGTCGACAAAAAGACCCGCGAGAACATCTTCAGCAATGCCGATGGCTCACCCTCGGCGCTGTTCTTCGGCCACATCGCCGGCCTGCAAAAATACCTGCCGGGAGCGATGTCGCTGTTTGCGCCGAACGTCAACAGCTATCGGCGCATCACCCGCTTTTCATCGGCGCCCATCAATGTGCATTGGGGTTACGACAATCGCACCGCGGGCCTGCGTGTGCCCATGTCGGGACCCAGCGCGCGGCGCGTCGAGAATCGGGTGGGCGGCGCCGATGCGAATCCCTACCTCGCCATTGCCGCATCGCTCGCCTGCGGCTATCTCGGCATGATCGAGGGTTTGAAGCCCTCGGAACCGATTTCCGGCAGCGCCTACGATCTGGCGATCGCCCTGCCGCGCACGCTGGCGGAAGCGCTGCGCCTGCTGCGCGAGTCCAAACCGCTGGTGGACCTGTTCGGCGATCGCTTTGTGCTGGCGTTTACCGCGGTCAAGGAAGCCGAGTACGAGACTTTCGCCCAAGTCATCTCATCGTGGGAGCGCGAGCACCTCTTGTTGAACGTGTAGCGGTGCTGCAGCGCGTGCGCTATAACTAGCGCACGCAATCGAATAGGGGAAGCCACCGATGTTGAGCGTCCGGCGGCCGGTAATTACCGCGCTTGGCCTTCTGTTGACCTTGAGCGCATGCGGCGGCAAGCCGGCGGGCGATACCGGCGCGGGCGCCGCCGCCCAGCCCAAGGTGCTCAACCTGTACATCTGGTCGGACTATCTGGCGCCGAACACCCTGTCGGATTTCGAGCAGCAGACCGGCATCAAGGTCCATGTCGCCTACTACGACACCAACGAGACGCTGGAGACCAAACTGCTGGCGGGCAGCAGCGGCTATGACATCGTGGTGCCCACGGCTTCGTACTTCGAGAGATTGATCAAGGCGGGCGCTTTCATGACGCTCGATAAATCCAAGCTGCCGAACCTGCAGAACATGGATCCGCAGCTCATGGCCAGGGTGGCCCAGCACGACCCGGACAATGCGCACGGTGTCATCTATTTGTGGGGCACCAACGGCATCGGCTACAACGAGAAGATGGTCAAGGCGCTCATGCCGGATGCACCTTTCGACAGCTGGCGATTGGTGCTGGATCCGGCCGTGGCGTCGAAGGTGGCGAAGTGCGGCATCAGCGTGCTCGACTCGCCCGCTGAAATGATCCGTGCCGTGTACAGCTACCTGGGCAAGGATCCGAATTCGCAGAGCCTGGATGACCTGGCTTCGGCGGATGCGGTGCTCAGCAAGATCCGGCCCTACATTCGCAACATCCATTCTTCGGAATATATCGAGGCGCTGGCCAACGGCGATCTGTGCATTGCCGTGGCCTACAACGGCGATGTGATGCAGGCGCGCGATCGCGCCCGCGAGGCCAACAAGGGCATCGAGATCAAGTACAGCGTGCCCAAGGAAGGTTCGATACTTTGGTTCGACATGCTGGCCATCCCCAAGGATGCGCCCGATCCCGACAGCGCCTATGCCTTTTTGAACTACATGATGACGCCCAAGGTCATCGCCGACGTCTCGAACTTCAAGCGCTACGCCGATGCCAATGCCGCCGCGCAAGCTTTGGTGCTGTCCGAGGTGAAGAACGATCCGGGGATCTACCCGCCGCCGCAGCAACGCCAGGCGCTCGCGGTGCAGCTCTCCGATTCTCCCGATCAGACTCGCGCCATCACCCGGGTTTGGCAAAAATTCAAGACGGGTCAATAGCCGATGACGACATCCTCGGGAGCCGTCGTTAAAGCGCAGCCCTGGAATGATCCAACAGCACGCCCTTATGTACAGGTGGAGCGAATCACCAAATCGTTCGGCGACTTCAAGGCGGTCGACGATGTCAGCTTAAAGATCTACAAGGGTGAAATATTCTGTTTGTTGGGCGCCTCGGGATGCGGCAAGACCACATTGCTGCGCATGCTCGGCGGCTTTGAAACGCCGACCTCGGGCCGGATCTTCATCGACGGCGAGGATATGACCGGCGTGCCGCCGTACGAGCGGCCGGTGAACATGATGTTTCAATCCTACGCGCTGTTTCCGCACATGAATGTGCAACAGAATGTCGCCTTCGGTTTGCAGCAGGACCGGCTGCCGAAGGCCGAGATTCAGCAGCGTGTGGCGACCATGCTCGATCTGGTCAAGATGGGCGAGTATGCCAAGCGCAAACCGCACCAGCTGTCCGGCGGGCAGCGCCAGCGCGTCGCCCTGGCGCGCTCCCTGGTCAAGCGCCCCAAGCTGCTGTTGCTCGACGAACCCTTGGGCGCGCTCGATAAAAAACTCCGCGAGCACACGCAGTTCGAACTCATCAGCCTGCAAGACAAGCTGGGCGTGACCTTTGTCGTCGTCACCCACGATCAAGAAGAGGCCATGACCCTGGCCAGCCGCATCGGGGTCATGAATCACGGCGAAATCGTGCAAGCCGGCACGCCTTCGGAAATCTATGAATTTCCCGGTTCGAAATTTGTCGCCGATTTCGTCGGTTCCGTGAACATGTTCGAGGGCAAGCTGATCGAGGATGAACCGGAGTACGTGCGCATCGGTTCGCCGGAACTGGGCGCGACGATATACGTCAGCCATGGCATCAGCGCGCCGCCCGAAGCCATCGTCTGGGCCGCCGTGCGGCCGGAGAAAATATTCATGTCCACCACGGCGCCGGACGCGGGCCCGGACAATGTGGTGCGCGGAGCGGTGCAGGACATCGCTTATCTTGGCGACCTCTCGATCTACTTGGTCAGGCTGCCCACCGGCAAGATTGTGCGCGTGACCCAACCCAATACCTCGCGCCACGCCGAGGCGATCACCTGGGAGCAACAGGTGTATCTATCCTGGGACGCGACCAGTCCGGTGGTGGTCACCCGTTAACTCATGAGGACAGGCGCGCAACTTCAGCGTATCGGCATCACCGGCCGCGGGCTGGTCGTAGCGCTGCCATATCTGTGGCTGATGCTGTTCTTCGTCGTGCCTTTTGTCATCGTTCTGAAAATATCCTTTTCGGACATTGACCTCGCGATTCCGCCGTACAAACCGCTGCTCGAGTGGGTGGGCAAGAATTCTCTGGCCATCAAAGTCAACTTCAACAACTACGCGTTTCTATTCACCGATTCTCTGTACCTGCGCGCCTTCGGCAACTCGATCAAAGTCGCGTTCATTTCGACCCTGCTCTGCTTGATCATCGGCTATCCCATGGCCTACGGCATTGCGCGCGCCAAAGCCGCGACGCGCAATGTGCTGCTGCTGCTCGTGATCCTGCCTTTTTGGACCTCCCTGCTGCTGCGCGTTTATGCCTGGATCGGACTGTTGAAGGCCAATGGCGTGATCAACAATGTGTTGCTGTCGGTTGGTATCATCCATGAGCCGTTGACGATGCTGTACACGCCGTTTGCCATGTATGTGGGCATCGTCTATTCCTACCTGCCGTTTCTCATTTTGCCGCTGTATGCCAATCTCGAAAAAATGGACTGGCAGCTGCTCGAGGCTGCGGAAGATCTGGGCTGCCGCCCGTGGCAGGCGTTCTACAAAATCACGCTGCCGCTGTCGCGCAACGGCATCTTGGCGGGATCCATGCTGGTGTTCATCCCCGCCGTCGGGGAGTTCGTGATCCCGGCGCTGCTCGGCGGCCCCAACGCGCTGATGATCGGCAGGGTCTTGTGGGATGAGTTTTTCTCGAATCGGGCCTGGCCGGTGGCGAGCGCCGTGGCGATTCTGCTGCTCATTCTTCTGGTGCCCTTCATGATGTGGTACCAGAGCGTGCAGGCGCGCGAGACAGCGGGCGCGCGATGAATTACCGCAGCTCGTATTTCGTGTTGACCTGCTTGGGGCTGGGCTTCGCGTTCCTGTACATCCCGATTCTCTCGATGGTGGTGTTTTCCTTCAACGCATCCAAGCTTGTGACCGTGTGGGACGCCGCGCACTCGCCCACGCTCAAGTGGTACGTCGCGCTGTTGCGCAACGAGGAAATTCTCGACGCGGCATGGATTTCCGTGAAGGTCGCAGTCATCAATGCGACGGGCGCCGTCATTTTGGGCACGCTTGCCGGCTTCGGGCTGGCGCGCTTCACCCAGTTTCGAGGCCGATTTACCTTGAATGCCATGACCACGGCGCCGCTGGTCATGCCCGAAGTGATCACAGGCTTGTCGCTGCTGCTCATGTTCGTCGCCCTCGAGCAGCTGATCGGCTGGCCGGCGGGACGCGGCATTACCACCATGACCATCGCGCACATGACCTTTTCGATGGCTTATGTCACGGTGATCGTCAATTCCCGGCTGGCCAGTTTCGACACGGCGCTCGAGGAAGCCGCGATGGATTTGGGCGCACACCCCTTGAAGGTGTTTTTCGTCATCACATTGCCGATTATTTTCCCCGCTATTTTATCCGGCTGGCTGCTCGCCTTCACGCTGTCGTGGGATGACCTGGTGATTTCGAGTTTCACCTCCGGCCCGGGCAGCAGTACCCTGCCGATGGTGGTGTTTTCGAAGGTACGCCTCGGCGTCAGTCCCGAGATCAATGTGCTCGCGACCATCACCATCGCCGTGGTGACCACGATGATAATCGGGGTGAGCCTGTGGATGGCCCGCAAGGCGAGACTCGAGCGGCTCGTGGCTTGAGCGGCCGCGGCCGCTTGCCGCAGTCTAGATCACATCCTGCGGCGTGGTCCCGCCGGTGAACTGCAAGCGCGCCTGCGCGAGCCGGTACTTGTGCTCGGCACGCCAGCGCCGCAAGTCGCGCAACCCGACGATCGCATAGATCAACTTGAACAGCCGCAGGCGCCACAACACCTTCGGTGTGTCGAACAAATCGCCGGCCAGCATCGAGATCACGCCCTGCTCCAGCTGCCAGGTGTTGCGCGGCTGGCGGAACATCTGCTGCATCACCGGTCCGTTGAAGCGGTAGATGAAGAAGGAGAATCGCCGCATCCCGGCGCGTTGGCGCTTTTCCAATTTGCGCAGCAGCGCCTTCTCGCGCTGCGGTTCTCGCAGCGCGGTGTCCACGACGGCCGCGGCGCTCTCCGCGCCGCTCATCGCGAGGTATACGCCGGAGGAGAACACGGGATCGAGAAATGCGAAGGCATCGCCGATCAGTACCCAGCCCGGTCCGCCCATGCGCCTGGAGTCGTAGGAATAGTTGCCGGTGACGCGCACTTCGCCGATCAGCACCGCGCGCTTCATGCGTTGCCACAGTCCCGCGTTCTGTTTCAGAGTGTCGAGCAAATACTCCACGGTGCGGCCCTTGCGCTGCTTCAAGTATTCCGGCCAGCATACCGCCCCGACGCTCATCACGCCCTCAGGCAGCGGAATCATCCACATCCAGCCATGCTTGAAGCGGTAAATGCTGATGTTGCCGGCGTCCTCGCCCAACCGCGCCTCGGCGCCGCGAAAGTGGCCGAATATCGCGGCGCTCTGATGCTCGCGATTCTTGCGCCGCAGATGTTTCTTGCCCGCAAGAAACGCATCGCGGCCGCTGGCATCGACCACGTAGCGCGCCTGAATAGCATAGTTTGCGCCATCGTCGGCGCGCACTTCGAGCCGTGTGGCGCGCGGGCCGTTCTGCTCGACCGCCAGTACCTCGTGCCCCTCGCGCGCGTCCGCACCGCATTCGCGTGCATGCTCGTACAGCATCTTGTCGAAATCCTGCCGCCACACCTGGTAGGCGTGCGGCGGACTGTTGCCGATCGCGCGCGCGAACGCGAAGGTGTTGTAGCCGCGCTCGTTATCGGCCTCGAAATCCGCGCCGGACTTGAATACGCCGAGCGCGCGCACCTTGTCCAGCACGCCGAGACGCTCAAACAGCGGAAGATTCATCGGCAGCAGCGATTCGCCGATGTGGAAGCGCGGATGACGCGCCTTCTCCAGCGCAATCACCTTGTAGCCGCGGCGCGCCAGCAGCGTTGCGGCGGCGCTGCCGGCTGGACCGCCGCCGATCACTGCGACGTCGCATGCCTCGGGCGTTGCTCCAATCATCGTCTATACCAGCACTCTCTCGATGCCGCCGCGGTTCGCGCGCTGCACATATTCGGGCAGCCAGTCCGGCCCGAGCAAATTCTTGGCGATCTCGACCACAATGTAGTCGGCATCCATATCCGTATCGTCTTGGTAGCGCTTGAGTCCCTGCAGGCAGGAAGGACAAGAGGTCAGTATTTTCACCTCGCCCCGATGACCGTCGGCGCGGATTTGATCCACGCCGGCTCGCACCTCCTGCTCCTTGCGGAAGCGGACCTGGGTCGAAATATCCGGCCGGGTGACGGCCAGCGTTCCTGACTCGCCGCAACAGCGCTCGTTTTTGTCGATCTGGCCATTGCGCTCGCTGTTCATCAGCGTGTTCACCACCATGAGCGGGTCGTGCTTCTTCATCGGCGAATGGCAGGGGTCGTGGTACATGTAGCGCACGCCGGTGACATTTTCCAACCGCACGCCCTTCTCCATGAGGTACTCGTGAATATCCATGATCTTGCAGCCGGGGAAGATCTTGTCGAACTCGTAACCCTGCAACTGATCGAAACAGGTTCCGCAGCTCACCACCACGGTCTTGATGTCGAGATAATTCAAGGTATTGGCGACTCGGTGGAACAGCACGCGATTGTCCGTGATGATCTTTTCGGCTTTGTCGAATTCGCCGGCGCCGCGCTGCGGATAGCCGCAGCATAAGTATCCGGGCGGCAGCACGGTTTGTACGCCCACGTGCCACAACATCGCCTGGGTCGCGAGCCCGACCTGCGAGAACAGGCGCTCCGATCCGCAGCCGGGAAAATAAAACACGGCTTCGGATTCGCTGCTCACCTTGGCCGGATCGCGGATGATGGGCACGTAATTGCGGTCCTCGATATCGAGCAGTGCGCGCGCGGTCCTCTTGGGCAGGCCCCCGGGCATGCGCTTGTTGACGAAGTGGATGACCTGTTCCTTGATCTTGGGTTGGCCGGTGGTGGCCGGCGGCCGCTTGGTCTGCCGCTTGGCAAGGGTGTTGAGGGCGCGGTTCGCAAGCCGCTGCGCCTTGTAGCCCCAGTCGATCATCACTTTGCGCGTCAACTTGATGGTCTGCGGGTTGGTGGCGTTCAGGAAAAACATCGACGCGGCGGTGCCGAGATTGAAGCGTTTCTGTCCCATGCGCCGCAGCAAGTCGCGCATCCCCATGGAAACCTCGCCGAAGTCGATGTCGACCGGGCAGGGTGATTCGCACTTGTGGCAAATGGTGCAGTGATCGGCGACATCCGACAATTCGTCCCAATGCTGAACCGAGACGCCGCGGCGGGTCTGCTCCTCATAGAGGAAGGCCTCGATGAGCAATGAGGTCGCCAAAATCTTGTCGCGCGGCGAATAGAGCAGGTTCGCGCGCGGCACGTGGGTCGCGCACACCGGCTTGCACTTGCCGCAGCGCAGGCAATCCTTGATCGCATCCGAGATCGTGCTGATATCCGACTGCTGCATGATAAGCGATTCATGGCCCAGTAGATTGAAGCTCGGCGTGTAAGCGCGGCGCAGATCGCCTTGCGGCATCAATTTGTGCCGGTTGAAGCGGCCCTCCGGATCGATGCTCTGCTTGTAGGCACGAAACTCCGCGAGCTCCGCGTCGGAAAGATACTCCAGCTTGGTGATGCCGATGCCGTGTTCACCGGAAATCACGCCGTTCAAGTCGCGGGCGATGCGCATGATCCGCGCCACAACGCCATAGGCTGTGTGCAGCATGGCGTAGTTGTCCGAGTTGACCGGAATGTTGGTATGCACGTTGCCGTCGCCCGCATGCATGTGCAGGGCGACGAATACGCGGCCGTGAAGGATGCGCCGGTGCACCGCATCGCAATCGCTAAGCACCTGCGCAAACGCGGCGCCGACAAAAATGCGCTCGAGTGTCGCGCGCACCTCGCTCTTCCAGCTGACCCGAATGCTGCGGTCCTGGAGCCGGTCGAACACGCTGCCCATCTCGCCGTTCGGTGCGGGGATCTCGAGCGCCGCGAAATTCGCGCCCGCGGCGCTGATTGGCGCATCCATGGCTTCGAGAAGATACTGCCAACGGGCGCGAACCCCTGCCACCAGCTCGCGGGCCTGCGCTCTGCGGCCCAAGTCCACATCCGCGGTCTTGCCCGGATGGATCTCGCCGAAAAAGTATTCGTCCAGGGCGTCGAGCAACTCCAGTTTGTTGCGGATCGACAGCTCGATATTGATGCGTTCGATGGCGTCCGTGTACTCGCCCAATCGTTCCAGCGGAATTACCACGTCCTCGTTGATCTTGAACGCGTTGGTGTGCTGGGCGATCGCGGCGGTTCTGGCGCGATCGAGCCAGAATTTGCGCCGCGCCTCGGCGTTCACCGCAATGAATCCTTCGCCGGCGCGGGCGTTGGCGATGCGGACCACATGCGAAGTCGCGGCCGCCACCGCTGCCTCGTCCGCGCCGACGATATCGCCGAGCAGCACCATTTTCGGCAGGGCGCCGCGCTTCGATTTGGCGCTGTAGCCCACCGCGCGCAAATAGCGCTCGTCCAAATGCTCCAGGCCGGCAAGCTGTACGCCCTGTGCCTTGGCGTTCGAATCCAGGTAGCCCTTGATCTCTACGATGCTGGGTATGGCATCACGCGCCTGACCGAAGAACTCCAAGCACACCGTACGGGTATGATTGGGCGTGCGATGCAATATCCAGCGCGCCGCGGTGATCAAACCGTCGCAGCCTTCCTTCTGCACGCCGGGCAATCCGCCCAAGAATTTATCGGTTACGTCTTTGCCGAGGCCGACCTTGCGAAACTTGGCGCCGTCGATGTCGAGCCGAGCACTGCGCAAAACCTTTGCCTGTTCCGCGGGCTTTGCGCCGTCTTTCCAAACCAGCTCGAAGCTCGCCACCGGCACGTCGTGAATCTTCCCCAGGTTGTGATTCAGCCGCGTGACTTCGAGCCAGTTGCCATGCGCGTCGACCATGCGCCACCAAGCCAGGTTGTCGACCGCCGTGCCCCAGAGCACGGCCTTCTTGCCGCCGGCATTCATGGCGATGTTGCCGCCGACACAGGACGCATCCGCAGAAGTTGGATCGACGGCGAACACGAAGCCGGCGCGTTCCGCCGCTTCGCTCACTCGCTTGGTGACGACGCCGGCAGCCGAAAAGATGCTGGGCGCGCTTTGCGTGCTGCCCGCCAGCGCGAGCGTTTCCACGGCACCCAGGCTGTCGAGTTTTTCGGTGTTGAACACCGCCGACCAGGGCGTCAGCGGCACCGCGCCGCCCGTATACCCGGTGCCGCCGCCGCGCGGAATGACCGTCAGCCCCAGCTCGATGCAATCGCGCACCAGTGCGGGTATTTCCGCCTCGGCATCGGGCATCAAGACCACAAACGGCAGCTCGACGCGCCAGTCGGTCGCATCGGTGACATGCGCGACTCGCGAGAACGCATCGAAGCGAATGTTGTCGGCGCGGGTGTGCCTGAGCAGCAATCGCCGCGTACGCTTGCGCCTGTCTGCAAAATCAGCGAATTGCTGCTCGAAGCGCTGCACCGCTTGGCTTGCCGCGCGCAGCAATTCCGCAACCTTCGCGTCGCGAATCTCGTCTTCGCCGTCGCGGCGCTTTTCCACTTCGTGCAAACGATGATGCATGGCCGCTATCAGCTGCCGGCGGCGCTGGGGATTGTCGAGCAGATCGTCCTGCAGGTAGGGGTTGCGTTCGACCACCCACATGTCGCCCAAAACCTCGTACAGCATGCGTGCCGAGCGGCCGGTTCGCCGCTCGCCGCGCAGCCCATCCAGAATTTCCCAGGTAGCCTGGCCGAGCAGGCGAATCACGATTTCCCGGTCGGCCAGCGAGGTGTAGTTGTACGGGATCTCGCGCAGTCGCGATTCCGGCTCTTTATCCACGGGAGGTCGCGCTGCGTCGAATAAATTTGCCTTGACTGCGCTCATGTTCGACGGATTTTACGCATTAAATTGTTAAAGGTGTGCGTCTCAGCCTCACCCTACCGGCTCAAGTCGTTGTTTCGTTTGCCGTTACCGAAGGGATGCGCGACCCGTCGGCCGATTCCCCGCAGCAACCCGATAGCCTCGATACCGTTCGCGGCTTGCTGGAGCGGTATCTAGCCTGCGATGAGCTTGCAATTCCCTTGTTGCCGGATGTCGCCGTCCGCGTCGTCAGCAACGGCAAGAAAAATTCCGGCAACGCCCACACGCTGGCGGACATCATCAATGCCGACCCCGCCCTGACCATGTATGTTCTGCGCATTGCCGCCTCCGCGGCCAAGCGCCCGGCCTCGCGCATCGCATCGTTGCAGCACGCGGTGGCCTGGCTGGGGCTCGACGAAGTAGCCAACATTGCATTTACTCTGGCGCTGCAGGGAAAGATGTTGGACGTCAAGGGACAGCAGCGCAAAGCGCGGCGGCTGTGGCGCCATTCGCTGGCGAGCGCGTTGTGGTCGCGCCAGCTGGCACACATGCTCGCTCGGGAAACGGGCTTGTGCTATCTGTGCGGGTTGCTGCACAACATCGGCAAGGCCGTCACATTGGGCGCCGTGCACGAGGTCGCGCAACGCGCCGATCAAAAACTCGGCGGCCATGAATACGATTACCTCATCGAGATCTTCAATCGCGACGTCGGTCACCGCGTGTTGTCCGCCTGGGCGCTTCCGCCGCCGGTGCCCAGCGTCATTGCCAGATGGGAGACCTATCGGAACGCAGGCGCGGTGCAATGGGAAAGCAATGTGGTCAACGTTGCGCACAAACTTGCAGATTTTACCCTGCACGAGCCCACCATGCTGACGCGCGAGTTGCTCGTGATGGATCAAGGCTATCTGGATCTTGGCCTGGCGGCGCAAGACGGGGCGCCGCTGTTCGATTCAGCCGCGTCGATCAATTCCGAATTGGATCGCTACTTAAGTCCTTGAGCTTGCGCCGGCACGCGTAACCAGGGCGCGGCGAATGGGCGATTTTTGCGAGCGTGCAGCCCATGATTGGATTATCTTTCCAGCCATGAAAAACGACACGCTTGTAAACCATCCGCCCGACGTCGTGGTCCCTGCGGACAACCGGCCGCTGGTGGCGCCGATCTATCAGTCGGTGAAGTTCTCCTTCGATGATGCGAATGAAACGCTGCGCTACCAGCGCGGCGAGCGCGAGGGGTTTTTTTACTCGCGTTCGGGCAACCCTACGTTGCGGCAGTTGGAGCGCTTGCTCTGTGAACTGCAGGGCCGCGACGACTGTCTGCTCACCGGTTCCGGCGTCGCGACGATTGCGATGAGCCTGCTGTCGCTTTGCAAGACCGGCGATCACGTTTTGCTGTTCGTCGAATCATACGCACCGACGCGCTACATCGTGCAGCATCTGCTCGCCAAATTCGGCATCGCTCACACCATGCTGTCCATCGAAGATTTGCCGGGCATCGAACGGGTGCTCGCGGCGCTGCCGACGCGATTGGTGATATTCGAAAGCCCTACCAATCCCGTCACCAAAATCGCGGACATCGCGCACCTCACAGCGCATGCGCGGCAGGCGGGGTGCCTTACGGTACTCGACAACACGTTTGCCGGTTTTCACAATCACGGCGCCTACGATGTCGATGTCTATCTTCACAGCTTGACGAAGTACGCGTCCGGGCACGGCGATGTGATGGGCGGAGCCATCATAGCCAGGCATGCGCTCATCGCGGAGATGCGCAAGGACATAGGCCCGATGGGTCCGACTTTGGATCCGCACGCCGCGTTTCTGATTCAGCGCGGCATGCGCACATATTTCTTGCGCTACGAACGGCAGTGCGCCAATGCGCTCGCCGTCAGTGAATTTTTGCAGCATCACCCGCGCGTGAGGCGAGTTCACTATCCGGGGCTTGCGGGTCATCCGCAGCATCAGTTGGCGGCGAAGCAGATGAGGGACTTTGGCAGCGTGGTGAGCATCGACTTGGACGGCGGCTATGCGGAAGGCGGGCGCTTCGCCGAATCCTTGGGATTATTCTCGATCGCCGCCAGCGTCGGGTCCACGGAGTCGCTGGTGATGCCGCCGCAATTGCTGTTCAGCGGCGGCTACACTGCGGAGCAGCGGGCCGCATCGCTGGTGGGCAAGGGCACGGTGCGCTTATCGATCGGAGTGGAGGACGCCGCAGACCTCATCGACGATCTTAGGCAGGCCTTGGACAAGGCGTTTGCCTGATTGCATTTGACATAAGGCATTTAACATAAGCTGATACGGGCTCAAGCATCGCTTGAGTTTGCCGATCTAATGTGGTCGACAGACGAGGAGGGATGCCAGTTGAGTCTTCAATCCGCAGTGGTTCTTTCCACTCTACATTCCCAGGCGGCGCACCAGTTCTTGAGCGAATCCTTGACGGCTTCGCAGAACATCGCGCCGTTGCCGCGCGTGTGCGCACAGCTTGCGGAACTGACCGCGCAACAGGCGATCGATGCGGCGCAGCTGGCGCGCCTGATCCAGTCCGACGCCGCGCTCGCCGGTGAAATCATGCGCGTGGCGAATTCCCCCGCATTGCGGCCGCGCTCACCCATCGTTTCGCTGCAGCAGGCCGTCTCGTGGCTCGGCGTTGCGGAAGTGCGCAATATTGCGATGGCGGTGATGCTGCGCGGTGAGGTATTCACCGCCCCGGGACATGAACCGGAATCCGAAGAACTATGGCGTGAGGCGTGGCTCTCGGGTCTATGGGCCAAAGAGATCGCGCGCGAGCGCCGCAAACACGTGGAGAGCGCCTTTCTTGCCGCGCTGATGCATCGCACCGGTGCGGCATTGGCGCTGAAGATTCTGTCGGGATTCGAAGTGCGGCAACGTACGGTCATGGACGCCCAGAGCTTTGCCGCTCTGGTGGTCGAATTCGAGCCTCGCTTCGGCCGTCTGCTGATGGGCAGTTGGCGATTACCCGAGGACGTGCAGGACGCGGCGAGCGAATGGCGCAACTACGCCGGCTCGAGCCATAGCGACCTCGCCGGAACGGTGTTTGCCGCGCACCTATTGGCGACCCATACCATGCACCCGCAGCTGCTCAGCGAAGATTTGGTCATCGAGAGTCCGGTATTCGAGCAACTCGGCGTTTTTCCCGATGACCGGCGACGCATGCTCGAGAAACGCGATCACGTTCGAAGCCTGGCGGGCATTTGATTCAGCCGGGCCATTACGACCTGATCTGTTTAGGGTCGGGGCCGGCCGGTCAAAAAGCCGCTATTCAGGCCGCCAAAGCCGGCTTTCGCGCCGCCATTGTCGAGCGGGAGCCCCAGGTGGGCGGCTATTGCCTGCTGTCGGGCACCATCCCCAGCAAGGCCTTGCGCGAGCAGGCCCTTCGATATCGGCGCATGCGCGGCAACGCCACTTCATTGGCGGTGGAACTGCGCGGAGATGCGCCCTTGTCGGCGCTGTTGCACGGGGTCGATGCCGTGATTGCCGCCCAGGACCGATATCTTCTCGCGCAGCTTACGCGCAACTCGGTCGATTTGATTCGCGGGCGCGGCGTATTCTTGGATGCGCAGCGCATTGAGGTACAACACCTCGACGGCTCGCGCCGGCTGCTTCACTCGCCCCGCACACTGCTCGCCACCGGATCCAGGCCGCGGCATGTGTCCGCCATTGAAGTGGACCACGAGCATATCGTCGACAGCGACTCCATATTGAGTCTCTCGTATATCCCGCGCACGATGGTGGTGCTCGGCAGCGGCGTCATCGCCTGCGAATATGCATCCATTTTCGCCGCGCTGGGTTGTACCGTGACGATGGTGGACAAGGCGGCGGAGCCGTTGGGATTTCTCGACCCGGCGCTGCGCAGCGGATTTCTCGCCGCATTTCAAGCCATGGGCGGCGAGTACTGCGGCGGCTCTGAAGTCTGCGCCGCCCGCTTCGACGGATTCTCCCAGGTCGAAGTACAGGTACGCGACGGCCAACCTCTCGCAGCGGAGATCGTGTTTGCGGCATTTGGGCGCGTCGCGAACCTGGAGGGCATCGGCCTCGATCGGCTCGAGCTCGGTATCAGCAGCCGGGGAACTGTGCAGGTCAACGAGCGTTTCGAGACCAATATCCCGGGAATATTCGCGGCCGGCGATGCAATCGGTCCGCCCGCACTCGCCTGTGCGGCCGCGGATCAAGGCCGGCGCGCTGCGCTGGCGGCGCTCGGCTTGCCGCCGCCGGCGCTCACCAGTCTGGTGCCGAGCGGCGTCTATACGATTCCCGAAATCGCTTGCGTCGGCCTGTCGCAAAGCGAGGCCGCGTCGAAGAGGATCGACCTCATCGTCGGGCGAGCCGATTTCAGCGAAGTGGCGCGCGCCCATATCGCCGGCGAGCCGACAGGATTCTTGACATTGCTTTGCGAGCGCGGCTCAGCGCGCGTGCTCGGCGTTCAGGTGCTGGGCGAAGGCGCCACGGAACTGGTGCATTTGGGTCAGGCCGCCATCGCCACCGGTGCGACCGCCGATTTCTTCATCGAGCAGATTTTCAACTTTCCCACCATGAGCGAGGCGTATCGAATTGCCGCGTTCGATATCTTGAAGCAGCGTGCGCTGCCGTACCCCGCCCATCTCAAGTTGGCGAGCGCCGCTCGATAGCCGCGGGCGGCGAGCAACGGGCGCGTAGCCGCGGGTGGCCAGCCGGGGCCGCGTAGCCGCGGGCGGCGAGCTCTAAAGATTTCGAATCAGAATGTCGCCGAATTCGCTGCACTTGACTTCGGTAGCCCCCGGCATGAGGCGGGCGAAATCGTAAGTGACGGTTTTTTGGGCAATGGATTTATCCATTGCGCTGATGATCGCGTCGGCTGCTTCCACCCAGCCCAAGTAGCGAAACATCATTTCACCCGACAGGATCACCGACCCCGGATTGACCTTGTCGAGATCCGCGTATTTTGGCGCCGTGCCGTGGGTGGCTTCGAATACGGCATGGCCGGTCATGTAGTTGATGTTGCCGCCGGGAGCGATGCCGATGCCGCCCACCTGCGCGGCCAACGCATCGGACAAATAGTCGCCGTTGAGATTCATCGTGGCGACCACGTCGAATTCATCCGGACGGGTCAGCACCTGCTGCAAGGTGATGTCCGCAATGGCATCCTTGACGATGATTTTGCCCGCTTTCCTGGCAGCGTCCATCTGCGCATTCGCTTCGTTTTCGCCCTTGGCGCTCTTGACGCGCTCCCATTGTTCCCAAGTAAACACCTGATTGGGGAATTCTCTTTCGGCTAATGCGTAGGACCAGCCGCGAAACGCACCTTCGGTGAATTTCATGATGTTGCCCTTGTGCACGATCGTCACGCTCTTGCGCTTATTGTCGATCGCGTACTTGACCGCGGCGCGGAACAATCGCTCGGTGCCCTCCTTCGAAGCGGGTTTCAAGCCGATGCCGGAGCTGTCCGGAAAACGGATCTTGGCAAACTGCTTCGGGAAATTCTGCTTGAACAGATCGAGAAATTTCTTGCACTCGGCCGAGCCTTCCTCGAATTCTATCCCGGCGTAAATATCTTCAGTGTTCTCGCGGAAGATGACCATGTCGACCTTCTCCGGCTCCTTGACCGGGGAGGGCACTCCCTTGAACCATCGCACCGGCCGCAAGCACACATAAAGATCCAACAATTGGCGCAGAGCGACGTTCAGCGAGCGAATGCCGCCGCCCACCGGGGTGGTGAGCGGACCTTTGATCGAGATCAGATAATCGCGACAGGCTTTTACAGTCTCATCGGGCAGCCATGTGTTGTAAGCCTTGTTGGCTTTCTCACCCGCGAACACTTCCATCCAGTGAATCTTGCGCGCGCCTTGGTACGCCTTGCGCACCGCCGCGTCGAATACCCGAACGCTTGCCCGCCATATGTCGCGGCCCGTTCCGTCGCCCTCGATGTAGGGAATGATGGGCTGGTCGGGCACGCGCAATTTGCCGTTCGATATCGTGATTTTTTCGCCGCCGGCGGGGATCTGCACAGGGACAGGCTTCGCGTCAGGCATTCGTTTGCTCCTGTAAATGCAGCGGCAATGCTAGCATGCGCGACCAGAGACCCGCATTGCGCACCTTGAAATCAACACCTGCGAAGGACGGCTTCCGCATGCCCGCGGAGTTCGAACGGCATTCCGGCTGCTGGATGCTGTGGCCGGAGCGCGGGGATATTTGGCGCGACGGCGCCAAACCGGCGCAGGCCGCCTTTGCTGCGGTCGCCGCGGCCATTGCCGCCGGCGAAGCGGTAACGGTCGGGGTCTCGGCGGCGCAGTTCTACAACGCGCGCGCCCGGCTGCCGCTTAATGTGCGTGTGGTCGAATTGAGCAGCAATGACGCCTGGATGAGGGACTGCGGCCCAACCTTCGTGATCGACGACAAGGGCCGCCGCCGCGGTGTCGATTGGACGTTCAACGCCTGGGGAGGTCTAAAGGGCGGCCTGTACTTTCCTTGGGACCGCGATGACCAAGTGGCGCAAAAGGTATTGGAGTTGGAACATGCGGACCGCTACCGCACATCCTTCGTGCTGGAGGGCGGCGCCATTCACGTCGACGGTCAGGGGACATGCTTGACCACCGAAGAATGTCTGCTCAATCCGAATCGCAATCCGCATCTCGGACGCGAAGACATCGAGGAACAGTTGCGGCGCTACTTGGCGGTGAGCCGGGTAATTTGGCTGGGCAAGGGCGTCTACCTGGACGAGACCGGCGGCCACATCGACGAACTCGCGTGCTTCACGAGTCCCGGGCACGTCGCGCTCACCTGGACTGAGGATCGCAAGGATCCGCAGTACGAGATTTCCCAGGACGCCCACCAGCGCTTGCGGCATGCAACGGACGCGCGCGGCCGCCGCTTGGAAATTCACAAAATTCACCAGCCGGGACCCCTGTTCATGACCGCAGCGGAAGCGGCCGGGATCGACGCCCACCCAGGCAGTCATCCGCGCCGAGCGGGCGATCGATTGCCCGCGTCGTACATCAATTTCTATGTTGCAAATAAGTGCGTGGTCATGCCGCTGTACGACAAACGCCGCGATGCGGCGGCGATGCGCGTGCTCGAGCGGCTGTTTCCGAGCCGCAAAGTGCGGGGCGTCGCCACCCGCGAGATATTGCTGGGCGGGGGCAATATTCACTGTATTACCCAGCAGGTGCCGCGCCCAGCCGGCGCTTAAGTTGCCGCCGGGGCGCGCCGGAATGGAACTTTGCTGCGCGTAAGCCCTCGAAAGCCTTTATTCTACGCAGCCTCGATCCTTCAACCCCTCCACAGAATTGGAAGTCGTAGTGCATTCATCGCTCCTGGGTAAAACTCGCAAACGTCTGACCGCGCTGCTGTGCGCGTGCGCCATTGGTTTGGTCGCGGCCGGCTGTCACAACAACAATAACCAGAGCAGCGGCTATGGCATCGCGTGGGTTTCGTTGACCGACGAGCCGGGCGATTTCACGAGCTACATCGTGACGGTCGAGTCGCTGCAGTTGACCGGCAAGACCTACGGACTCATCAATGCGGTAACAATTCCGGAAGTCGTCGATTTCACGAAGCTCGTGCAGTTTTCGGAACTGTGGTCGAGCGCGGGGGTTCCGGTCGATACCTACACCTCGGCGAGCATCACGCTGAATTACACCAGTGCGCAAATCAATGTGCTGGTCAACGGTGTGCCGGTAAAAGCAACCGTCGTCGATCCCACGGGCGCCGTGGTAAGCGCGGTGACGCTTACAGTGAACTTCGATCCGAACAATCAATTGACTTACCAACCCACCTACGCATCGACCAACGCCTTGCGCGTGGCCATCAATTTCGACTTGGCCGCATCGAACAAAGTGGATTTGACGACCAGCCCGCCGACCGTGACGGTCAAACCCTATTTCACCGTCGCCACCAGTGCGTCCGACAATAAACTGATCCGGGTGCGCGGTCCGCTGGTGAATTCGAGCGTCAATGTCGGCACCTACTCGACCTATGTGCGGCCGTTCTTCGACGAGGTAAACAGTTTAGGAACGCTCACCGTCTTCAACAGCGCAAGTACCGTCTATACGCTGAACGGGCTCACCTACGTCGGCAAGCCGGGTCTGCAGGCGCTGACACAAAGCTCGGCCGGTTCCACCATGACCGCCGCGTGGTGCACCTTTCAACCGACAGCGACATTGGTGCCGGGAATCACCGCCGGAATTTTCTACCCTACCTACGTCGTTGCCACCAGCACGCTCGAGGATTTTTACACCGACGGCATGGAAGGCGACGTGATCGCGCGCAACGGCAACGTACTGACAGTGCGCGGCGTGACGCTATTTGCGAATTCGGCGCAAGTCGTTCAATACGAAAACGCCGACTCGCTGGTGACATTGGGGCCCGCCACCTTGGTGACTGCCGACGGCGTGTCCAACCTGTCGAATCTCAATTACAACTCGGTGTCCGTGGGTCAGCACATCACCGCGCGCGGCCTGTACTCGACGAATGCCGCGGGCGTCGCCCTGCTCGACTCGACCGGATCCAGCTCGACAAACACCGGGTCGGTGCGCCTGCATTCAACCGAGCTCTTGGGAGCGCTGAATTCTTCTGCGGCAGGCGGATTGCTGATGAATCTGCAGGCCATCAACGATTGGCCGGTCAGCAACTATAATTTCGCCGGGAATGGCGCCAGCGCCGCGCAAGATCCGGTCGCTGCCAGCTATGCAGTCAATAGCGGAACGCTTGCATTGCCGGTCGGCCCGGACGGCGTGACTCCGATCGGGCCGGGCGGTCTTTTGTGGATCGACGGCTATACCAGTCCGTTTGGGACAGCGCCGCCGGATTTTATCGCTGAATCCGTCAACGCCCAGGAGAACGTCCCCGCCAGCATGGTGGTCAGCTGGACCGGGCTGGGGACCGCGGCGCCATTTGCCACATTGACGGACAGCGGATTGACCATCAATCTTGCCAATGCCGCCTTCGGCTCCGGCGAAATTCGTATCGGCGCCCAGAGTATCGACATCACGACGCTCGCCGCGCTGCCGCCGCTCACCATCGTTCCACAGGTCGCGCCTGCTCCCCCGGCCGGACTGCCCTCGGTGTTCCTGCCGCGATTCAGTGTGGGCCCGGGCGCCGTCGCCTCGCTGGTCACCAATCCGGTCGAATCATTCAATGGCTTCGCCGCCTTCGTCACGCAGTTGAATACGACGTTTGCGACGCCCACGCCGGCGACGAAGTTCACGGCCAGAGGCCTTTACAATTCCGCCACCAATGTCTTTACCGCTTCCAACATCGACGTGGTCCTCTAAACTATCTCCCCAGCATGGGGAAGTTCGTCACACGACTTGCATTGATCTTTGCGCTGATCGCGAGTTGCCAACTGGCGGCCGCAGCGGCGCCGGCAGCGACGGCCACCGCATCCGCGGCCGCCGCATCCGCGGCAGACCCCAAAGCGCGGCCCCGCATCTGTCTGGTATTGTCGGGCGGCGGTGCGCGCGGCATGGCGCACATCGGCGTGCTCAAGATCCTCGAAGAGTTGAAGGTTCCCATCGACTGCATCGCCGGCACCAGCATGGGCGCCGTGGTCGGCGGCCTGTATGCGAGCGGCATGACGGCAGGAGAGATCGACACCACCATTCGTTCGGTGAATTGGCAGGAGGCCTTTCGCGATTCGCCGCCGCGGCGCGAACTGGCATTCAGGCGCAAGCAGGACGATTTGAATTTCCTGGTGCGCCTGCCGTTAGGGTTGAAGCAAGGAAAAATCCTGCTGCCGAAGGGCCTCATTCAGGGCCAGAAATTGCAGGAGACGCTGCGCCAGCTGACGCTGCCCTTCAGCAATGATACCAACTTTGATTTGCTGCCCACGCCGTTTCGCGCAGTGGCGACCGATTTGGTCACCGGCAATGCGGTGCTGATGGACCAGGGAGATCTCGCGTTCGCCATGCGCGCGAGCATCTCGGCGCCAGGGTTGTTTGCGCCGGCGGAATCGCAGGGTCAATTGTTGGTCGACGGCGGACTGGCGGAAAATCTGCCCATCGATGTGGCGCGCGCGATGCGCGCGGATGTTCTGATCGTGTCCGACGTGAGTTTTCCGCTGCAGCCGCGCGCCGCGCTCGATTCCGCGCTGACGATCTCCAACCAGATGCTCGCGATTTTAGTGCGCAAGGATGCGGATCGACAGCGCGCCACGTTGGGGCCCTCGGACATCCTGATCCAGCCTGCAATCGGGACCGCCAGTTCCACCGACTTCAGCGCGGCCGCCTCGACGATCGCCGCCGGCGAAAATGCGGCACGCAGCATGCTTGCGCGGCTCGACACCGTGAGCGTGGGGGACACGGCGTACGGCGAGTATCTGCGGCGCCGCGCGCAGCGCAAACCCGGTCTGCCGGAGATCAAGTTCGTGCACGTCGATGAAAACTCCTTGCGCTACGAGAAGACCATCGTGGCGGAGATGCAGCCGCTGGTGGGCAAGCCTCTGGACCCGCAAGCAGCGGGCGCCGTCATCACGGAATTGTATGGGCTCGGCAATTTCGAGTCCGTCGACTATGCGCTGGTGCATGAGGGTGCGGGCGCAGATGAGGAATCCGGCCTGGAAGTCAGCGCGCGCCGTAAATCCTGGGGTCCGAATTACGTGCGCTTTGGATTGAGCCTGGAGGACGACTTCCAAGGCAACAGCCGCTACAACGCGGCGGCGCGCTTTATTGTTACCGAGTTGGATCCGTTGGGGGCCGAGTTGCTGACCGACCTGCAGATCGGCAGCGATCAGAAAATCGTCAGCGAGTTTTATCAGCCGCTGAACGGCAGGCGTACGTGGTTCGTGGCGCCGAGCCTGCGCGTCGAAGGCAGAGATCTGCCAATCTATGCGGATAATGTGCAAACCGCCGATTTTCGGGACCGCCAGGTGGAAGCCGATTTCGACGTCGGAACCAACCTCGGCAATTGGGGGGAAATTCGCGTCGGCTATCACAGATTAAACGGCGCGACGCACAACAACTGGGGCAACCCGGCGCTGGCGCAATCGCAGTACAATAACGGCGAACTGTTCTTCAAATTCAGCTACGACCGTCTCGACAATGTGCACTTTCCCCGCGATGGGCAGACACTGACCCTGCAGTGGGATGCCAATCGGACCAACTTGGGCGCGGACTTCGCCTTTGACAAGGTGCAAGCAGATTGGCTGATGGCGCGCTCGTTCGGCCGCAATACCGTTCTGCTCTGGACTTCGGCGGGCACCACCTTGAACGGCACCATCGAGCCCACCGCACTGCAAGACTTCTATGCGTTGGGCGGATTTTTCAATTTATCCGGACTGGCGCCGCAATCCTTGCTCGGCCCGAACTATGCCATTACGCGCGCCATCTACTTTCGGCGAGTCAGCCGCGGCGGCGAGGGATTATTCGAAGTCCCCGTCTATATCGGCATGTCGCTGGAGCTCGGCAATACCTGGCAGCAGCGCGGCGAAATGAGCGTCGGTTCGGCGCACAAGGACGCCGCCCTGTTCGTAGCCTTCGATACCTATCTGGGACCTTTGTACCTCGGCACAGGCTACGACACGGTCGGCAACGCCGCCTTCTCGCTCTTTCTCGGGCGCACGTTTTGAGCCGGCGCGATTCGCGAGGCTAGAAGCTGCGGCTCTCGCCGAGTTTTTCCACCTTCTCGAGCACCAGCGCCGGCGCATCGCCGATGCGCGAGTATTCGTGCTTGCGCGACATGTCGTCCAGCACCCGATCGCGTTCGGCGGCGGTAAAAAACCAATGGGTCTTTTGCCAATCGGCGCCGACGAGCTTGGCGAAGGGGTCGCCCCGCCGCAGCCGCACCCGGATGCCGTACGGCCGGGGCAGTACCGGGATGGTGCGAATCATATTCTGCTGGTTTGCGATTCCCATGGCGCGGAACGATAGCCGAATCACCGCTAAGCTGCCAGCTGATTGGCGCCGGATTTAAATGCTAGACTCCGGCGCCTTCCAGATGAGGTAATCGATGGCATCGTCCTACACGGCCTCCGACATCGAGGTGCTGAGCGGCTTGGATCCGGTTCGCCGGCGCCCCGGCATGTACACCGACACCACGCGGCCGAATCATCTCGCGCACGAAGTCATCGACAACAGCGTCGATGAAGCGCTCGCCGGCTACTGTAAGAATATCGAAGTCACCCTATACAAGGACGGCTCATGCCAAGTCGAGGACGACGGCCGCGGCATGCCGGTCGACATTCACCCGAAAGAGAAGATCAGCGGCGTCGAACTGATATTGACGCGCCTGCATGCGGGCGGAAAATTCAACGACAAGACTTACCAGCACGCCGGCGGCTTGCATGGCGTTGGGGTGTCGGTGGTGAACGCACTGTCCAAGCATCTGGAGTGCTGGGTGCGCCGTGGCGGCAAGGAATACAATTTGGGCTTCGCGGGCGGCAAGCCCACCTCCAAGCTCGAGGTCGTCGGCGAGGTCGCGAAGTCCAATACCGGCACGAGATTGCGATTCTGGCCGGATCCGAAATATTTCGACACCGATAAATTCGCCGTTCCCAAGCTCAAACACGTGCTGCGCGCCAAGGCGGTGCTGTGCCCGAATTTGCGGGTTACGCTCGACAATGAAATCACCGGCGAACGCGACGAATGGTTCTACACCGGCGGTTTGCACGAATATCTCGCGGAGGAATTAGGCAAGGGGGAATTGCTTCCCGCGGAGACCTTCTACGGCAAGCGGGACATCGACGGCGGGTCGCTGGACTGGGCATTTGCCTGGGTGCTCGAGTCCGAGCGCAGCATCAGCGAAAGCTATGTGAATTTGATTCCCACCGTGGAGGGCGGTACGCACGTCAACGGCCTGCGCGCCGGTGCGTCGGACGCGGTGCGGGAATTCTGCGAGTTTCGCAACCTGGTGCCGCGCGGATTGAAGTTGAGCCCCGAAGACGTGTGGGACGGGGTGAGTTTCGTGCTCTCGATGAAGATGCGCGACCCGCAATTCGCGGGCCAGACCAAGGAGAAGCTATCCTCGCGCGAATCCGCCGGCATCGTGCAAGGCGTGATCAAAGATACGTTCGCGCTGTGGCTCAACCAACATCCGGATCAGGGCGAGAAAATCGCCATGCTGGCCATCGCCAATGCACAGCAGCGCTTCAAGGACAGCCAGAAAGTCGCACGCAAGCGAATCATCGCAGGCCCCGCATTGCCCGGAAAACTCGCCGACTGCGTGTCTCAGGATCCGGTTCGCGGCGAGCTGTTTTTGGTGGAAGGCGATTCGGCCGGCGGGTCCGCCAAACAGGCGCGCGATCGGGTAACGCAAGCCATCATGCCGCTGCGCGGCAAAATCCTGAACACCTGGGAAGCCGACACCGGCGAGGTGCTGCAGTCCCAGGAAGTGCACAACATCAGCATCGCGATCGGCGTCGATCCCGCCGCGACCGATTTGTCGTCGCTGCGCTATCACAAGATCTGCATTCTGGCTGATGCCGACAGCGATGGACAGCACATTGCCACGTTGTTGTGCGCGCTATTTCTGCGCCATTATCGGCCGCTGGTTGCTGCCGGGCATATCTATGTCTGCATGCCGCCGCTGTTTCGCATCGACGCCGGCAAGGAAGTGGTCTATGCGCTCGATGAGGCGGAGCGCGAGAAGGCGTTGCAGCGCATCAGCGCCGAGAGTCCGCGCACCAAGCCTGTCGTCACTCGCTTCAAAGGCCTGGGCGAAATGAGTCCTCTGCAATTGCGCGAAACCACCATGGCGCCGCAAACGCGCCGCCTGGTGCAAATGACCATCGACGCCAAGGACAGCCCGGATCAGCTGCTCGACATGTTGCTCGCGAAGAAGCGCGCCGGCGATCGGCGCGAATGGCTCGAGAGCAAGGGTAATCTCGCGCGCATCTAGCGCGGCGGCCATGAAAGATCAAGAGCTCAATTTTGAAGGGGTGGAACAAGAGCCCTTAAAGACCTTCGCCGAGCGCGCCTACCTCGATTATTCGATGTACGTCATCCTGGACCGCGCGTTGCCTGCGCTGGGCGACGGGCTCAAACCGGTGCAGAGGCGCATCGTATACGCGATGAGTGAGCTTGGGCTCGCCGCCGGCGCCAAGCACAAGAAGTCGGCGCGCACAGTCGGCGATGTGATCGGCAAGTTTCATCCGCATGGCGATTCCGCCTGCTACGAAGCCATGGTGCACATGGCGCAGGATTTCGCTTATCGATACCCGATAGTGGACGGCCAGGGCAACTGGGGTTCGACGGACGACCCAAAATCGTTCGCCGCCATGCGTTATACCGAATCGCGGCTCACCCGCTACGCCGACCTGCTGCTGCAAGAGCTCGGTTCGAGCACGGTGGACTGGGCGCTGAACTTCGATGGCTCCCTCGAAGAGCCCGTCATGCTGCCGGCGCGGGTGCCCAACCTATTGCTGAATGGCGGATCGGGCATTGCTGTCGGCATGGCCACCGACATCCCGCCGCACAATTTGCGCGAAGTGGTCAAGGCCTGTGTCGCGCTCCTGGATGATCCGGACTTGAGTACGCGCAAAATCATGGCGCACATCAAGGGCCCGGATATGCCGACCGGCGCCGAAATCGTCTCGCCGCGGGACGAGCTGGTGCAGATGTACGAAACAGGCTCCGGCAGCTTCAAGGCGCGCGCCACCTACGAGATCCAGGACGGCGAGATCGTCATCGATGCGTTGCCGTTCCAGGTGTCGGGGGCCAAGGTGCTCGAACAGATCGGCGCCCAGATGCAGCAGAAGAAGCTGCCCATGGTCGAAGACTTTCGCGATGAGTCAGACCACGAAAATCCCACACGCTTGGTTCTCGTGCCGAAATCCAACCGCGTCGACATGCCGGCCCTGATGGCGCATTTGTTCGCCACCACCGAGCTCGAGCGCAACTACCGGGTGAACATCAACGTCATCGCTCTGGACGGGCGCCCGCGCGTGATGGGACTGAAGGAGCTGCTGCTGGAGTGGCTGGAGTTTCGCAGCTCCACCGTGCGGCGCCGTCTGAATCATCGCCTGGAGAAGCTCAAAGCGCGGCTGCACATTCTGGACGGCATGTTGATCGCGTATTTGAATCTGGATGAAGTGATCCGCATCGTGCGCACCGAGGATCAACCCAAGCCCGTACTCATCAAGCGCTTCAAGCTCTCCGATGATCAGGCCGAGGCCATTCTGGAAACCAAGCTGCGGCACCTCGCGCGCTTGGAGGAAATGAAAATCCGCGACGAGCAGAAGAAGCTCGCCGAAGAGCGCGACGAGATCGAACGCACATTGAAGAGCAAGGCGCGGCTGACAAAACTGGTGCGCGACGAGCTCTTAAGCGACGCGGAAGAATACGGCGACGAGCGGCGCACCCGTCTGGTGGAGCGGGAGGCCGCACAGGCGATCTCGGATGCGGATCTTTTGACCAGCGAAGCGACCACGGTGGTGTTGTCCCGACTGGGCTGGGTGCGGGCCGCAAAGGGTCATGACATCGATGTGCGCGCCCTGAGCTATAAAGGGGGCGATGAATTTCAGGCGTCCGCCAAGGGCCGCAATCTACAGCAGGCGGTCTTCATCGATTCCACCGGACGGGCCTACAGCCTGGACGCACATCAGCTGCCCGCCGCCCGCGGCTATGGCGAGCCGCTGTCCGGTACCGTGGATCCTCCGGACGGCGCGACATTTGCCGCGGTGCTGATCGGCGAACCGGACGATGTATGGCTGCTCGCCAGCGACGCCGGTTACGGATTTACGGTGAAGCTGCGTGAGCTGTATTCGCGCAACAAGAAGGGCAAGTCGGTTCTGAAGGTGCCCGACAACGCCCTGGTCTTGCCGGCACAACCCATGCCCGAGCGCGCCGCGCTCGCGATCTTCGTCAACAATGACGGCGAGGTGTTGGCGTTGCCGGGTAGCGAAATCGAAGAGCTGAGCGCCGGCAAGGGACAAAATCTATTTGGAATTCCCGGCAAGAAATCCGCACAGCGCGATGAGTACTTGGTGGCCATGGCGGTGGTGACCTCCGGCGAGGTATTGACGGTCTATAGCGGCAACAACCCGCCGATGAAGCTCAAATTCGAGGAGCTCAAGCAGTTCCAGGACAAAAAGGGTCAGCGCCGCCAGAGATTCTCGCGCGCGTACAAACAAGTCGATCGGCTGGAAGTGTCGCCGGGCTAGCGCCCATAGGCTAGTCCCCGTAGGCTACGCGCCCTTAGGCTGAGTGCCTTTAGGCTGGGTGCCCCGGCTATCGCTCGCCCGCCATCGTCACATCCTCGGGCGCATTGACAAAGTAGCCTTGAATGAATTCGATTCCGAGCTGCCACAACACCGCCATGGTGTTGGCGTCTTCCACCCGCTCGGCCACCGTTTCGATGCCCTTGCGTTTCGCGGCTTCGACCAGACCCTTGACGCGCTGCTGCTGGATCTGATTCGTGGACAGTCCTTGCATCAAGGAGCCGTCGACCTTGATGAAATTCATTTCTATGTCGGCGAGCAGCTTGAGGGGGTCGCGGCCCGTGCCGAAATGCTCCAACGCGAAGCGGAAGCCCAGCTTGCGAAGGTGCTCCGCCAGCTCTTTGGTCGGCCGAATGTACTGAGTTGCGTATTCCTCGGTCACCTGCATGCACAAGCGCTTGGGTTCGATTTTCAGGGATTTCAGCTGCGTCTCCAGCCAGGACAGCAAACTCTTGTCGAGCAGCGTGTCCCTCGACAGGCGCACGAAAATGCATCCGGCTTTGCGATTGGCGGCGAATGACATCGACGCGCCGATCACCCAACGATCGATGTTCTTCATCAAGTCGTTGCGTTCGGCAGCGGCGATGAACTCCGCCGGCAGCACCTCGTTGCCCTGTTCATCCAGCATGCGCACCAGCACGTCGAACATGCCCTTGTCTTCGCCCAACAGGCTGGCGATGGGCAATTGCACCAGACGGAACCGATTCTCCATCAGGGCGCTCTTGATGTGCTTGACCCATATCTTGTCGTAGGCCTGCACCCGTGTGTCGGTGTCGGCCTTGTCCACGACGTACATTTGATTGCCGCCGAGTTCGCGCCCGCGGCGCGTGGCGCTCACGGCATCGCCAATCGCGCCGGCCACATCGGGATTGCCGGGGGGCAGTAATCCCAAACCCACGGTGACCGTGGCCGACAGCGTCTTATCCTCGCTCACGAATACGTGCTCATTCACGCGCTTGACGACGTTTTCAGCCCAGGTCTCGACGTCTTTGGCGGTGCCGCGCTCCAGCATGATCAAGAAGCCGTTGCCGCCAAATCGGCCGCACAGGTCGTTGCTCGAGAGTTGCGAGCGCAGCAATTCGGCCAGCTGCGCCATGAAATCCTCGCTGGCAAGCACACCGATGGCAATTTGGATATCGCCGAACCGATCGGGTTTCATGTGGGCAAACAGGCGTACACCGCCTTTTATGGTCTGCAGGGAGCGTTCGCGCACGGCGGCGATCAGGTAGCGCTGCTGTAGAAACTGAGTGGTGGCGTCGTTCTTCACGGCGTCGGCGAGCCGCAGTTCCAGATCGCGATCTTTCTTACGCAGCGCCGAAATCGCGATTCGAACCGCGGGTTCGTTCTCAAAGTCGGCGCGCGTGAGCAGCAATTCGAGCGGCAAGCTCGAGCCGTCCGACAACAGCGCCCGGACCTTGAGACTGTGGCCGCTCCACTTGCCCTGCAGGCAGGCGACCAGCGCGCCCTTGAGCGCGGGATGCGTCTCTTGCTCGAATAGATCCATGAGAGGCGTGCCGGTCAACGCGTCGCTTTCGGAGTAGCCGTACAGTTCGAGCCAGGCGTGATTCGCCTCGACGATGATGCCTTCCTGCACATGCGTGATGGCATCGGCCGAGCCTTCCAGAAAATTCTGCAGCTGTTCGCGATATTCGCGCGCCGAGGACAGCGTCGTCGATAGCGCGCGCTCCAAGCGAAAGGCGCGCAGTTCCCGGCTGACCACCGCTTGCAATCGGCTGCGATTCGCCAGCGTCACCACATCCTGGCAGCCCAAGCGCATCGCCTCGGCGATCGCCGCTTCATCGACGGCCTCGCGCGCGATCAGCACCGGCATTTCCGGCGCACTCTGCTGCTTGACCTTCATGATGGACGCCAGGTCGATGCCGAGCTCGTCGATGAACGCGATCAGCATCTCGGGATTTATCTGCGTCAGGGCATCGCTCAAGTCGCGGGCATCGGGCAGCCAGGTGCAATGCACCGGATGGCCGGCCTTGCGCAGCGTGCTGTTGATCGCTTCGACGTGGTCCTGCGACCTCGTCATTACGATCATCGGAACGGCACCCTGTTCGGTCACTTAAGCTTAATCCTCGTTTTACGGGGGCAAAGTGTAACACCAGGGTTTCGCCGATTCTGGGACCGGCGTCAACACTGGCGACCGGGCGGGCGTTGCGGCTATGATACGCGCCCTTCAACTCGAGGCCTGCGATGGCTAACTACAGCACGAATGAATTCAAAGCCGGCCTCAAGATTCTCATCGATGGCGACCCGTATGCCATTGTCGAGAACGAGATGGTCAAACCCGGTAAAGGCCAGGCCTTCAACAGGGTTCGGGTTCGCAACCTGAAAACAGGCCGCACCATCGAGCGTACGTGGAAGTCCGGCGACACCGTGGAAGCCGCCGACGTGGTCGATACCGACATGCAGTATCTGTATAGCGACGGAGATTTTTTCCATTTTATGGTGCCCGATACCTTCGAGCAGCTCACAGCCTCCAAACAGGCGGTCGGCGACGGCGCCCAGTGGCTCAAGGATGGCACCATTTGCGTGGTCACATTGTGGAACGGCGTGCCGCTCCAGGTCACGCCGCCGGCACACATGGAACTCAAAGTCATCGAGACCGACCCGGGTGTGCGCGGCGATACGGCGACCGGAGGCTCGAAGCCGGCAAAGCTGGAGACCGGCGCCATGGTGCGGGTCCCGCTGTTTATCAACGAAGGCGAAGTACTGCGCATCGATACTCGCACGGGCGAGTACTTGTCACGCGGAAAAGGCTAGCTGCCTGCCGGACACGCTCCGAGGTGCCCGCGCTGATGCACGCGTTACGCGTTGTCGATGGTGAATGCCATCGCATCGGCCAATCGATCCGCTCCCAATGCAATCGCCACCAACCGGTCAAACCCCAGCGCCACACCGGCGCAGTCCGGCAGCCCCGTCTCGAGCGCGGCCAGCAAGTGCTCATCCAGGGGCGGCTGAACTTGGCCGCGAGCACGGCGCACGCCTAAGTCCTGGTTGAAGCGCGAACGCAGTTCCTTTGGCGCTGCCAGCTCATGAAAGCCGTTCGCCAGCTCCAGCCCGTCCAGGTAAAGCTCGAAGCGCGCCGCCACCTCGGCCGGGCCGGATGTCGGGGGCGCCGAGCGCGGCGGCCTCAAGCGCGCCAGCGCGGCCTGTGAGGCCGGGTAATCGCAGATGAAACACGGGCGCTCCCGCCCTAGGCGAGGGCCGACGATGAGACCCATCAAAAGATCGAGCTTGGCATCGCGGTCGAGCTCGGCATCACAAACGATCCCATGACGGAGCGCCGCCTCGCGCAGTTCCTGCTCGCTCGAGCTGAAGGCATCGACACCGGCGTGGCGCTGCAAGGCGGCCGTATAGCTCAAGTATTCGGCCGGCCCAAGACTGCGGGTGGGGGCGAGCAACGCGCGCACCAGAGTATCGACTTCGCCCATCAAAGCGGTATCGTCTGCGCCTAAGCGGTACCACTCGATCATCGTGAATTCGGGGTTGTGCCAGCGGCCGCGCTCGGCGTCGCGGAACACCTTGCAGATTTGGTAGATGTCGCCGCTGCCCGCCGCCAATAGGCGCTTCATGGCATATTCAGGCGATGGGCACAGGTAGTTATGGCCCGCTTGGCCGGCCACCTGCGTCGACAATGATTCAATCTGCGGGTCGCTCACGGCGGCAGCGCTCAATATCGGCGTCTCGACTTCCAGCACGTTGCGGTCCTTGAAGAACGCGCGAGTGAGCTGCAGCATGTCTGCACGCCGGATCAGGGCTGCATGTGTCGCCGTCGGCCGCCAACTCACTCGAGGGTGCCCAAGGATTGACCGAGCCTGACGCTGGTCCCCGCGCGCACGCCGGCATGCCAGCGTGCGCGATGCGCTTCGAAAAGCAGGATCACGGTCGAGCCCATGTTGAAGCGGCCAAGTTCCGCGCCTTTCTCCAGGGCGAGGCGTTGCCGCGGCAGCACGCTGACCACACGCTTCGCGGCCGGTGTGATGTCACCGCTCCAGACCGTGGCAATGCTGCCCACATTCAGGGCGCCCACCAACACCAGCGCAAACTCACCGAACGCCGTGTCGAACAGGGTCAACACGCGTTCGTTGCGCGCGAAAAGCCTGGGCACGAAAGCTGCGGTGGCGGCGTTGACGCTGAACAGGCGGCCCGGAACATAAACAGTCTCCTCGAGCTGCCCGCTCAGCGGCATGTGCACGCGATGGTAATTGAACGGTGCGAGGTAGATGGTCGCGAAAGAGCCGCCCTCGAAACGGCTCGCCCAAGCTCGCGCGGCCAGCAACTCCCTCAGGCTATAGCACCGGCCCTTCGCCTGCACCAGCGTGTCGCCTTCGATGCTGCCCGCTTCGCTGATGAGCCCATCCACCGGGGAGACGATGTCGCTGGGGTCCGGCGCGATGGGACGCGCGCCGGGCTTGAGTGCGCGGGTAAAGAACTCATTGAAACTTCCGTAGCGGAGCGGGTCGGTCTCCACCGTCTCGGTCATGTCGACCGTATACAGCCTGAGAAAGGCGCGCACCAGCCAATTTTTGAACCACGGCGCGCGTACTCGAGTCGCGTGCAGCACCAGACGCGACAGCGCATGCTGCGGCAACAGGTATTGCAGCCAGATGATCAGCCGGCCTTGGTTCATGCGCGGCCGGCCACGATGCGCCGGAAATCACTCTGTAATGCATTGACCGTGAATGGACCGCTCAAGACGGCAGCAAGACGGCCCGCGGGGTCGAGAACGAAAATGGCGCTCGAATGATCCACCGTATAGCTGCCATCTTTTGCAGGCCGCACCATCACGGCGACACCCCATTGTTTGGCGACGGCTTGGATGGTCGGTTGATCGTTCGCCGTGAGCCCGATGAACTCAGGATCGAAGTAGGGCACGTACTTGGCCAATTGTGTGGGCGTATCGCGTTTGGCATCAACGGACACGAAGATCACTTGGGGAAGGGTGGAATTGTCCGCCCGCAACCGCTTCTGCAGTGCCGCCAGCGTGGTGAGCGTGGTCGGACAGAAATCCGGACAATTGGTGTAGCCGAAAAACATCAAGGACCAGTGACCGCGCAGATTTGCCGGCCCAAAGCTGCGACCCTGGCTGTCGATCAAGCTAAAATCCGGCAACGCCTGGCTGGGCGTGAGCAGCGTGCCGGTCGCCAATTCCATTGCCGCCTGACGGTGCGGCCAGATGAGCGCGGCGGCAAAACCGCTGGCTGCGACAACGCAGATGAACAGCAAGGACAAAATTTTCGATTGAGCCGTCATGCCGAGATTATCCCATACAGCAAACAAAACCGTTCGGGCGGCGCAAAGCGTGCGCGCCGCGCAAAGCGTCGGTACCGCCATCGAGCGCTGCGCCCGGGCGCTGCGCGTCGCGCAGGTGTATTTCGGTCATGGCACCGGCAATGCGCGCGACGAAGCCGCCGAGCTGGTGTTCTTCGTTGCCGGGCTCGCGCATGAACGGGGCTTGAGTGCCTACGACCGTATGCTCACGCGGCGCCAGCTGGCGCGCATCGACGACCTGTTGCGTCGCCGTAGCCGCGAACGCATACCGCTTCCCTATCTTACCCATCGCGCATTCTTCGCGGGCCTCGAGCTGTACGTGGATGAGCGTGTGCTGGTGCCGCGCTCGCCGATAGCCGAACTGGTGCTGCGGTATTTTCAGCCCTGGATCGATGCCCGCCGCGTGCGCCGAATCCTGGATTTAGGTACGGGTTCGGGCGCCATCGCATTGGCTTGCGCCAAAGCCTTTCCCCGCGCGCAGGTGGATGCGGTCGATGTCTCTGCCGCCGCATTGCAAGTCTGTCGGCGCAACGTGCGCCGCTTGAGCCTCAAAAAGCGCGTCAACGTGCTGCTATCCGACTATTTCACCGCCGTTAAGGGTCGTCGTTACGATATCATCGTGAGCAACCCGCCCTATGTGGGGCGCGCGGAGATGCGCAGCTTGCCGCGCGAGTACCGGCACGAGCCGCGGTTGGGTCTGGCTTCGGGCGCCGATGGACTGGATTCGGTGCGGGTCATACTTGCGTCGGCGCGTCCGCATCTTGAAGGCCATGGCATCTTGGTGGTGGAAGTCGGCAATAGCGAGAGCGCTCTGCTGCGCGCTTATCCGCGCCTGCCGTTTGTTTGGCCGGAGATCTCGATGGGTGGCGGGGGCATATTCTTGCTGAATGCGCGGGATCTGGACGCGGCGACAGGAGCACTTTAGGCGTGTCGGGTAATACCTTTGGCCGGCTGTTCACGGTAACCAGTTTTGGCGAAAGCCATGGTCCGGCGCTCGGCTGCATCGTGGACGGCTGTCCGCCGGGACTCGAGCTCACCGAAGCGGATTTGCAGGTCGATGTTAACCGCAGGCGGCCGGGGACTTCTCAATTCACCAGTCAGCGCCACGAGCCCGATACGGTGCGCATCCTGTCCGGCGTATTCGAGGGCAAGACCACCGGCACCCCGATCGGCCTGCTGGTCGAGAACGAGGATCAGCGCGCGCGAGACTACGAGAAGATCAAGGATCGGTTTCGTCCCGGGCATGCCGACTACACCTATCAACAAAAGTATGGCTTTCGCGACTATCGCGGCGGCGGGCGCTCCTCGGCACGGGAGACCGTCATGCGGGTGGCCGCCGGCGCCATTGCGCGCAAGTTTCTGCGTGAACGGCAGCGGATCATGATCCACGGCTATTTGGCGCAGATGGGGCCGCTGGTGCTTGAGCCGGTGAATCCGCAAGCGGCGTACGACAATCCGTTTTTCTGTCCGGATCCAGCGCGCGTCCAAGAACTCGAGGATTTCATTTGGCGCCTGCGCGAAGCCGGGGATTCCATTGGGGCGCGCGTGACCGTCATTGCCAAGGGGGTGCCTCCTGGCTGGGGCGAGCCGGTGTTCGAGCGCCTCGATGCCGAGTTGGCCAGCGCCATGATGGGCATCAACGCCGTGAAGGGCGTCGAGATAGGCGACGGATTCAAGGCCGTGCAACAGCGCGGGTCCGAGCACCGCGACGAAATGACTCCGCAAGGATTCAAGAGCAACCATGCAGGCGGAGTGCTCGGCGGCATCTCTTCCGGGCAGGACATCGTGGTGAGCCTTGCATTGAAGCCGACCTCCAGCATCACGCTGCCCGGCGACACCATCGACATCCACGGTGCGCCGGTCGAGATCGCAACCACCGGACGCCACGACCCGTGTGTCGGCTTTCGCGCGACGCCGATTGCCGAGGCGATGTTGGCGCTGGTGCTGATGGATCACTATCTGCGCTATCGCGCGCAATGCGCGGATGTGGTCTCGCCCACACCCATCATCACCCATCGATGAGCAACAGGGGCGTAGCGCCGCGCATCGCCGTGGTCGGCGCATCGACACTGATCGGCGAGGCGGTGATCGACGAGCTGCGCGCGCGCAAAATGCCGCTTGCCGAATTGCACGCGCTCGATGACGAACGCAATGTCGGCGCGCGGCTCGCAGATGAGGAGGCGAAGCTGGCGGTGGGCGACGTCGCAGCATTTGATTTTTCGCGGGTGGATCTGGTCTTTTTTTGCGGGCGCGCGGCGCTCTCCGAGCGCTATGCGTTGCAAGCCGCAGAGCACGCCTGGGTCATCGACGGGTCCGCGGCGTTTCGGGCGCGCGCGGATGTACCGTTGATTGCGGCCGATGTGAACAGCCAGGCGCTTTCTGGAATGGGCGAGCGCGGACTGGTCGCACTGCCGGGAAGCGCCAGTGTGGCGCTCGCGACGGTACTGGCGCCCCTGCACGCGCTTGCCGGTCTGCTTCGCGTCGACGTCGCGACCTATCATGCGGTGTCGGGCAGCGGTCGCGGCGCCATCGATGAACTCGCCGGCGAGACGGTCGCGATGCTGAGCGGCAAGGCGCCGAAGGGGCGCGCTTTCGGCCGCCAGATTGCCTTCAATGTGATACCCCAAGTGGATGCGCTGGAGGCCGATGGCGTGTCCCGCGAGGAGCGGCGCTTGTGGGATGAGACCCGGCGCGTCCTCGGTCTGCCCTCGCTCGCCATAAACGCGACGGCGGTGCGGGTACCGGTGTTCTTCGGGCACTGTTTGGCGGTTCATGCGGCCTTCGAGCGCTCCGTGGGCGCGGCCGACGCCCTGGCGGTGCTGCAGCGCGGAAGCGGTTTGAGCGTGATCGATCCAGAATCGGTTGCGGAATTTCCGACGCCTGCCACACTGGCGACGGCGCCGGATCGGGTCTATGTAGGCCGGTTACGGGCTGATTTGACCCGTGATAGGGGTCTAAATTTTTGGGTGATGGCCGATAATGTTCGGAAATGTGCGGCACATAACGCAGTTTCTGTGGCCCAGATTTTGGTAAATAGACCCCAGTAAGATATAGTTGTTGGCTTATGTAAAGGCAAGTGAGAATTCGCTTCCAAGCCCCTATTGCACAATGATCTTTGCCGCTTGCCTGCCAGAATTCTGGGAGTAGAAATGTTTGTGACTCTGCCTCGCCTGATGCTGATGGCGTGCCTGCTATCCCCGTCCCTGTCATGGGCGTTGGGCCTTGGTGAGATTCACTTGAATTCTGCGTTGAACGAGCCGCTGAGAGCCGAGATCGACTTGATTGCGGCCACCCCGGACGAATTGGCTGCCGTGCGGGCCACCCTCGCCGGCAAGGATTCGTTCACGCGCTACGGCATCGACCGTCCTCCCTTCCTCTCGACCCTGACCTTTACGCTGGGCAAGAGCAAGGAGGGCCGCGACGTGTTGGTGGTGCACTCGACCGACGCCATCCCGGAGCCATTTGTCACATTTTTGGTCGAAGTGAATTGGTCTCACGGCCGTCTCATGCGCGAATACACGGTATTGCTCGACCCGCCGGTGTATTCGCCCGGAGAGCGGGCGAGTGCGGCGGCGCCCGTTGCCGCGCCGGTGACGGCGCCGGCACCGATCACACCGCCGGCACGAAGACCCGCTACGGTTGCCGCGACCCCGCTGCCGAGCACGAGCGCAGAGCCGCCGAGCGCGGTGCCGCTGCCGGGCGCCGCAAAGTCGTCCGTGAGCCACTCGGCGCGGGCGAGACGCTCATCTGCTCCGCGCGCCGCTTCGGAGGCGGCTGCGCAGCCGCCCACCCCGGAAGCGGCTCCGGGGGCGTCGGCCCCTGTCGGCGGCGCCAGCTACCGAGTTGCCAAGGGCGACACCTTAAGCAAGATTGCGCGCAGTTTGCGCGCCGAGTCGCGGCCCGAAATGGATAAAACCATGATCGCGGTCTATCGCGCGAATCCCGATGCCTTCGGCGGCAATATCAATATTTTGCGCAGCGGCGCGGTGCTGCGTCTGCCGGGCGCGGACGCGGTTGCCGCTTTGAATCAAACCGAAGCCACGGGCGAAGTGCGGCGTCAGATGGAAACCTGGCGCGGCAGCAGCGCGGCGGCACCCAGCACCGGACACCTGCGCCTCGTTACTCCGGGCGCCGGCGCCGGCACCTCGGATAGCAGCGGCTCGGCCTCGAGCGCCGAATCGAAGGCCCTGCAAGGACGCGTCAAGGATCTGGAAGGCCAGCTCGCCGAATCGCGTCGATTGCTTGAAATCAAGAACAATGAACTCAGCGAACTGCAGCGCAAGCTCGCGGCGACGCCGCCGGCAACGGCAGCTGCGCCGCCGCGTGCGCCAACAATTGCGCCTCCTGCGCCGACACCTGCCCCGGTGCCTGCGCCTGTGCCGTCGGCGCAACCGGTTCCGACCGAGCAGGCACGCGCACCGGTGACCGTCAGCCCGTCTCCGGCACCTCCGCCGGCGGAAATTACCGCGACGCCGGCTCCGACTCCGGTCCCCGCACCGGTGCACGCGCCGGCAAAGAAACCGCCTCCCGCGGCGGAATCAGGATCGTGGCTCGATTGGGTTGCGGCCAATTGGTGGATGCCCGCCGCGGTGATCGTTGTCCTGGTCCTCGGTCTGGCTATCGCCGCCCGGCGGCGCCGCAAAGACACCCTCGGCGGGGGCGACTTCCCCGGATTGGATGCCACCGACATCACCAATTTCCGCGATCCGACGGCAAGACTCAGCACCCAACGCGGCGAAGACGATTCGTTTCTCGTCGAGGAATCCGGCGAGCATCCGATGCCGGATTTCAGCGAGCCGGCGGAGAAATTCGGCGCGATCACCTCGGACCTCAAGGCTCCCGAGGACACCATGTCGAGCGAGAGCGCCGTCAATCTCGATCAGGGCGACCCGCTGGCTGAGGCCGATTTTCACATGGCGTACGGCCTGTACGACCAAGCGGCTGATCTGGTGCGAATCGCGCTGGAGCGCGAGCCGGATCGGCGCGATTTGCGCCTCAAACTGCTGGAAATCTATTTCGTTTGGGGCAACAAGGATGCCTTCCTGCAAGCGGCGAAAGGACTGGAAGCGACTCGCGACCGTGCTCCCGCCGGCGAATGGGACAAGATCGTCATCATGGGCAAGCAAATTTGCCCCGACGAGCCTCTATTTGCATCGAGCGCCGGCAGCGGCCGCGGCGCGGGTGCTCTGGTCGATCTGAATCTCGAGGGCGGCGAGAATCGCGTCGACATCGATTTGTTCGGCGATCCGGAAGGCGAACGCAGCATCGATCACCCCATCGCCAAGAACAGCGCCGATTCGGCGGCGACGGGAGACGCGACTGGCCTGCACGCCGGATCCGATCTTGACTTTACCTTGGACAGGCCGGAGCGCGGAGCGGACGAATCTCCGACGCGCGAAATGCCGGCGCGCGACGAGCCGACCGTGGAATCCGAGATGATGAGTTTCACCGATTCGCCCACCCACGAGGCTCCGGCATTGAAGCCGGCCGATCTTCGCGGCCGGGGTGCGCCGAAAGTTGCACCCCCGAACAAGGCGGACCAAACCGCCGAGGTATCGATCGACGATTTGGGCCTCGATCTCGATCATCTGGAACAATCCTCCGCCGCTTCGGTCAGCATCCCGCGCCTCGAAGAGACCGACCATCCTTCCGACGCCCCCACCATGGTGGCCGGGCTCGACGAAAGATCTCGGCGCATGATGGCGGAAGCCGAGAATCGCGCGCGCGACAGGGATCTGACTGAACTTGAACGTGAATTGGAAGCCTCATTCGTCGCCGATCTGGGCGCGGATCACGAGGAGATCAAAACGGCCGTGTTGGGCCCCGAGTCTGCGCCCACCGTGCAAATGCCGCGCGCCGCCACCCAAGAGAGCTCTACGACTTCGCGGTTCAAATCGCCCGAATTTTCCGATATCCAGGAGCCGGTCCTCGGCGACCTCGATTCCACCTCTAAACTGCGCGGCATCAACGCCGACAGCATCGACCTGGATCTGGATCGGCTGGCCAACGCCCTGGGGTCCGGTGACACCGTTGAGCAGCCACGCGCTGAAGATGAGAGATTCTCGAGCGAAGTGTTCGAAGCCAGTCAGCGCAGCCGCCGCGTCGATCTTGACGTGGGCGATGCCCTCAACGGCGCAGAAGGCACCACCAACAAACTTCGCGCCGTATCGACGACGTCCGCGACGCGCACCAGCAAGATCAGTACCCAGGAGCTCGCACTACCGGAATTGGAGCCGGTGACCATGAGCGAAGTGGGGACGAAGTTGGATCTGGCGCGCGCCTACATGGACATGGGCGATCCAGAAGGCGCACGCAGCATTCTCGAAGAAGTCGTCAGCGAGGGTTCAGCCAGCCAGAAACAGGAAGCGCAACGCCTGATCGAGGCTCTGCCCGGCTAGCCCATGAGCCTGCGCCGCGTCGCCGCCATCGTGGAGTATGACGGCACTGAGTACGCTGGCTGGCAGTCGCAAGCGCACTGCGTTTCGATTCAAGATGCGGTGGAGAAGGCGCTGTCCTTCGTGGCCGGTCATCCCGTCGCCGCAATCTGCGCCGGGCGCACCGACAGCGGCGTGCATGCCCTCGGCCAGGTCATTCATTTCGACACCCATGCCGCGCGCACCGCCAGGGCATGGGTCCTGGGCGCCAATACCAAGCTGGCGCCCGACGTCGCCTTGCAATGGGCGGGCGAGGTGACTTCGGGCTTCCACGCGCGCCACACCGCCATGAGGCGTATCTACCGCTACGCGATATTGAATCGCAGTGCGCGCTCCGCTCTGCAGCGCACGCGGGCTGCCTGGATTCACCGCTCGCTCGACGCACAGGCCATGCACGCAGCAGCGCAGGCGCTGGTCGGCGAGCACGATTTTTCGGCTTTTCGCTCGGTGGAGTGCCAATCGAAAACCACGATCAGGCGCGTCGATGCGATCGAAGTGCGGCGCGACGGGGACTACCTCTGGCTTGAGATCACGGCGAATGCGTACCTGCACCATATGGTTCGCAACATCGTCGGCACGCTGCTCGAGGTGCAGCGCCACACGGATCCTCGCGCCGCCATGTCCCAGGTGCTCGCGAGCGCGGATCGCCGCTACGCCGGCGCCACGGCTCCGGCCGCGGGCCTGTATCTGTGGCGAGTCGAATATCCGCAGGTTTTCGGTATCCCTACCCCGCAACCGGGCTTTTGTTAAACTAGCGCATGTCCTGGTTTGAGCGAATTGTCCCGTCGCGCATTAAAACCGAGCGCCGTACCCGATCGGTGCCCGAGGGCTTGTGGACCAAGTGTCCCGCCTGCGACGCCGTGCTGTACCGCGCCGAGATCGAACGCAATCTGCACGTGTGCCCGAAGTGCAGCCACCATATGCGCATCGATGGCCGCGAGCGGCTGATGAAATTTCTCGACACCGGATCGACCGCCGAGCTTGCCGCCAAGGTCGAACCGGAGGATCCGCTCAAATTCAAGGATAGCAAGCGCTACAAGGACCGCCTGGTCCAGGCTCAGAAACAGACCGGCGAGCGCGATGCGCTGGTGGTCTTGACCGGCAAACTTCTAGGCCTCGATGTGGTGGCGTGTGCATTCGAGTTTCGCTTTTTGGGCGGATCCATGGGTTCGGTGGTCGGTGAAAAATTCGTGCGCGCGGTGGAACACTGCCTCGAACATCGGATGCCGCTGGTGTGTTTCGCGGCCAGCGGCGGCGCGCGCATGCAGGAAGCGCTGTATTCGCTGCTGCAAATGGCAAAAACCAGCGCCGCACTGAAACGCCTGTCGGAGGCGCGGCTGCCCTTTATTTCCGTGATGACGGATCCGACCACGGGCGGTGTCTCCGCAAGTCTTGCGATGCTCGGCGATATCAATATCGGCGAGCCGAAGGCGTTGATAGGTTTCGCCGGCCCGCGCGTCATTCAGCAGAACATCCGGCAAACCCTGCCGGAAGGATTCCAGCGCAGCGAATTTCTGCTCGAGCACGGCGCACTCGATATGATCGTCGACCGGCGCGAGCTGCGCGATCGCATCAGCGCCATGCTGCGGCTATTGACCGGCAAAGAACCCGCCGCAGCTTAAGGCCCGTAAGGCATGTGGAGTCTCGATCAGTGGTTGGCCTACCAGACACAGGTGCACCCGCAGGCCATCGATCTGTCGCTCGATCGGTTGCGCGTGGTGCTCGAACGATTGCAGTGGCGGCAACCGCTTATCCCTGTGATCACCGTGGCGGGCACCAACGGCAAGGGCTCGGTGAGCGCCTTTTGCACGGCAATCATGCGCGCCGCAGGCTATCGGGTCGGCACATTTACATCCCCGCACCTGCGCGACTATCGCGAGCGCATCCGGATCCATGATGGCTTGGCCGGCGCCGCCGAATTGGTGGCGGCCTTTGAGAAAATCGAAGCGGCGCGCGCCGATGTGGCGCTGACCTTTTTTGAATTCAATACTCTGGCGGCGCTGCTGTTATTCGAGTCGGCGCAGCTGGACGCCTGGGTGCTCGAAATCGGCATGGGCGGGCGCTTGGATGCGGTCAATCTGGTCGATCCGGATGTCGCGGTGGTCGTGAGCATCGGTTTGGACCATCAAGAATATCTGGGCGATACCATCGAGGCGATCGCGCGCGAGAAAGCCGGCATCTTCCGCAAAGGAGTGACCGCGGTGATCGGCGGGCGCGAACCTTCGTTGGTACTGGAAAGCGTAGCGCGCACGGTCGGAGCGCCGCTCAAGCGGCTCGCCATCGAATACAACTATATTTTGGAGGCCGCGGGATGGCGCTACCGGGGCACTGGTTGGGATTTGCCGCTCCTGCCGCCACCCGCGCTATTGGGCGATGTTCAATACGCCAACGCGGCGACCGCCATCGCTGCGCTCGAGGAGGTTGCCCCGCGCTTACGCATAGGCGCCGTGGCGGTGGCACAGGGACTTGAGCAGGTGCGCCTGGTCGCGCGCTTTCAGCTGATCAAGCCGCCATCCTCGTCTGCCTGGATTTTGGATGTCGCCCATAACCCCGACGCGGCACGCGTGCTGGCGCGCAATTTGCGCGCCAGTAAAATCCCCGGCAAGACTTATGCGGTGTGCGGCATTCTGGCGGATAAGGATGCGGCGGCAATCGCGGCGATCTTGAGCGACTCGTTCGATGCGTGGTGGTGCGCGTCGATCGATGGCGCGCGAGGCCGCAGCGGGGAAGCGTTGGCGCAAGAGGTGCGAGGCCGGGTGGCAGCGACGGTCCATGCCGCGGACAGCGTTTCCGCTGCGTGTGCGGCGGCGGCCGCCACTGCGCATTGCGACGATAGAATCGTCGTTTTCGGCTCGTTTCACACGGTCGGACCCGCGCTTGATTGGCTCGAAGCGGCGGGATTGCTGCCGCCGACGGCGCTTCCCGAATATACTTCGCCGCTGCGCGCAGTTTAGGAACCAAGGGCCGCTTGACAAAGTAATGGATCGTCGCGTCAAAGAACGTCTGATCGGCGCATCGATCCTGGTCGTGCTCATTGTGCTGGTGGTGCCGGAACTACTGTCGGGCCCAAAGCCCGCGGCACCCCCGGCGCTTGGGCCACGGACAATCGCGGAGCCGATCCGACATGTCACCGTGGATTTAACGACCAGCAAGGCGCCGGCGGCTTCCGATGCAGAGCCCGTCGCGATTCCCGCATCGCCGGCGTCGGCTGCCGGCTCCGCTCCGGGCGCGGAGAGCGGCAGTCCCGGCCCCAACGTTGCATCGCCCGCCGCCGCGCCGCGCGCCACGGCACCAGCCGCTGCGCCGGCCGCTCCCGCGCCGGTTGAAACCTCCGCGCCATCCCCCATATCAGCCGCACATGCCAGTTGGGCCGTGCAGTTGGGCAGCTTTGCGAGCCGCGCCAATGCGGATAATTTGCTGCAGCAGCTGAAGGCACAGGGCCTGACTGTTTATCTCTCGTCGGGCGGTTCGGGGCAGGGTTTGCGCTATCGCGTGCGCATTGGACCGCTGGCGGACCGCGATACCGCCGAAAGGACGGCGGCAAAGCTCAAGTCTCTGGGGCATGTTTCCACCATCGTGGCCCCCGGGTCGTGATTTGAGAATTGCGACACTGGTTTCACGACGGCGCTCGCGAGGCTCCGGTAGAATATCTGCTGCGCGAAGCGGCGCGGACCCTTCGCATCAATTGGATAGGTGGCACATTGGCCGATGTCTTCATTCTGATGGTTCTGATGGGGTCAACTTTGGTCGGTGTGCTGCGCGGCTTTGTTCGAGAAGCGGTTTCTGTTGTCTTTTGGATCCTCGCGATCTGGGCCGCCTGGAAGCTGGGCCCGGCCGTCGAGCCGCACCTCGGCGGCCTGCTGGCGGGTCCCAATGTGGCGCCGTGGGTCGGGCGATTGCTGATCTTGGTGCTCGTGCTGTTGTTCGGCTGGGTGGTGGGCATGCTGCTCGGTTACTTCACGCGCAGCCTGGGCTTGGGTCCCACGGATCGGATCGTCGGACTTCTCTTCGGCATCGTGCGCGGCATGGTGCTGGTGGGTTTGTTGATCATCGGCGGCGAGTTGCTGCACTTGGATCAAGAAGAGTGGTGGCACCATTCGAAGCTGGTTCCTTATGGTGAAAGCGTCGGCGATTGGCTGCGGGCCATGGTCGGCGAAAAAGGCGAGCCTTGGGCAAAACTCGAGCGCTTAACCTCAGTCAAAGTCAGACCTAAGTAGCGGAGGTCCAGCATGTGCGGAATCGTCGGAATGGTCGGTACGAGTGCAGTCAATCAACGCATCTATGATGCGCTGACTGTGCTGCAGCATCGCGGTCAGGATGCCGCCGGGATCATGACCGCGGAGGACGGCGAGCTGTTCATGCGCAAGGACTCCGGATTGGTGCGCGACGTGTTTCAGCAGAAGCACATGCTGAAGCTCAAAGGCAACGTCGGTATTGGCCACGTCCGCTATCCCACTGCGGGCGCCGACAGTGCGCACGACGCACAACCCTTCTACGTGAATTCGCCCTACGGCATATGCCTCGGCCACAACGGCAATTTGACCAACGCCCGCGAGCTCACCGAGGTTCTGGTGCGCGAAGACCGCCGGCATCTGAACACCGGTTCGGACTCGGAAGTGCTGCTCAATGTTCTGGCGTCGGAACTGCAGCGCGTCGGGACGCCCCGGGTCACGCCGGCCGACATTTTCGCGGCGGCGAATGCCGTATATCGGCGATGCCGCGGCGGCTATGCCGTCACCGCAATGGTGATCGGGCATGGAATTCTCGGCTTTCGCGATCCCAACGGGATCCGACCGCTGGTCATCGGCAAACGCGAGACCAAAAGAGGCACCGAATGGATGCTGGCGTCAGAGAGCGTGGCGCTCGATATGTCGGGATTCGACATGCTGCGCGACGTGGCGCCGGGCGAGGCGGTCTTCATCGACGAGCAAGGCCGCTTCTACGCCCAGCAATGCGTGGCGATGGCGCGGCATACGCCATGTATCTTCGAGTATGTATATTTCGCCCGGCCGGACTCGATCATCGACAACATCTCGGTATACAAAGCGCGTTTGCGCATGGGCGAGCGGCTGGCTGAGAAAATCAAGCGCGAGCGGCCCGAACACGGCATCGATGTGGTGATTCCCATCCCCGATACCAGCCGAACCAGCGCGGTGCAGGTGGCGCAGTTGCTCGGAGTCAAATATCGCGAGGGGTTCATCAAGAATCGTTATATCGGCCGCACGTTCATCATGCCCGGCCAAGAACAGCGCGCTAAATCGGTACGCAGCAAATTGAACGCAATAGATCTGGAGTTCCGCGGCAAGAACGTTTTGCTGGTGGATGACTCGATCGTGCGGGGCACCACGTCCGCCCAGATCATCGACATGGCGCGCGAAGCCGGCGCCAAGAAAGTTTTTTTCGCCTCCGCGGCGCCGCCCGTGCGCTATCCGAATGTCTACGGTATCGATATGCCGGATGCATCCGAGCTGGTGGCCGCCGGACATACCGATGAAGAGGTGCGCGACATCATCGGCGCCGACTGGCTCATGTACCAGGACTTGGAGGATTTGGTGCATGCGGTTCGGCATGACAATGCAAAAATAATGGACTTCGACACCTCGTGCTTCTCGGGCGAGTACGTCACCGGTGACGTGACGCCCGAGTATCTCGAGCGCCTGCAAGGAGAGCGCTCCGACGAAGCTAAGCAGCAACGTCGAAAAGGCGCCGGTCGTGCACTCAAATCCGTTCCGATTCCGTAAACCCTCGCGCGCAAAAAGTGGCGCCGGCGCCGGGGCGGCGCCATCTTGATGCGCCTGCTGGTGATTGCCGCGCGCGCGGACCATCGGCTGGTGGTCAGAAAGCACATAGAAATCGAATGGCCCGACGCCGCCATCGTCGAGCATGTGCTTGGGATTGATCCGGCCCTCGATCAAAATTTTGCCGCCGTCGGCTTCGATGCGGTGATCATGGTGGCTGCGCCGCCGACGGCGCTGACCGCAACCTATGCGCTTGGGCTGGCAGCCAGGCCTGAATTCGCGCCGATCTTGCTGCTGCTGCTCGAGGATGCGCCGACGCCGGAGCCTGAGCCGGTGCGGGGCTTGCGCCGGATCTACGGCCGCAGGCTGGATCGCGAGCAGCTGGCCAAAATGATCAGGACCGCCTCCAACGAGCACCGCAGGGCGCTCGCCATGCTGCGCGGCAATCCCGACTTCGAAAATCGCTATCGCTTCGGTTCGGTGATCATCCGTGGTCATCGATGCATTCGGCAAGTCGGCAGCGGCGGCATGTGCAAGATTTATCTGGCCGAGAGCGAACGTGCCGGGACCCTGGTGGTGCTCAAGGTCTTCAGTCAGGTGCCGGACGTTTCCGAGCGCTTCGTGGGCTTCGATCGGTTCTTGCAGGAATACGAAATCGTCGCCGGCCTCAAGCACAAGAATATCGTGCAGATTTACGATTTGGGTATCGCGGACGATCATGCCTATATCGCCATGGAGCACTTTCCCGCCGGTGATTTGCGCGAGCGCATGAAGCAGCCGGTGATGCCGGCAATGGCGCTGCAGAACCTGGAACAAATCGCGAGCGCGCTCGAGGCCATTCATTCGGTGGGTGTATTGCATCGAGACTTAAAGCCGGCCAATGTGATGCTGCGCGTCGATGGCTCGCTCTGCCTGATCGATTTTGGTTTGGCCAAGGCGAACGAGACGGAAGCTTCTCTGACCGGAACGCGTGAAATCTTCGGTACTCCGTACTATATGAGTCCCGAGCAAGGTCATGCGGAGATAATCGATGCGCGCAGCGATTTGTACAGCCTGGGGGTCGTGTTCTACGAAATGCTGATCGGGCGCAAGCCCTTTACCGGGGCGACCGCGATGGAAGTGATCTACAAGCATAAACGCGCTGACCTGCCGGAAATTGCGCCCCAGTTCGCGAAGTACGAGGCCTTGTTGCGCCGCTTGCTGGCCAAATCTCCAGAGAATCGTTTTCAATCCGCAGGTGAATTGCTGGCGGCCATTTCGGCATTGAAAGACGCGACATGAATTCTTCCCCGGCGGCGTTCGCGCACCCGCTGCTGCGCGCTCCGACCCCTGCAGGCTGGGTGGCCTGTGCCTGTACGTCGCCCGATGTGCTGCTGATCGATCACGCGAATTGCGAGAAGAAGGCGGCATCCACGGCCCTCGCATTGATGTTCGCCTATGCGGAAGACCTCGATCTGACCGACAAGATGTCGCGTCTCGCGCGCGAGGAGCTCCGTCACTACGAACAGGTCGCCAAGCTCATTCGCGCCTTGAAGATAGTGCCGCAACGATTGGCGCCGGGGCGCTACGCCGAGCGCATGCGGCGCCTGGTATCGCGCAGCGAGCCGCAGCGCGAGGTCGATTTGATGATATGCGGCGCCATCATCGAAGCGCGCTCCTGCGAGCGTTTTGCGCTCTTGGCCGATGCCATCGGCGCGCCTTTGCGCGAGTTGTTCAAAGGCCTGCACGAAGCAGAAGCGCGCCACCACCTGGTTTACCTGCGGTTGGCGGGACGGGCCGCCCAGCGTGCGGCGCTTGATTTGGAGCCGCGAGTTGAGGAATTCGCACTGCTGGAGGCCGAGCTGAT